>Ga0194129_10000101_pt1 | contig 163278 bp, 149 predicted proteins | sample TA2KigCa35mmetaG_FD_150862 | JGI IMG/M metagenome (GOLD analysis project Ga0194129, IMG submission 150862) | Freshwater microbial communities from Lake Tanganyika, Tanzania - TA2015038 Kigoma Deep Cast 35m | ecosystem: Environmental > Aquatic > Freshwater > Lake | place: Tanzania: Lake...
GGCCCCGTCACGCTCAGCAGCGTCGATAACGCGTTCAACTCGTTCACCACCGCCGCCGCGATAGGCGCCGGGGTCACCGTCGTGCACAAGGGTGCTCTGACGATCAACGCCACCAACGCTGGCGCCAAGGCGGTCACGTTCACGACGAACAACGAGGGCAACATCACGGTGAGCGGCGAGATTATCGCCGCCGACCTGGTGCTCTCGGCGGCGGGCACGCTGGCGGTCAACGCGGCCCTCACCGTTGCCGGCAGTAACGTGGGTCTGACGGGTGCGTCGATCACGCAGGGGGCCGCGGGTGTCATCACCACCAGCGTCCTCGGTGTGTCGTCCACCGGCACCGCCGATCTGACGCAGGCGATCAGCGCTATCACCACCCTGGCCGCCAACGTCGGCAGCATCGCGTTCAAGGAAAGCAACGGATTCTCCGTCGGCACGGCCGGCGCGCTGAACGGCGTGACGGCGACCGGAACCGTCTACCTCTCGGCCGGCGGTTCGGTCACGCAGACCAAGGCGATTTCCGCGTCGACGCTGGCCGTTGTCACCACGGCCGGTAACGTCGACCTGACGAGCGTCGCCAACACCGTCACCACTTTCGCCGCATCATCGACAGGCTCGGTCGGCCTGCTCCAGACCGACACGCTCAGCGTCGGCTCGGCCAACGCCATCGGCACGCTCGCGGCCCTTGACGGGATTACCGCCAACGGGGCGTCGATCAAGGCCGGCGGCACGGTCAGCCAGACCAAGACCATCACCGCCGGCGCCAACGGCCTGGGTGTGGTCACGACATCGGGCGACATCCAACTCGATACCGTCGGCGTTACCAACGCGACGAATTTGGTGGCGTTCAACGCCGCCGGCAGCGCCGCGTACAAGACGTCCAGCGACCTGACCGTTGGCCAGGTCGCCGCCGTCGGCTCGCTCGCCGCGGTCACCGGTGCGACGGTGACCAGCACGCTGACGCTGACCACAACCGGCGCCGCCACAGCCATCGCGCAGGACACGCCGATCACCGCGCCGACCTTGACGCTCGCCACCGGGGCGGGCGGCAAGATCACGCTGGCCAACGGCACGAATCTGATCGGCGCGGTGCAGAGTTCCGGTACCTGGGGTACCGGCGCACATGCGATCGTCGACAGCGATGGCGGCCTCAACGTCGGGCCGATCACCTCCAGTGGCGACGTCACGCTGACGACTTCGGGCGGCGGCCTCACGATCACCGGCGCGACCAATGTCGGCGCCACGACGCTGGCGCTGACAGCCAAAGGCAACAACACGATCACCGCCACGGCGGCGGCGATCACTGCCGGGACTCTGACTCTCGAGACCGGCGCGGGCGGCAGCGCGTCCATCCAGACCGCGGCGCACGGCGTCGGCACTATCGCGACGGCCGGCGGCGGCGTCGGTACCGGTGGCATCGTCTTCAAGCAGAGCCGCGCGGTCGGCACCTCCGCCGGCCCGATCACCTCGACCGGCTCCGTCGCGATCACCGACGGCGTCGGCGCGATCAACGTCAACGGCGCGATCACCGCGACCAGCGTCACGCTGACGGCGAGCGCGAACATGATCGACGTTAACGCCCAGATCAACGTGGGTGCCGGTCAGGTCGCGCTGCTGGCGAACAATAACGTCACCCAGGCGGCCACGAACGCCGGCATCACCGCCGATGGCCTGCGTGTCGAAACCAATGTTGGCGCCGTGAGCTTGACGCCGACGGGTGTCGCGGCCGCCGACGTCAACACCGTGAACACCTTTGCCGCCCTCTCCACCGCCGGCGGCGTGACCTTCCGCAACAGCGGCACCTTCAACGTCGGCAAGGTGGACGCCACCTCGGGCATCAACGCCGCGACGTCGGTGTCGCTGCGGGTCAACAACAACGGCGGCGCGATCACGCAGAGCGCCGGCACCGACGGCGCGATCACTGGCACCGGCCTGACGGTGCAGACCAATGAAGGCCCCGTCACGCTCAGCAGCGTCGATAACGCGTTCAACTCGTTCACCACCGCCGCCGCGATAGGCGCCGGGGTCACCGTCGTGCACAAGGGTGCTCTGACGATCAACGCCACCAACGCTGGCGCCAAGGCGGTCACGTTCACGACGAACAACGAGGGCAACATCACGGTGAGCGGCGAGATTATCGCCGCCGACCTGGTGCTCTCGGCGGCGGGCACGCTGGCGGTCAACGCGGCCCTCACCGTTGCCGGCAGTAACGTGGGTCTGACGGGTGCGTCGATCACGCAGGGGGCCGCGGGTGTCATCACCACCAGCGTCCTCGGTGTGTCGTCCACCGGCACCGCCGATCTGACGCAGGCGATCAGCGCTATCACCACCCTGGCCGCCAACGTCGGCAGCATCGCGTTCAAGGAAAGCAACGGATTCTCCGTCGGCACGGCCGGCGCGCTGAACGGCGTGACGGCGACCGGAACCGTCTACCTCTCGGCCGGCGGTTCGGTCACGCAGACCAAGGCGATTTCCGCGTCGACGCTGGCCGTTGTCACCACGGCCGGTAACGTCGACCTGACGAGCGTCGCCAACACCGTCACCACTTTCGCCGCATCATCGACAGGCTCGGTCGGCCTGCTCCAGACCGACACGCTCAGCGTCGGCTCGGCCAACGCCATCGGCACGCTCGCGGCCCTTGACGGGATTACCGCCAACGGGGCGTCGATCAAGGCCGGCGGCACGGTCAGCCAGACCAAGACCATCACCGCCGGCGCCAACGGCCTGGGTGTGGTCACGACATCGGGCGACATCCAACTCGATACCGTCGGCGTTACCAACGCGACGAATTTGGTGGCGTTCAACGCCGCCGGCAGCGCCGCGTACAAGACGTCCAGCGACCTGACCGTTGGCCAGGTCGCCGCCGTCGGCTCGCTCGCCGCGGTCACCGGTGCGACGGTGACCAGCACGCTGACGCTGACCACAACCGGCGCCGCCACAGCCATCGCGCAGGACACGCCGATCACCGCGCCGACCTTGACGCTCGCCACCGGGGCGGGCGGCAAGATCACGCTGGCCAACGGCACGAATCTGATCGGCGCGGTGCAGAGTTCCGGTACCTGGGGTACCGGCGCACATGCGATCGTCGACAGCGATGGCGGCCTCAACGTCGGGCCGATCACCTCCAGTGGCGACGTCACGCTGACGACTTCGGGCGGCGGCCTCACGATCACCGGCGCGACCAATGTCGGCGCCACGACGCTGGCGCTGACAGCCAAAGGCAACAACACGATCACCGCCACGGCGGCGGCGATCACTGCCGGGACTCTGACTCTCGAGACCGGCGCGGGCGGCAGCGCGTCCATCCAGACCGCGGCGCACGGCGTCGGCACTATCGCGACGGCCGGCGGCGGCGTCGGTACCGGTGGCATCGTCTTCAAGCAGAGCCGCGCGGTCGGCACCTCCGCCGGCCCGATCACCTCGACCGGCTCCGTCGCGATCACCGACGGCGTCGGCGCGATCAACGTCAACGGCGCGATCACCGCGACCAGCGTCACGCTGCACGCCGACATCATCGAGATCTCCGCCGCGATCAACGCCACCGGCACGATTACCCTGGCGCCGGTCACGGCGGGCACCGCGGTCTCTGTCGGCGGCGCGGCCGGCGCAGGCTTCGTCATCGACAACACCGAGCTGACGTTCCTGACATCGGCCTCCGCGCTGACAATCGGCAAGCAGTCGACGGGCACCACGACGGCGGGCGCGATCACGCTCGCGACCGGCGACGTCGGCGACGGTGTGGTCGCGCTGAAGACGCTCAATCTCTTCACCGCCGCCGACGTCGGCCAAACCGGTAAGTTGTCGGTCGGCGGCGGCAGCGGTACGCTGAACATAACGGCGGCGGGTACCGTTTCGCTCGTGAGCAGCGGTGTTCTGATTGGCACCCTCGGCGGTAGCACGACGTCCGGCAGTTTTTCCGTCCTGCGCAGCAGGGTTGCCAGCACGCAGGCACTGACGGTGAACGCCATCACCACCAGCGGGGGCGATATCGCGGTCCGTAATTTCGACGGCTCGGTGGTGGTGTCCGGGGCGCTCGCGAGCAGCGGCGGCAAGATCGCCATCGGGTCGAACAACAACGCCGGCTCGACGCTGACGATCAACGCGCCAGTAAACGCCGGCACCGGCGGCGTGTACTTGTTTAGCGACGGTGGCACCAGCCAGGGCGGCGGCGGCGTCATCACTGCCACCGATTTCGTCGCGCGCGTTTATAGTTCAGGCGACCTGGTGCTCAGCGCCACCAACGCCGTCTCGGGCAACGTCGTGCTCGATAGCCCCGCCGGCAACGTCAGCTTTGTCAACGACGGGGGATTCAATCTCGGCGGTCTGACGTCATCCTACACCGTGGCGGGCCTGAACTTCGCCATTACCACGCCGGGCATCACGACGAGCGCGGCCGGTAGCGCCACGCTGACCGCCGGCGGAAACGTGACGCAGTCGGCGGCGGCGAGCGACGCGCTGTCGGTCGGCACGCTGAACGTCACGCGACTGGGCGGGGCGAATCCTGTCGTGACGCTGGATAACGCCAGCAACACGGTCACGAACGTAGGTGCGATCACGCTGGGCACCGGCTCCTTCACGCTGGTCGACGTCGGCGGCCTCACCGTCACCGGCAATGCGACGGCCGCCAGCTACAGCCTGACGACGTCGGGCTCGATCACCCAGAACGGCGGCACGGCGATCACGGCCAGCAGCGTCGCGGCCAAGACCACGGGTGGTGGCGTCACCGGCGTCATCCTGACTTCCGCCACGAACGCGTTCGGCGCGATCAGCGGCTCAGCGGACGGCACCGCCGGCTTCAGCGCCACGACGACGACCAGCCTGACTGCCAACGCCATCACGGCGACATCCGGGATCGCCCTGACGACGACCGGCGGCACCAGCGACCTGACGGTGAACGGGCTGCTCACGGCGGGCGGCAACATCACCCTCGCGGCGGCCGGGTTGCTGACGATCAGCGAGGCGATCAATGCTGGAGTCGGCGGCGGCACGATCCGCCTACAGACCAGCGCTGGCGATCTGACCCAGGGCATCTACGGCACGATTACCGGCGGTTCGCTGCTGGCGATCTCGACCGGTGGCATGGTCAATCTCATCGGCGCCAACAACACGGTCAACGATATCGCCGGCCGAGCGTTCACCAGCTTCCTGTTCCAGAACAGCATCGGCTACAGTGTCAGCAACGTCTCGTTCGCCCGCGACGGCGTCGTCGCCGCGGTGACCGGTATCACGGCGAACTCCGGTGGCGGCGGCACGCCGTTCGTGGTCGACCTCGCAACCGCCTCCGGCGCGATCAACATCAACGGCCCGGTGTTGTCGGCCAACGGCATGATCGTCTATCGCCGAACGCCGACGGGCGCGTCCGGGGCAATCAATGTCGGCGGTGGCGCCGGCAATCCGGGCAACGACATCAGCACCGCGAAGCTGGTGATTGTCGATCATACCGGCGCGTCGCCGCTGGCCCTGTATGGCGCCGCGCCGGGCGCCGGCGCGGGCGGCTTGTTCACGGTACCGACTCCGGCCACGGGCTTCAGCCCGTTGCCGGTACCCGGCAACCTGACGGGTGGCGGCTCGATCATCGGCGAACTGAACAGCTTCAACTCCACGGTCTACTTCTTCGCTACCGGCGCCAACATCCAGTCCGCCGACGGCGGCGGCTCCAGCTTCGGGCTGCTCGGCGTCTACGGCAACAGCAACACGGTCAACCTGACCACGTCGGTGCGCACGGTCGATCCCAACGTGGTGCGAGCGGTGACCGCTCCGTTTACCGAGCCACTGGTAGGCGGAGCGGTGGCCGCCTTCCACGTGCGGCGCGACGGATTGCCGTCAGCCACCGAGCAATTCAACAGCTGTCCGATCGGCACCATCAATTGCATCATCCTTAGGGTGGTGATGGCGGCGCCGGGGACCAGCACCGACGATGTCGTCATCAGCGTCGGTGGCGCGCCGCTCGACGATGCGAGCGTCATTCTCGTCAATCAGGGCAACGAGGAGCTGATCATCGGCGACAAGGACGAGAAAGAGCGCAAGCGGAGTGAGCCACAATGAGATCCATGGCGCGCACGCTCATTGTTGCGCTGGCCGCGACCCCGCTTGCCGGCGGCGCGGTTGCGCAGGCGCCACAAGGTTCGCCCGCCGGCCAGAGCGCGGCCGGCGAACCTTGCGTCTACCGGCCGGCGACCTTGGACGCCGGCATGGGCGCGCAGGCGGCCTACGAGATCCTCTGCGGCAAGACCGGTGTGTTCTCCGCCACGCTGTACCAAATGGCGGGGACGACGGGCGCAGATGGCCTGCAGACGCTCGCCAGCAGCGGGCACTGGAAGGCGACGCTGGATGGCCGGGCGCGCTGCGAGGCGCCCCGGCAGTCGACCGTCAACGGTAATCCCGCGTTCGTGCTGCCCTGCATGCGCGCCGGTGGCGTTCCCTATATCGGCGTGCTGACCACCGCTGGCGGCAACACCTTCCTGGCCGATGGGATCTCGCCCGCCGCGCCGGCGATCGAGGCGACCATCGCGGCGCTGGGTGGCGGCCAGCCGGCGGCGGCTGCGCCGCGCGGCGGCGGCGCCATCACCAGCGGGCTCGACACGCGCTTCAAGGGCGGCTTCGGCTCGGGCGATATCGAGCGCTACCAGACCCTGATGCGGGTCGGCGGACGCCACAACATCGAGGAAAGTTACGCCAAGGCGGAGGAGGCTTATCGCGAGGCGCTGGTGCTGCATCAGAAGCTGTTCGGTCGCGACAATCCCGACCGGGCCGACGCGCTGATCCACTTCGCCCTGCAGATTAGCAACCAGGGCCGCTTCCGAGAGGCCGATCCGCTATTCGAGCGCGCCGAGAAGCTGGCGGTCGGCATCAAGGATCCGCTGGCGCGCGCGCGCATCTCGCACTACGTCGGCCAGCATCTCGCCAACCAGGGCAAGCACGACGAGGCGAAACGGCGCATCGATCTCGCCGAGGCCGCCTATATCGCCGCCGCGCCCGAGCTCGCGCCGCTGATGAACCAGGAGCAGGAGCGCCGCGCGGCGGCGGTCGGCTTCGGCGTGCGCGGCCAGCGCTTTGTCGATCCGCGCGCCGCCAGCTCGGCCGTGCCGGCCAATATCGGTATTAGCCCGATCACGCTGCTCGCGGCGCAGGGTGTGTCGGAGATCCTGCGGCTGCGCGCGATCCTTGCGCTCTCCGCCGGCGACAACAATGCCAGCCGCGCCCACGCCAACAAGGCGATCGCGCTGCTCGAGGCGGTCGGTATCGACCCCGGCGGCGTGCGCTGGCGCGCCGTGCGCGTGGCCGGCCTGGGCGCTGCGCGGCAGGACAATCTCGGTGTCGCCAGCGCCGATCTCGGCGACTCCGCGCGCGGCCTCAACAAGGCGCTGCCGTCCTCGCAACCCGCCGGCAAGACGTTCCTCGAGAGCGGCAACATCCAGCTCAAGCGCGGCAATGTCCCGGGCGCGCTGGCGGAATTCCGCCGCGGCGCGGCGATCCTGCGTGAGCGCCAGAACACGGTCTCGGTCGAGACGGCGATGCCCTATCTCGACGCCGCGTGGCGGCAGTCGCAGTCGGGCACCGGCGGTATCGGCGTGTCGCTGCCCGCCGAGATGTTCGACGCGGCCCAGCTCGTCACCTCCGGCGTCACCGCCAGCTTCGTCGCCCAGGCGGCGTTGCGGCTCGGCGACGGCAACGAGCGCGTGCGCGCGTTGCAGGATCTCACCAACCGGGTCACCGATCTTTATCAGCGCCGCGACATCGCCGCGAACCGAAACGCCGACACCGCGACGCTCGCGGCGATCGACGCGCAGATCGGCGACGCCCAGCAGCAGCGTGCTGCGGCCGAGGAGGAGGTGCGCAAGACGCTGCCGAACTACTTCCAGCTCGTGGCCGGCCAGGCCGGCTCGAAGGACGTGCTGGGCGTGCTGCGCCCGCAGGAAGGCTTCCTGCACATCGTGCTGGGCTCGACCAAGGGCTACGCCATGCTGGCGCATAGCGGGCGCGTCAACGCGTGGCCGATCGACCTCAGTCTCGCGAAGGCCGAGGAGATCGTCGGCAAGTTGCGCGGCGCCTTCACGCCCGACGCGCAGGGACAGTTGCCCAAGTACGACGTGGCGCTGGCGCACGATCTGTACAAGCGCGTGCTGGGCCCTGGCCAGGTGCACTTGAAGCCACTGAAGGCGCTGGTCATCACGACCAATGGCGCGCTGCAATCCCTGCCGTTCAATCTGATGGTCACGGCGCCGCCGCCGGCGATCGGCGAATACACCGACTACAAGAAGGTCGAGTGGTTGGCGAAGTGGTTCGCCATGTCCTATGTGCCTGCGCCGCAATCGTTGGTGTTGCTGCGCAAGCAGGCGGCGCGGTCGAAGGCGCCCAACGCCTATGTCGGCTTCGGCGGCTTCCAGCCGCTGTCGATCGGCGCGGCGGGCCAGCTCGTGGCGGCGTCGCGCGCCGCGTCGCTCACGCCCGGCCAGCGCTGTGATGCCGACGCGCGCGAGCTCGCCTCGCTGCCGGTGCTGCCGCTCGCCGAAGGCGAGGTGGCGTTGACCGCCAAGCAGCTCGGCGTCGGTCCGGCCGGTACGCGCCTGGGTCGCGCCTTCAGCAAGAGCGCGGTACTGAAAGGCCAGCTCGATCGCTACAAGATCATCCACCTCGCCGCGCATGCGCTGTTGCCGTCGGAGCTGCGCTGCCTGCAGCAGCCGGTGATCCTGACCGGGCAAGGCACAGGTCCTGAGGCGATGATCACGGCAGCCGATCTCGCGGCGATCAAGCTCGACGCCGACATGGTGGTGCTGTCGGCCTGCAACACGGCGGGCCCCGACGGCAAGAGCGCCGGCGAAGCCTTCTCGGGCTTGGCGCGCTCTTTCTTCACCGCCGGCACGCGTGGCTTGATGGCTTCGCACTGGAGCGTCGCCGACGAATCGACGACGTTGATGATGATCAACGTGCTGGCGGCCGTCGGCAAAGGCCGCAGCGCGGCCGACGTGCTGCGCGTCGCCCAGCTCGAGATGCTGGATGGCGCCGGCAAGGGGCAGGATCCGGCGGAGTGGGCACACCCGTTCTTCTGGGCACCCTTTGTCTTCGCCGGCAACACGGGGGCGCCATAGTCCTGAGCATGATGCTGTTGCCGTGCGAAATGTAGATGAATATTCTGAGCGAATACTCAGTTTCTTGTTGCTAGTCGGTTGGTATTGCTGTTAATGTTTGATGAGTGGTCCAGGGCTTACGTCCCCGGCAGGGAGGCACATATGCTTCGACGTCTTCATTTCGCAGGCGCTGTCGCCGCGACCGTCATGATGGGCGGGGCGTCGATCGCCCTGCAGGCCAACGCACAAGTGGTCGATGGCACGACCGGTAGGGTCGGGCGCTGCGACATGTTCAAGGCGCTCGGCCGTGCGCTGCCGCCCGAGTGCGGCGGCACCGGCCCGTCGACCGGCGGCGCTACCCGCGGCCGTGTGGTGATCGGTGCGCCCGACAGCGGCGCGGCCAAGCCTGCCGCTGCGCCGGCGGCCGCACCCGCCGCGGCGCCCGCGGCGGCTCCGGCTGGCGCGCCGACGACGACAGCCGCGCCGGCGGCGCCCGCCACGACCGCAGCCCCGGCGCCCGCGCCGCGTGGCCTGGGTCTGCAGGTGCCGTTCGCGCTCGACTCCGATCAGCTGACAGCGGATGCCAAGAAGGTCGTCGATCAGCTCGCCGAGGTCTTCAAGTACAACCCGAATGATCGCTACGTTATCGAGGGGCACACCGATGCCGCGGGCGGGGTCGATTACAACCGCTCACTCTCGGAGCGCCGGGCGCAGGCGGTGATCGAGTATCTCGCCACCGCGCATGGCTTGCCGCGCGATCGCTTCGTGGCCCGCGGCGCCGGCAGCGCACAGCTGCTGCTTCCGGCCGATCCGCTCAACGGCCGCAATCGGCGCGTTCAGGTTCTGCCGACGGGTTCGTAAGGCTCGTCGTCGGCGCGCGTCGGCCGTGGCTGGCGCGCGCGGTGAACTTTCGGGGGGTTCGTCATGACAGGGGTGGATGCGAGACGGCTCGCCCTGGCGGTGGCGCTTTTCGCGCTGTCGGGTCTGGCCGAGTCGCAGCAGGCCCAGGCGCAGCAGCGCATGGACCGATGCCAGATGCATATCGCCATCGGCCGTAACATCCCGGCCGAATGCGGCGGCACGGCCGGACCGGGCGGCACGACGACACGCGGACGCGTGGTGATCGGCACGCCGGACTCCGGCGCCGCCAAGCCGCCGGCTGGCGGCCAGCCCGGCGCCGCGGCGCCGGCGGGCGCCGCTCCGACCGGCGCGGCGCCGCCGACGGCGACCCCCGTCGATCGCGCGCCGCCGACGCGCGGGGCGCCGTACTCGCTGTCGCTACCTATTCTTTTCGAATTCGATTCGGATCGGTTGACGCCGTCGGCCAGCAAGTTGCTCGACGATCTAGCCGACGTGCTCAAGCGCAACGCGAGCGATCGCTTCGTCATCGAGGGCCATACCGACGCGGTCGGCGCCGACGAGTACAACAAGGAGCTGTCGGAGCGGCGCGCGCGGGCGGTTGTCGACTATCTCGCGACACGGCACTCTATCGATCGCGCTCGCCTCGAAAGCGTCGGCCTCGGTCGCTCGAAGCTGGTCGTACCCAATCAGCCGGCCGATCCGCGCAATCGCCGGGTGCAGATTCTCAACGTCGGAACCTGAGGCAGGCGCATGGCGGAAGCAGCGGCGCAGGGCGCACAGGCACAGCAGGTACAGTTCGTCATCGAGGTGCCGGCGCTGCTCGCTCCCGTAGCGGGGGACAAGCCGACGGGCGCCAATCCGCGCGATGATGACTCGGCGACGTCGCCCTACTACGACGTGCGCAATGTGCGCGGCGTGGCCAACGCCGCGGAGAAAGACTGGCTCAACCTGGAGCTCTCGGCCGCCCCGGGCGCTGACGAGGCGCGCGATCGGGCCATGCAGGCCTGGGGTCAGGTCCAGGAAAAATGTGAAACGATCCTGCGTGAGAAATCCAAGGATCTGGAGATTCTCGAGTGGCTGATCGAGTCGCTCATCAGGATCGAGGATTTCGCCGGGCTGCACGCCGGTCTCGTGCTGGCCGCGGATATGCTCGAGAAGTACTGGGACGACGTCAACTACAGCGTCGACCCCGACGACCCCACTGCCAAAGGCTTCAACTTCGACCGGCTGAACAAGACGCTGGTCGCGCCGATCATGCGTACGCCCGTGACTCCACCGGCGGGCGACAAGGGGCCGCTGCCGCTTGCCATGTTGCAGCGGATGCAGAAGGACAAGGCGGGACTGGGCGAGGCGGAAGCCGCGGCGCGCGCCGGCGGTCGGCCGTTCTATCAGCCGCTCGGCGTGCATATCCGTGGCTCGATCGCGAGCTGGCAGCGCATCAACAAGTTTCTGAACTCGAAAATGGGCGACGACGCGCCCATGCTCGGCCCGCTGTCGGAGTTGCTCGTCGACCTCGAAAAGATGGTCAAGCTGGTGGCGGGTTCCCTGGTCGACCCGCCGGTCGCAGCCGGCCCGGCCGCCGCCGAAGGCGATGCTGCCGCGGCCGCCGATGGCGCGCCGGGCGGCGCCCAGGCCAATTTCGCGCGGCCCGGCACCTTCGCCACGCGCGAGCAGGCTCTCGACATGCTGGCGGCGGTGGCGAAGTATTTTCGTGAGTACGAGCCGCAATCGCCGGTCTCGTACGCCCTTGATGCGACCATCGACCGCGCGCGCATGTCCTTGCCCGACCTGCTCGCTGAACTCTTGCCGGACGTCGACGCTCGCCGCAAGATGCTGCAGATCGCGGGCATCAGGCCGCCGGAACCGCCGCCGGCAGCTGACGCGAAAGCCAAGAAATGACGGTATAGTCGCGTCGCCTGTCCTCGCGTCGCGGCTTGGAAATGTGCTAGGGTTCCACGGAACACGGGAGAGGTGCGATCATGGCTGAATCGGTACAGAAAAAGCTTGATCGGGTGCGTAAGCCGCGCGTGCACATCAAGTACGAGGTCGAGACCGAAGGCGCGATGGTGGTCAAGGAACTGCCGTTCGTCGTCGGCGTGACGGGCGATTTTTCGGGCGATCCGACGGCGAAGCTGCCGGAACTGCGCGACCGCAAGTTCGTTCAGATCGATCGCGACAACTTCAACAAGATCATGTCGACGATGGCGCCGGGCGCCAACATGCGCGTCGCCAACAAGCTGCAGGACGACGGCTCCGAGATGGCCGTCAACCTGAAGTTCAACTCGATGGACGATTTCGAGCCGAACCGGATCGTCAGCCAGGTCGAGCCGCTCAAGCGCCTCAAGGAGACGCGCGACAAGCTGCGCGATCTGCTGGCCAAGGCCGACCGCTCTGAGAACCTCGAGCAGATGCTCGAGAAGATCCTGGCCGACGAGGAGGCGGTGAAGAAGCTGCACTCCGAGATCGAAGCCCGTAACAAGAAGGAGGGCTGAGCATGGCCGCCGAGACCTCGACCCAGGCGCAAGCCGGCGCCACCGCGACCGAGGAGGGCTTCTCCCTGCTCGATCAGGCGATCGGCGCGACCAAGCAGACCGACGCCAACGAGGCCCAGGACCTGCTGAAGGCCCTCACCGAGCAGGCGATGGCCGGCACGGTGAAGTTCAGCCGCAACCTGGCGCAGACGATCACCAAGGCCATCGAGATGATCGATGGCAAGATCTCCCGGCAGCTCGCCGAGATCATGCATCACGAGAAGTTTCTCAAGATCGAGGGCTCGTGGCGCGGTCTCAATTATCTCGTGATGAACAGCGAGACCGGCGAGAACCTGAAGATCCGCGTTCTCAATATCACCAAGCGGCAGCTGCTGAACGACTTCGCCAAGGCGACCGAGTTCGACCAGAGCATGCTGTTCAAGAAGATCTACGAGAACGAGTTCGGCACGCCGGGCGGCGAGCCCTATGGCTGCATGGTCGGTGACTACGAGTTCTCCAACCATCCCGACGACATCGAGCTGCTGCGCGGCCTCTCCGGCGTCGCCGCGGCCTCGTTCGCGCCGTTCATCTCGGCGGCGAGCGCCAAGATGTTCGACGTGGGCGACTTCCGCGACCTCAAGGAGGTCCGCGACCTGAAGAAGGGCTTCGAGGGCGGCAAGTACATCGGCTGGCGCGGCCTGCGCGAGAGCGAGGACTCGCGCTTCCTGTGCCTGACCATGCCGCGCGCGCTCGCCCGCGTGCCCTACGGCAAGGACACCAAGCCGATCGAGGAGTTCGACTACGAGGAGGGCGAGCCCGGCCGCGCGCTGTCGCACGACCACTATTGCTGGATGAACTCCGCCTTTGTCTATGCCCAGCGCCTGACCAACGCCTTCTCGCAGTACGGCTTCTGCACGGCCATCCGCGGTGCCGAGGGCGGCGGCAAGGTCGAGGGCCTGCCGAGCCACGTGTTCGAGAGCGACGACGGCGACTTCGACCAGAAGTGCCCGACCGAGTTCGCGATCACCGACCGGCGCGAGAAGGAGCTGGCGGATCTCGGCTTCATGCCGCTGTCGCACTACAAGAACACGGACTACGCGGTGTTCTTCGGCGCGCAGACGGTGCACAAGCCGCAGAAGTACGACCGCCCCGAGGCGACCGAGAACGCCGCGATCTCGGCGCGTCTGCCGTACATCATGGCTTCGTCGCGCTTCGCCCACTATCTGAAGATCATGGGCCGCGACAAGGTCGGCTCCTTCATGGAGCGTGGCGACGTCGAGAAGTGGCTGAACCGCTGGATCAGCAACTACGTCAACTCCAACCCCGACGCCGGCCAGGAGACCAAGGCCAAGTACCCGCTGCGCGAGGCCCGCGTGACGGTGGTCGAGGTCCCGGGCTCACCGGGCTCCTACTCGGCCGTGGCGCATCTGCGTCCGTGGCTGCAGATGGAAGAGCTGACCGCGTCGCTGCGAATGGTCGCGCGCATTCCGGCGCAGGCCAAGTGACGGAGCGGGCGTGGCCGCGCCCGACGAGGTCCCGCCCTCCGCGGATACCGGATCAACCGGTATTTCGTTAGCGGAACTCGGCTTCGATCTCCCGGTGCCGGCTGCCGATCTAGCCGACGCCGCGGCACCGCAAGCGCACGAGAAGGCGCCTCCGTCGCCGGCCGAAGAGCCGGTGCCGGAGGCGCCAGCCGTTTCGCCGCTCACACGAGCCGAGCTCGATAAGCGCAACGCGTGGACTCGCCGCGCGATCGACAGGCTGATCGCGGCGATCGATCGCATGCTGTCAGCGCAGGTCGACGAGATTCTGCACCACCCCAAGACGCAGCGCCTCGAGGCGTCGTGGCGTGGCGTGATGTGGCTGCTGCGCGTCGCCGACGGCTCGAAGTGGATCCGCATCAAGCTCTTGAACATGACCTGGATGGAGCTGACGCGCGACATCGACCGCGCGCTGGAGTTCGACCAGAGCCAGATCTTCGACAAGGTCTACACCCAGGAATTCGACACGCCCGGCGGTATTCCCTACGGTCTGATCATCGCCGACTACGAGCCGACCAAGCACCCGCGCGACATCGCGACCCTGCGCGGCCTGGCCAGCGCGGTGGGCGCCGCGCACACGCCGACCGTGCTGGGCTGCTCGCCGGCGGTGTTCGGCGTCGACGGCTTCCGCGAACTGGTTTCGACCATCGACCTCACGGCGCTGTTCCAGCGCGGCGAGTTCACCGCGTGGCGTGGCTTCTGCTCGTCGACCGAGGACGCGCGCTATCTTGGTTTCGCTCTGCCGCGCGTGCTGATGCGCAAGCCCTACCGCAACGACGGCAATCGCGCCGACGGCTTCGTCTACAGCGAGACGACCCATCTGCGCAGCGGCCGCGGCTGGCTGTGGGGCTCGGCCGCCTACGCCTTCGGCGCCGTCGTGGTGCGCTCCTTCGCGACCTATGGCTGGTTCGCCGATATCCGCGGCGCCGGCCGCGACATGACCGGCGGCGGGCTGGTCGACGACATGCCGACTCCATGGTTCACCACCGACCGGCCCGGGGTGGGCATCCGCGTGCCGGTGGAGATCCAGCTCACCGAGCGACAGGAGAAGGAACTCTCCGATGTCGGCTTCATACCGCTGGTGCCGGCGCGGCTCACCGCCTTCGCCGCCTTCCACTCCAACCAGTCGTCCTGGGTGCCGCCGCGCTACGACAAGGCGGCGGCGCGGATGAACGCCAAGCTGTCCTCTATGTTGCAGCAGATTCTCTGCGTGTCGCGCTTCGCGCACTACATCAAGGTGATGGCGCGCGACGAGGTCGGCAGCTTCCGCACCGCCGACGAATGCCGCGACAAGCTGATGAAGTGGCTGCAGACATACACGCAGAGCAACGACGACGCCCCGCTCGAGACCAAGGCCAGGTACCCGTTGCGCGACGCCGACATCGAGGTCACGGAACTGGTAGGAAAGCCCGGCAGCTTCGCCGTCGTGGCGCGGCTGCAGCCGCAGTTTCAGCTCGACGAAATCGGCGCGAATTTCAATCTCGTCAGCACCGTGCGCACGCAGGATGCGGCGTGATCGGCTGACCGACCGACATTCCAGGGGGACCGTATGGCGAGCGACGCAAGAGCATTATTCCGCGACGGCAATCTCGACGGTGCGATCGAGGCCGCCACTAACACGGTGCGCGACAATCCAAACGACGCCGAGGCCCGCGCGCTGCTCGCCGACTTCCAGTGTTTCGCCGGCGCCTTCGACAAGGCTGACCGGCAGCTCGACATCATCGGCACGCAGAACACCAAGCTGGCCGTCGCCGTCGCCCAGACGCGCCAGGTGATTCGCGGCGCTATGGCGCGCCAGGAAGTCTTCGAGAAGGGCCGCGCGCCCGACGTCGTGACCGAGCCCGACGCCTTCGTCGCCGCCAGCCTGCAGGCGCTGCTGGCGCTGCGCGAGGGCGACAACAAGCGGGCCGGCGAGATCCTCGCCGAGGCCGAGGAAGCGCGCATCAAGGTGGCCGGCAAGCGCGATGGCGACAAGCCGTTCGACGATTTCCGCGACGCCGACGATCTCAGCGCCGGAATCCTCGAGGTCATCTCGGTCACCGGCAAGTACTTCTGGGTGCCGACGCACAAGGTCGTGTCGATCCGCTTCGAGAAGTCGGCGCGGCCGCGCGATCTGTTGTGGCGGCCGGCCGCGGTCGAGGTGCGTGACGGTCCCGAGGGCGTAGTCTATATTCCCGCCACCTACCCGACGATTCCGGCCGGCCCGAACGCCACGGCGCTGCGGCTGGGCCGCGCCACCGATTGGCAGGGCGGCGAGGGCGAGGTCGTGCGCGGTGTCGGTCTGCGCTTGTTCGTCGTCGGCGAGGACGGCGTCGGCATCGACGAGCTGTCGGAGATCGACTTCGAGACCGCGAGCGCCTGACGAGTACCGATCACGTGTCCATGAACGACAAGAACACCCCGCGCGCGCTGCTTTCGGTGCTGGATCGGCTGATCGATCTGGATCCGGAGAGCCAGACGGAATTGCCGCCGACGCCGACCGAGGCGCTGGACCGGCTACGCGAGGGCGTGCGCCGCGACGTCGAGGCGCTGCTGAACACGCGTGAGCGTTGCCGCGGCTGGCCCGACGTGTTCGGCGAGCTCGATGAGTCGGTCGTCGGCTACGGCATTCCCGACTTCTCGATCACGTCGATTCAGGGCGGCAACTGGCGAGTCCTCGTGTGTCGGCAGATCGAAGCGGCGATCCGCCGATTTGAATCCAGGTTGTCGATGGTGCGGGTGACCCTGCCGGAGAAGGGCGATCGCATGGATCGCTCGGCGCGTTTCCGCATTGACGCCCTGCTGTCGGCCGACCCGGCGCCCGAGCCGGTCAGCTTCGACACCGTGCTCGAGCCGACGACGCGTCGGGTCAACGTGTCGACCGGACGCTGAGGACGCCGTGGACGACGTCCTTCCCCTCTATAATCGCGAGCTGGAGTTCATCCGCCGCCAAGCGGATCGGTTCGCCGACGCGCATCCCAAGGTCGCCGGACGGCTGCGTATCGGTCCGGAGATGGCCGACGACCCGCATGTCGAGCGGTTGATCGAGGCGGTCGCGCTGCTCAACGCGCGCGTGCGGCTGAAGCTTGAGGACGAGTTTCCCGAGCTGACCGAGGCGGTCCTCAACGCGCTCTATCCGCACTATCTCGCGCCCGTGCCGCCGATGGGCATCGCGCGCCTGGAGGCGTCGAGCGCGCTTAGCGAGCCCTACGAGATCGCGCGCGGCACCGAGCTGGATACCGGCGCGATCGATGGCGAGCGCTGCCGCCTGCGCACGACCCAGGCGCTGACCCTGTGGCCGTTCGAGGTCACCCAGGTCGGCCTGCAGGGCCGGCCGTTCCGTGCGCCGGTCAATCCGCGCGCCCAGGGCGCGCTCTCCGTTCTGCACATCCGGCTCTCGACCCTCAGCGACAGCGCGACGTTCGGCGATCTGCAGCCCGATCCGATCCGCTTCTATCTCGGTGGCGCCGGCTCCCGCGCCTTGCCGCTCTACGAGCTGTTGCGTAACCGGTTGCTGGGTATCGCGGTCTGCGAGCAGCCGGACGAGCCGAACACGACCTTCCTGCCGCCTTCGGCGCTGACGCCGGTCGGCTTCTCGCGCGACGAGTCGATCCTGCCCTATCCGTCGCGTTCCTTCGTCGGCTACCGGCTGCTTACCGAGTATTTCGCGCTGCCGCAGAAGTTCCTGTTCTTCGAGATCAATGGCGTGTCGGGCCGCATGCTCGCCGGCGCTGGCCGCGAGCTCAGCATCTATCTTTACCTCGCCGATACCGACGCCGAGCTCGAGCGTGGCGTGACCACGAGCGACATCACGACCGGCTGCGTGCCCGTTGTGAACCTTTTCCCGCTGCGCGCCGAGCCGATCCGGCTCGACGGCACGGCCTTCGAGCATCGAATCGTGCCCGACGCGCGTCGGCCCGACGCGCTCGAGGTCTACATGGTCGAGAAGGTGAGCGCGAGCGACGTGGACGGCAACGAGTATCCCTTCGAGCCGTTCTTCGGATTGCGCCACGACGCCGCCGGCGAGGTGCGATTCTGGCAGGTGTCACGGCGCCAGGCCGCCAGCGCGCGCGACAGGGGCAACGAGCTCTTCATCTCACTGCTCGACCGCGAGGCCGACGCTGGCGCGCCGGCCAACTGGACGCTGTCGGTCGACACGCTGTGCTTCAATCGCGACCTGCTGGCGCGCATTCCCTCGGTCGGCGGCCAGCTGCCGCTCGACCTGGTGTCGCCGTCGCCGGCGGTACGCCGCGCCTATATGGCGAGCCCCTTCAGCCCGACGCGGCGTCCGCCGCTGGGCAATGGCCGCATGTGGCGCCTGCTGTCACACCTCTCGCTCAACCATCTGTCGATGGCCGGCGGCGAGGATGGCGGTGACGCGTTGCGCGAGATTCTCAGGCTCTATGACTGGGGGCAGGGGCTCGATACCCGCCGGCTGATCGACGGTGTGCGCTCCGTCACCAGCAAGCGTGGCCTGGCGCGCATCGTGCTGGGCCGTTCGACCGCGATCACCCAGGGCCTCGATGTCGAGGTCCTGCTCGACCCGCAGAACTATCCGCCGGGCAGCGCCTACCTGATGGCTTCGGTGCTCGAGCACTTCTTCGGCCTCTATGTCGCCGTCAACACCTTCACCCGGCTGACCGCGCGTCTGTCGGGGCGCACCGGAGTTCTTGCCGCATGGCCTCCCCGGACGGGCGAGAAGACCCTCCTCTGATCGAGCGCCTGCGCGAGGAGCCGGAGGCGTTCGACACGCTGCAGGCCATCCTCACGCTGGAGCGCCACGCCGCGCGCCAGGGCGGACGCGTCGGTGGCAGCGCGCCGGTTGGCGGCGAGGCGCTGCCTCGGGACGAGGTGCTGCATTTCGTCAGCGAGACGGCGATGGCCTTCCCGGTCTCGACGCTGACGCAGGTGCGCGAGACGCCTGGCGGGCCGCCGAAGGTGGAGATCACCTTCATGGGCCTGCACGGCCCATCGGGCGTGCTGCCGCAGGCCTATAGCGACAAGGTGCTCGAGCGGCAGCGCGAGAAGGACACGTCGCTCGCCGATTTCCTCGATCTCTTCACCCATCGCTCGGCCAGCTTCTTCATCCGCGCGTGGAAGAAGTATCGGCTCGCGGCGCAGGTCAACTCGACCTATGACGAGTTGGGTCCCACGGCGCTGCCGTCCGATCTCGGCATCGCCGGCTTCGTTGACGCGATCCTGGGCTTCAGTACCGGCGGGCTGAAGGGCAGGCTGGCGCCGCGCCACACGGCGCTGCGCTTCTACGCCGGCGCCTATGCCGGCAATCCGCGCTCGGCCGTCGTACTCGAGGCGATCCTCAGCGACTATTTCGGCGAGAGGATCACCGTTGACACCTTCGTGCCGCACTGGGAGAGGCTGCCGGCCAGCGAGCAGACGCAGATGACACCGACCGGCTTTTGTCGGTTGGGCGACGAGGCGGTGGTCGGTGCGCGCGTGATGCGCCCGGAAGCCAAGTTCCGCATCAAGCTGGGGCCGCTTGACTACAAGACGCTGCGCTCGTTCCTGCCGGATCAGACAAGGTTGCGCGAGCTGGTGCACCTGGCGCGGCTGTTCGTCGGCGAGGCGATGTTCTTCGACATCCAGCTGATCCTGCGTCGCGACGAGGTTCCGCCGATGCAGCTTGGCGATTGGGGTGGCGGCGATGGCGCGCGGTTGGGCTGGAACACCTGGCTCACGTCGGTGACGCCGCCGACCAACCCCGACGACACTATCTTGTCTTGCGACACCGTTCCCTGAGGCGGCGTTATCCGCCGATCAGCACCGTCGGGAAGCCGGTAATGATAACGCCGCCATGCGCGGTGTTGTCGCCAATGCGCGCAGCCGGCAGGTTCATCACCAACACGGTCACGGACCCCTTGACGATCACATCGGGTGGGCCGACGCAAACCGCCATGTCGGAGACGCGCGCCTGCGGCATCATGCCGGTGATCACCGTAATCGCGCAGGGCGGGATGATCGGGCCGCCCACGTGCGGTACGGCGACGGTGACCATGGGACAGACATGCATGTCTGTCACTCTAGCTGCGGGCATCATGTGAGTATTTAATCACTTTTCTCGTCAATGGTAAAGGCCGGCGACGCCGTCAACGCGATCCGCCCTTCTTGCTGTTCTCCCGCTCGTAGGCCTCGGCGAAGATCTGGCCGATGCGACCGGCCAGGGTGTTGCCGATATCCTGCTTCACCTCGCCATAGGCCTTGGCGAAGTGCTCCCAGTAGACGGCTTCCTTGCGGCGGCCGAAGACGCCGCCGCCTTCATTGCCAGCGGCGGCGGCGATCGCCTCGGGCGACAGCCGCGCCAGGACGGCGTCGAGCACGGCGCGGAAGGCGGCGAGCAGCGCCAGCTGATGCGCTTCGAGGTCCTTGCCGGCGTCCCATACGGCGGCCTGGCCGGACTGGAAGCCGGGGCGTACCGAGCCCAGCATCACCAGCAGCATCTCCGACTCGTCGGCGGAGAATTTCAGCGGGTTGTTCTCGCGCGCGGCGACCACGGTCTGGCTGATGCGGAATTCGCCCTTCAGCAGGCGGCGCGCCTCGAGCAACCGCGCCAAGGTCGAGACGATGGCGCGCGTCGAGGCGCCCAAGGTCCTGAGCGCGGTCGCCGGGTCGGTGTTTGCCGGCAGGTTCTCGATACCCGCGCCGTCGAGGAAGGCGCGCAGCAGATCGTCACCGGCCAGCGCAGGCGCCGGGCTCGGCGGCTGTGCCGGTGTCGCCCGACGCGGCGGCGCGGGTGGTGCCATTGGCGGTGGCGCCGGTGCCGGCGCGGCGACGGGCGCCGGCTTCGCTGGTGTCGGCGTGGCCGGCGTACCAGTGGGGGGGAACGCCACCTTCGACACGGAGATACGGCCCGAGGGCTGCCGGTCCGACGGGCCATCGAACGGGTCATCTGTCGGGATCGGCGGCGCGGGTCCCGCGTCCGCCGACATGGGCGGGCCGGCGTTGGCGTCGCCGAACAGGTTGTCGCCCACGGGCGGCGGCTGCACATCCACCCAATCGTCGGCCGCCGGAGCGGCTGGCGCCATCGGCGGTGGCGCGGGCGCGCGCTGCTGTGGCGGCAGCGGCCGCGGCGGTGGAGCGGGCGTCGGTGGCGCCGCCGGCCGCGGCGTCGGCGCCTGCGGGCGCGGACGAGCGGCCGCGGGTTGCGGCGCCATCGATCCCCGCACCGGCCCAGGTGGCTGGCCGAAGGCGCGGTCCAGTCCGGGATCGGGCGCGACAGGCTGCGACGATCCGGTTTTCGGTGCGAGGCCAGCCAAAGCCGCTTCGATCGGGTCGAGCTCGGCGGGCGGCGCGCTCAGTCCACCCGACGGCACCGCATCCCAATCGGTCGGCAGCGCCTGCTGCGGCCCGGGCCCCGTGGGATTCGGCAAGGCGACCGGCTGCAACGCGAAGGGTGATTGCGGCATCGGCACGTGCCGATCATCCGGTGACGGTGGCGCCTGATCGAAGGGGTCGGGGAGCGCGGCGAGCGGATCCGGCGCATTGGTGAACGCCGAGCGCTGCGGCGGTGGCGCAGGCGCCGCGAAGGAATCGGGATTGCCCGACGGCGGCGTGCCCCAATTGTCGGGCCCCGGCCCACCGAAGGGAGAGCCGGCCGGCGATGGCGGCGCGCCGAATGGCTCGGCTGGCGGGACGCCCAAGCCGCGCTGCTCGGGCGCGTTGAACGGGTCGGCCATGGCGCCGCCCGACGACAGCGGCGTGCGGTTGTCGCCAAGCTCGCCGAACAGGTCGTTGCTCGGCGGCAATTCCGGCGGGCGCTCCTCGGCCAGCGGATCAAGCGGGGAGGGGCCGCGCGGCGCGGCGCGCGGCGCGCCGAAATCCGGGCGTGCGAGGTCGCCGAGGTCAAACGAATCACCGCCGATGGTCGCGGGCCCAGCGGCCGGCCGGCCGAAATCCTCCTGGCCGCCCTCCATCTCCACGGCGATCTCATAGCCGCCGATGCGAAGCGAATCGCCCGCGCCGAGCGGCCAGGCGTTGCCGTTGCCGACGTTCTGCCCGTTGACGAAGGTGCCGTTGGCCGACTTGTCGACGATCTGCCAACCGCCCGACGCGCCCTCGATCACCGCGTGCTCACGCGATACGCCGGCCGACGCGTCGGGCAGCACCCACGAGTTTCCATCACGACGACCGATCGTCGCGCGGCCGCCGGCGAGCGTCAGCGGCGGCGGCGCGCGCTCGGTCGGCGGCGCCGATACGACGCGAAGGGTCAGGGACGCGGCCATTCGTCGGCTCTCCGGCAGAGGCAGTCTTGGCCGCCCATATATATCAGCGCGCCTCGCGGCCCGTCACATGAAGCTGACGCGCCGGGCCGTCGCGGCGAGCCGACTCATTTGGGCCGGCCGTTGCCGCCCTGGGCGATGTCGATGCCCTGGGTGAGAAACGCCCGATGCTTGGCTTCCATGTCCTCGGGCGATTTCGGATTGGTTACGGCGGCCAGGACGACCGCCCCCCAGATGGCGCGGCCGAGCGCGTTGGGCGGCGGCGGCACCGCGGGAAGGTTCGGCGGCGCGATCGAGCCGCCGCTCCAGAACGAGCCCATCGCCGCCCAGGAGGCCGGTGTCTGAAAGCCGGTGGCCATCGCGCGGTCGTAGGCGGTGCGGCGATTGTCCTCGTCGGGCTTGAACACCCAGGCCTCGGCCGCGCTCAACGCGTCGGTATCGGGCGGCTGGACGGGGTTGCCAGCGTCGACATAGGCGCGCGCCGCGAGACACGCCCACCAAACGGCCTCGCGTGGGCGCAACGAATGCGCCAGGAACCGCACCGCGTCCTGCAGCAGGCCCGCATCGATCAACGAGCCGACAAAGCCCTCCGGGCTCGCGGCCGCTGGTACCAGGGCCTGCGCCTCCGGGCCAAGTTCCCCTGACTGCGCCACCGCGGGGATTTCCGCGTTCGCTAACTTCGTGAACGGCTGCACTTCTCCGGCCATTCCGCCTCCTACCCGACTCCGCTCGCCGCCCGCTTCAGTTGATCAGCGTTATACCACCCTTGAGGATCAGCATCGCGGTGCCTTTGATCTGGGTCATGACCGACTTTACGTCTACCAACGCGGTCCCATCGATCTTGACCATGATGCCCTTGATGGTCACGCCAGTCTGGTCCAGCTTGACTGAAGACGAGCCGACCTTGAGCTCGATGCTCTGCATCGCCTCGACGTCCTGCTTGCCCAGGGCGATGGCGAGCTTGTCGTTACCCATGCTGATCTTGGTGTCGCGATTGCCCATCGAGATGGTTTCTTTGAGATTACCCATGCTGAGCTCATAGGTATCGTTGCCCTTGGTAATCTTCGTGTCGCGATTCTGAATGATCGTCTCGGCCTGATTGTTGTCGACCTTCAGGGTCTGGTTGTTCTTGATGTGACGGGTCTGGTCGTGGTCGATGGTGATGTTCTCGTCATGCTCGACCTCTACCACGTGGTCCTTCTGGGCGTGCATGTAGATGACTTCGGAGGATTTCTTGTCCTCGAAGCGGAAGATGTTGGTGTCGGCCTTGGCGCCGTTCTTCGTGCTGCGCGTTTCGATGCCGCTCTGCGTCTTGTTCGCCGGCAACTCCCACGGCGGCATATTGGCGCCGTTGTAGACGCAGCCGGTGACAAGCGGCAGGTCGGGGTCGCCGTTGAGGAACTCGACCACCACCTCCATGCCGATGCGTGGCGTGAACACCGTGCCCCACTGCGGGCCGGCCCAGGACTGCGCCACGCGGATCCAGCACGAGCTCTTCTCATTCTTCTCGCCCAGCCGGTCCCAGTGGAACTGCACGTGGATGCGGCCGAATTCGTCGACGTCGATCTCCTCGCCCGAGGGGCCGACGACGAGGGCGGTCTGCGGCCCGGCGATGATCGGCCGGGGCGTGGTGCGCGCGGGCCGCAGGATGGTCTCCTTCGGCGCGATGACGAAGCTGTTGCCATAGGAGGACGCGCCACCCTCGCCGGCGGCATGACCGGCGCCGGACGCGGCGTGGCGCACGCGCGCCACCACCCACTGCTTGCCGTCCTCGGCCTTGAAGCGCGCGCCGTTCAACGTGAAATAGCCACCGGCCTCGAAGAAACGCACGGCGCCGTGGCCCTCGGCCAGCTTGAAGTTCGCCTCCAGCGCCTCGATGCGGCGCTTGGCGATGCGGTCGCCCTTGCCGTCGGCGTTGCCCTTGTCGATGTAGTTGCCGGGAAAGTCGTAGATTTCGAACTGGCCGGTCTTTCCTGTCTTCTTGACGCTGTTGGTCGAGACCAGCAGGTCCTTTGAGGGCGCCTTGAAGTCGTAGTCCTCGTTGGCCCACTTGGTCGGCAGAAAGCGGTACTCAAGGTCGAAGGCGTTGATCACGTTGGTGGCGGTGCCCTCGGCGTCCATCTCGACGGTCGCCATCTCGATGCCGAAGTAGACGCCGGCGTCCTCGCCGACATGCAGCTCGTTGGCGCCGTCCTGGTGGCGGAGGAACCACACCCAGCCTTCTTCCTCGATCAGGCGCTGGATGAAGGCCCAGTCGCTCTCGAGGTATTGCACGCAGTATTCCCAGGTGCGTCCAGTCGGCAGTTTCGTCGCCGCCTTGGCGCCGGCCTTCGACAGTACGTCCTCGATGATCGCCTTTGTGGTCTTCTGCTGGTATATGCGACAATCGACGCGATGGGTGAGGAACCAGTACTCCGGCACGAGCTCGATGTGATAGACGTAATAGATCAGACCATCGCCCCAGTGATCGATGGCGCCGCTCGAGCTCAGGCGGCTGACAACGCCGTGGTAATGGCGCCAGGCGTCGCCCGAGGAGACGCTGAAGGTGATCTCCTTGCCGAGAAGGTCGGTCGGCTGGATGTTTTCCTTGAGCGAAATCACGTCGAGCCGGAAAGAGAAGAAGCCGTTGATGGCCTCCTCGCCGGAAAAGCCGGTCAGGATCATCTGATCCTTGCCCAGCGGCGTCTTGAGCCGCAGCCATCGTTTTGTGTCAGAGATAGCCATGGCCGCGCTCCTGATGGCCGCGAACATATCGCGCAGCCAGTCTATGGCAAAGTGTCCGACAGGCTGGTGCCAAGGTCAAGAAAAAAGCGATCATTCGCTCACTTTTTTGACTGATAACTGCGCCTCGATTGAAAGGTCCAAGCATATGCGTCCGATCTTGAGCGCCTGTCTGCTCGTTGTTGTGTGCGCGGCTGGTCTCGATCATGCCATAGCTCAGCAACCAACGCCGCCGGCTCCCGCTCCGACGCCAGCACCAGCGCCGCCGCCGCCGCCCAAGCCGGCCGCGCCACCGGTGACCAAGGCGCCTGCAGCGACACCCGCCGCGGAGCCTGCCGGCATCGAAGGCTTCCGTTCCGCCAAGTTTGGTCAGACCGAAGCCCAGGTTCGTGCCGCGATCAAGGAGGACTTCAAGCTCGCCGACACCGCGATCAAGGCCGCCACCCATCCGCTGGAGCAGACGCGCAGCCTCTCGATCGCCGTGCGCGACCTGGTGGCCAATAGCGGCGAGGCGCAGGTCGCGTATGTTTTCGGCTTCCGTTCCAAGACGCTGATCCAGATTAACATCCTGTGGAACGCACCCGATTCGGCCAGCGCCGAGATCGTCATCGGCGCCGGCAACGCGCTGCGCGATTACTTCGTCGGCCAGACCACCCGCTTCGTAAAGGAGCAGGTGAAGGCCAATGTGCAGCTACCCGATGGCCGCATCCTGTTGTTTCAGGGCGCCGACGACAAGGGCCGCGCCATCGAACTGGTGATGGTGGTCGCCGCCCGTCCGCCGGTGCAGGGCCAACCCGCCGATCCGCGGCCCGGCTCGGCCCAACTGCGCCTGCTCTACGTGCTGGCGCCGGGCAACTCCGACATCCAGCGCATCGGGCCCGGCCAATTCTGAGGCCTCAATCCTTCGAGAGGTCGAAGGACGCGACGAACGGCTTGGATGTCTTGGTGCCGACTTTCTCCATCTCCTGATAGGTGCATTCGATCTTGGTGAAATTGAACGACAGAATCTCAACTGTGCGCTCGTCCGACCTGCTCGACGTGGCGAATGAGCTGATCAGCGCGTTCTCCAGCTTCATCTTCTGAAACACTGTCTGTGATTTTTCTGAAATGCTGCCCGTCGACACCCAGTGGAATTCCACCGTCTTGCCGTCGCTCGTCCCGGCCTTGAGATGTTCTTGCCAGAGATGGCCGCTCGAGCCGTCCCCCTGCTTGGTGACCACGACCTCGGCCATCGACAGCGCGGCCTTGGCACGTTTCGAGACCTCGCCCGTGGTCGAGATCGGGCGGTTGGAGCTCCATTGCACCGAGTCAATGGTGATCCAGCCCTCGTACCCCGCCGCTGTGGTGCTTCCGCTGATTCCATTGACATTCATGTAGATCGGCATTGTCAGTCACTCCCGATATGCGTCGCCGTCCCGACAGCAGAACGGCGCGGCGTTCGCACGCCGCGCCGATCGCATCACTAGTGCTCGGCTGCGGCGATCAGGTCGCCTTGGCCAGCGCCAGATCGTAGGTGACCGCGGAGCCGCCGGTCGCGTCCGTGCCTGCCTGGTCCTGTTCCAAGTACTTGGTCTCGATCTTGGTGAAGTTCAGCGAGACCGACTCCGAGGGACGATCACCGCCCGACGAGAACGACATGCCGCTGATCAGCGTGTTCGTCAGCTTGACGAACATATAGGTGTTGTCGGCGCCGCCGCTGGTCGACGTGAAGTCGATCGTGACATCCTTGCCGCTGGTGTTCTTGACGAGCTCCTGCCAGAGAGGGCCGGACGCCGCGTCCAACATCTTCGTCACGACGATCTCGCTCACGCTGCAGGTCGAGGCCTCGCGGTTATGGGAGCTGCCGACCGGCGTGCTGATGCCGCGGCCGACGCCGAACTGGCAGGACTGCAGCGTGATCCAGTCGGGGTGCGATTCCGCCGTCGAGTCGCCCTTGATGCCACCGCCGTCGTATTCCATGTAGATAGCCATTTTAGTCTCCGTGTTGGGCCGCATGGGGCCCGTTTGAGTGGTCCTATACCTGTGCCTTGGCGCGCTTAGGTGGCGACGGCCGTGGCGAGGTCGTAGGTAACGGCGAACGGGTCGCTGGCTTCGGTGCCCTCATGCGCCTGGTTGTGGAAGGTCGACTCGATCTTGGTGAAGTTCATCGACACCGACTCGCTCGGGCGGTCGCCGCCAGAGCTCATCGAGAAGGCGCTGACCAGCGTGTTCGTCAGCAACAGCTCCATGATGGTGTTGACGCCCTCGTTGCTGGTCGTCGTGAGGTGGATGGTGACATCCTCACCTTCCGTCCCGACATAGGACCGCTTCAGCAACTCGGGGGAAGCCCCATCCTGCGCCTTGGTGATCACGACCTCGCTGACGCTGACCATCGAGGCTTCGCGGTTCTTGGCCGAACCGGTCGGCGTGCCGATGCCGCGACCGCCACCCCACTGGATGGAGTCGCACGTGATCCACTGCTCGTGGGACTGAGCCGTGGTGTCGCCTTCGATAGGTCCGTACTTCATGTAGATCGCCATTTTTGTCCTCCTTCTGGACCGATGCCCGGTCCGATTGATCCTGTCGTTCGGGCGATCTGACCGTTTCGCCCCTGGGCAGTCACTCGCCGCCGCCCCCGACGCCCATCACCCGTACTGAGTGATTACTCAATCTTGTACTCGAACTTCCCGTCCTTGTCTACCCCCACATGCACCTTGTTGATAACTTGGCCATCGGCGAGGGCGGACAGGAAGTGGCCGGAGAGTTCCGGCAGCATGGTTCGCTGGATGATCTGCTCGATGTTGCGGGCACCGGACTCGACCTCGGTGCAGCGCGCGGCGATGGCGTCGACCATCGCGTCGTCGTAAACCATTGTCGCCTTGTAGTTTTCCGCCACCCGCTTGACCACGCGACCGAGCTGCAGGCGGACGATCTTCTTGATCGTCGAATCGTCCAGCGGATAGTACGGCACCACCGTGATGCGGCCGATGAAGGCTGGCTTGAAGGTCTTCAGCAGCTCCGGATGCAGCGAACTGGCGAGCGCCTCGGGATTCGGCCTTGTGTCCGGATCGGCGCAGAGCTTGGCGATCAGGTCGGTGCCGGCGTTCGACGTGAGGATGATCACGGTGTTCTTGAAGTCGATGTCGCGGCCTTCGCCGTCGCGCAGCATGCCCTTGTCGAACACCTGGTAGAACACGTCCTGGACGCCCGGATGGGCCTTCTCGACCTCGTCGAGCAGCACCACCGAATAGGGGTGGCGCCGCACCGCCTCGGTCAGCACGCCGCCCTCGCCGTAGCCGACATAGCCCGGCGGCGAGCCGACGAGCATCGAGACTTTGTGCTCCTCCTTGAACTCCGACATGTTGATGATCGTCAGCGCCTGGTCGCCGCCATACATCTCCTCGGCGAGCGTCAGCGCGGTCTCGGTCTTGCCGGTGCCCGATGTGCCGGCGAGCATGAAGACGCCCAGCGGCTTGCGCGGGTCCTGCATGCGCGCGCGCGCCGTGCGCATGCCCTTGGCGATGATCTCCAGCGCGTGATCCTGGCCGATGACGCGCTCGGCCATCTTGTCCTTGAGGTTCAGCACGGTGCGGATCTGATCGCCCAGCATGCGGCCGACGGGGATGCCGGTCCAGTCGCCGACGATGGCGGCCGCAGCCTGCGCGTCGACCAGCGGCAGCACCAGCGGCGTCTCGCCCTGCAGCTTCTTCAGCGCCTCCCACTTCTCGTCCAGCGCGGCCTTCTTGGCCGGGCGGTCGGCCTCGTTGGCCTCGCCCTCGAGCTCGGCGCGCAGCTTGGTGACCTCGTCGACGAGGACTTTCTCCTGCTTCCAGCGCTCTTCCATCTCGGTCAGCTCGACCTTGAGCTTGGCGAGTAGCTCTTCGCCCTCGGCGATCTCCTCGGCGTGGTCGGTGCCCGCCTGCTGCTCGCGCTTCTGGATGTTGATCAGGTTGTCGAGCAGGCCGATGCGGCGGCGCAGGTCCTCGACCGCCGGAGGCGTCGAGGCGAGACCCATGGCGACACGCGCGCAGGCCGTGTCGAGAACGCTGATCGCCTTGTCGGGCAATTGCCGGCCGGCGATGTAGCGGTTGCTCAGCCGCACCGCCTCCTGCACCGCCTCGTCGAGCACGCGCACCTGATGGTGCTTTTCCATCACGTTGGCGATGCCGCGCAGCATGTCGATGCCCGACTTCTCGTCCGGCTCCTCGACCTTGACCACCTGGAAGCGGCGGGTGAGCGCCGGGTCGCGCTCGAAGTACTTCTTGTACTCGGCCCAGGTCGTGGCCGCGATGGTGCGCAACTCGCCGCGCGCCAGCGCCGGCTTCAGCAGGTTGGCCGCGTCGCCCTGACCGGCCGCGCCGCCGGCGCCGATCATCATGTGGGCTTCGTCGATGAACATGATAATCGGCTGCGGCGAGGCCTTGACGTCCTGCAGCACGCTGTTCAGCCGGTTCTCGAACTCGCCCTTCATGCCGGCGCCGGCCTGCAGCAGGCCGAGGTCGAGCACGCGGATGGCGCAGTTCTTCAGCTTCTCCGGCACGTCGCCTTCGGCGATCTTCAGCGCCAGGCCGTCGACCACCGACGTCTTGCCGACGCCGGCCTCGCCGGTGAGGATCGGGTTGTTCTGCCGGCGGCGCAGCAGGATGTCGATGCACTGCCGGATCTCGTTGTCGCGGCCGAGCACCGGATCGAGCTTGCCGCTCTTGGCGCGCGCCGTCAGGTCGGTAGTGTAGAGATCGAGCGCGCCGGTCTTGGCGCCCGCGGGCCGGTGGGCGCCGGCGCCGCCGGCGGACTGCACGTCCTGCGCCACCTCGGCCGCCTTGGCTTCGGACGAGCCGTCGGTCGCGGCGTCGAAATCGCGCGACAGCGCCTCGACGGGAATCTTCGCGAACTGGCTCGACGCGTTGCGCGCGGCGATCGCCATGGTCTCGTCGCTCAGCATCGCCACCAGGATGTGGCCCGAGCGCACCTGCGGCGAGGATTTGTTGACCGAGGCGAAGAGGTAGGCCTCGCTGGCCAGCTTGACGATCTGCGGCGCCAGCGCCGGCGGGCGGCCGTTGCCGGTCTTGAAGCGATCGATGGCGCGATTGAGGTCGGCGCTGAGCCGGCCGACATCGGCCTCGTACTTGCCCAGTATCTTGGCGATGTCGTTGTCGGGCACGTCGAGGATCTTCAGGAGCCAATGCTCGATCTCGACGTTGTAGTTGGTCCGGGACATCGTCAAACCGGCGGCCGCTTCGAGCGCTTTGCGGCAGGGATCATTGAGCTTGGTGACAAGCGACTTGAGATCAACGGCCATAGGTCTTCCCCGGGCGCGAGGCGCACTGGCGACTACATAGGGCATCGACGTTGCGATGCTGTAACAGTCCAGCGCGCTGACCCCTCTCCCGGATGCGGCGTGGCGGACTATGACGAAGAATGAACAGAAACGACCTCGGAGTCGAGGGGGTGTTCAATCCGAAATGCCGGTTGGCCGGCCCGACGATCGACCGATTGATCCACCCGTGTCGGGCCTGCGATGCTGATAGCCGACAGAGTAGGGGAGCCATCATGACCGATACGCCCTTCTGCCCGACAGTCAGCGCGGCGCTTGTGGGCTTGCGGAACGGCGGCCTGACGCCCCAAAGCCTGCTGGATCGTTGCTTCGCGCGTGTTCACGCGCGGGAAGAGGCGGTGGGCGCCTGGCAGACGATCGACGAGGCGGCGACGAGGCGCATCGCTGGCCTGAACCTGGTTGGACCCCTGGCCGGCCTGCCGGTGGGCGTGAAGGACATCATCGACACGGCCGACCTGCCGACCGGCTACGGCTCGAAGGCTTTCGTCGGCCATCACGCGGGCGCCGACGCCGCCTGCGTCGCCGCGCTGCGCTATGCCGGCGCCGTCGTCCTGGGCAAGACCGTGAGCACCGAGTTCGCCTCGATGCATCCCGGCAAGACGCGCAATCCGCATAATCTGAAGCACACGCCGGGCGGCTCATCGAGCGGGTCGGCGGCGGCGGTGGCCGATGGCATGGTGCCGGTGGCGCTGGGCACGCAGACCGCCGGCTCGGTGATCCGCCCGGGCTCGTTCTGCGGCGTGGTCGCCTACAAGGGCTCCTATGGCTGGACGGACACAACGGGCATCCATCCGCTGGCGCCTTCCTTCGACACGCTGGGCTTCTACACCCGCGCCGTCGCCGATATCGCGCCGGTTCGCGCGGCGCTCGCGGAGGGTGCGAGGGATCGTGTCACGGCGCGCAAGCCGATGATCGGCCTGTGCCGCACGCCGCAATGGGACCAGGCGGGCGCGGGCACGAAGCGCGTGGTGGAAAACGCGTTCGAGAAGCTGCGCGCCGCCGGCGCCACTACCTTCGAGGTGGTCTGTCCGCCGTCGTGGAACGACCTCATCGAGACCCACCGCCGCTTCATGCTGCGCGAGATGCCGGCGATCTTCGAGAAGATCATCGCCCAGCGCGGCGAGAAGATCAGCGACGGCTTCAAGGAACAGGTCAGGGAAGGCGCCTCGATCTCGGCCGCCGAGGCCGCCCGGCATGCGCAGGCGATCGCCGATCGGCGCGGCGACTTCGCGCGCATGATCGGGCGTGGCGAGATCTGGCTGACGCCGGCGGCACCCGACGAGGCGCCCGAGGGCATCGAACGCACCGGCGATCCGCTGTTCAACCGCCTGTGGACCCTGCTCGGCGGACCGCTGATGTCGCTGCCCGCCGGCACGGGCGCCAAAGGCCTGCCGATCGGCGTGCAGCTGGTCGGCGCGCCGGGCGCAGACGACGATCTGATCGACGCGGCTGCCTGGGTCGAGGCGGCGCTGGCCAAATGAGAAGGTTTGAGAAGGGTAATTCGGTGGCTGGCGCGGCACTCGCATTGACTCCGGCGCGGACCGACCCCTAACCTGATCGAAATATGGAACGCGGTTCCATTTTTCGGGACTAACCGATGGGCGCGCTGTCGAATGCGGTGGCCATCCTGCGCTGGGCGCGGGGACGGGAACCCGACTTCGGCGTGAGCGAAGTGGCGTTGGGGCTCGCCATGCCCAAGAGCACCGCGTCGCGGTTGCTCAAGGACATGGCGGTGCAGGGCCTGCTCGAGCGCGACGCCGCCACGCAGCGTTACCGCGTCGGTATGTTGCTGCTCGAACTCGGCCGCCAGTATCGCGCCGGTCAGCCGCTGGTCGAGGCGGCCGACGCGGCGCTGATCGAGCTGACGCGCCGGACCGGCTTTGCCACCGGTATCAGCCTGCTCGACGGTGTCGAGATCGTCGTGCTGCGCTCCAGGCCCGGCACGCATCCGCTGCAGGTCGTCACGCCGCCGGGCGCACGCAGCCCGGCCTGGGCCAACTCTACCGGCCGCAACCTGCTGGCGCGCCTGCCCGACGCCGAGATCGCGCGGCGCTTCTCGCCCTATCCAGCGCTCGATCGTCCCAACGCGCCGGCCAATTTCGGCCAGCTGATGGAGCGCATCGGCCGCGCCCGCGCCCGCGGCTTCGATGAATCCGACGACGAGGCGCTGCCAGGTGTCGCCGCGGTATCCGTGGCCATCGCCGATCCGACGTCGGGCGACGCGATGTCTCTGTACGTCGCGTTCTCCGGTCTGCATGTGAACCGCCAGCGCCGCCGCGAGCTCGCCGCCATGCTGCTCGACGTCAAGCTGCGGCTGATCGACCGCTTCGGCGAGGAAACCACGGCCGAGCCGAGGCGCGCGCATGGCTAGCGTCACGCTCGACGATGTCGCGCCGCCGCCGCCGGCCATGCGTCGTCGCGGTGTCTCGCCGATCGCCTGGCTCGCGGCGCCGGCTTTGCTGCTCTTCGTCGTCTTCTTCGTGCTGCCGTTCGGCGTGATGGCGCTGCTGTCTCTGCTCAGCGGCAATCCCGCCACCAACCCCAACGTGATCTGGACCACGCGCCACTACGAGCGCTTCCTCGGCGACGACCTCTATCACGATGCGCTGTGGTCGACCCTGCGCATCGGCCTGATCACGACGGTCGTCGCCCTGCTGATCGGCTACCCGCTGGCGCATTGGATGGCGCGCATGAAGTCGCGCATCGGCCACGCCGCGCTCTTGATGGCGGTGATCGCGCCGATGCTCACCGGCATCGTCGTGCGTACCTTCGCCTGGATGACGATCCTGCAGGACAAGGGCGTGATCAACACCACGCTGATCGGCATGGGCCTGATCGAGAAGCCGCTGCCGCTGATGTACAACGAGTTCGGCACCATCGTGGCCCTGGTGCACATCTACGTGCCGTTCATGGTGCTGACCTTGACCGGCGTGATCGGCCGCATCGACGAACGGCTGGAGCAGGCGGCGCGCAATCTCGGCGCGACGCGGATGCGCGCCTTTGTCGAAATCACCCTGCCGCTCAGCCTGCCCGGCATCCTCGCCGGCTCGCTGCTGGTCTTCGCGCTGTCGATCAGTGCCTATGTCACGCCCTTCCTGATGGGCGGCACGAACGTGCTGACCCTGCCGATGATGATCTACCAGCAGGTCAGCTCGTCCTTCAATATCGGTTTCGCTGGCGCGCTGGGCGTCGTGCTGCTGGCGGTCTCGCTGGTGATCATCGTCGCCTACAACCGCGTGCTCGCCCGCCTCTCCGGCGACGAGGGGCTGACATGAGCGCGCCGCGAACGAACACCAGGCGCTTCGACGCCGGCCGGGCGGCGTACCTCACGCTCAACGGTGTCATTCTCGCCTTCCTGCTGGCGCCGCTGGCGATCGTCACGGTCTTCGCGCTCAATCCCACGCCCTATATCTCCTTCCCGCCGGTCGGCGTCACCACGCGGTGGTTCGAGAAGTTCTTCGCCACCGAGGACTTCATGCGCTCGCTGTGGCTCAGCCTGCGCGTGGCGGCGATGGTGCTGGTCCTGTCGACGACCTTGGGCGCGATGTGCGCGCTGGCGCTGGCACGCGGCCGCCTGCCTGGCGCGCGGGTGCTGACCGCCTTTTTCATGTCGCCCTTGATGCTGCCGGCGATCCTCACCGGCCTGGCTCTGTTCCAGGTGCTGCTGCTCTCCGGCGTCGGCCGCCCGGTCTGGGGCCTGGTGCTCGGCCACACGCTGGTCGCTGTGCCCTATGTGCTGCGCACGACCTTGGCGGTGCTGGCCAATTTCGACACCAAGGTCGAGGAGGCCGCCGCCAGCCTGGGCGCCTCGCCGACGCGCGTCTTCTTCGAGGTGACCCTGCCGCTGATCCGCCCGGGCGTGATCGCCGGCGGCATCTTCGCCTTCATCGTCTCCTTCGACCAGTTCCCGATCTCGCTGTTCCTGGTGCTGCCAAAGGGCGAGACCTTGCCGGTCGTGCTGTTCAACTACATGAAGTTCGACCTCGACGGCGCGATCGCCGCGGCGTCGATGGTCTCAATTCTGATGGCGTTGAGTGTCGTGCTCCTGCTGGAGCGTGTGATCGGTCTGAAAGCCTACGTGAAGCTCTGATCTCGAACGGAGGAGGTTGCCAATGTCTCGTCTATCCCGTCGCACCGCGTTGAAAGCCGTCGCCGCGTCGACCGTCGCCACCCTGGCGGCGCCCTCGATCCTGCATGCCCAGGTCAAGACCCTCAAGATCACCACCTGGGGCGGCAAGTGGGGCGAGATCATGAAGGGCACGGTGCTGCCGGCCTTCGAGAAGGAATTCAAGTGCACGGTCTCCGCCGACCAGGCCTTCCCGTTCCTGCCCAAGCTCTTGGCCAGCGCCAAGAACGATCCGATCTACGACGTGCTGCACACCAACTCGAACGAGCAGTGGAACGCGGTCGGGCAGGGGCTCGTGGTGGACAAGATCACGTCCAAGGAAGTACCCAATGTTGCCGACGTCTATCCGTACGCGGTGAGCGAGAAGATCGTCGGCGTGTCGATCTTCACGTCGGCCATCGGCCTGGGCTACCGCACCGACAAGGGTTTGACCCCGCCCAAGTCCTGGAAGGATCTCGCCGACCGGAAGCTCGATGGCGCGCGCGGCGGCTACATCATCCCGGTCAACAGCCTGGGCCAGGCGCATTTGATGATGCTGGGCCAAGTATACGGCAAAGGCATGCAGGACCTCGATGCCGCCTACAAGGCGCTCGAGCAGCTCAAGCCGATCAAGATGGTCGACTTCACCGGCCAGATGGAAAAGATGATGCTGAGCGGCGAGGTCAGCATGGGCGTGATCCACGACAGCGGCATCTATCGCTACGATGGCCAGAACCAGCCGGTCGACTTCGCCATCCCGAGCGAGGGTGTCCTGGCGCTGGAGCAGGTGCTGAACGTCACGCCGGGCAGCAAGGTCAAGGAACTGGCCTTCGCCTATATCGACTTCATGCTGCGGCCCGACATCCAGAAGCAGCTTGCCGAAGGCGTCTGGTACTCGCCGTCGAACAAGAAGGTGAAGCTCGATCCCAAGTACGACGCCAAGCTGTTCAACACCGAGGCCAAGGTGGCGCAGCTCATCCAGCCCGACTGGAAGTGGTACAACGCGCGCAAGGACGACATCGACGCCCGCGTCGCGCGTCTGCTGCGAGGCTGATGATGGCTCGCACTTCTACCTTCCCCCGGAGGGGGAAGGTGGCGCGCGCGGCGCGACGGATGGGGGATGCTGCAACGCACGCGGTGTTCGTCTTCGACATCCCCCATCCGCCCTTCGGGCACCTTCCCCCTCCGGGGGAAGGTAAGACGACGGCGCGCCATGCGTGACTCCGCCTCGATCCGCATCGACGGCGTGACCAAGACCTTCGACGGCCGGGTCATGGCCGTCGACGATGTCACGCTCGACATCCAGGCCGGCGAGTTCTTCTCGCTGCTGGGGCCGTCGGGCTGCGGCAAGACTACGACCCTGCGCCTGATCGCCGGCTTCGAGACCGCCGACGCCGGCCGCATCGTCGTCGGCGGCCGCGACATCACCGACCTGCCGGCGCACAAGCGCGACATGGGCATGGTCTTCCAGTCCTACGCGCTCTTCCCGCACCGCACCGTGGCCGAGAACGTCGCCTTCGGCCTGCGCATGCGCGCTCTGCCCAAGGCGGAGATCGCCGATCGCGTCGCGGCGGCGCTCAAGCAGGTGGCGCTCGACGGCTATGAAGCGCGCCGGCCCTCGCAACTCTCGGGTGGCCAGCAGCAGCGCGTGGCGCTGGCGCGCGCCGTCGTCATCCGCCCGGCGGTGCTGCTGTGCGACGAGCCGCTGGGCGCGCTCGATCGCAAGCTGCGCCAATCGATGCAGTTCGAGCTCAAGCAATTGCAGAAGGAGCTCGGTGTCACCCTGGTCTTCGTCACGCACGACCAGGAGGAGGCGCTGGCGATGTCCGACCGCATCGCCGTGATGAACGCCGGCAAGGTCGAGCAGGTCGGCGCGCCCCAGGAGATCTACGATCGTCCGCGCACGCGCTTCGTCGCCGACTTCATCGGCGAGATCAACATGTTCGAGGGCGCCTGGAGCGGCGGGCGTTTCGTCATGGGCCACGGCCGCGCCTTGCCGGCGGCGGGCGTCGGCGGACGTACGGGTTCGGGCGTGATCGCCGTGCGGCCGGAGAAGACGCGTCTCGTCGGCGAGGTCGACGGCGCCCTGGGCGGCCGCATCGAGAGCGCGAACTTTCTCGGCGGCCATGTTCTCTATCGCGTCGTTACCGACGAGGGCCGCGCCGTGCTGGCCAAAGAACAGAATGTCGGCGACAGCGGCCGCAAGATCGGCGACCGCGTCGGCGTCGCCTGGATGCCGTCCGACGCAGTGAGCTTGGAGGCGTGAGGATGAACGCCGATGTCGTCCTGAGCGTAGCGAAGGACCTCGCGGTATCGCGGTCATGCGCTGGCGATGTGACCGAACGTACCACCGCGAGGTCCTTCGCTGCGCTTAGGACGACGATCTCAGTGCGAGGAGGCTCGAAGTCATGACCCGAACCCTCGGCATCGCCGTCATCGGCCAGGCGCCGCGCGACGACATCGTGGCGCTGTTCGCGGCCCAGGCGCCCGCTGGCACGAAGGTGATCCTGCGCGGATGCCTCGACGGCATGAGCGACGCGCAGATCGCCGCTATCGCGCCGAAGGACGGCGGCGACACGCTCTACACGCGGCTACCGGGCGATCGCGATGTGAAAATCTCGAAGCAGGCCGTCGTCACGCGTGCGCCCGCGACGCTGGCGAAGCTGCGCGAGGACGGCGCCGACGCCCTGGTGTTCAACTGCACCGGCGCCTTCCCGTCGATGCCAGGTGATGCCGGCGTACTGTTTCCCTCGCGCGTGCTGGCCGGGCTCAGTGCCGGGCTGCTGCCGACCGGACGGCTGGGTCTGCTGGTACCGCTGCCTGAGCAGGCGACGAAGCTCACCGAGAAGTGGCGACGGCCCGGTATCGAGGTGGTCGCCGAGGCGCTGACACCCAGTGCTGGCGACGCCGAGGTGGAAGCGGCCGCTGCGCGATTGAGAGCGCAGGCGCCCGATCTGATCGCCATGGACTGCATGAGCTACACGCCTGCCACCAAGGATATCGTCAAGCGCGTCGCCGGTGTGCCGACCCTGCTGGGCGTCACCGCCACGGCGCGCGTGCTACGCGAGTTGCTGGAGTAGAGATGGACCGCGAGATCACGCTCGACGATATCGAATCGCTCGCCGTCGGCGCCTGGGTGCTGGGCACCGGTGGCGGCGGCAGCCCCTATCTCGGCCTGCTCAACATGCGCCGCCTCTACCGCGAGGATGGGTTGCGCGTGTCGCTGATGAGCCCCGATGAGCTCGCCGACGACGACATGGTCGCGGCGGTGTCGAACATGGGCGCGCCGCTGGTCGGACAGGAGCGGCTGACCGACAGCCGCACCATCGCGCGCGCCGTGGCGCTGATGGAGGAGCACACCGGCAAGCGTTTTCGCGCGATCATGTCGCTGGAGATTGGCGGCGGGAACTCGATCCAGCCCCTGATGGCGGCGGCGCATCTCGGCCGGCCCGTGGTCGACGCCGACATGATGGGCCGCGCCTATCCCGAGGCGCAGATGACCTCGGTCGCGGTCGGCGACCTGACGCCCTGTCCGCTATCTACCGTCGATGTGCGTGGCCTGGAGTCGATCGTCGACAAGGTGCCGACCTGGAAGTGGATGGAGCGCGTCAGCCGCAAGATCTGCGTCGAATACGGCTCGATCGCCTCGACCTGCAAAGCGCCGCGCACCGGCGCTGAGGTCAAGCAATGGGGCATCAAGTACACCACCACCAAGGCCATCAAGATCGGCCATGCGGTACGGGAGGCGCAGCGTCTGCATCAGGATCCGATCGCGGCGATCCTCTCCGTCGAGCCCGGCAAGGTGCTCTATCGCGGCAAGGTCAAGGACGTCGAGCGGCGCACCACCGAGGGCTTCCTGCGCGGACGCACGAAGTTCGACGGCATGGACGAGTACCGTGGCGTGTCGATGGAGATCGCCTTCCAGAACGAATGGATCGTGGCTTGGCGCGACAACCAGCCGATCGCCATGTCGCCCGACCTGATCTGCGTGCTCGACAGCGTGTCGGGCGAGGCGGTGGGCACCGAGACCATCCGCTATGGCCAGCGCGTCACCGTGATCGCGCTGCCGCCGCCCGAGGTTTTTCTGTCGCCCAAGGGCCTGCTGCATGTCGGCCCGCGCGCCTTCGGCTACGACATCGAGTTCCGGAGCGTCTTCGCGTGAGCCTGCGCGACATCACGCTCGACGACATCGAGTCGCTGGCGGTCGGCGCCTGGGTGCTGGGCACCGGCGGCGGCGGCAATCCCTACCTGCCGTTGCTCAACATGCGCGCGCTGTACCGCGAGGGCTATCGCTGCCAGCTGATGTCGTCGGAGGATCTCGATGACGACGACTGGGTCGGCACGGTGGCCAACATGGGCGCGCCGTTGGTGGGGCAGGAACGGCTGACCGACAGCCTTACCTTGGCGCGTGCGGTCACGGCGATGGAGAAGCATATCGGTCAGCGCTTCCGCGCCCTGATGAGCATGGAAATCGGCGGCGCCAACGGCGTGCGGCCATTCATGGCCGCGGCGCATCACAAGCTGCCGGTGGTCGACAGCGACACCATGGGCCGCGCTTATCCCGAGGCGCAGATGACCTCGGTCGCTGTGGGCGGGCTGACGCCGTACCCGCTGACCGCCGTCGACGTGCGCGGTTTTGAGAGCATCGTGCACAAGGTGCCGACATGGAAGTGGACCGAGCGCGTCGGTCGCAAGATCTGCGTCGAGTACGGCTCGGTCGCCGCGACGTGCCAACCGCCGCGCACCGGCGCAGAGGTGAAGAGGTGGGGCATCCACGGCACGACGACCAAGGCCATCGCCATCGGCGCAGCGGTGCGTGAAGCGCAGCGCACGCACGACGACCCGATCGCCGCGATCCTGAAGGTTGAACCCGGCAAGCTGCTCTACAAGGGCAAGGTGATCGACGTCGCGCGGCGCACCACCGAGGGCTTCCTGCGCGGCGTGGTGCGCTTCGACGGGCTCGATGATTGGCGCGGCTCGGCGATGACCATCAACTTCCAGAACGAGTGGATCGTGGCTTGGCACGACGACAAGCCGGTCGCGATGACGCCCGACCTGATCTGCGTGCTCGACTCGGTGTCGGGCGAGGCGGTGGGCAGCGAGACGATCCGCTATGGCCAGCGCGTCACGGTCATCGCGTTACCGCCGCCGGCGGTCTTTCTTTCGGAAAGAGGCTTGCAGCACGTCGGCCCACGCGCCTTCGGCTATGACCTCGATTTCAGGAGCGTGTTTTCACCATGAGACGCATCGGTATCGATGTCGGCGGCACCAATACAGACGCAGTGCTGATCGAGGACGGCAAGGTCACGGGCGCGGTCAAGGCGCCGACCAGCGAGGACGTCACTACGGGCATCCTCGATTCGCTGAAGGCGCTCGCGGCCACCGGCGTGCTGAAAGGCAAGCGCATCGATGGTGTGATGATCGGCACGACGCATTTCATCAACGCCGTGGTGCAGCGCCGCCACCTCACCAAGGTGGGCGCGCTGCGCCTGGGGATGCCAGCCTCGGCCTCGCTGCCGCCGTTCTGCGACTGGCCCGAGGATCTCGCGGAGATCGTGCGCGGCGGCGTGTGGATGGTCGAGGGCGGTCACGAATTCGACGGCCGTCCCTTCATGCCGCTCGACGAGGCGGCGATCACGGCGGCGGCACGGGAGATGAAGGCGAAGGGCCTGAGGTCGGTGGCGATCTCCGCGATCTTCTCGCCGCTCGATCCCTCGCACGAGAAGCGCGCGGCGGAGATCGTCGCTGGCGAGGTGCCTGGCGCGTCTATCACCTGCTCCTCCGATCTCGGCCGCATCGGCCTGCTTGAGCGCGAGAACGCCGGGCTGCTCAACGCCGGCCTCGCCGACCTCGCGCGCGACACTATCGCCGCCTTCGAGCAGGCGATTCGCGACAGCGGCATCGCCGCGCCGCTCTACATCACGCAGAACGACGGTACCGTGGTCGAGGCGACGCAGGCCAGGCGCCTGCCGGTTTACAGCTTCGCGTCGGGGGCGACCAACTCGATGCGCGGCGGCGCCTATCTCTCGGGCCTGCTGGACGCGATGGTGATCGATGTCGGCGGCACCACGACCGATGTCGGCCAGCTGCGCCATGGCTTCCCGCGCGAGGCCAACTCGGTTGTGAAGGTCGGCGGCGTGCGCACCTTGTTCCGCATGCCCGACCTGATGTCGATCGGCCTGGGCGGCGGCAGCCATGTCTCGCTCGATCCGCTGAAGGTCGGCCCGCTGTCGGTCGGCTACAGGCTGCTGCGCGAGGGCATCGCCTTCGGCGGCAAGCAACTCACCACGACCGATATCGCCGTCGCCGCCGGCCGTCTCGCCCTGGGCGACAGGGCGAAGGTCACCCACCTCGACGCCGCGACCTGCGCGCGCGTCTTCGGCGAGGCGCAGCGCATGGTCGAGGAGACCGTCGATCGCATGAAGACCGAAGCCGGCGACGTGCCGCTGATCGCGGTCGGCGGCGGCGCCTTCCTGGTGCCGGACAAGCTCGAGGGCGTGTCCGAGGTCATCCGCGTGACGCATGGCGATTGCGCCAACGCCGTGGGCGCGGCGATCGCCCAGGTTTCCGGCGAGTGCGACCAGATCTTCCGCGACATGGCCCGCGTCGACGCCATCGCGCGCGCCAACGAGCTGGCGGCGGACCGTGCGGTTTCGGCCGGCGCCGACCGCGCCACGCTCTCGACCATCGAGACCGAGGACATGCCGCTGGCTTATCTTCCGGGCAACGCGTTGCGCGTGCGCGTGCGCGTGGTCGGCGATGTGGCGGCGACCTAGGATCGTGCTGGCGTCGCCGGTCCGGCCAGTCCGTAGGGCTCCGGCGTCATCGCGACGATGCGCGAAAACAGCGTGTCGAAGGACGACTTGGTGTCGACACCGCTTAGCGGATCGTCGTTGGTTTCGAACGCGGCGTTGATCTCGACCCAGTCGGGCGGCGTCAGCGCGCGTTCGGCCAGTGGCAGGACGGCGTCTTCCTCGACGCGCATATGGCGCCAATGAAAGTCCGCATAGTCCCTGGCCAGATCGGCGAAGTCCCTGGTGTTCACGCGGCCGGCTTCGAGATGGTCCAGCACCTCGCGCAGCCGCGCGATCTTGCCGGCGCCTTCGACGTGCTCGGCGCTTAGCGCATCGAGCGTCGCCCTGGCTTCCGGCGCGCGCAGCCGCAGGAGCCGGTAGAGATACGCGTCCTCCTTGGGATGGTGCAGGCGTTCGGGAAACCGTTCGATGTAGTCGACCATCGCCCATAGCAGCTTGAAGTCCGGCCGCGTGCCGTTGACGGCGTGCTCGTCCGTCACATGCCGCAGGGCGTGGAGGACGGCGGACAGCGAACGATGTTCGTCGCGGATGACGTGAAGTGCCCGATGCATGGTTACACCGCGCTGGAGTGGCGCGCTCCGGATGTCGGCAGGTAGTGGTCGAAGGCGGCGCAGATCAGCCGCGTGGCGATGCGGCCAGCGGGGGGAATACGCACGACGTCGCCGTCGATCTCGACGACACCTTGCTCGACATAGGGCCGCAGCCGCTCGAGATCGTCGTCGAAGAGGGTCGCCGGCGCCCCGTGGCGGCGCGCGACGGCGTCGAGATCGACGATGAAGTCGCACATCAGTCGCTCGATCACGTCGGCCGCCAGCCTGTCGTCGTCGTTCAGCGCGCAACCACGCGCCGTGGCGTAGGCGCCTTGATTGATCGCCTCGGCGTATTGCTTCATGCCGGCGGCGTTCTGGGTGAAGCCCCCGGGCAACTGGCTGATCGCGCTGGCGCCGAGCCCCACCTGCGGTACGGCCGCGACATCGGTGTAGCCCTGGAAGGTGCGCCGCAGCCGGCCCTCGCGGGCGGCGATCGCCAAGGGATCGTCCGGCAACGCGTAGTGATCGATACCGACGGCGACGTAGCCTGCGGCGGCGAGGTCGCGCGCGGTCAGCCGGGCCATGGCCTGCCGCGTCGCCATGTCCGGCAGCGTCGCCGCATCGATCGCGCGCTGGCGACGGGCCATCCACGGCACGTGCGCGTAGCCGAACACCGCGATGCGCGAGGGAGCCAGCGCCACCGTCCGCTCCAGCGTGGCGGTCAGCATGTCGAGTGTCTGCAGCGGCAGGCCGTAGACGAGGTCGATATTGATGCGCGCGATGCCGACGTGGCGCAGCGCGTCCATTGCGCGCGCGGTGGTCTCCACCGGCTGCCAGCGATTGATCGCGCGTTGCACGGCGGGCGAGAAGTCCTGCACGCCGAGGCTGGCGCGATTGACCCCGATGGCGCCCAGCGTCGCCGCCCGCGCCGGCGTCAGATAGCGCGGATCGGTTTCGATCGAAATCTCGGTATCGCGGTCGATCGTGAAATGCGCGGCGATTCGCTCGACGAGGCGCTCCAGCCCATCGCCGCCAAGCTCGGTCGGGGTGCCACCCCCAAGTTGCAACGCGGCGAGCCGCCGGCCCACGCCGACATCGCGCGCCACCATCCTCAGCTCGCGCGCCAGCCGTTCGCCATAGGCCTCGATCTGCTCGGGGCCGCGCGTCACTGCGGTGTGGCAGGCGCAATACCAGCAAAGCGCGCGGCAGTATGGGACGTGCAGGTAGAGCGAGATGTCGCCGTCGGGCAGCGCGGTCAGCCAGGCGCGATGAGCCTTGCCGTCGATATCGGTGCCAAACTGCGCAGCGGTGGGGTAGCTGGTGTAACGTGGTACGCTGCGCTCGAGGCCCAGCAGCGTGGCTTCATCCATGGACCACTCCCGCGCCCGACAGAACGGCGCGGGCGTGCGGGAAACACCCTAGATGACGAGGCGGGCCTCGCTTTGACCCAGGTCAAGCGGCCCGGCCGAGGGGCCGATCAGGCCGCCAGCGCCATCGGCCGCACCAGCTCCAGCCCGTCGGCGGCGGTGGCGGAGATCGTCGTGCGCACCATGTAGCGGCCGATATCCTCGGGCCATGGGCGGCCGCGATGCATGGTGGCGCGGTTGTCCCACATCACCACGTCGCCGGCGCGCCAGCTATGCTCCCAGCTGCGGCCCGGCGCGGTCGCCAATTCCTCGAGCTCGTCGATCAGCGCACGGCCCTCGGACTCCATGCCCTCGATGGCGTAGATGTGCGAGGCGATGTAGAGCGACTCGGTGTTGTTCGCCGGGTTGCGCCACACCAGCCGCCAGCGCACTGGCGGCAGCGATCGGCGCTCCTCGTCGTTCATCAGGGTGGGCGAGATCCTGTCGCGCGAGGTGGCGAAGCTGTGCAGCGCCACCATCCGGCGCAGCTGGGCGCGGCGGCTCTCGGGCAGGCGCTCGAAGGCGCGACGCGTGCTGACGAACTCCGTCTCGCCACCTGATGGCGGGATGATGCGGCCCGACAGGACCGAGGTCAGCGCCGGGATCGCCTTGAACGAGCTGTCGGTGTGCCAGAACTGATTGGCCTTGTTGGTCAGCCACAGGCGATGGCTGGTCGGCACGATCTTGCCAGTCTCGGGGTCGATGTTGCGCAGGTGGACGTAGAAGGTGCCCGAGCCGATGGCGTTGACCTTGGTCGGCTCCGGCGGCCCGAATTTCGCGGAGAAGGCGAGCTGGTCCTCGTCCGTGAGCTCCTGGCCGCGGAACAGCAGCACCGAGTGCTCCTCGAAGGCCGCGCGCACCTGGCGATAGACGCTATCGTCGCGCGCCACGTCCTGGATGGTCACACCGCGCACCTCGACGCCGAAATCAGGGCCGAGCTTCACCAGCTGCATGGTTTCCTCCCGAGGCTCGAACGGTCCGCTTGTCCCGGCACTATAGCGCCGCCAGCGCCCGCGCTACAGTGGGGCGATGCGCCGCGCGTTGGTTCCTCTGATCGCCACCTTCCTCGTGCAGACCCTGTGCTCGGCGGCGGTGCTGGCGCTGGCGACCATGATGCCCAAGGTGGGGCCCGATGTCGGCGTGCCAAGCTGGGTGATCGGCGCCTTCACCGCGATCATCTACGCCGTCGCGGCAAGCTCGTCGTTCTTCAGCGCCCAGCCGCTGGCGCGCTTCGGCGGCGTGCGGCTCTGCCAGGCGGCGCTGCTCTCGGGCGCGCTCGGCCTGCTGGTGATGACCTTGGCGACGCCGCTGGCGCTGATCGTGGGCGTGTTCCTGGTCGGCGGTTCCAACGGTCCGCTCAACGCCGCGTCGGCGGCGATCCTGGTGCACCGCGTACCGCCGAACTGGTACAGCGCCGCCTTCACGCTGAAGCAGACCGGCGTGCCGTTCGGCTTCGCGCTGTCGGGCGCCATCGTGCCGCCTTTGGCGACCTGGCTGGGTTGGCAAGGCGCGGCCTGGAGCCTCGCCGCCGTGCTGACGTTGGCGATCGTCACGCTGCAGCTGCTTTCACGCGAGCTCGAGGGCGACACGCCGCCGATCGCGCGGGCGGCGCTGCTCGAGCCGATGCGCGTGATCTTCGCCGACCGCCGTCTGCGCGCGTTGGCGCTCGCCTCGCTGCTGTATGTCGTGGCGCAGCACACCGTCACCTTCGTGCTGGTCACCTACCTCGTCGAGGCCTGCGGTCTGTCGATGGTGGTCGCCGGCCAGATCCTGGCGGTTTCGCAGTTCGGCGCCGCCGCGTTGCGCCTCGTTCTCGGCAGCTTCGCCGATCGTCTGCGCGAACGGCTCAGCCTGCTGGGCGGTATCGGCGTGCTGACCGCGTGCGGTTGTGCGGCTGTCGCGCTGGCGCGGCCGGACTGGCCGTTACTCGCCATCGCCGCCGCGGCGGTGATCTGCGGCACGACGGCGGCGAGCTGGAATGGGCTCTCGGTCGGCGAGTTCGTGCGCTGGTCGCCGCCGGGCCAGGCCGGCGCGATCAACGCCGCCAGCACCGCCATCGTCTTCAGCGGCGGTGTCGTCGGCCCCGGCCTGTTCAGCGCCGTGGTCGGCGCCAGCGGCTCCTACCTCGCTGGCTTCGCCCTGATCGTCGTCGCCGTCGGCGCCGGTGGTCTATGGCTGCTGATCGAGGGACGCCGGCTGCGACGGGAGGCCTGACATGATCCTCATCGGCGTCAACCGCTCCCCCTACACGCGCCGCGTCGCGATCACCTTGCGGGCTTACGGTGTGGTCTACGAACAGCGCGACCTCAACGGCTTCGGCCATCGCGAAGACGTGCGCGCCGCCAACCCGTTGGGCCGTATCCCGGCGCTGGTGCTCGACAGCGGCGAGACGCTGATCGACAGCGCCGCCATCGTCGATCACCTCGACGAGACTTGCGGCGGCGATCGACCATTGACCCCGCGCCTCGGCGCCGATCGCCGCGCCGTACTGAAGATCGCGGCGATGATGATGGGTGCCTGCGACAAGGGCCTGCAGGCCGCGTATCATCGCAACCACACGCCGAAGGAGAAGTGGCACCAGCCCTGGATCGACGACTGCATGGCGCAGATGACGAGCGCGCTGGCGGCGGTCGAGGCGATGGCGCGGCCGGACGAGCCCTACCTGTCCCTTGGCCGCCTGACCCAAGCCGACATTACCGCCTTCGTCGCCGAACGCCTCGGGCGCGGCCTGGGTATCGATACGGACACGCGGATGCCCGGGCTTCGTGCGCTGACGCGCCGCTTGCTGGAGCAACCCGCCTTCAGCTCGACCGAGCCGCCACCAGCATGAAGGGCGGCCGGTCGCGTTCGACCGCCCATTCGGGGTGCTGCGCGATCTGCGCGTCGGTCGGGCCCCATTCCTCGAGATGCGTCAGCGTGAAGCCGGCGCCCAGCAGCAGGCGAACATAGGTTCCGATCGTGCGGTGGCGCTTGATCACGCCCGTGGCCAGCCAGTCCGTCTTGCGCTCGCCTTCGTCGAGATAGCGGTCGAGCGGCCAGACGCGGCGGCCATCGACGGCGGTGACGAAGCCCGGCGCCGAGGGCGCAGTGTAGAGCGGATGCTCGACCGAGAAGACGAAGGGCGCGCCCGGCGTCAGCGCGCGACGGATCACCGGGAACGTGTGCTCGAGATTGGCGACGTAGTGGAAGGCGAGCGAGCTATAGGCGAGATCGAAAGCCGCCGCAGGCACGTCGAGCATTTCCAAGTCGCCGCGCGCGTAGGTGATGGCCGGGTCGTTGGTCATCTCGGCGGCGCGCGCCAGCATCTTCGCCGACACGTCGATGGCGAGGACCGAGGCGGCGCCTTCCCGCCGCGCCCAGCGGGCGAACCAGCCGAAGCCGCAGCCGAGGTCGAGCACGCGCCGGCCCGTCATCGCCGGCAGCAGCGCGCGCATTGCGGGCCACTCGGCTGCGCCGTCGAGGCCCTGGACCGAGCGCGGCAGGCGGCTGTAGCCGGCGAAGAAATCCTCCTGGTCGTAGATGTTGCGGGTCATCGCCTCAGCGCCACTGGAACGTCGCGCGGATCGCCAGATGGTCGGAAGGCTGCTCCAGCGAGGGCAGCGGGGTTGTCGCGTCGATCGTCGGCAGCGCGTGGGGTTCGCCGCTCAGTGGGCCGCGATAGAGCAGATAGTCGATACGCTTGGCGAGATCGTTGGCGTTGCTGGTGAAGTCGTCCGGCCGCGCGGCGTAGGCGTCGGCGAAGCCCGCCGACCAGAAGGTGTCGAGCGTAAGCGTCGCCGCCGTCGCGTTGAAATCGCCACAGGCGATCCAGGCGTCGCAAGGCGGCAGCGCGCCGACAAGCTCGCGCGCCTGGCGCAGGCCGATGCGCTGTTCGGCTGGCGTTGTCGGCGCCTGCCATTTGAGATGGGTGTTGGCGACGCCCAGGCTGCGCGCGCCGTGCCGCAGCTCCAGCAGCAGGGCAATATTGCCCGACGCCGGCTGATCCGCCGTTCCGTCGTCATAGACCAGTCGGTGGACATCGCCCAGCGTGAACTGGCTGCGATCGAAGAACGTCGCGCAGCCGTCGAGACGGCTACCGCTCTTCTTCAGATAGACGCCGCCATAGCCCGCCTTCGCCAGACGACGCTCGAGCAGGGTGAAAGTGTCTTCCTCGATCTCCTGCAAGCACAGGATGTGCGCCGACAGTTTCTCGATCGCGTCCGCCAGCGCGCCCATCCGCCATTCCGGTCGCAGGTGCTCGATTGCGGCGTGCGGGAAAAAACGCGGCTCGATATAGGCGTTCGCCAGGATGTTGTAGGAGCAGGCGACGAAGGACATCAGTGCGCCAACGCGAGCTCGGCGCGCGCCGCCATCTTCAGGAGCGGCCGGTCGTGCAGGCGCGGCGCCACGATCTGCAGCCCCACCGGCAGCCCGTCGCGGCCCCTGCCGCAGGGGATCGAGATGCCCGGCACCAGCGCGAGGTTGAACAGCGGCGTGAACACCGCATGGCCACGCGGCCCGGCCGGCTTGTTCTCGATCACCGGGGGATAGACCGTCTCGACCGGCCACGACACGCAGGCCGTGGTCGGCGTCAGCAGGTAGTCGTAGCGTGTGAAGAACTCGGCCACCGCGCGCGCCGCGGCGTCGGCGAAGCGGTAGGCCGCGACGACATCGGTGCCCGCAGTCTTTCGGCCGCGCTCGATCAGGCCCGCGATGTTGTCGCCGAACAGCCCGGGCTCGGCCGCGTGCCGCTCGCCGTAGAGCAGGGCGCTCGCCGCCGCGTTGACTGCCGCGAAGGCGAGCTCGCCGGTTCCGGCAGGCCACGAGACATCGGCGTTCGTGATGCTCCAGCCGGCGCCGCGTAGCGTCTCGACCGCGGCGTCGACCGCGTCGCGCACATCGGCGTCGACCGCGACGTCGAGGCCCAGGCGCGGGCTGTAGGCGATGCGCGGCGCGGCCGGCGGTGCCACGTCGTAGGTCGGCACCGAATGCGGATCGCGCGGATCGGCGCCGGCCATCACCTCGAACATCAGGGCGGCGTCGGCCACCGTGCGGCCCATCGGTGCCGTCACGCCGTAAAGCGGGCCGTAGGAACCGCCGAAGCCGAAGGGCGAGGGGATCGCGCCGGCCGAGGTCTTCAGGCCCACCACGCCGCAGTGCGAGGCCGGCCGCCGCCCCGAGCCGCCGCCGTCAGTGCCCAGCGCGATCGGCGAGAAGCCGGCGGCCAGACCGGCCGCCGCGCCGCCGGACGAACCGCCTGGCGTCAGCGCCGGATTCATCGGATGGCGAGTCGGGCCGTAGACCTTGTTCTCGGTGTGGCCCTTGGCGGCCATTTCAGGGGTGTTGGTCATGCCCAGGAACACGCCACCCGCCGCCTTCAGCCGCTCGACCGCCACCGCGTCGCGCGGCGCGATGAAGTCCTTGTAGAGCAGCGAGCCGTTGGTAACGCGCCGGCCGGCGACCCAGGTCGTGTCCTTTACTGTGTAGGGCACGCCCAGCAACGGCCCGTCGAAGCCGGACTTGCGCTGCGCGTCAATGCGGTCGGCGTCGCGCCGGGCTTCGGCGGGATCGAAATCGACGATGGCGGTGAGGCCAGGATTCTTCGCTTGTACGCGCGCGATGGCGGCCTCCGCAACGTCGCCGGCCTTGGCCTTGCCGGCCCGGATCGCGGCGGCGATCTCGGCGGCGGGACGATCGAGCAGATCCATCGGCGTTGTCCTTGGGCTTGGCGACTAGGCTGCGGTATCATGGCCACAAAACAATGCCCCTCGAAACCGATCTCTACGCGCCGGTGAAGGCGCTGCTCGAAGGCCAGGGCTACGACGTCAAGGGCGAAGTCCGTGGCTGCGACGTCGTAGGCGTACGCGGCGCGGAGCCGCCGGTGATCGTCGAGCTCAAGCGCAGCTTCGGGCTGGGCCTGGTGCTGCAGGGCGTCGAGCGGCTGGGCATGACCGACTCGGTCTATATCGCCGTCGGCGCGTGGCCCAAGCGCATGCGCGAGGTGAAGAAGCTCTGCCGGCGGCTCGGGCTCGGGCTGATGATCGTGTCGGGCGCGCGGGTCGAGATCCTGCTCGATCCCGCGCCCTACGCGCCGCGCAAGAACGCGCGCAAGGCCGGCCGGCTGCTGGGCGAGCACGCGCGGCGCGTCGGCGATCCGACCAAAGGCGGCTCGACGCGCGTGCCCATCATGACCGCCTACCGCCAGCAGGCGCTGCGCTGCGCCGAGCTCCTGGCACGCGACGGGCCGATGAAGGCCGCGGCATTGAAGGCGTCGGCCGAGGTGCCGAACGCCGGCAAGATCCTGCTCGACGACGTCTACGGCTGGTTCGAGCGGGTCGAGCGCGGCGTCTATGCGCTGACGCCGGCAGGGCGGGAAGGGCTGGTGAAGTTCGGCCGGGGCTGATGTAGGCTTGCCGGGCGATCAGGCCGTCAAGGGAGCCCCGCCATGGACATGCCGATCACCGAGTTGCCGCTCACCGGAATCGACGTCTACGCCATGCCGCGCGAGCAGGGCGAGTGGGTGCTGCGCCGCCAGCTCGCCGCCGCCTATCGCCTGGTCGATCATTTCGGCTGGACCGAGCTGATCTACGGCCATCTCACCGCGCGCGTGCCGGGCGAGGCGCCGCATTTCCTGATCAACCCGTTCGGCCTGAACTACGACGAGGTCACGGCCTCGAACCTGGTGAAGATCGACCTCGACGGCACCATCGTCGAGCCCTCGCCGCATCCGGTGAACTACGCCGGCTTCGTCATCCACTCGGCCGTCCACATGGCGCACGCATCGCGCCATCGCGTGGTGATGCATACGCACACCCGCGCCGGCATGGCCGTGTGCGCGCTGAAGGACGGGCTGAAGCCGATCTCGATGGTGTCGACCGCGTTTCACGGCAAGCTCTCGCATCACGATTACGAGGGTCCCAGCCTTGACCTCGACGAACGCGGCCGGCTGCTCAAGAACCTCGGCGACAACCAGGCGATGATGCTGCGCAACCATGGCCTGCTGGTCACCGGCCGGTCGGTCCCCGAGGCCTTCCTGCGCCTCTATCGCCTGGAACGCGCTTGCCAGATCCAGATCGACGCCGCGGCCGCCGGCGCGCTCAATGTCATGGGCGACAACCTCGCCGCCAAGTCGGGCGCCGACATGGACGCCTTCTCCGAGCGCGAGAGCTCGCAGGGTATCGGCGATCTCGAGTTCGCCGCGTTGATCCGCAAGCTCGACAAGACCGATCCGGGCTGGCGGCACTAGTTCAGGCGGGAGCGCCGCCGCTCCTGCCCCGCTTCTTCATCGCTACGCGTTGCGTTGAGCACGGCGTTGGCTAGCGAAGGAGGGAACTATGGCGGACAGCGTCTACAAGGTGATCGAGGTCATCGGCACCAGCACCGAGTCGTGGGAGAAGGCGGCGAATGTCGCCGTCAGCCGCGCCAGCAAGACCCTGCGCGACCTGCGCGTCGCCGAGGTCGTCGAACTCGACATGGCGATCGACAAGGGCAAGGTCTCAGCCTACCGCGCCAAGGTGAAGCTGTCGTTCAAGTTCGAAGGCGGCTGAGCTGACCTTCGGCGTCGATGCCGATCTCGGCGCCGTCCTCGATACGATCCATCTCCCGCTGATCCAGCTCGTAGAGCGGGATCGCGGGCCAACCCATCTCGCGTGCCACGACGATGCCCAGGCCGAGGATGGCGTCGACGCGGCCCAGCACGATGGCCGCTGGCGCGTGCCCATTGCGCAGCAGCTCGAGCATCACCGCGCTCGAGGACGACGAGCCACGCGGCTCGGCTACGAACAGCATGCGGCCGCCGATGCGCTCGCCGTGATGGGCGATCGACGGATCGGTGAGTGCGCCGGTGTCGGGATCGACGCCGCCCCAGAAGCTCAGCGCCGCGACCTTCAGCGCGCGGCCCGAGGCGGTACCGGGCAGGATGACGCGCGCGCGGATCATCGGTCGCCATACCTTCCCCCGCCTCCGGGCGCGCGAGCGCGCCCTTGGGGGAGAGGTAGGTGTGAGCACTGAGCTTCTAACGCCACAGCGACATGTCCCGCACGAGACGGCCGGCGGCGGCGGACTCGGCGACGTCGCTCAGCGAGCCGAACACCACGTCGTAGCCCGTGTTGGGCCGCGTGTAGTGCGCGAACTTGCCGGAGTTGGTGAGCAAGGTGGCGCCCGCGATGTTGGGCAGGATCGGCGCGACGACGACGCAGGTATCGGCGACGAGTGTGATGTTGGCGTCGCCAAGCGCGCCGAGTAGACCCTCGCGCTCCAGTGCGGAGAGTGTATGGCGGCCGGTGCAGGCGTAGAAGGGCAGGCGACTCCTGCGGCCCTCGAGCAGCGTCAGCAGGCGTCGCACCTCGTCGAGCGAGAGATGCGGGCTGCCGATGGCGATGGCGTCCAACTTCGCGCCCGAGGTCGTCGAGAGCCTGTCGTAGCTTTCGCGCAGCATCGCGCCGGTCAACGTGATCGTCTCCGCCGGTGGCGCGCCGCCGAACACGGTGGCGATGTCGGGCGCTTCCGGCGTGACGCCGACGACATGGAACAGGCCGATGGCGCCGCTGGAGGCGGCGGCGGCGCCCAGAGCCTTCAGGCGATCCTCCGAGGTGTCGCGCGGCAGGCCGGCGAAGGCCGCGACGCGGCCGCCGGCGACGCGGCCGAGCCAGGCGCCCAGCACGGGATAGAGCGCGTCCTCGGCCAGCAGCCTCGGGTCGAGACCTCCGCACTGTACCAGCAAGGTGGCGTGGCGGTTGGCGTCGCGATGCAGGCCGTAGTCGGGCGCGCGGGCGGCGATGGCGGCGCAGATGTCCAGGAAGTCGCCGTAGCGCTCGGTGCGCGCGCCCAGCACCGAATTGCAGAAGGCGACAGCGTTGCTTTCGCCCCAGGCGACATGCGCGCCGGTGCGCGGCCGATGGCCGGCCTGATAGGGCGCGCAGGTCCAGGTCGGCTGGCAGCCCAGCGCGACATAGGCGTCCATCATGCGCCGCGCCATGGCGGCCTTGCGCGTGTCGAGCTTCACCCGGCCGGCGTGCAGCAGGTCGAGCGCGCCGACATTGAGCGTGGCGGGCACGCTGGTGCGGCCGCCGCCTTCGACCAGCCGTTCGGCGAACAAGGTGCCGGAATCGCCGTGATAGAGACAGCCATCGATATGCGCGGATTCGACGGAGACGAGCCGCTCGGCGCCCATCATGCGCGCGGTTTCCGACACCACGCGCATCGCTAGCGCGGCGGCGGGGCCGTCGCGACCATCGAGTGCGGCGCGTTCATCCGAGGTCAGCTGCATGGGCGGCAGTGTATCGAGTGGGAGAGCCGGTGTCGCGTCGGCGCTCCCATGCAGGCAAGGCGATTGTCAGGGGACGCCGCGCTCGGCATATGTGCCGGCCAAAGCGAACAGGACAAGAGGAACGGGCATGCCCGGCGCGCTCGACGGCATTCTGGTGATCTCGGTGGAGCAGGCGGTGGCCGCTCCCTATTGCGCGGCCCGGCTGGCCGATGCCGGCGCGCGGGTGATCAAGGTCGAGCGGCCGGAGGGCGATTTCGCCCGCGGCTACGACCGGCACATCAGGGGCGACAGCGCCTATTTCGTCTTCCTCAATCGCGGCAAGCAGTCGGTGACGCTCGACTTCAAGAAGCCCGAGGATCTGGCGCTGCTGCATCGCATGATCGGCAAGGCCGATGTGCTGATCCAGAACCTCGCGCCGGGCGCGGCCAAGCGCGCCGGCTTCGGCGCCGAGGACATGCGCAAGCTCAATCCGCGCCTGATCACCGTCGACGTCTCTGGCTACGGCGATTTCGGGCCGTACAAGGAGCGGCGCGCCTACGACCTGCTGGTGCAGGCCGAGTCGGGCCTGGCCTCGATCACCGGCTCGCATCACGCACCCGGCCGCGTTGGCATCTCGGCCACCGATATCGGCACCGGCATGTTCGCGCATGCCGCGGTGCTCGAGGCGTTGATCGCGCGTGGCCGCGACGGCAAGGGCCGGCATATCGAGGTCTCGCTGTTCTCGGCCATGGCGGAGTGGATGGCGATCCCGCTGATGTCCTGGGAGTACAACAATTACGACTGGCCGCGGCTGGGCCTGACGCACCCCTTCATTGCGCCCTATGGCGTCTATCCTACCGGCGACGATGTGCCGGTACTGATCTCGATCCAGAACGACAACGAGTGGCGCCGCCTGTGTACCGGCGTGCTCGATCGGCCTGACATGCCCGACGATCCGCGCTTCGCCACGGGCGTGGCGCGCAACGCGATCCGCGACGAGACCAACGCCATCGTCGCCGAGGTCTTCAAGCGCCACACCTGGGACAGCATCACGGCGAAGCTGGAGAAAGCGCAGATCGCCTATGCCCGCGTCAGCTCGGTGAAGGACCTCGGCGGCCATCCGCAGGTGCGCCGCACCACCATCGGCACCGACAAGGGCGACGTCTCGCTGCCGGCGCTCGCCGCCACCATCGACGGGACGGTGCGGTCGCTCGGCAAGGTCCCCGCGCTCGGCGAACACAGCGACACGATCCGCGCCGAGTTCAAGTGATTCGCATGGCTGCACTACCTTCCCCCGCTCCGCGGGGGAAGGTGCCCGAAGGGCGGATGGGGGTGCCGGCATTGCGGTCAGTCACATTCATTGGGGTTGTCGCACCAACCACCCCTATCCGGCGCTTCGCGCCACCTTCCCCCGCCAGCGGAGGAAGGTAGGGTCAGCATGATCCCGGCTCGCCTCGCCTATTTCTTCGGCGCCTACTTTTTCGCGGGTGGCGCGGCGCTAAGCTACTGGGCGGTGTGGTTGCGCGATCGGGGCGTGGGCGACGCCGAGATTGGCACGATCTACATGGCACGCCAGTTCGTGACGGTGGCGGCGACCATCGCCGTGGGCTGGATCGCCCAACGCCTGGCCGGTACGCGCGGGCTGCTGATGGCGCTGCTGGCGGGCGCGCTCGCCATGGTCGTCGCCTACGAATTCTCTTACGGCTTCTGGCCCAATCTGATCGTCACCATGATTTGGGGCGCGATGTGGCACCCGCTGCTGTCGCTGGGCGATGGCAATGCCGTGGCGGTGACGCGCGAGCGCGGCATCGACTATGCCCGCGTGCGCGTCTGGGGCTCGGTGACCTTCATCGGCGGCGCGCTGGCCGCCGGCGTCGCGGTCGATCGCTGGGGACCACCCTGGGTGCTCTATCTGCTGGGCATCGGCGTGGTGCTGACGATCCCCGCCGCTTTGTGGCTGCCCACGCCGGCGTCGCGCAGCGCACCCGCCGATCGCGGCAAGGTCCGCGCCGGCGAGTTGCTGCGCAAGCCGACCTTCGTGCTGTTCCTCGTCGCCTGCGGCTTCTGCCAAGCCAGCCACGCCGTGCTCTACAGCTTCGGCACCTTGTCCTGGCGCGCCGCCGGCATCGACGACGTCGTGATCAGCCTGCTGTGGGGCGAGAGCGTGCTGATCGAGATCGGCCTGTTCATGATCGGCGGCGCGCTCACCGCGCGCTTCGGCGCCGTCGGCATGCTGGCGCTGGGCGCCGGCGGCGCGCTGGTGCGCTGGGCGGCGATGCCCTGGCTCGGCACCGACGTCGCCGCGCTGGTCGTGTTGCAGGCGCTGCACGCGCTGACCTTCGGCGCCACGCATCTGGCGGCGATGGCCTTTCTGCGCCAGGCGATCCCGACGCACGCGATGCCGCTGGCGCAGAGCCTGTACTACGGGCTGGCGAGCGGTCTCGTCATCGCCGTGGTGTTCCAGGTCTCGGGCACGCTCTATGCTCGCTTCGGCGGCGACGCCTTCTTCGCCATGGCGGCGCTGGCGGGCATCAGCCTGCTGGCGACGATCGCGCTGGCGCGCCGCTGGAAGGGCGAGGCACTGATCTAGGGAGGGCGAGGATGTCCAAGGTCGATCACGACACGCTGGTGGCGCTGAACGACGACTATATCCACTCGGTGCAGCATGCCGACGTGAAGCGTTTCGACGAAATCCTCGCCCGTGACTTCCGCTGCTCCAATCCCGACGGCTCGTTAGTCGATCGCGCAGGCTTCCTCGCCCAGACCGCCAAGCCGGTGACGATCACTGGTCTGCGCACGGAAGACGTCGAGATCCGACTGATGGGCGACTTCGCCATCATCCACGCGCGGACGCTCTACACCTCGGCCGAAGGCAAGCCCGGCCGCGGTCGCTACACCGATGTTTGGATCAAGCAGAGCGGGAAGTGGCTCTGCGTCTCAGCCCACGTCACGCGGAACTGATCGGTATCCCGGTATGTCATTCCGAGCGCAGCGAGGGATCTAGGGAAGACGCCTGGATCCCTCGCTGCGCTTGGGATGACAGCCGTGATTCACCGCGACCGGCCGCGGCCGGCGATGGTCCAGATGTCGACCAGGGTCTCGCCTTTGACGATGTGATAGGCGTCGTAGAGGTTGACTGTAGGGTCGCAATGCGGCGGCACCAGCACGACGCGCGCGCCCAGCGCCGGCGCGTCCTGGCCTTCTGGCGCGATCACCGCGCAGTGCTCGTCACCCATGAAGCGTGTCGTGCTGCCCGGGGCGGCGCCGGAGAGAATCTTCGGCGGGCCAGCCTCGGTCGCCATCGATTTCAGGCCGGAATCCATCGTTGCCATGCCCGCTGTGTTGCGACTCACCACGCGGGCGTCGATCTGCAGGGATTGCTCGAAGGTCGGCCGGTTCTCGCCGCGCAGGTCGCAGATATTGTACTGGTGATCCATGAAGACGTAGCTGCCGACCTGTAGCTCGGTGAAGACGCCCAGCTCGCAATCGATCTGGTGCGTGCCGGTGCCCGAACCCGTAATGATGCCAGGCTTGAGGTTCGCCTTGGCCAGCAGGTCGAGGATCCCCTTGAGGTACTCGGTGCGCTCAATGATCTGCTTGCGGCGCTCGCTGTAGTCCTCGATGTGCTGGTGCCGGCCGCAATAGAACTGCACGCCGGCGTATTTCAGCGATGGCAGGCTCGTGATCTTCTTCGCCAGCGCCACGACACCCTCGGGCGACGCGACGCCGGTGCGATGCAGGCCGGGGTCTATATCGATGATCACCGTCAGCAGCTGCTTCGCCGCCCTGGCCGCGTTGGCCAGCGCGTCGGCGTTATCAGGGTGATCGACGCAGACCATCAAGCCCTTGGCGCGCGCATTGAGCGCCATCAGGCGTTCGATCGCCGGCTGGGTGACGACCGGCGAGGTGATCAGCAGTCCGTCGATGCCGCCATCGGTCAAGGCCTCGGCCTCGCCCAGCTTGGCGCAGCAATTGCCCAGCGCCCCGGCGGCGATCTGCCGGCGCGAGATGTCCGGGCATTTGTGCGTCTTGGAATGCGGGCGCAGCGAGACGTTGTGCTTCCTCGCGAACGCAGCCATCGCCGCGATGTTGCGTTCCAGCATGTCGAGGTCGAGCGACAGCGACGGCGTATTGAGCAGGCCGCGCGAACCCTGCTGGCCAATCAGGTGGGCGTGCAGGCGGTGTGAGTCGGTAGGGTGCATTGCAACTCTCTTCGGGCCGTGCCGCTCCAGCGGCGCTCTTCAACTTACCCTAGCACGATCGCCGCTGGAGCGGCGCGGCCCGAAGATGTCTGCCACGCGAAAGCGGGAGGTTGCGGGGGTGTGGCCCGGGTGCCTATCGTTGGCAGCAGAACGAGCGTCCGATCGCGGAGGACAGCATGAAATTCGGCCTGTTCTATGAAATCTCCATTCCCCGGCCGTGGACGCCCGAGCGCGAGCGCGAGGTCTACAACAACTGCCTCGAGCAGGTGAAGCTGGCCGACCAGCTGGGCTTCTCCAACGTCTGGGCGGTCGAGCATCACTTCCTCGAGGAGTACTCGCACTGCTCGGCGCCGGAGCTGTTCCTCACCGCCTGCGCCATGGTGACCAAGAACATCCGTGTCGGCCACGGCATCGTGGTGTGCGTGCCGGAGTTCAACCACCCGATCAAGATCGCCGAGAAAACCGCGACGCTCGACATCCTCTCGGGCGGTCGGCTGGAGGTCGGCACGGGCCGTTCGGCGACGTGGACGGAGCTGGGTGGCTTCCGCGCCAACCCCGACACCACGAAGAAGAGCTGGGACGAGTTCGTGCGCTGCCTGCCCAAGATGTGGACGCAGGAGACCTTCGCCTATCAGGGCGAGTTCTGGTCGATGCCGGAGCGCACCATCCTGCCCAAGCCCTACCAGAAGCCGCACCCGCCGATGTGGGTGGCGGTGACCAGCCCGGGCACCGAGATCGACGCCGCCGATCGCGGCATGGGCAGCCTCGGCCTGTCCTTCGCCGGCTACGCCGAGCAGGAGAAGAAGATCAAGGAGTACCGCCGGCGCATCCAGCTCTGCGAGCCGGTCGGCTCGTTCGTCAACGAGCAGGTCGCGACCACCAACTTCCTCTTCTGCCACGAGGACGAGAAGATCGGCGTCGAGACCGGCAAGCGGCTGGGCAACACCTTCAACTATCTCGCCACGCAGCTGATCTCGACCCGCGAGGTTTTCTCCTCGCCGTCCTACCAGTCGCTCGGCCTGCTGCCAGCGCTGCGCCGGGCCGCCACCGGCCCCGACGCTTCGGAGCAGCAGACCGAGGGCATGGCCTATGGCGATCCCGCCCGCATCATCCGCGCGATCAAGCATTGGGAGTCGCTGGGCGTCGATTGCGTGAACTTCATCCTCAACGCCAACGAGACGATTCCGCAGGAGCAGGTGATGGCGAGCCTTCGCCTGTTCGGCAAGGAAGTCATGCCGGTCTTCGCCAGCAAGCCTTCCAATGTCGCGGCGGCGGAGTAGGCCATGCCCCTCTACGGAACGCTCGACATCACGCGCGACCCCAGGCGCCTGCCCACGGTGGCCAATCTCGACACCGAGGCGTGGGCGCTGCCCAAGGCCGAGATGATGCAGCTGCTGATCGAGGTGCCGCGGACCTCGACGGAAGGCCTGCTGCCCAAGGCGATGCACCCGGCGCTGCCGTCCTACGTGATCGCCGCCTTCACGCGCTATCCCGAAAGCCCGGTGGGCGCCTTCAACCTCGCGGTGCTGCGCCTGGGCAGCCGCGCCGGCGCCCACCCGCGCGGCTTCCTGCTGGGTGCGCTGGCCAGCACCGAGGCGGCGGCGAAGGAGTTGCGCAGCCGCTGGGGCTTCCCGGTCGAGCACGGCGAGGTGAAGTTCACGCGCCGCCATGATCGTGTCATGGGCACGGCGAAGAAGGATGGCAAGACCGTGCTCGACTGCGCACTGGTCGATCCGCAGCCGGTCGCCGGCTCCGACGTGCAGTACATCAACTGGGTGACCGCGGCCAACGCGCCGCTCGACGGCCAAACCACGCCGCTGCTGATCCAGGTCGATCCCAAATACGCCTTCCACAAATCCGAGCGCGGCAAGCCGCAGGTCTCGGCTTTCGACGCTTCGGCTTGGAACGCCGGCGATATCACGCTCGCCGATCCGATCATCGGCACCTGCTGCACTGTCGATACCGACCTGCCACGAATCCGCTTCGTGATGGATCCGCTCAAGCCGGTGTTCCAGGGCACGCGGCGTATCAGGGAGTCGCGCGCGGACGAGTAGCCGGCCCCGACGTGTGCGGCGCATTTCGGGGGAGGCGTTATGACGCTGAATAGCGCCAAGGATATCCATCTGATCTTCCACGCGGTGCACAAGCAGTTGCGCGTGCATGGTGGCGCTGGCGAGTTCCACTGGTCCACCGAGGCGCGCGGCGAGGGCGATTTCGCGGACCAGAAGCGCAATAACGGCAACACGCCGGTCGGGCGCTATTGGTGCGGCGAGCCGGTACCAATTCCCGCCCTCGATCGTGATGGCAAGAAGTTCGGCCCGTGGTTCATTCCGCTGCAGCCCGAGAAGGGCGTGGCGACGGGGCGGTCGGGGCTCGGCATCCATGGCGGTGGCAGCGACCTGTCCAGTCCACGAGCCGAATTCCAGGGATGGGAGACGACGCACGGCTGCATCCGTCTGCAGAACTTCGATGTGGAGCGTTTGGCGAAGTCGCTCGCCTACACGACGCGCACGGGCGGCGCCGCGCTGCTCACCGTCGACTGGACGCTCGGACCCTGGGCTCCGGGCACGCTGGGTTACATGTCCGCCGTCCCACGGGTGACACCCAAGCAGGTCAACGCCGCATCAGGGAAGAAGACGCCGAGCCGGTGATCGGCGCTAGCCGATGACGATCACGTCCGGATCTGGTGGATTGGCGTAGAGCTTGTCGACCAACGCCTTACGCCGCGTCAGCGTCGCGCGCTGGTTGATGTAGCCCTTGTCGGTCAGCTCGTGGCCGTCGACTGATGGTGGCTCGGTTATCAAGAGCGCGCGCTTGACCTGCATCGAGGAGCCGCGCGCGTCGCGGTTCATTGCCGCGATGCCATCCTTCAGGCGCGCGATGACAGCCGGATGGCGCAGCACGTCGGCAAGCGGCTGCTTGGCCTCGCTGTCGCCCGCGAGCAGGCGGCAGGCAGCAATGTTGGGGAAGCCGAGGATGGTGACGTCGCTCTTGTCCTGGCCGGCGATCACCGCGTCCTGCAGCACCGGCGTGGCGGCGGCGATCACCGTGGTGCGCAAGGTACCGACCAGCACGAAGGTGCCGGACATCAGCTTGAAGTCCTCGACCACGCGGCCGTCGAAGATCAGGCCCTGCGACGGGTCGGCGGGGTCGACGAAGCGGCCCGCGTCACCGATCTTGTAGAAGCCCTCCTCGTCGAACATCGTCGCTGTCAGCTCGGGCTGGCGGTGATAGCCTGGCGTCACGATGATGCCGCGCAGGCGCAGCTCGTAGCGGCCGTCCTCGCCGGTGGGAATCATCTTCAGCTCGACGCCGGGGAAGGGCAGGCCGATCAACCCGACGCGCTCGCTCGCCCAATGCACGCTGGTCGCCGTCGGCGCCGTCTCGGTGCAGCCCCAGCCGGTGACGAACGGGATGCGATAGCCGGTGTGGCGCACCGACAGCGCCTGCATGCGATCGTAGAGATCGTCGGGCAGGGTGGCGCCGCCATAGGCCAGTATCTTCAGATCGCGGAAGAAGACTCGCGCCAGATCGTGGTCGCGTTCCAGCGCGGTGGCCAGCATGGCGTAGCCGGCGGGCACGTTGGCGAAGTAGGTGGTCGGCACGTCGCGCAGATTGCGCAAGGTCTCGTCGAACAGGCCGGGCACCGGCCGTCCGTCGTCGATATAGGTCGTGCCGCCATCGGCGAGGTTGGCCTGGAAGGTGGCGTTGCCGCCCATGGTGTGGTTCCACGGCAGCCAGTCGAGCATCACGCCAGGCGGCTCGTCCGGCTTGCGTACGCGCGACATCTGCCCCATGGCGATGTTGGCGCACATCATCTCCTGCGTGTTGACCACGGCCTTGGGCATGCCGGTCGAGCCTGAGGTGAACAGGAACTTGCCCACGGTCTTGCCGTCGATCATCGCCAGCGAGCGCGCGACGGCGTCCGTCGGCGTGGTCGCTTCGAGCGCGGCGTAAGGCGTCGACTGCAGGCCTGGCGGCGCGTCGTCGACATGCACCAAGGTGACGCCCTCGAGCAGGCCTGCGGCGTCAAGCGAGGCGAGCGCCTTGGCGAACATCGTGCCGTTCTGCGTGAAGATCATCGCCGGGCGGATCAGCTTGACGATGTAGGCCAGCTTGGCGTGGTCCTGGCTCATCAGCGAATAGGCCGGCGAGGCCGGCGCCAGTGGCGCGCGCGCCTGCATCGCGGCCATGGTCAGCAGGCCGAACTCGATCGAGTTGCCGCTGATCGGCAGGATCGGCGTGTCGGGCCCGAAGCCGCGATCGAGGAGGGCTTGTGTCAGCGCGTCGACGCGCGCCTTCGCCTCGGCGTAGGTCACCGTCAGCCAGGCGCGATCCGCGCCGCGGCGTTGCGCCAGCCAGACGCGATCCGGCGCCTCGTCGGCCCATTTCGCCAGGAACGCGGGCACGTGGCGCTCGTAGGGGATCAGCTTGTGGCGTGAGCGCAGCACCATGCTGCCATCGGCGCGCCGGTCGAGCGCGACGTCGCGGCTCAGGAACTCGATCGGCCGGAACGGCGCCTTCATCGGGGTATCCAAGGACGTTTCTCCACCACGCGTGTTTTCTGGTTGCCGCCGGTGTAGCGGCCGCCGCGCATCCGGGCAATGATTGACAAAAGCAACTAACCGGTTGACGATCGTCGTCATGAGCGAGAGCGAACTGGACCGCCGCGTGCGCGCGATGCGCCGCTTCAGCCGTTTCTACACTGCGCGCATCGGCGCCCTGCGCGAGGGCTTGAACGACGGGCCGTTCAACCTGACCGAGGGGCGCATCATGTACGAGCTGACGCACCGCGACGGGCTCACGGCCAGCGAGCTGGTGCGCGAGCTGGGCGTCGACGCTGGCTATCTCAGCCGCATCCTGGCGAAGCTCGCGCGGCAGGGCCTGGTCGAGCGCGTGCGCTCGGCCGAGGATGGACGCCGCCAGCTGCTGGCGGCGACGCGCGCCGGGCGCAAGGCCTTCGCGCCGGTCGACCGCGCCTCGCAGGCCGAGCTCCGGACGATGCTGGCCAAGGTGGCCGAGCCCGACCAGCGCCGCTTACTCGAATCGATGGACGTCATCGAGCGCGTGCTGGGCGGCCATCGCGAGCGCGCGACCTACGTGCTGCGCCCGCATCGCATCGGCGATATGGGTTGGGTGGTGAGCCGCCACGGCACGCTCTACGCCGAGGAGTTCGGCTGGAACCACGAGTTCGAGGGGCTGGTGGCGGAGATCGCCAGCAAGTTCATCCGCGACTTCGATCCGGTGCGCGAGCGTTCGGTGATCGCCGAGAAGGACGGCCGGCCGGTAGGTTGCGCCTTCGTCGTGCGCGACAGCGCCCGGGTGGCGCGGCTGCGCATGGTGCTGGTCGAGCCCGAGACCCGCGGTAGCGGGCTGGGCCGCATGATGGTGCGCGAATGCGAGCGCTTCGCGCGCGAGACGGGCTATCGCAAGATGACTTTGTGGACACACGACGTGCTGGTCGCGGCGCGCGCGATCTACGCCTCCGAGGGCTATCGCCTGGTCGAGGAGGAGCGCTACCACAAGTTCGGCAAGGACCTGGTCGGCGAGACCTGGGAAAAGGCGCTGGCGTGAACGCCGCCTTGCCGATGCTCGCCGCGGCGACCAACGGCTTGCTGATCGGCGCGGCGATGGTCGCCAGCCGCTTCGCGCTCGAGCAGATGCCGCCGGCGACGCTCGCGCTCCTGCGCTACAGCGTCGGCGCGCTCTGCCTCCTGCCGCCGCTGCTGCTGATCCGCCGCCAGCGCTTCGAGCGCCGCGATCTGTTGCCGGTGGCGCTGCTGGGCATCGCGCAGTTCGGCGTCCTGATCGCGCTGTTGAACTGGGGTCTGCGGTTCATGCCAGCGGCGCGCGCGTCCCTAATTTTCGCGACATTTCCGCTGCTCACCATGCTGCTGGCCGCCGCCTTGCGGCTGGAGCGGATGACGCTCCTCAGGACGGCGGGCGTGTCGCTGAGCTTCGCCGGCGTGGCTTTTGTGTTGGGCGACAAGGCCTTGGGTGGCGAAGCGGGATGGTGGGGCGAGGTGGCGGTGTTCGCCTCGGCGCTGACCGGCGCGGTCTGTAGTGTATTCTACAAACCATATGTGTTGAAATATCCAGCGCTACAGGTGAGCTGGTTCGCCATGGTGGCGTCGGTCGCCTTTCTCCTGCCGTTGGCGACCGGCGAAGGGTTGTTCAGCCAGGAGACGCGCTTCGACGCGGCGGCGTGGGGCGCGGTTCTGTTCGTCGGCCTGGCCAGCGCCCTGGCCTATTTCCTCTGGCTCTACGCGCTGGCGCGTATCAGCCCGACGAGGGTGACCGTGTTCGTCTCCGTCAGCCCGCCGGCCGCCGCCCTGCTCGGCTGGGCGCTGCTGGGCGAGACGCTGTCGCCGCTCTTCCTTCTCGCCGTGGCCTGCCTCGCCTTCGGCCTGTGGCTGGCGCAGCGACCTACTTCCTGAAGCCGATATAGACCATGTACTCGCGCAGCGCGAGGTTCCACCACTCCATATACGCCCGGAAGCTCACGTCGACGTCGGCGCCCTTGGGGTTGACGTTCATCTTCAGGCGATAGCGGCCCTGCCCGTCGGTCGAGGCCTGCGCCAGCCGCTTGGTCTCGTTCCACTGGTTGAGCTGCTCCAAGGTCGGCCGCGGGTTCAGATCGTGGAAGCTGGCCCAGAACTGGTAGCTGCGGCAGCGTACCGGCTGCGCCTGCTTCTGGCAGTTGTAGAAAAAAATCAGGAAATTGATGTTCTGCGTCCTGCCCTCGATCTCCGGCTCGCCATCCTTGTCCGTCTGCACCTTGGCCGTGTTGCCCATCGACTGGAGGATGCGCACGAACTCCGCCGGATCGACGTCGCCGCTGGTCGCCGGCGTGATCTGCGCCGGGGCGATGGACGGGATGAGCGCCAGCGCGGCGGCCGCGAGCAGGGATCGAACAGACATCACGCGTCTCCTGATGTGAGGCCGACACTGTAGTCGACGCGGTTGGTTCCGCGAAGCGGATGGTGGGCGCCCCCTGCGCGAAAATGACCGTTCATTCCACTGGCGATTTGCGCCAGAGTCCGTGCAGCGCCGCACGAGGGGAGACCACGATGGATTTCGAATACACGGACCGCACCAAGGATTTGCTGGAGCGGATGCACAAATTCATGGACGAGGTAATCTACCCGGCCGAGCCCGTGTACGAGCAGCAGATGGAGAGCGCCAAGGACCGCTGGCAGCTCCCGGCCGTCATGGAGGAGTGCAAGGCCGAGGCGCGCAAGCGCGGCCTGTGGAACATGTTCCTGCCCAAGGATCGCGACAGCGGCGACACGCACGGCACGATGGGCCTGTCGAACCTCGAATACGCGCCGATTTGCGAGGTGCTGGGCCGCTCGAGCATCGCCTCCGAGGCGACCAACTGCTCGGCGCCCGACACCGGCAACATGGAAGTCTTCGCCCGCTACGCCTCGCCGGCGCTGCAGAAGAAGTGGCTCACCCCGCTGCTCAACGGCGAGATCCGCTCCTGCTTCGCCATGACCGAGCCGGCGGTGGCGTCGTCGGACGCCAAGAACATCGAGAGCCGCATCGAGAGCGACGGCGATCACTACGTGATCAACGGCCGCAAGTGGTGGTCCTCGGGCATGGGCGATCCGCGCTGCAAGGTCATCGTCTTCATGGGCAAGAGCGACCCCAACGCGCCGCCGTACCGCCAGCAGTCGATGATCGTCGTGCCGCGCGACACACCCGGCATCAAGATCGTCAAGATGCTGCACGTCTTCGGCTATGACGACGCGCCGCACGGCCACGCAGAGGTGATCTACGACAACGTGCGCGTGCCGAAGGACCACATGCTGCTTGGCGAGGGCCGCGGCTTCGAGATCGCCCAGGGCCGCCTCGGGCCGGGCCGTATCCATCACTGCATGCGCGCGATCGGCGTGGCGGAACGCGCGCTGGAGATGGCGATCAAGCGCGCCAAGAGCCGCGTCGCCTTCGGCCAGCGCGTCTCGGAGATGGGCGTCACCAAGGCGCATGTCGCCGACATGCGCATGGAAATCGACATGGCCCGCCTGCTGGTGCTCAAGGCGGCCTGGGCGATGGACAAGTTCGGCAACAAGGAAGCGCGCCAGCAGATCGCCATGATCAAGGTCGCGGTGCCGAACATCACGTCGAAGGTCGTCGACCGCTGCTTGCAGCTGCACGGCGCGGGTGGCGTCTCGCAGGTCTTCAAGCTCGCCAGCATGTACGCCCACCAGCGCACCCTGCGCCTGGCCGACGGCCCGGACGAGGTCCATCGCGACCAGGTCGGCCGCATGGAGATCGCCAAGCACAACTGATCGCCGTCGCGCGTTCAGCTAAAGGCCGCCGAAAGGCGGCCTTTCTTTTTTCTTCTCCCCGCGAAGCTTAGGGGCCGTCCGCGGCCCCTAAGCTTCGCGGGGAGAAGGAGTATCCGTCTAACTCATATGCGATCGAACGGAACTCTCTGTCATCCCGAGCGCAGCGAGGGATCTAGTCCGGCACTAGATCCCTCGCTGCGCTCGGGATGACAGGCTGCCTAGATTGAACTGAATGTGCCCAGGAGTGCCGCTTTGCCCCCGGGGTCTCGGATGCTAGAACGCGCCGAATTCCACACACGAGGGACAAGATGGTCGCGCAGATCGGGCACTACATCGGGAACAAGAGCGTCGCCGGCAGCAGCGGCCGCACCGGTGACATCACCAACCCGGCGACCGGCGAGGTCACGGCCAAGGTCGCCTTCGCCTCGGCGGGCGAGATCGACGCGGCGGTGCAGGTCGCGAAGAAGGCGCAGCTCGCCTGGGCCAACACGCCGCCGCTGCGCCGCCAGCGCGTGATGTTCAATCTCAAGGGCCTGATCGAGAAGCGCATCGACGATCTGGCGCGTCATCTGTCGCTGGAGCACGGCAAGACCTTCGACGACGCCAAGGGCGAGGTTGGCCGCGGGCTGGAGGTCGTGGAGTTCGCCTGCGGCATCGCCCACCACATGCGCGGCGATTTCACCGAGCAGGTCGCCTCGGACATGGACTCGTGGTCGATCCGCCAGCCGCTGGGCGTGGTCGCCGGCATCACGCCGTTCAACTTCCCGATCATGATTCCGTGCTGGATGGGCGCGATGGCGGTGGCTTGCGGCAACGCCTTCATCCTCAAGCCGTCGGAGAAGGATCCCAGCGCGCCGATGCTGCTGGCCGAGCTCTACGCCGAGGCCGGCGCGCCGGCCGGCATCTTCCAGGTGCTCAACGGCGACAAGGTCGCGGTCGACGCGCTGCTGGAGCATCCCGATGTGCCGGCGATCTCCTTCGTCGGTTCCACGGCGATCGGCGAGTACGTCTATCACAAGGGCACGGCGATGAATAAGCGCGTGCAGGCGCTGTGTGGGGCGAAGAACCACATGGTGATCATGCCCGACGCCGATCTCGACCAGGCGACCGACGCGCTGATCGGCGCCGGCTATGGCGCCGCCGGCGAGCGCTGCATGGCGATCTCCGTCGCCGTCGCCGTGGGCGGTGTCGGCGACAAGCTGATTGAGAAGCTGGCGCCGCGCGTGGCGGCGCTGAAGGTCGGGCCGGGGCTGGATCCGCAGTCGGAGATGGGCCCGCTGGTAACGCGCCAACACCGCGACAAGGTGATGGGCTATGTCGACCAGGGCGTGAAGGAAGGCGCCAAGCTGGTGGTCGATGGCCGCGGGCTGAAGCTGCAGGGCTACGAGAACGGCAACTTCATGGGCGGCTGCCTGTTCGACAACGTCAAGTCGGACATGACCATTTACAAGGACGAGATCTTCGGGCCGGTGCTGTCGATCGTGCGCACCGACGGCTTCGACGAGGCGATCAAGCTGGTCAACGACCACGCCTATGGCAACGGCACGGCGATCTTCACCCGCGACGGCGACGCCGCGCGCACCTTCGCCAACAACGTCAAGATCGGCATGGTCGGAATCAACGTGCCGATCCCGGTGCCGGTCGCCTATCACAGCTTCGGCGGCTGGAAGGCCTCGGTGTTCGGCGACCACGGCATCTACGGCATGGAAGGCGTGCGCTTCTACACCAAGCTCAAGACCATCACCGCGCGCTGGCCCACCGGCATCCGCGCCGGCGCCGAGTTCAATTTCCGGGCACGGACGTAAGCCGTCATTGGGACCGCCGGCGGGACGCCGGCGGTCCCAGCAAGATCTCGGTTCTCGGCGTTCGAACAGCAGGTCCGTGGTGTAGAGGTGGCACGCGTGGATACGACGATCGAAGCGAAAGACCCGCCGCCGACCGAGCGGCGTTTCCGCATGGCTGACGGCATCGAGCTGGTCGCCGATACCTGGGGCTCACCCGATCATCAGCCGGCGGTCCTGCTGCATGGCGGCGGCCAGACGCGGCATGCCTGGAAGCGTACCGCGTCGGTGCTTGCGGGTCATGGCTACTACGCCATCGCCGCGGATCTGCGCGGCCATGGCGACAGCGGCTGGTCGCCGGATGGCGGTTACGCGATCGACAGATTCGCCGATGATGTACGCACCTTGGCCGCCAGCCTGCCGCGCAAGCCGATCCTGATCGGCGCGTCGCTCGGCGGTATCGCCAGCCTGATCGCGGCCGACGAAGCGCCCAGCCCGATCGCCGTCGCCCTGGTGCTGGTCGACATCACGCCGCGCGTCGATGCCGTTGGCGTCAGCCGGATCCGCGGCTTCATGGCGGCGCATATCGATGACGGCTTCGCAACCTTGGAAGACGCCGCCGACGCGATCGCGGCCTACCTGCCGCATCGCCCGCGACCGAAGAAGCTCGACGGGCTGCGCAAGAACCTACGGCTGGGTGCCGATGGCCGCTATCGCTGGCACTACGATCCGGCGTTCGTGCGCGACGACAGGCGTCGCGGCGACGCCAATCGCGAGGCGCGCCTGACGGCGGCGGCGCGGAACCTCGACGTGCCCGTGCTGCTGGTGCGCGGCGGATCGAGCGAGCTGGTGTCGGAGGAGATCGCCCGGGAGTTCGTGTCGCGCGTGCCCAATGCGCGCTACGTCGACGTGCAGGGCGCCGCGCACATGGTGGCCGGCGACGTCAACGATCCCTTCACCGAGCAGGTCGTCGGCTTCCTGGGTAGTCTGCGGTCGTAAATCTGATTCCCCCTCCCCGCCTGCGGGGAGAGGGTTAGGGTGAGGGGCTGATTCAAGTAACGCACCGCCGTCGTGCGCAACCTGTGGCTCCCCCTCACCCCGACCCTTTCCCCGCCTGCGGGGAGAGGGAGAAGAAACCACCTGCGACCTCACCCGCCCCGATTTCTGCACAATCGGGGCGGAGCTTGGCGGCGACCGAAACACCGGGGAGGTCGCCATGTCCGTCCGGTTCGTCGCGCTCGCGTCCATCCTCGTGCCATCAATGCTCGGCGTCGCCGGTTGCGCCGTCGTCGGCGCGGTGGGTGGCGCGGTGGGCAGCTCTATCGCCTCCACCATCGCCATCGACGGCGCCAAGCGCATGGTCATGGGCGATCCGGCGGAGCGCGAGCGCGCCAAGGCGGCTTACGCGCGCGCGCCGCGCTGCGCCGACATCGCGCGCCAGGGCACGCAGAACGGTCTGCTCGCCACGATCGTGCACGACGCATCGTGGCTCGATGCGTACGAGGCGCCCGGCGGCCGGCGCGTGACGCCGGGGCGCGGCAACGCGCTGCTGCTGGTCGACTATGAGATCGTCAATCGCGCCGACGATGGCGTGCTGGTGACGCCGCGCCGATTGCTGGTGGCGCGCGCCGACGGCGAGACGACGCCCGAGAGCACCGACGAGCCGTCAGGCGACGCCAACGCCGCCGAGATCGACGAGCTGGCGCTCGAAGCCGGCGCTACCCGGCGCGCGATCGCACTGTTCGACGTACCGCGCGAGGAGCACGCGTTACTGGTGCCCAACGGCCGGAAGGCCGAGGATCCCGCGCCGACCTGGCTCGAAGGCTGCCGCCTGCCCGCGCCGGCGAAGCCGTAGGTCAAGCTCCGCTGAGCAGGGCTATCGCATACGGGTTTTCCTCCCTCTCCCCGCGAGCGGGGAGAGGGAGGAAGACCGCTACCGCTTCTTCTCGATGTTCCAGAACACCGTCACCGCCGATTCGATGTTGCCGCTGATCGAGGTGCGGCGCGCGATCGGCTGGTTCCACTGGCCGAGGAAGATGTGCGTCGGGTACTCGACGATGCGCATCTGGATCGCCTCGACGATCTCGCGCTGCTTGGCGAGGTCCGTCGCCCGCGCGAAGTCGGCGCGCAGCTCGACCAGCTTGGCATCGCAGGCCCAGCCGAACCAGGCGCCGTCGCAGGCCGCGTTGGTCATCGAGTTGACCAGCGGGTTGACGATGTCGACCGAGGCGGCCGCCGTCAGCAGCGCGTTCCAGCCGACCGGTGGCGGCTCCTTCTTGGCGCGTCGCGCCACCAGGGTCGACCAGTCCATCTGCTGCATGTCGACCTTCAGCCCGATGCGCTCCATCTGCGCCTTGGCGACCGGCGCCAGGTTGTTGAGCACGTAGAGATCGGTCGTGCCCAGCAGCACCACCGGCGTGCCGTCATAGCCGGCTTCCCGGACCAGCGCCCGGGCCTTCTCGATGTTCGACTGGAGCTTGTCCTCCCAGCCCTTGGTCGAGGCCAGCGGCGTGTCGCACATGAACATCGCCATGCAGGTGCGATAGTACTTGGGATCGCCGATCACGGCCTTCAGGTAGTCCTCCTGGTTGAAGCCGTAGAGCAGCGCCTGGCGGATCTTCGGGTTGTCGAACGGCTTGTGCAGCACGTTGAAGCGGAAGAGGTACTGCAGGCCCAGCGGATTGGCGGCGAACAGCTCGATGTTCTTGTCCTTGGCGAAGAGCGGGAACAGGTCGAACTGCGGCGATTCGATCATGTCGATCTCGCCGTTGATCAACGCGTTGACCACCGTCTGCTGATCCGACATCGCTACCCATTCGACGCGGTCGACCTTGGCGACCTTGCCGCCGGCCAGGCCCGAAGGTGGCTCGGCGCGCGGCTTGTACTTCGGGTTCTTGACGTAGACCGTCTTGTCGCCCGGCTTCCACTCGTCACGCTTGAAGATGAACGGGCCCGAGCCGGTGGTGTCGGAGAGCTGGGTGAAGGGATCGGTCTCGGCCACGCGCTTGGGCATGATAAACAGCGTGCCCGAGGGCTTGGAGAGCGCCATCATCAGTAGCGGCGAGGCCTCGGTGAGCACGACGCGGAAGGTCTTGGCGTCGACCTCGACCATCTCCTTGACGACCTTCATCATCAGCTGGCCAAGCGGATCGCGCGCCGCCCAGCGCTTGATCGAGGGGATGACGTCAGCCGACGTGACCGGCGGTCCGTCGTGCCACTCCAGCCCGTCGCGCAGCTTGAAGGTGTAGGTGAGCTTGTCGTCCGACACGGTCCAGGTGTCGACCATCTGCGGCTGGACCTGCAGCTTGCCGTCCACCGCGAACAGCGTGTCGTAGATCATGTAGCCGTGGTTGCGCACGATGTAGGCCGTCGTCCAGATCGGATCGATGACCTTGAGGTCCGAGTGGTTGACCACGCGCAAGGTGGTCTGCGCGCCGGCCATGCCGGCTCCAATACTCAACGCCGACGCGAACGCGAACGCAGACGCCAACAAACGGATCGGTCGCATATGGAGTCCTCCCAATTCGTTCCATGGCGCGGCTTGCCGCCGCTGTTCGTGGAGGGGAACGTAGCGGCGCTATGATGGACATGCCGGGCGGGGCCGGGCAAGGGCCGATTCATGGCTCGGGCAGCGCCGCTCCAGCGGCGCTCATGATGCGTCGTTGGAGCGACGCGGCCCAAAGATCATGAATGTCGCTGTTTTGGTCGGGGCGCGCCACTCCAGTGGCGCGCCTTCTCGACTGGCCATCGCACCGCTGGAGTGGCGCGCCCCCAGCCTTGAAGGCCATATGCGATCGCCATGGGGCGACCCCGTGACGACAGGGTGCTGCCGATTTGCGGCGTGTTGCTCTAAAGTCAGTGGCGACATCGCCGGAGGAAACGCATGACCATTGCCACCATCCTGACGCCGCGCGTCATCGTCATCGGCGGCGGTGCCGTGGCGCAGGTCGCCGACACCTTGAAGCAGGTCGGCGGCACGCGGCCGCTGGTGGTCACCGACAAGTTCATGGTCAAGAGCGGCAAGCTCGCGGCCTGCACCGACGCGCTGGCCAAGGCCGGCGTCCAGTTCGACGTGTTCTCCGACACGATCGAGGATCCGACCACCGACGTGATCGAGGCCGGCGTCGCGGCGCTGAAGGCCGGCAACTACGACAGCCTGGTGGCCTTCGGCGGTGGCTCGCCGATCGATACGGCCAAGGCGATGAGCGTGCTGGCGGCCAATGGCGGCAAGATGCGCCAGTACAAGGTGCCCAACCCGATTCCCAAGCAAGGTCTGCCGCTGGTGGCGATCCCGACCACCGCCGGCACCGGCTCGGAGGTGACGCGCTTCACCGTGATCACCGACACGGAGACCGACGAGAAGATGCTGATCGCCGGCGTGCCCTGCATGGCCGCCGCCGCCATCGTCGACTACGAGCTGACGCTCACCAAGCCGTATCGCCTGACCGCCGACACCGGCATCGACTCGCTGACCCACGCCATCGAGGCCTATGTCAGCAAGCGCGCCAGCCCGCACGCCGACAGTATGGCGCGATCGGCGATGCGGTTGATCCACGACAATATCCGCATCGTCTGCGATCAGCCCGACAACCGCGCGGCGCGCGAGAAGATGATGCTGGCCGCCACGCAGGCCGGTATGGCGTTCTCCAACTCCTCGGTGGCGCTGGTGCACGGCATGAGCCGGCCAATCGGCGCCTTCTTCCACGTGCCACATGGCCTCTCCAACGCCATGCTGCTGCCGGCGATCACCGCCTTCTCGGCCAACGCCGCGCTCGACCGCTACGCCGACTGCGCGCGCGCCATGGGCGTGGCCGGCGAGGAGGTCTCCGACCAGACCGCGGTGGCGTTGCTGCTGGATTCGCTGACGAAGCTCAACACCGACCTCAAGGTGCCGACGCCCAAGGCCTACGGCATCGACGAGTCCAGGTATGTGTCACTGATGCCGACCATGGCCGAGCAAGCGCTGGCGTCGGGTTCGCCCAACAACAACCCGCGCGTGCCGACGAAGGACGAGATCGTCGAGCTGTACAAGCGGGTGTGGGCGTAGGCAGACATGCGGCCGCTCGGACTCTGGAGCGATTCGCGCTGGACCTAGGGCCTCGGCGCCATTCCTGCCGCCTTCGCGGGCTGCACGCTCGGCATATTGTGGGCGACCTCCCCTTGGGCTGGGGTGCCGATCGAGTGGGTTATCGTTATGGGCGTTCCAGCTGGTTTGGTCCTCAGCCTGTGCAGCGTGTTCGGCTACGACATGGTTGCGGCCAACCCTCGTCTGCATGTCGTTGTGCGCTGGATCGCGCTCTGCCCGCTGACCTGGCTGTTCCTGTCGATGTTCTTGATTCCTGTGTTCATCACGAACGCCGACTACGGTTTGCTAGTTATCGCGCCGCTCGCCACGGCCCACGCGATCTGGGCGGCGTTGTTCCTCATCGGACGCCGAGCACCTGAAGACTGACGATCAGATGGCGTCGACAGGGGAGGGCGGGTCGATCGGCCAGCGCTTGCGCTCGTGGGCCTCGATCAGGGTCGCGAGCACGTCAAAGCGATCGGCTTCCAGCGTGCCCCTCCGCCGCGGGTGATCGAAGTACTTCTCGATCGCGCGCAGCGCCGCGTCATAGTCGGCCTCCGTCCGGATCGGCTTGATCTTCACTGTACGCGCTTCGCGTCGATCCTCTCGCACTCGGCATGCGCGTCGACATGTCGGAGGCCATCGCGGCGTGCGACACGGCCGGGGCTCGAGGAAGAACCTCTTGCGCATGGTAGCGCCGGCCCCCATGTCGGTTTGCCGGTGTGCGGCATTGGGTTGTTCGCGCAGCCACACTGAAGCTGCGCGAACTTCCAGGACAGGCCCGCGCGATTGTCGCCCGGGTGATGAACCAAAAATGGATGAACCGCTGATGGACGGCGATTTCCGCCCGTAGGGCGGTCGTGTCGTTTCGCGGGATATCGTCGTCGCGATCAACCAGCGTGCGTCGCCGCGCGCGTTGGCGCCTGCCCGATTCGCGTGGTGGTTCATTGGACCTGGCCCTTGGAAGCCCGTCGCCGGTTCTGTTGTCGAGTAGTCGACGGAGGCGCGGACATGGCAGCGTTCTTCGGCCGTGTGGCCGCGTCCCTGCGCGCTTGGCATCTGCCCGCCTTGTTCGTTGTCTTCGCCGCCGCGCGCCTGGTCGCGCTGGCCGCTGGCGTCGAGCCGATCTCGCGGATGCCCGATCACTGGCAGTTCCAGAACCCGCAGATTCTGCGCGACGATCTTGTCGCCGGGCTTTGGTACATGCACAGCCAGCCGCCACTGTGGAACCTGCTCTACGGCCTGTCGCTGAAGCTGTTCGGCGACGCGGCGCTGCTCTACGCAACGGCCATGGCGTCGAACCTGCTGTCGGTCGTGCTCATCTATCGCCTTGTCACGCGGCTGAGCGGCGCGATCGGCTTGGGCTTCGTCGCCGCTGCGATCTTCGCGGTGATGCCGGCGGCGCTGCTCTACGAGAACTTCCCGCTGTCGACCAGCTTCGTCGCGGCCATGGTGCTGCTGGCGACATGGAGCGCGATCGAGCTCGACGGACCACAGCGCCGTGCCGCCTTCCTGGGCTTCGTGCTGGCCATGTGGACCCTGACCTTGAGTCGCGCGACGTTCCACATCGCCATGGTGCCGCTGGCCTGTGCGCTGGCCTGCCTACCCTGGCGCGATGCGTGGCCGCGTCGCTTCCTGCCCTTGCTGGCAGCGTCGATCTCGCTGCCGCTGCTGGTCTACGCCAAGAACCTGATGCTGTTCGACACGTTCGCCGCGAGCTCATGGGGACCGATGAACGCGGCGCGCATGGTGACCGTCGAGGTGCCTCGTCCGGCGCTACGCGAGGCGATGCAGCGCGGCGGCTGCGATCCAATTGTCGAGCTTGGCGCCTTCGCCTGGACCAAGGTCTATCGGCCGTACGTGCAGCACGACGCCCGGTTCGTCGACACCAGCCGGCGGTTGGACGACGCTCGGCCCTATCTGCGCGACTACAATTCGCTTGAGATCCTAAGCGCTGCCGATCGGTTCTCCAAGGCGGTGCCGTGCATGATCGCGGCGGCGCCCGACATCTATCTCAAGAACGTACGTCGCGCGGTGCGCATCTTCCTCAGCGCCAGCCACCACTACATCTATATCGGCAGCGGTCACGACGGGCCCTCGGCGAGCGGTGACAACGTCGGAAGCCTACGGTCCTATATCGACATGTTCGACCGCGCGCTGTGGCTACCGATCGGCGGCGGAGCCGACAAGTCGCACGCGCCGTCGCTGACGGTGGTGCTGGTCGTCGCGGTTTGGCTGACCGCATGGGTGTTCGCGCGGCGCTGGATGTCGTGGCGCGGCCGCGACGAGACGCTGCGCTCGCGCGCCTTCGTCGTCGGCTCGCTGTTCTTCGCCATCGGGCTCGCGACCTGCCTGGTCGAGGTGCTGGAGAACAACCGCTTCCGCCACGAGGTCGAGCCGCTGATGTTCGTCTTCGCCGCCTTGTCAGTGGCGCTGGCGGCGCGGAACCTTCGGCCTGTGCGCCTTCAGGAGAAGGCCTTGAAGGTGATGTAGGTGTATGTGTCCTTGATGCCGGGCAGGGTCTGCACGCGGCTGGTGACGAAGTGGCCGATATCGGTGGCGTCGTCGAGATAGCATTTCATCAGCAGGTCGTAGGAGCCGGAGATCGAGTGGACCTCCGACACCTGTTCGACGCTCTGCACGGCGTTATCGGCGACGGCGTAGGCCTTGCCGAGCTCGCACTTCACCAGGATGAAGATCGTCTGCATCAGCTCTCGCCGTCGGCCTCGGCCGCGCCCGCCGTGGGCCGCGGCGGCGGCCGGCGGCGCGGCGTCACCGGGCGGGCCAGGAAGGTGGGCACGGCGTCGCCGAAGCCGACCACCGAGGGGCCGTCGTCGCGATCACGGCCGCGGCCGCGACGGCGGTCGCGACGATCGTCGTCCTGGCGCATCGCCTCGTGGCGCGGCTCGTCGCGCCGCGGCCGCTCTTCGCGCTCGCGGCGGCGTTCGCGCGGCGCCTCGTCGCGTGGCCGTTCCTCGCGCTCGCCGCGGGCGCGGGTCGGGCCCTCGTAGCCGCCGGTCTCGGTCACGCCGCCGTCGCGCGGGCGGTCGCGGTCGCGATCCCGGCCACGCCGGCGCTCGCGTCGCTCCGGACGCTCACGCTCGGGCCGATCACCTTGCGGGCGGGCCTCGGCATCGGCGGCCCCTTGTGCCGCCACGGTATCGGGCGGCGGCTGCAAATCGTCGATGCCGTCGCGATCCTGGTCGCGGCCGTGGTCGCGTCGGGGGCGGCGCTCGTCGCGACCCCGTCCTTCGCCGCCACGGCCGCGGCCGCGCTCTGGCCGACCGCGCCCGCGGCCCCGGCCACGCCTTCGGCCATCGCCGCCTTCGGGATCGAACTCGACCGCGTCGAAGCCGGGCACCGCGACGCGCGGGATCGGCTTGCCGATCAGCTTCTCGATGTTCTCGACCAGGCCGCCGTCGTCGGGGCTGGCCAGGGTGTAGGCGACGCCGGTCTTGCCAGCGCGGCCGGTGCGGCCGATGCGATGGACGTAGTCGTCGGGATGGAACGGCGCGTCGAAATTGAAGACGTGGCTGAGATCGTCGATGTCCAGCCCGCGGGCGGCGACGTCGGAGGCGACCAGCAGGCGGATCTCGCCCAGCTTGAAGCGCTCCAGCGTCTCCATGCGCACCGCCTGCGTCATGTCGCCGTGCAGCGCGCCGACGCTGAAGCCGTGCTTGCGCAAGGACTGGAACAGGATGTCGACGTCCTTCTTGCGGTTGCAGAAGATCAGCGCGTTCTTGACGTCCTCGTCGCGGATCAGCCGGCGCAGCGCCTCGCGCTTGTCCTCCGCGTGCACGATCGCCAGGCCCTGCTTGACGGTCGAGGCCGTGGTCGCCGGCCGCGCCACCGTGACTTCCTTGGGATTCATCAGGAAGGCGTCGGCCAGCTTGCGGATCTCCGGCGGCATGGTGGCCGAGAAGAACAACGTCTGGCGGATGGTCGGCATCAGCGAGACGATGCGCTCGACATCGGGGATGAAGCCCATGTCGAGCATGCGGTCGGCCTCGTCGATGACGAGGATCTTCACGTCGTTGAGCAGCACCTTGCCGCGCTCGAAATGATCGAGCAGGCGGCCCGGCGTGGCGATCAGCACGTCGACGCCGCGGTCGAGGATCTTCTCCTGGTCGTCGAACGACATGCCGCCGATGAGGAGCGCCATCGAGAGCTTGTTGTACTTGCCGTAGACCTCGAAGGACTCGGCGACCTGGGCGGCCAGCTCGCGCGTCGGCTCGAGGATCAGCGAGCGCGGCATGCGGGCGCGGGCGCGGCCGGAAGCCAGGATGTCGATCATCGGCAGGGTGAAACCGGCGGTCTTGCCGGTGCCGGTCTGGGCGCAGCCCAGCACGTCGCGTCCCATGAGGACGTAGGGGATCGCCTGCTCCTGGATCGGCGTGGGCGTCGTGTAGCCCGTCTCGGCGACCGCCTTCAGAACTTCGGGGCTCAGCCCCAACTCATCGAAAGTCATTGATATTCCGGAATAATCCGCCGTCTGCGGGCGCCTTGCCCGGGCTCGGCGGCAGGGCCTCCGTCTCTTTCGGACGTGTCGAGCCCATGGTTCTGAACGGACTGAATATCGGGGTTCGCGTTTCGCCTGTCAACGCGCATGCTGCGACGCAAAACGGTCATGCGGCCATTGCCGGTCAAGGGCTTACGGCGCGGCGTCGTTGCGCTCGCCCTTCGCCTCGTCGATGATCGCGCCGACGGGAGGAGGGCCGGTGGCTCATCGAGACGATCGCTTCGACATGGCCGCGAACCCGCCGTTTCGCGAGCGCGAGCGGATGTCGATCGCCACCTCGCTGGCCGGTCTGGCGCTCGTTCTGGGCGCCATCGCGTCGATCCAGGTGCCCGCGGAAGACCAGGCGCTGCAGGGTCTCGTCTTCGGCTTCGTCCTGGGCGCCGCCTACGCCGTGACCGCGCTCGGCGGCCGCGTATTCGAGTTCCGCGTGCTGGCGCCCGGCCTCTGGCTCCTGCTCGCGACGAGCTCGGTCCTGTGGTTTGTCACGCTGAAGCATCAATTCGCCTTCGCCTCGATGACGGCGTTCGTGGTCGGTCAAGGTCTGTGCGCGGGCTTCGCGATCCTCCTGCGCGACAAGCCGTGGTGGACCGGCGTGCTGTTGCCGGCGTTCACAGGCCTGACCGTCGAATGGCTGCTGTTCGCCTACGCCGATCCGCGCATCGTGCTGCTCACCCGCATCGAGGGCACGGACGCCGACAGGTTGATGGGCAGCGAGACCACGCTCGCGGCGGCCCTCGCGGCGGCCGCGGCCACGGCAGTGCGGCTGACGCGACAGGACGCCCGGTCGCGACCGTCATGAGCGCCTGGCGGCCCAAATACATCACGTTCGACTGCTACGGCACGCTGATCGACTTCCGCATCGCCGACGCGACTCGCGAGCGGCTTGCGCACACGCTCGACGAGCCCGATATGGCGCGCCTCGTCGCCGATTTCGCCGCCTATCGACGCGACGAGGTACTGGGCGACTGGAAACCCTACGCCCAGGTCATCCACGACGCGCTGGAGCGCGCCTGCCGGCGCAACGCCGTCGACTTCCGGCCCGAGGACGCGCGCGCGATCTACGATCGCATCCCGAGCTGGGGGCCGCATCCCGACGTGCCTAAGGCGCTCGCCGCGCTGTCCAGGGAGTTCCCGCTGGTGATCCTGTCGAACGCCGCCGATGCGCAGATCGGCGCCAACGTCGCGACGCTCGGCGCGCCGTTCCACGCCGTCTTCACCGCCGAGCAGGCGCGTGCCTATAAGCCGCGCCTGCGCGCCTTCGAGTACATGCTCGACCGGCTGGGCTGTGGGCCGCAGGACGTGTTGCATTGTTCCTCCTCGTTCCGCTACGACCTGATGCCGGCCCACGATCTCGGCATCTGCCACAAGGTCTGGGTCAATCGCGGCCACGAGCCGGCCAATCCGGGCTATGGCTACGTCGAGATCAAGGACGTTTCCGGGCTGCCCGCCGTGGTGGGCCTGTGATGCGGCGCGCTGGGATTCTGGCTTTTGTCGGCGTGGTGACGTGATGGCCCCCTTGCGGTACTGGGAAGACATCGAGATCGGGCACACCTACGCGCTCGGCAGCGTGACCCTGAGCGAAGCGGAGATCGTCGCCTTTGCGCGTCAGTTCGACCCGCAGCCCTTCCACATCGATCGCGCGGCGGCCGAGGCGTCGATGTTCGGCGGCATCATCGCCAGCGGCTGGCACACGTGTTCAGCGATGATGCGCCTGCTGGCCGACAATTTCCTGCATCCCGAGACCAGCCTAGGCTCGCCCGGCATCGACGAGGTACGCTGGCCCAAGCCGGTGCGTGCCGGCGACACCATCACCGCCTCGCTCTCCGTGACCGGAAAGCGCGCCTCGGCGAGCAAGCCGTTCATGGGCCTGGCGTTCTACGACTGGACCGCCGTCAACCAGCGCGGCGAGACCGTCGCTGTGATGAAGGGTACCAACCTCATTCGTCGGCGACCGGCAAGCTGATCGCTGTCCGCATCACGTCGGCGCGAGCTAGCCGTCGCGCGGACGTGACCCGTCGTGTTGTCCCTCTCCCGCGAGTGTGACGTCCATCACGCGTCCATTGCTCGTATGCCTGATGCCAACGATGGATCGCGGTGCTCAATAGCCCTTCGCTATCGCGCTCCGTGATACCCAGGCGTTACAGGCGCGATGATGCGCTGAACGAGGGAGACGATCATGAGCGAAGGACGTTTGATGACGATGGCGCGCGCGCTGCTGTGCGCCGGCATGATGGTGGCGATGGTGGCCCCGGCGACGCGCGCCGACGACGGCGTGGCCGAGGAGGCGCGGATCGAGCGACCGGCGCCGGTCCTCGAGCAGTGCCCCTGCCCACCGCCGCCGCGCTGATCAGCTCGCCGGCGTTCCGCATCGCGCGCTTCCCCGGTCGCGCGATGCGGTTGCCGGTTGCGCTGGGTCGCGCGTCGCGCATGATGGTGCGATGTCGTCGTCCCTTCATGTCGCGAAGATGAAAGTCGCCCGCGCCCGCGATCCCTGGCGGTCGGCGGGCTGATCGCATGCCCGGTCCCTTGCGCTATTGGGAAGACCTCGAGCTCGGCCGCGTCTATCCGATCGGCGTCCACGACTTCACCGAGGAGGCGATCGTCGCCTTCGCCACGCGCTTCGATCCGCAAGGCTTCCACATTGATCGCGCCGCGGCCGAGGCCTCGATGTTCGGCGGTATCATCGCCAGCGGCTGGCACATCTGCTCGGCGATGATGCGCCTGCTGGTCGACAATTTCGGCCATCCCGAGACCAGCATGGGCGGTGCCGGCCTGCACGATATACGCTGGCATTTGCCGGTGCGGCCCGGCGACCGGTTGACCGCCAGCGTCAAGATCGTCGAGAAGAAGCCCCTGTCGAGCCGCGCCGATGTCGGCCTCGTGTTCAAGAACTACGAGGCCTTCAACCAGCGCGGCGAGCTGGCCCTGACCATGCAGGGTCGCGAATTCATCCGCCGCAAGCCGGCGGGCGCGGGGGAGGATGGTATGGCTCAGGCGGTGAAGGGCATCGACCACGCGGTCGTCGTGGTCGACGACATCGACCAGGCCGAGCGGGCGTGGAAGCGCCTGGGCTTCGCCCTGCAGCCGCGCGGTTTCCACACCAGGCTGGGCACCGCCAACCACCTGATGATCTTCGCCGACAATTATTTCGAGCTGCTGGGCGTCGTCGAGCCCAACGAGTTCAACGCCGAACGACGCTCGATGCTGAAGAACAAAGGCGAGGGGCTGGCCAACGCCGCCCTGCGTACCGACGGCGCCGACATCGCGCACAAGGCGTGGACCGAGGCCGGGCTGCAGCCCGACGCCGTGCTCGATTTCGACCGCGAGGTCGAGATCTCCGGCCGTAAGGAGCGCGCCGCCTTCCGCACCGTGCGCCTGGGTACCAGGCGCGCCAAGCTGCTGGGCTATTTCGTTTGTGAGCACCGCACGCCGCAATTCGTCTACCGGCCGGAATGGGCCAGGCATCCCAACGGCGTGAAGGCGCTGGCCGGCGCCGTGGTGATCGCCGAAGACCCGTTCCTCGACGAGGACTACGTCACGCGCGTCTTCGGTGCGTCGTCGGTCAAGCGCGAGGATGGCGACCTGCTGGTCGAAAGCGGCGGCACGCCGATCCGGTTCATGACGCGGGCGCGCTTCGAGGCGCGCCATCCCGGCGTGACGCCGGGCCGCGGCGGCGACCATCCGGCGTTGCTGCGTTTCGCGGTGGCCGATCCGATGGCGACGGCGGCGCTGCTGTCGGCGAAAGGGCTCGCCTACGCCCGCCCGGCCGATGGCCGCGTCATCGTATCGGCCAAGGACGCGACCGGCGTCTGCGTCGAGTTCGTGAAGGGCTGATACCCGATGAACCTCGCGGTCCCGCCGGCGATCGACCTCGCCGACGTCAAGTCGTTCGGCTTCCTGACAACGGAGCATCTGCGCTTCGCCGATGTCGACGCCAATGGGCACATCAACAACGTGGCCTTCGTGACCTTCTTCGAGAACGCGCGCATCCGCTATCTCCAGGAGCAGCTTAAGGGCCTGCGCGTGCTGACCGGCGCCGAGGTCGTCGTGGCGCATATCGAGCTCGATCTGAAGCGGCAGATGTTCTACCCCGGCACGATCCGCGCCGGCGCGCGGCTGATCGAGCTGCGCCGTTCCTCGCTGGTGATCGGCCAGGCGATCTTCGACCAGGAGGGACGCTGCGCCGCCACGGGCCACGTCGTGCTGGTGTCGATCGACAAGTCGAGCGGCCGCGGCCGGCCGATCGTGGACGAGGCGCGCGCGACGATGACGCGCCTGATGGAAGCCCCCGGAGGCGTGTTGTGAAGAGCATCCCCGAGGGTTTCGTCGAGTTTCCGGTGCTCGATCGCTTCGTTCAGCTCTCCGGCCCGCTGATGATGAAGCCGGAGCCCGACGGCCTGCGCGTCGGATTGCTGCTCGACGACCGCCACGGCAATCCGATGGGCGTCGCGCATGGCGGGCTGCTGGTCACTGTCGCCGACATGGTGATGGGCGTCGGCAGCGGCTTCGCCACCGGCATGCACTGGCCGCACCCGACCATCACCTTGAACTGCGACTTCGTGCGCGGCGCCAAGCTCGGCCACTGGCTCGAGGGCAAGGCCATCGTCACGCGGCGCACGATCAATTTCTGCTTCTGCCGCACCGAGCTGGTGTGCGACGGCGAGATCGTGCTCAACGCGTCGGGCGTGTTCCGGGTGCCCGACCTCGATCGCGTTCCTGAGCAGTTCCGGCCGCCGCGATCGACATGAGCATCACGCGTGCCGCCCTGCTGCGAACGGCCGCCGGTGGCGCGCTGGCGTCGGCGCTGGGCGGCCGTGCATCGGCGCAGGTGACGATGGCGCGCCGCCGCATCCCCTCGAGCGGCGAGATGCTGCCGGTGATCGGGCTGGGCACCTGGCTCACCTTCGATCATCCGCCGCAGCGCCGCGCGCCTTTGGGCGAGGTGCTGCGCGCGTTGTTCGACAATGGCGGCTCGGTGATCGACAGCTCGCCGATGTATGGCCAATCCGAAGCGGCGGTCGGCGAGCTGCTGACGGCGGCGAACGCGCGCGACAAGGCCTTCATCGCCACCAAGGTATGGACTCAAGGCCAGCAGGCGGGCATCGACCAGATGCGCCGCTCGATGGAATCGCTGCGCACCGGCCCCCGTATCGAGCTGATGCAGGTGCACAATCTCGTGGATTGGCGCGCGCATCTGGCGACCTTGCGCGCCTGGAAGGCCGAGGGCCGCGTGCGCTATCTCGGCGTCACGCACTATCTGGCGTCGGCGCATGACGAGCTCGAGGCGGTGATGCGCGCCGAGGCGCTCGACTTCGTGCAGCTCAACTACGCGCTCAACGATCGCGCCGCCGAACGGCCCCTGCTGCCGCTGGCCGCCGAACGCGGCATCGCCGTGATCGTCAATCAGCCTTTCGGTGGCGGCGGGCTGATCCGGCAGATGTCGCAGAAGCCGCTCCCTGCCTGGGCGGCGGAGATCGACTGCGTGAGTTGGGCGCAGATCCTGCTGAAATTCGTGCTCGGCCATCCCGCCGTGACCTGCGCCATTCCCGGCACGGGCCGGCCCGAGCACATGCGCGACAATGCACGCGCCGGCTTCGGTACGCTGCCTGATGCGGCGATGCGAACCCGCATGATCGCCACGCTCGACGGCTGATAACAGGGCAGGGCCGCCCTGCGCTGCCGTCGCTTGCGTGGATCGCGCGTCTGTCCGTACATCGTCTACCTTCCCCCGCCGCGGGGGAAGGCAAGGACAAGCGAAGGAGGAAACATGCCGGGGCCGTTGCACGGGGTGAGGATCGTCGACATGACGGCCGTTCTGCTCGGGCCGTTCGCGACACAGCATCTCGCCGACATGGGCGCCGACGTGATCAAGATCGAGCCGCCGGAAGGGGACCTGCTACGCGTATCGGGGAAGGGTCGCTCGCCCGACATGGGTCCGATCTACATGGCCGCCGGTCGCAACAAGCGCTCGGTCTGCCTCGACCTGAAGAAGCCCGCCGCGCTCGCGGTCGTGAAGAAGATGATCGAGAGCGCCGACATCTTCATCCACAACAGCCGACCGCAGGCGATCGAGCGCCTGGGCCTGGGCTACGAGGATCTGAAGAAGATCAACCCCCGCATCATCTACGCCTACTCGCTGGGCTACAAACGCAAGGGTCCTTACGGCCACAAGCCGGCCTTCGACGACCTCGTGCAGGGCGCGAGCGGCGCCGCCTCGCTGCAGGCGCGCATCGACGGGCTCAGGCCCAAATTCATGCCCAGTCTGATCGCCGACAAGACCACCGGCCTGCATCTCGCCGTCGCCGTGCTCGGCGCGCTCTACCACCGCACGCAAAGCGGCGAGGGGCAGATGATCGAGGTGCCGATGCTCGAGACGCTGGTGTCGTTCTTCCTCACCGATCATTTGTTCGGCCGTACTTTCGATCCGCCGACCGGCACGATGGGCTACGACCGCATCATCAACAAATACCGTCACCCGTTCCCGACTAAGGACGGCTACATCTGCGCGCTGCCCTACACCGACAAGCACTGGGAGCGCTTCTTCGAGATGGCCAACCGGCCCGATCTCGCCAAGGAGCCGAAGTTCGTCGATAAGCGCCAGCGCGCGGCGCATTTCGACGAACTCTATCAGGTGCTCGATTCGATCCTGAAAATCCGCACGACCAAGGAATGGCTCGACCTGTTCGACGAGGCCGATATCCCGGCCATGCCGGTCAACACCCTGGAAGGGCTGCTCAAGGACGAGCATCTCACCGCCACCGGCTTCTTCACCGAGCGCCAGCATCCCACCGAGGGCAAGATCACCACCTTCGCCTCGCCGCTCGATTTCGAGAAGACCAAGACTGAATACCGCCGCCACGCCCCGCGCGTCGGCGCCGACGGTCTGGAGGTGATGAAGGAGTTTGGCTACAGCGACGCGGATATCGCGAAGCTCAAGCACGAGAAGGCACTGCTGTTCCCCGCTTCAGCCGCGTAGTTCTTCGTTCTCCCCACCTTCGCGGGGAGAAGGCCATGCGCGTCAGATCAGCGGCAGTTCGGGCAGTCCGTCGTCGCCGATCGGGAAGGTCGCGAACCAGTCGCGCCGCGTGCCCGAGAGCATGGTGAGCATCGCGCGGCGCGTCGGCGGGAAGGCGCAGGCCGGGCCGAAGGTCAGGTCGCGCAGCCAGCCGACAGGCCGCGCGTCGCCCTGGTAGAACGGCGTCAGCCAACGGCTGACGAAACTGTAGAGCGAGAGCGTGTGTCGGCGTGTCGTTTCGAAAAGCTTTAGTGCGTCGTCGAGCGAGGCGGTGCACGCCAGCGCGCCGGCCAGGGTCGCGGCGTCGGCCAGCGCGAGATTGGCGCCCATGCCGAGTTGCGGCGACATGCCGTGTGCGCAATCGCCGAGGAACAGCACGCGCTCGCGGCGGAAGCCCGACATCACCACGTCGCGATAGGTCGCCTCGGCGAACTGGTCGAACGACGTCAGCGACACCAGCAGCGGTTCGAGCTCGGGCCAGATGTCGAGCAGCTCGATCTTGAGCGCGGGCAAGCCGCGGGCGCGCACGGCTTTCATCTCGGCGACGCGCAGGCTCCAGAACAAGGTGACGTCGTCGTTGTCGTCGCCGCCCGGCGCCACGCCCACGGGCAGCACGCCGGCCATATGGCGATTGCCGCGGAAGCGCTGGCGCAGCAGGCCGGCGAAACGCCGCTCGGGGTCGGGCAGGGTCGCCCAGAAACAACCCCAGGCGTAGAGCGTCGCGCGATGTGTCGGCGCCAGGCTTTCGCGCAGCCTGGAGTGCGCGCCGTCGCAGACCAGCACCAGGTCGAACGGCCCCGCCTTGCGGCCGTCGGCGGTGGCGATAGTGGTGCCATCGATCGCGGCGACGTCGAAGCCGGTGATCAAGGTCGCCGGCGCGCGCTTGAGCCGCTCGAACAGCAGGGTGAACAGCGCGCCGCGATGTAGTCCGAGGCCATGCAGGCGCTGATCGAGATCGCCGTAGCGCAGGTCGAGCACGCTGTGGCCGAGGTCGGAACGGCCGTCGATGCCGTCGACCCGCGCGCCGGCTTTCAAGGCGTCGTCGTACAGGCCCAGCCGTCGCAACACGCGCAAGCCGGTGGGCTGGATCAGCAGCCCGACACCCAGCGGCTGCGGCCGCTCGAAGCGCTCCAGCACGGTGACCGTATGGCCGGCCTCCGACAGCAGGATCGCCGCCGTCATGCCCGCGACGCCGCAGCCAACGATTCCGATGTGCAAGGGTCTCTTCCGTCTGGCGAACTACCGTTTCGCGGCCGGCTTGCCCGTCGCGGCTCGACGGATAGTATGCCCGCGATCTAACTGAACAGGGCGTCATTTCACCGCCGGCGTGCGGTGTGCGCCCGCATGCGGAGGACGACCGATGGATCTGGCGTTCACCAAGGAAGACATCGCGTTTCGCGACGAGGTGCGCGACTTCGTCGCCAAGAACCTGCCCAAGGACATCGCCGACAAAGTGGCCGGCGGCAAGCATCTCGAGCGCGACGACTACATGCGCTGGCAGCAGGCGCTGGGGCGCCAGGGCTGGCTTGTCTACACCTGGCCGAAGAAGCATGGCGGGCCGGGCTGGACGATCACCCAGCGCTACATCTTCGAGAACACCTGCGCCGAGATGAACGCGCCGAGTATCATCCCTTTCGGCAGCAAGATGGTCGGGCCGGTGATCTACACCTTCGGCAACGACGAGCAGAAGCAGCGCTTCCTGCCTGATATCCGCGAGTCGAGCGTGTGGTGGTGCCAGGGCTATTCGGAGCCCGGCTCCGGATCGGATCTCGCCTCGCTGCGCACCAAGGCGGTGCGCGAGGGCGACCACTACATCGTCAATGGCTCGAAGACCTGGAACACAATGGGCCACTGGGCCGACTGGATTTTCTGCCTCGTGCGCACCAACCCCGAGGCCAAGCAGCAGGAGGGCATCTCCTTCCTGCTGATCGACATGAAGACGCCGGGCATCACTGTTAAGCCGATCATCATGGCCGATGGTGGCCACGAGGTGAACGAGGTGTTCTTCGATAATGTCCGGGTGCCGGCGGAGAATCTCGTCGGCAAGGAAGGCGAGGGCTGGACGTATGCGAAGTTCCTGCTCGCCAACGAGCGGCTGGGCATCGCGGCGATCCCGCAATCCAAGCGCGGCGTCGAGGGGCTGAAGCAGATGGCGAAGTCCGAGCGGGACGGCGCCGGCAAGACGTTGATCGATGACGCCTCGTTCCGCGAGAAGATCGCCGATCTGGAGATCCAGGTGACGGCGCTGGAGTACACCGAGCTGCGCGCGCTCTCGGCGATGGCCGCCGGCGGCGCGCCGGGGCCGGAGGTGTCCTTCCTCAAGATCCGCGGCTCGGAGATTCAGCAGCGCATCACTGAACTCGCCGTCGAGGCGGTGGGCTACTACGCCATGCCGTACCAGCCGGCGCTGCTGTGGCACGGCGCGAACGAGGAGCCGATCGGCCCCGACTACGCCCATTTGGCCGCACCACGTTATTTCAACGTGCGGAAGACGAGCATTTACGGCGGCTCCAACGAGATCCAGAAGAACGTCATCTCCAAGATGGTGCTGGGGCTGTAGGAGACGGCTTACCTTCCCCCCCTCCGGGGGAAGGTAAAAAGAGGGATCGACACGATGGATCTGGCTCTTTCCGCCGAGGATCGCGCTTTCGCCGACGAGGTGCGGGCCTTCGCGCGCGCGAACCTGTCGCCGGCGACGATCGCCAAGACGCGCAGCGGTCGCCACTATGATCGCGACGACCATCTCGCCTGGCAACGCGCGCTCGGCAAGCGCGGCTGGCACGTTTACACGTGGCCAAAGAAGTATGGCGGGCCGGGCTGGAGCGTCACGCAACGCTTCCTGTTCGAGAACGTGCTGGCCGAGGAGGGCGCGCCACGCATCCTGCCGTTCGGGCCGAAGATGGTTGGGCCGGTGATCTACACCTTCGGCAACGAGGAGCAGAAGCGGCGCTTCCTGCCGGATATCGTCACGTCGAACATCCTGTGGTGCCAGGGATATTCCGAGCCGGGCTCGGGCTCGGACCTCGCCTCGTTGCGCACGCGCGCGGTGCGCGACGGCGACCACTACGTCGTCAACGGCCAGAAGACCTGGACCTCGGCAGCGCATTGGGCCGACTGGATCTTCTGTCTCGTGCGCACCGATACGGATGCCAAGCCGCAGGAGGGCATCTCCTTCCTGCTGATCGACATGAAGAGCCCGGGCATCACGGTGAAGCCGATCATCATGCTCGACGGCGCGCACCACGTGAACGACGTGTTCTTCGACAATGTGCGCGTGCCGGCCGTCAATCTGATCGGCAAGGAAGGCGAGGGCTGGACCTACGCCAAGTTCCTGCTTGCCAACGAGCGCCTGGGCATCGCCGAGGTCGCGGCCTCCAAGCGCGGCGTGCAGGGCCTGCGCGATATCGCGCGCGCCGAGCTGGCCGACGACGGCGGCAAGCTGATCGACGACATGGGCTTCCGCGAGAAGATCGCCGATCTCGACCTGCAGCTTTCGGCGCTGGAGATGAGCGAGCTGCGCGCGCTGTCGACCATGCAGCTTGGCGGCGCGCCGGGGCCGGAGGTCTCGATCCTCAAGATCCGCGGTTCGGAAATCCAGCAGCGCATCGCCGAGCTGGCCTGCGAGGCGGTCGGCAACTACGCGATGCCGTATCAGCCCGAGCTGCTGTTCCGTGACAGCAACGAATCGCCGATCGGGCCGGCCCACGCCGTGCCCGCCGCCGCGCGTTATCTCAACATGCGCAAGACCTCGATCTACGGCGGCACGAACGAGATCCAGAAGAACGTGATTTCCAAGATGGTGCTGGGGCTGTAAGCAGCAAGGAACGCGCGTCGCCGCGGCCGGAGGGAGCTGAGCAATGGACCTGTCGTATTCCGACGAGCAAAAGCAGATCAAGGAAGGCGTCGAGCGCTTCGTGCGCGAGCAGTACGCGTTCGACACCCGCCGCAAGATCGCGGGGAGCGAGAAGGGCTGGCTGCCGGAGAACTGGGCGAAGTTCGCCGAGCTCGGCTGGCTGGGCATGAGCTTCTCCGAGGCCGATGGCGGCTTCGGCGGCGGCGCGATCGAGACCATGATCGCCATGGAGGCCTTCGGCTCCGGCCTGGTGCTCGAGCCCTACCTGCCGACCGTGGTGATGGGCGGTGGCCTGCTGGCGGCCGGCGGCAGCGCGGCGCAGAAAGAAGCGCTCCTGGCGCCGATGATCGCCGGCGAGAAGCAGTTCGCCGTGGCCTATGTCGAGAAGCAGGCGCGCTTCAACCTGGCCGACGTCGCCGTCGTGGCGAAGAAGGACGGCGCCGGCTACGCCATCAGCGGCCACAAGGGCGTGGTCTACAACGCCGCCTCGGCCGACACGATCTTCGTCACCGCGCGCACGTCGGGCGGCCAGCGTGACGAGAAGGGCATCACCGTCTTCGCCGTCGACGCCAAGTCGGCCGGCATCACGCGCCGCGACTACCCGACCCAGGACGCGCTGCGCGCCTCGGAGCTGACCTTCGACAACGTCAAGGTCGGCGCCGATTCCGTGGTCGGCAAGGTCGACGACGGCCACGCGCTCTTCGAGGGCGTGATCGACCGCTCGATCGTCGCGCTGTGCGCCGAGGCGGTGGGCTGCATGGACGCCATCAACAAGGCGACCTTGGAGTACATCAAGACCCGCAAGCAGTTCGGCGTGCCGATCGGCAAGTTCCAGGTGCTGCAGCACCGCATGGTCGATTGCTTCACCAACGCCCAGGAAGCGCGCTCGATGACGCTCATGGCGGCGCTGAAGATCGACGACGCCGACGCCACGGTGCGCAAGAAGGCGGCCTCGGGCGCCAAGGTGCAGATCGGCAAGTCGGGCAAGTTCTGCGGCCAGAGCGCGGTGCAGATGCACGGCGGCATGGGCGTCACCGACGAGCTCTCGGTCAGCCACTACTTCAAGCGGCTGACCATGATCGAGACCCTGTTCGGCAACCAGCAGCACCACCTCAGCCGCTACGCCAACCTCTCGGTCGCGGCGTAAGGCGCCAAGAGCGCTCCACCTCGCGCGAAGCCCCGGCCATTGGCCGGGGCTTCTTCGCTGGTGGCTACTCGTCCGGCTTCGGGCCGATCTCGAGGTTGCGGCCCTTGAGGCTGGGGTAACGGTCGTGAATCCAGGGGCGTATCCACTTGTGGTCGCCCTCGGGTTGCGATTTGTACTCCGCGATGAAGGCGCGGTAGTCGGCGTCGATGGCACCGTTGCCGCCGGGTTGGAAGGTCGAGCCGAAGCTGACGCAGCCTAAGCCGTCGCCCAGTGCGTAGAGGTCGTGCGCGGCGTATATGTACCCGGCGATCGGTCGCGCCTCGACGCCGAACGACGGCATGAAGGTCGCGCTGCGTCTCGAACACGAGAATATCGCCGCCAGCACGCGCTTCGCCCGCATCATCCCGCCGTAGTCGCCGGCGCCGAGCCCGGAGCGACGGAAGCACTGAAGCAGTTTGGTCGTCGTCAGCCAGCCGCGCGCGACACGGCGCATTTTCGGCGTCGGCTTGCCGTCCTTGTCGCGAAGTCCGCCGTAATTGTGCAGCAGCTGCTCGAGATTGGCGTCGGGGTGTCGCTTGCGTTGGTGCAGGAGTGCGTGCCACGTCAGGTGGATCGCCCGCCGAGTATCGCCCAACACATAGGCGTCGACGTCGCGCCACCAACCCTTGGGAAGCTGGTCGACCGGTTGGCCGGCGAGGGGCGTGCCGTCGAAGAACCCCTTGAGCGTGCCGGTCTTGCCGACCTGCGTCTGCATCAGGATGATGGTCTCGCGCTCGACCTGGCCGAAGCCGACGGCATGGTTGCCCCGGCTCTCGGTCTCGGTCGATGGCCCCTTCAGCCAGTCCGCGTGGTTGAACTTGGTCTGCCGGATGTTCGAGAACTGGGTCTCCTCCCAGAAGATCGCGGCCACCGTCTCCCACGGCACGAAGCCCACCAGATCCTTGTCGTAGCACTCCTCCTCGTAGTGCTTGCGGATCAGCCCGGCCATCGCGAAGTAGTCTTGTTGCTTGTTGTCCGGATCGCCGATGCCCATGGATATCTCCGAGAGTGAGCGTACACTCGCATCCTTTTGTCAAACGCGACCGAGGTCAACTGTTTCGAGATCCTTTCGCGACACGAAAGGCATGGCAGGTACGTGCCGCTGTGCCTCAAATTCACAGTCGCCTATAGCCGGGCGCACGAGTAATCTGAACCAACGTTCACAAACAAGCGTTCGACAAGAGGGAACTCCGCATGGTCGGCATCACCGGGTATGGCGCCTACGTCCCCAGGCTGCGGCTCAGCCGGCAGGCCGTGTACGACGCCAACAAGTGGTTCGCGCCGGGCCTGCGCGGTCAGGCCAAGGGCGAGCGCGCGATGGCCAACTGGGACGAGGATTCCGTCACGATGGGTGTCGAGGCGGCGCGCGACTGCCTCAACGGTACCGACCCGAAGTCCTTGCGCAACCTGTTTTTCGCCTCGACGACCTTGCCCTTCAAGGATCGCCAGAACGCGGGGGTGATCGGCACGGCGCTGACCGTCGAGCAGGGGCTGATGGCCTCCGATGTCGCGGGCTCGCAGAAGGCGGGCACCTCGGCGCTGATCGCCGGGCTCACCGCCGCGCAGAGCGGCGCGCCCACCTTGGTCGTCGCCGCCGAGAAGCGCATGGCACGCGTCGCCTCGGCCAACGAACTGCAGTTCGGCGACGGCGCGGCGGCGATGCTGTGCGGCACCGACAAGGTGATCGCCAAGCTGCTCGCGCACCACTCCGTGTCGATGGATTTCGTCGATCACTTCCGCGGCGACGAGAGCGACTTCGACTACACCTGGGAAGAGCGCTGGATCCGCGACGAAGGCTACGTGAAGATCGTGCCGCCGGCAGTCAAGGCGGCGCTGGCGGCCGCCAAGCTCAAGGGCGCCGACATCAACCACTTCGTCATGCCCGCCCTGATGGCGGCGATTCCCAAGCAGATGGCCAAGATGTGCGGCGTCGCCGAGACGGCGGTGCGCGACAATCTCGGCGCCAATCTCGGCGACACCGGCGCCGCGCATTCGCTGATGGTGCTGGCGCACACCTTGGAGAGCGCCAAGCCGGGCGAGCGCATCATGGTGCTGGCCTTCGGCCAGGGTCTCGACGTGGTGATCCTCGAGGTCACCGAGGAGATCGCCAAGCTCAGCAAGCGCCGCGGCGTGTCGGGCTGGCTGGCGCGCGGCAAGGTCGAGACGAATTACATGAAGTTCCTCGCCTTCAACGACATGCTGCCGATCGACAAGGGCATGCGCGCGGAGTTCGACAAGAAGACCGCGCTTTCCGTGCTGTGGCGCAAGCGCGACATGATCTACGGCCTGGTCGGCGGCAAGTGCCGGGTGTGTGGCACGGTGCAGTTCCCCAAGAGCCAGGTCTGCGTCAATCCGAACTGCCACGCGATGGACAGCCAGGACGACTACAGCATGCAGGGCCTTGAGGCCGCGGTGATGTCGTTCACCGCCGATTCGCTCACCTACTCGCCGGATCCGCCGGCCTATTACGGCATGATCACCTTCCCCGAGGGCGGCCGCTTCATGGCCGACTTCACCGACTCGGACAAGGAACAGGTCAAGGTCGGCGCCAAGATGCGCATGACCTTCCGCATCCGCGATAACGATCAGATGCGCGGCGGCTTCAAGCGATATTTCTGGAAGGCGGCGCCGGCCTGATCGGCGCGATTGTATCTAGGGCTACCGGGTAAAGCGCACGACAACAAACAGGAGACGTGCCATGGCCAAGGGTATCAAGGACAAAGTCGCCATTCTCGGCATGGGTTGCTCCAAGTTCGGCGAGCGCTGGGAAAGCGGCGCCGAGGAGCTGATGCTGGAGGCGTTCAAGGAATGCCTGTCCGATTCCGGCATCGACAAGAAGCAGCTTCAGGCGGCGTGGTTCTCGACCGCGATCGACGAGGTGCATGTCGGCAAGTCGGGCATTCCGCTCAGCACCACGCTGCGCCTGCCCAACATCCCGGTGACGCATGTCGAGAACATGTGCGCGTCGGGCACCGAGGCCTTCCGCGGCGCCTGCTACGCGGTGGCGTCGGGCGCGGTCGACTTCGCCCTGGCGCTGGGCGTCGAGAAGCTCAAGGACACCGGCTACGGCGGTCTGCCCGGCGGACGCGGTGGCCCGCTGCAGGCGCTGTGGAGCGCCAACGGCACGGCGCCGGGCAACTTCGCCCAGCTCGCCACCGCCTATCAGACGGCGCATGGCGTGGCGGATGCCGATCTCAAGCGCGCCATCGGCCACGTGTCGTGGAAGAGCCACCAGAACGGCGCCAAGAACCCCAAGGCCCACCTCCAGAAGGCGGTGGACATGGACACGATCCTCAACGCGCCGATGATCGCCTCGCCGCTCGGCCTGTTCGATTGCTGCGGCGTGTCGGATGGCGCGGCGGCGGCGATCGTCACCACGCCGGAGATCGCCAAGTCGCTCGGCAAGCACGACATCGTCAGCGTCAAGGCGCTGCAGCTCTCGGTCTCCAACGGCTCGGAGTCGGGCCACAACTCGTGGGACGGCAGCTACTTCCACACCACGCGCATCGCCTCGAAGAAGGCCTATGAGGAGGCCGGCATCAAGGATCCGCGCAAGGAAGTCTCGATGTTCGAGGTGCACGACTGCTTCTCGGTCACCGAGCTGGTGACCATGGAGGACCTGCACATCTCCGAGACCGGCAAGGGCTGGAAGGACGTGCTCGACGGCTTCTACGACGCCGACGGCAAGATCCCCTGCCAGATCGATGGCGGCCTGAAGTGCTTCGGCCACCCGATCGGCGCCTCGGGCCTGCGCATGCTCTATGAGATGTACCTGCAGTTCCAGGGCCGCGCCGGCGCGCGCCAGCTCAAGGATCCGCGCATCGGCATGACGCACAACCTCGGCGGCGCGCCGCGCGAGAACGTCTCGTCGATCTCGATCGTCGGCCGCTACGAGTAGGCATCGAAGGAAGACGAACCACAGAGGCACCGGGTGCCTCTGTGGTTTTCTTTTGTGGGAGGACGCCAGGCATGCTCGACAAGAAACACATCGGCCACAAGTTCAACGCCTTCACCGCCACGGTCGAGGCCGGCAAGATCCGCCTCTTCTGCAAGGCCATCGGCGAAGACAATCCGATCTACAGCGACGAGAAGGCCGCCAAGGCCGCGGGCTATCGCGCGATCCCTGCGCCGCCGACCTTCCTGACCGCGCTGACCAACGACGACCCCGACAAGGGCGGGCTGTTGCGCCTGCTCAACGTCGATATCGGCCTGATCCTGCATGGCGAGCAGCACTACGAGTACCTGGCGCCGGTGCATGTCGGCGACCGCGTCACCTGCCAGAGCCAGGTCATGGACATCTACGACAAGAAGGGCGGCGCGCTCTGGTTCGTGGTGTCGGAGGCCGAGCTCAAGGACGAGGCGACGGGCAAGCTGGTCGCCAAGGCGCGCGGCGTGACCGTCGTGCGCAATCCGAACGCGGGCAAGAGCTGAGGAGGGACGATCCATGGCAAACGCGCCGAAATTCGCCGACGTGAAGGTGGGCGACGAGATTCCCAAGCTCGTGCTGCCGCCGATCAGCCGCCACCAGCTCGCGCTCTATTGCGGCGGCTCGGGCGACCACAACCCGATCCACGTCGACATCGACTTCGCCAAGAAGTTCGGATTCAAGGACGTCTTCGCCCACGGCATGCTGTCGATGGCCTTTCTCGGCCGCGTCGTCACCGGCTGGGTGCCGCAGAAGCAGGTGCGCGGCCTGGGCACGCGTTTCACCTCGATCACCTGGGTCGGCGACGTCATCACGGTGAGCGGCAAGGTGACCGGCAAGCGCGAGGCCAACGGCGAGAAGGTCGTCGACCTCGAGGTGCGCTGCACCAACCAGAACGGCCAGGACACGCTGCAGGGCCACGCGACGGTCGCGCTGGTGTAACGGCAACGACTGTCCTCCCGAGCGCGGCGAGGGATCCAGGGTAATCCTAGATCCCTCGCTGCGCTCGGGATGACAGCATCACCGAAGAAGGATCGAACTATGGGTCAGGTTGACGGCCGCGTGGCCATTGTCACGGGTTCGGGCCGCGGCATCGGCCGCGAAATCGCGCTGCGCCTGGTGCGCGACGGCGCCAAGGTCGTGGTCAACGATCTCGACGAGGGTCCCGCCAAGGAGACGGTGGACCTGATCACCAAGATGGGCGGCAAGGCCGTCGCCTGTAACGGCGACGTCTCGGCCAAGGATTTCGGCGACCGCATCGTCAAGACCGCGATCGACGCCTTCGGCGACTGCCACATCGTGGTGAACAACGCCGGCTACACTTGGGACAGCGTCATCCAGAAGATGACCGACGAGCAGTGGTACGCCATCCTCGACGTGCATCTGACCGCTCCGTTTCGCGTGCTGCGCGCCTTCCAGCAACATTTCCGCGCCGCTGTCGACAAGGAGCGCGCCGAGGGCAAGCGCGTCGTGCGCAAGGTGGTCAACATCTCCTCGACCTCGGGCGTCAACGGCAACGCCGGCCAGTCGAACTACTCCGCCGGCAAGGCCGGCATCGTCGGGCTGACCAAGACCTTGGCCAAGGAGTTCGGACGCTACGACGTGACGGTCAACGCCGTGGCCTTCGGCTACATCCAGACGCGCCTGACCAAGCCGCTCAGCGCCGGCGAGGACGGCACCATCGAGGTGCAGGGCCGCCAGGTGAAGGTCGGCGTGCAGGGCGGCCGCATCGCCGCCATGAACCAGATGATCCCGCTGGGCCGCGGCGGCCTGCCCGAGGAGGCGGCCGGGTCGGTCTACCTCTTCTGCAGCCCCGACAGCGACTATGTCAGCGGCCAGTGCCTGGTGGTGAACGGCGGGCTGTAGTTCGCACGACGTACCTTCCCTCTCCTGGGGAAGGGAAGGTGAACTTGTCGCCGTAACGAGGCGGTGCGAGGATGGCGACGAACATGTCCATCGCCACCTTTCCGTTCGACGGCGCGCAGGATCTGAGGCTCGAGATCCTGCGCCGCGCGCCGCTGTTCTCCGGCCTCGACGACACCGCCCTGATGGCCGTGGCCGACCGCATGGACTCGGTGATGGTCGAGGGCGGCAAGCCGCTGTTCTCCGCCGGCGATCCGGGCGACTCGCTGTACGTCGTGGCCAGCGGCTACCTCGCGGTGTTCGATCCGCCCGGCCCCGACGGCATCCCCCGCATCATCGCCGAGATTCCGGCCGGCGACATCGTCGGCGAGTTGGCGCTGATCGGCCATCGCCGGCGCTCGCACACCGTCGCCGCCATCCGCGATAGCGAGGCGTTCAGGCTGAGCCGGGCCGATTTCGAGCGCCTGATCAGCGCGCATCCCGAGGCGTTGGTCGGCCTGGTGCACAAGCTGGTCGAGCGCTACGGCTCGCCGCCGCGCCTGGTGAAGCGTCCGCCGCGCACCATCGCGCTGATCCCGCACGGCCCCGGCGCGCCCTGCGAGCGCTTCGCCAAGGAGCTGTCGGAGGCGTTCTGCCGTCTGCATGGCGGGCCCAAGGTCGAGATCATCGGCCCCGAGGCCGCCGGCGCGCCGCTCGATCGCCTGCAACGCGCCGAGGCCGAAGCGACCTTCGTCGTCTATCGTGCCGATCCCACGGAATCCGACTGGACGCATCGTTGCCTGCGTCAGGCCGACCTGATGCTGGTGGTCGCCGCCGCCGGGCCGCCACCGGAGGAGCCGCAGCTCATCGACCGGCTCGACAGGTCTGGTGCGCTGCGCGAGGGCCCGTATCGTCCCCGGCGCGAACTGGTGCTGGTGCGCGAGAAGCCGCTGATCCGGCCGGGCACGACCTCGCCCTGGCTCGGCCACAACGATTACGCGCTGCACCATCACGTGCGGTTGGGCTCGACGCAGGAGTTCGACCGGCTGGCGCGCGTCGTCGTCAACCGCGCGATCGGCATCGTCATGGCCGGCGGCGGCGCGCGCGGCTTCGCCCATATCGGCGTGGTGCGCGCGCTGCGCGAGGCGGGCGTGCCGATCGACATGGCCGGCGGCAGCAGCATGGGCGCGATCGTGGCGGCGGCCACGGCGGCGGGCTGGGACTACCGCGAGATGAACGCGCGCTTCCATCGCGCCTTCGTCCAGAAAAATCCACTGGGCGACTACACCGTGCCGTTCGTCTCGCTCTACGCCGGCAAGCGTGTCGACAGCCTGCTGCACCTCGCCTTCGGCTCGGTCGACATCGAGGATCTGCCGGCGCCGTTCTACTGCGTCACCGCCAACCTCACCCTGCAGGGCCGCGACGTGCAGCGCCGCGGACCGCTGGCGCACTGGCTGCGCGCCTCGGTGTCGATCCCCGGCGTGCTGCCGCCCGTCGTGCATCGCGGCGAGGTCCATGTCGACGGCGGCGTGATCGACAACTTCCCGGTTTCGCCAATGCGCGCCATGGGCCGCGGCCCGGTGATCGGCATCGACATCGACACCGGCGGCGCGATGTCGGCCGGCGAGAGCGTCGGCGATTCCTGGTCGGCCAGCGAGTTCATACGCCGTCTGGTGTGGAAACGCGGCGAGACCCTGCCGATCCCTTCGATCGTGCGCATCATGCTGCGCTCCGCCCTGATCGGCAGTACCGAACGCTCGCTGCTCGACCGCGAACGCGTCGATCTGCTGGTGACGCCGCCGATGATCGATTTCGACCTGCTCGACTGGACCGGCTTCGAACGCGCCGTCGAGATCGGCTACCGCCACACGCAAAGCATGCTCGACAAGATCGAGGGCGGGCAGCTCACCGACAGATTGCTGGCGGCCTGACCGAGGCGACCTTCTTCCTTCCCCCCCGCAGGGGGAAGGCAGGCTCTATAGCCACGGCGCTTTCGCCCATTCAAGCGCCTGATCCAACCGGTCGTGGCCCCAGAAGAGCTCGTCATCGACGGTGAAGGCGGGGGCGCCGTAGATGCCGCGGGCGATGGCGTCTTCGGTCTGGGTTTTCAGGCGGGCTTTGTTCTCGGGGCTCGTCGCGCGCTCGAGGACGGAGGCGGGCAGGCAGAGGCGTTGGACGATGTCGGCCACCACCGCCGGATCGCCGATGTCGCGGTCCTCGACGAAATTTGCGCGGAAGACGGCGCGCGAGAAATTGGCGATCCAGCCGTCCTCGGCGCCGATCAGGGCGACGCGCGCGGCGTGCAGGCCGTTGCGTGGCAGCACGGTGGGCTTGTTCCACAGCAGCAGGTACTTCGCCGCCTGGCGCTGCATGTCGCGCCACATATTGGTGCCCTTGGCCGGGTAGAGGTTGAAGGGCGAGGTCGCCCAGCCCTGCGCGGCGAAGATCGGCCCTAGCAGGAAGGGGCGCCAGCGCACCGTGACGCCGGCAACCCGTGCGGCGCCCTCGATGCGCTCGGCAGCGAGGTAGGAATAGGTGCTGGCGAACTCGTACCAGAAATCAACCGCCGGCGCGGACATCGGCGCTACTCCGCCGGGTGCGGCGTGGCGGTGGCCGGTGTGGCGTGCGCTTCGCGCCGGCGGGCGAGGTAGGTGTAGGCGGTGGGCACGACGAAGAGGGTGAACACGGTGCCGAAGGTCAGGCCGCCGACGATCACCCAGCCGATCGCCTGGCGGCTCTCGCCACCGGCGCCGGTCGCGTAGGCCAAGGGCAGCGCGCCCAGCACCATCGCGCCCGTCGTCATCAGGATCGGGCGCAGGCGCAAGGTGGCGGCTTCCTTCACCGCCTCGACCTTGGCCATTCCCTGCTCCTGGAGCTGGTTGGCGAACTCGACGATCAGGATGCCATGCTTGGTGATCAGTCCTATGAGCGTGACGAGTCCGATCTGGCTGTAGACGTTGAGCGTGTTACCGGTGAAGTACAGCGCCAGCAGCGCCCCGGTCATGGTCAGCGGCACGGTGAGCATGATGATCAGCGGATCGATGAAGCTCTCGAACTGCGCTGCCAGCACCAGGAAGATGAAGACCAACGCCATCAGGAAGGTCTCGTACAGGCCGCGCGAGGACTGCTTGAACTCGCGACTCGTGCCGTTGTAGTCGATGCGGATGGTGCCGGGCAGCTGCTTGGCCGCCTCGTCCATGAACTCCAGCGCGTCGCCCAGCGCGCAGCCGCCGACCAGGTTGGCCGACACTGTCGAGGCGCGCAGCTTGTTGAAGTGGTTGAGCTCCTTGGGTGCCACCGTCTCGTTGTAGGTGATCAGGGTCGATAGCGGGATCATCTGGCCCGATCGCGCGCGCACGAAGATCTCGTTGAGCTGGCTGGGCGCCACGCGGTCGGCGTCGGCGACCTGGACCATGACGTCGTACTGCTTGCCCTCGCGCTTGAAGCGCGTGACCTGGCGGCCGCCCATCATGGTCTCGAGCGTGCGCCCGATGGTCTCGACCTCGACGCCCAGCAGCGCCGCCTTCTCGCGGTCGGGCCGCACGCGTAGATCGGGCTTGTTGAGCTTGAGGTCGGAATCGAGCGCGGTCAGGCAGGGATTGGTGCGCGCGATCGCCATCATCTGGCTGGTCGCCTGATCGAGCACCGCATAGGGCTGCGTCGTCAGCAGCACGACCTGCACCGGCTTATCCGACGTGCGCAGGCCGAAGGAGGGTGGGTTGATCGGGAAGGCGACGATGCCGGTGATGCGCTGCGCCAGAGGGCGGGCCAGCTCGGTGATCCGCTGCTGCTTGACGGTGCGCTCCTCCCACGGCTTCAGGCGGGCGAAGGCGAGCAGGCGGGTGACATCGGGGAAGCCGACGATGACCAGCAGCTTCTCGACGTTCTCGCTGATCTCCGGCCGGCCCATCGCGGCGCTGCGAAGGTAGATGTCCTCGAGGCGATGGCCATAGGCCATGGTGAAGTCGATGGTCGAGCCTTCCGGCGCGAAGCCGATATTGGAGACGAAGCCGCGGTCCTCGCTGGGCGCCAGCTCGGCGGGGATCTTGGTGAACAGCCAGCCGGCGGCGCCGGCGGCGACGAGGCCGATCACGATCACCAGCGGCCGCGCGCTGAAGGTCCAGCCCAGCAGCCGGCGATAGCTGTTGTTCATGCCCTCCAGCAAGCGCTCGCCCACGCGGTAGAACAGGTTGGGCTTGGCCTCGTGCTTGAGCATCTTCGAGCACATCATCGGCGAGAGCGTCAGCGCTACGAAGCCGGAAACGATCACCGATCCCGCCAAGGTCAGCGCGAACTCGATGAACAGGCGGCCGGTGCGGCCGGTCTGGAAGGCCACCGGCGCGTACACCGCGGCCAGCGTGATGGTCATGGCGATGACGGCGAAGGCGATCTCGCGGCTGCCCTTGAGCGCCGCCTCGAAGGGCTTCATGCCCTGCTCGACATAGCGCGAGATGTTCTCGAGCATGACGATGGCGTCGTCGACCACCAGGCCGATCGCCAGCACCATGGCCAGCAGGGTCAGCGTGTTGATCGAGAATCCCAGCAGCATCATCATGGTGAAGGTGCCGATCAGCGACACCGGGATGGTCACCAGCGGCACCAAGGTGGCGCGGAACGAGCGCAGGAAGAGGAAAATCACCAGCACGACCAGGACCACGGCTTCGCCAATGGTGCGGAAGACGTTGTCGATCGAGCGCTCGATGAAGACGGTGCTGTCGAAGGCGATATCGGCGGAGATGCCCGGCGGCAGCTCGGCGAGGATCTGCGGCAGGCGGCGCTTGGCCTCGGTAGCGACGGAGAGCGGATTGGCCGTCGACTGCTTGATGATGCCGACATTGACCGCCGGCCTGCCGTTGAAGCGGGTCAGCACGCGCTGGTCGCGCGGTCCGAGTTCGGCGCGGCCGACGTCGCGCAGCCGCACCAGATAGCCCTCGTTGTCGCGCAGGATCAGGTTCTCGAACTGCGCAGGCGTGCGCAGGTCGGTCTCGGCGAGAATGGTGAACTCGCGCTGGGTGCTCTCGATCCGGCCGGAGGGGATCTCGACGTTCTGCCGGCGCAGCGCGTTCTCGACGTCCTGCGCGGTGACGCGGTAGGCGGCCATGCGCACGCGGTCAAGCCAGATGCGCATGGCGAAGGTGCGCTCGCCGAAGATGCGCAGCTGTGAGACGCCGTCGATGGTCTGCAGCTGATCCTTCACGAAGCGGTCGATGTAGTCGGTGATCTCGAGCTGGGAGATGGTATCGCTGTTGAAGGCGATGAACAGCACCGGGAAGGCGTCGGCCTCGACCTTGGCGATCACCGGCTCGTCGATCTCGGCCGGCAGGCGCGAGCGCACGCGGCTGACCCGATCGCGCACGTCGGCGGCGGCCGAATCGACGTTGCGCGTCAGGCGGAACTTCACCGTGATCTGGCTGCGCTCGGCGCGGCTGAACGAGGTCATCAGCTCGATGCCGTCGATGCCGTAGAGCGATTCCTCGAGCGGCTGCGTGACCTGGCTCTCGACGATCTCGGCCGAAGCGCCGCGATAGGTGACGTCGACCGTCAAGGTCGGCTCGTCGATGTTGGGATACTCGCGGATGGTCAGGCGCTGCCAGCTGACCAGGCCCAGCAGCACCAGCGTCAAGCTCAGCACGGTAGCGAAGACCGGCCGGCGGATCGAGATGTCGGACAGGGTCATGGCGAGGCCGGTGTGTCTCCCTCACCCCGCGGGCGGGGAGAGGGTTGGGGTGAGGGGGGCGTACGACGGCCTCGGTCGACGTCAGATGAACGCCAGCCCCTCAGCCCGATCCTCTCCGCGCAGGCGGGCAGCGGGGGTGAAGAGATGTCGATCATCGTCATCGCGCTCACCCGCCCTTGCCGGGTGGGTTGGGAGTGGTGGCGGTCGATGGCGCGCCGCCGGGCGTCGGGGCGGAAGCGCCGCTGGCCGGTTTGGGCGCGCCAGCGGGAGGCGGGCCGGGTGGGCGCTGACCGCCTGGTGGCACGATGGTCACCGGCATGCCCGGGCGCGGCAGCTTCAGGTGGCCGGCGGTGATCACCATATCGTTGGGCGTCAGCCCCTCCACGATCTCGACCTGGCCCTTCTCGCGTTGGCCGGCGCGCACGAATGTCGGCACCGACTTGCCGTCAACGACGCGGTAGACCTGCACGCGATCGCCTACCGGCACGATCGCCTGCTCGGGCACGAACATCGCGTTCTCGCGCGTGGCGAGCGTGACGGCGACACGCCCGAAGACGCCGGGGCGCAGCGTATCGCCCGGGTTGTCGACGATGGCGCGGATGACGATCGAGCGGCCGGCCTCGTCGACCAGCGGATCGATGGCGTAGACCTTGCCGGGAAACTCGCGCCCGGCGAAGGCGTCGACTGTCACGGCGATCGGCTGGCCGACGCGCACCGCCGGCAGGAAGGATTCGGGGATGCGGAAGTCGACCTTCAGCGGATCGATCTGCTCGAGATTCACGACGTCCGCGCCGGCGACGAGGTAGCTGCCGACCGAGACGCGGCGCAGGCCGACCACGCCGTCGAAGGGCGCGATCAGCGTGTACTTCTCGACCCGCGCCTTGGCGAGCTGCACGGCGGCTTCGTCGCGGCGAAGCGCGGCGCGCGCCTCGTCGACCGCCTTCTCGGTGCCGGCCTGACGCGCCACCAGCGATGTCGCGCGCTCGAAATTGGCCCGCGACAGCGCCAGCGACGCTTCGGCCTGCGCCAGTGCCGCCTCGTCGAGCGTGGCGTCGAGGCGCACCAGCACCTGGCCCTTGGTGACCTTCTCGCCTTCCCGGAAATTGAACTCCTTGACCCGGCTGGCGAGCTCCGGCCGCACCATCACCGCTTCGTTGGAGCGGAAGGTGCCGACGGCCAGCACACTCTGGCGCGCGGTGCCGATGGTGACCTTCACCGCTTCGACGCCCACGGCCGGCGGCGGCGTACCCGGCTTGGCCGCACCACCGGGCGGTGGCGCCCCTGGCTTGGCCGGCGCCGACGCGGTGAAATCGGGCGGTTTGGCGCCCGGACCCATATTGTACCACCACCACGCCCCGCCGCCGGCGGCCGCGAGCAGGATGGAGGCGGCGATCGCCACCTTGTGTCGCATGAAGCCGATGTCTCCAGCCTTGCCGGCGCCGCCGCGTCTCGTGCGCGACTATGCCGGGACCCGTCCCCGGTCGTAGCCGGCAGTTTACCGCCAATCCGCTGCGGGAGGGATGCGAAATCCGGACCAGGACGCCCGGGAGACGCATGGTCACAGGCCGTTACAGGATGCTGACCGGGCGTGCTATGGCGTGGCGGATGAATGATTTGTCTCACCTACATCGCCCGGCGCCGGGCGCATGGCGGCGCCCGCGGGGGGAAGGGACATGATCCGCCGTCTCTACGACTGGGTGATCGGCCTGGCCGGCCATCGCCACGCCATTCCGGCGATGGGGACGGTGTCGTTCCTCGAGAGCTCTTTCTTCCCCATCCCGCCCGACGTCATGCTGGTACCCATGGTGCTGGCGCGGCGCGACAAGGCGTGGACCATCGCCACGGTCTGCACCGTGACCTCGGTGCTGGGCGGCCTCTTTGGCTATGCCATCGGCTATTACCTGTTCGAGACCATTGGCGCCTGGGTAGTGAAGCTCTACAGCCTGCAGGGCGCGCTCGACAATTTCCGCGCCGGCTTCGAGCGCTACGGCGTCTGGATCATCCTGATCAAGGGCCTGACACCGATCCCCTACAAGCTGGTGACCATCGCCAGCGGCGCTGCACACTTCGACCTTTTCACCTTCGTCTGGGCCTCAATCCTCACCCGGGGCGCGCGCTTCTTCCTGGTGGCCGCCCTGCTGTGGAAGTTCGGCGAGCCGATCCGCGCCTTCATCGAGAAGCGGCTGACTTTGCTGACTTGGCTGTTCCTGATCGCCCTGATCGGCGGCTTCGTCGCGTTCCGCTATCTGTTCTGACGATGATCGTCACGTCTCGACACACCAACGCGCTGCGCTGCGCTTCGGGATCGTGGCGCATCTGGTCGCTGTCCGACGGCTATGTTGAGCTGCCGGCCGAGCTGCTCAAGGAGCCCGACGGCCGCGAAGCCTTCGCCAATCTCGCCAGGATCGTGATCGCCCGGGACGCGGCGGCGAAGTCCCTGGCCGAGAGGCATCTGCGGCGACGTGATCCATGTGCACGCCGCGCAATTCGCTCGCCCGGAGTTGACCTGGACCTACGGGGCAAGGATATGCGTTCCGACCTTTGCCATAATCGTGGTCTGACATCCGCGCCATGACCCTGAGCGCCGCCCTGTCGATGCCGACCGCTGGCCCGACCATTCGCCCGGCATTGCTGGTCCTGGTCGGCAGCGGCGGGCTGCTGCTGGGCGCGCTGGCCTTCCAGCATGTCGGCAAGATGCCGCCTTGCGCGCTGTGCTATTGGCAGCGCTACGGCCATATCGCCGCCCTCGGTATCGCCTGGCTGGCGCTGTGGCCTTTGCCGCGGCCGGCGCGGCTGGGGGTGCTGACGCTGGCCGGCCTGGCGCTGCTGGTGACCGCCGGCATCGCCGCCTATCACGTCGGCGTCGAATGGAAATGGTGGCCCGGGCCGCAGACCTGCGCGCCAGCCAGTGGCGGTTTTGCCGGCACCATCGACGAGATCAAGCGGCGCATCATGGGCACGCCGATGGTGCGCTGCGATTCGATCCCGTGGTCGATGCTGGGCCTGTCGATGGCCGGCTGGAACGGCGTGGCCTCGCTGCTGCTGGGCGTCGGCGCGCTGTCGCTGACCTGGAGGCGATGATGACCAGGCGCACCGGCGAGGGCGCGATGCCCGGCGATCCTACCGCGCGCGACATCGTCGAGCGCGTGATCCGCGTCGACCAGGCCGGCGAGTACGGCGCCATCCGCATCTACGAGGGCCAGCTCGCCGCGTTGCGCGCCACCGGGCGCGCCAATGGCGAAACGGCGCGCAAGATCGAGCACATGCTGCGCCAGGAGCGTCGGCACAACGAGGTCTTCGACAAGCTGCTGGTCGAGCGCCGCGTACGGCCGACGGCGCTGCAGCCGCTGTGGTCGGTGGCCGGCTTCGCGCTCGGCGCCGCCACCGCCTTGCTCGGCGACCAGGCGGCGATGGCCTGCACCGTGGCGGTCGAGGAGACGATCGATCAGCACTACGCCGCCCAGCGCGACCAGCTCGGCGACGACGAGGCCAGCTTGCGCGAGACGGTCGAGAGTTTCCGCAAAGACGAGCTGGCGCACCGCGACGAAGCGCTGGCGTCGGGCGCCGAGCAGGCCCCGGCCTATGAGGCATTGAGCGCCGCCATCCGTGCCGGCTCGCGCCTCGCCATCTGGCTCAGCACGCGCATCTGATTCCTGACGCCACGGGGTTCCAGGGCCGACAGGCGCGTGGACAGCCCGCGGTTGCGTCGTTACCAATGGGTTCCGGCCGCACGATGATCGTGCCACGGCGCCGGGTCGAGGCGGCGAACATGGCTATTCTGAAAAAGGGCATGGTGGGCGAGCCGGTCAAGCGGATGCAGGCGAAGCTCGGCGTGACGGCGGATGGCGATTTCGGCCCCGGCACGGAGAAGGCGCTGCGCGACTATCAGGCGGCCAACGGGTTGGCGGTCGATGGTGTCGCCGGACCGGACACCTTCATGCACATGAAGCTCTACGAGTTGGTGCTGCTGATGAACGGCTCGCGCGGCGAGACGGTGAAGAAGGTTCAGGCCGAGCTGGGCGTCACCGCCGATGGCATCTACGGCCCGGCAACCGCCAAGGTCGTGCAGGCGTTCCAGGCCAAGAACGGCCTGGTCGCCGACGGCCTGGTCGGCCCCGACACCTTGGAGAAGATGACCGCTTTCGCCGAGTTCACGCCCGACGTGGTGGCGCGATCGGTCGCCAGCGAGGATAGCGCCGAGGCCCCCAAGGCGCCGGAAAGCGAAGCGCCCGGTGCCGCGCCGGCCCCCGAACGGCGCAGCCTGTGGGCGCGCGTGAAGGGGCTGTTCTCCTGACAAGCGGGCCTGCGGGCCCGGTCATCGCCACTTCGGTCAAGGCGCGAAGCCCAAGCGCAGCGTCTTGACCTATAGCTTCCCCACCCCCCTTTAGGGGGTGGGGAAGCTGGGGACGTTGGCACCCCGTCGGAAGGGGGTTGGCACCCCGTCGGAAGCCCCCGTCGGCACCCCGTTGGAAGACGTCGGCACCCCGTTGGTACCCCGTCGGAAGACCGTTGGAAGGCACGGCATCGGCGCTCACTCCTCGGCGTTTCCGATGGCGACGTCGCCTGGCAGCCGCTCCTATGCGGTAACGATTCTGGGGAAATCTCTGGCGACATGGTGCGGTGGACGATGCTGTGTTTTGAGTAATTTGTAAATTATCAATTTATAGAAATTTAAGATACTGCGCCGCGCGTTGAAATCTTTCAAGAAAAGTGTACATTCACTCACTTGCGTTGATGAGGGGGAGGCGATCGCGTGACCAAGACGACCAAGGTGAAGGATTCCAAGAACCGAGAGTTCCGTACCGTGACGCAGAAGACCCAGGTCACCTGCGGGCCGGCCTGCTGCCTGATCATGTGGGCGAACGTCTACGACGCCGATCCCCAAGCCGACGAGGGCGGGGTGATTGCGCTCAGCAAGGCATTTCCCAAGCCGTGGAACGCTGTCACCGGCGCGGAGATCAACAACCTCTCGAGCGTGCTGCGCCAGATGGGCGTGCGCACCAAGGTCGAGACCTATACGAACAACGGCGAGTTGAAGAAGGCGCTGACCACCAAGATCAAGCCCAAGAAGCCGGCGCTGGTATTCGTCGAATGGGAGGTGGATGCCAACGTGAAAGGCCACTTCGCCGTCTGCTCCGCGACGACAGCGTCGGAGGACAGATATACCGTCCTCGACCCGATGTACGGGCTGCAGGAGATGGTCGGCCTGCCATTCTACTATCCCTACACGAGCGGTGACGAAGTGATCTCGCTGAAGTTCACCGGCGCCGTGGCCTTCGTCGAGTAGGCGGGGCGAGACATCACCCGCGTGCGTTCCGGATCGCACGCCAGACGCGCTCGGGCGTTGCCGGCATCTCGATATGCTCGACGCCGAGATCGCCCAGCGCGTCGACGATGGCGTTGACGATCACGCCCAGCGCCGGGGTGATGCCGCCTTCGCCGCCGCCGCGCAGGCCCAGCGGATGCGTCGTCGAGGGCACCTCGCTGATCTCGGTGGTGAAGAACGGCAGATCGAGGGCGCGCGGCATGGCGTAGTCCATGAACGAAGCGCTCAGCATCTGGCCTTCATCGTCGTAGACGCAATGCTCCATCAGCGCCTGGCCGGCGCCCTGGGCGATGCCGCCATGGGTCTGGCCGTGCAGGATCAAGGGATTGACCGCGCGGCCGACATCGTCGATCGCGTGATAGGCGACGATGCGCGTCGTGCCGGTCTCGGCGTCGACCTCGACCTCGCAGGCATGCCAGCCATAGGGATAGGCGCCGACGCGGCTGTCGACCTCGCCGGTGCCGGCGATCGGGCCGTGCCGCTCGGCCAGCGTCAACAGGCCGACGCCGCGGTCCGTGCCCTTCACGGTGAAGCGACCTTCGGCGAAGGCGATGTCGGCGGGATCGGCTTCGAGCGCCTCCGCCGCCAGCTCGGTCGCGCGCGCGATGATCGCGCCGGAGGCGTGGTGGATCGTGGTCGCGGCCATGCGCATCGAGCGGCCGGAATGGGAGCCGCCGCCGGCCCGCACGCGTTGCGTGTCGCCGGCCACCAGGCGAACGCGCGACGCCGCGATGCCAAGCCACTCGGCGATCAGCTGCGCGAAGCTGGTGGCGTGTCCCTGGCCGGCCGACAGCGTGCCGATCACCACCTCGACGACGCCCTCGGGCAGCACGGTGACCTCGGCGCGTTCCTGCGGCGCGCCGCTTTGCGATTCGACGTAGCCACCCAGGCCGATGCCGCGCCGCAGCCCGCGCGCCGCCGCCTCCGCGCGCCGCGCGGCGAAGCCGTCCCAGTCCGAAAGCTTCAGGATGCGCTCGAGCGTGCCGGCGTAATCGCCGCTGTCGTAGGTCACGCCGAAGGCGTTGGTGTAGGGCATCGCCGTCGGCGGCACGAGATTGCGCCGGCGCAGCGCCACGCGATCGAAGCCGTGCCGCCGCGCGGCGAGATCGATCAGCCGCTCGATCATGAACATGGTCTCCGGCCGCCCGGCGCTGCGATAGGGCGCGGTCGGCGGCGTGTTGCTCATCACGGCACGGGCGCGCGCCGTAGCGGGCAGGCGATACAGGCTGGTCATCACCTGCGTGCCCTTGGTCAGCGGGATGAACGAGGCGGTGTAGGCGCCGACATTCGACAGGCCCGACGCCTGGAGCGCGAGGAAGGTTCCCTCGGCGTCGAGCGCCAGCGCGGCTTCGGCGCGCAGGTCGCGGCCCTGGTAGTCGCTGACGAAGCCCTCCTGGCGCGTCGCCGTCCACTTCACCGGCCGCCCGATCCGCCGCGCCGCCCACGCCACCAGCGCGAACTCCGGATAGAAGAAATTGCGGGTGCCGAAATTGCCGCCGGTATCCTCGGCGATCGCCCGCACGCGCTCGGGCTCGACGCCCAGGATCATCGCCAGCTCGCGCTTGGGCCGCACCACGCCGCCGCCGCCGGCGTAGAGCGCGTACGTGCCGTCCGTGGCGTCGTAGGCCGCCAGCGCCGCGCGCGGTTCCATCGGCACGCCGGTGACGCGCTGGATCAGGCTGTCGAGGCGCACGATGTGTGTCGCGCGCGCGAAGGCCGCGGCGACGGCGTCGCGTGCGCCTACCTCGGCGTCGACGGCGAGGTTGTCGGGCCGGTCGTCCCACAGCGCCGGCGCGTCGGGCGCGATGGCGCGGGCGCTGTCGCTCACCGCCGGCAGCGGATGGTAGTCGACCTCGACCAGCTCGGCGGCGTCGTGGGCGATCGCCAGGGTCTCCGCGACGACGAAGGCCACCGCCTCGCCGACATGGCGGGCCGCGTCGATCGCCAGCACCGGCTGGCGCACCACGCGATGCGGCGAGCCGTCGGTGTTGGGCAGCTTGATGTCGGGCGGGCTCATCGCCGTGGGGATATGCGGGATCGGACGCAGGCCGTCGGCGAGCAGCTCGGCGCCGGTCAGCACCGCCAGCACGCCCGGCAGCGCGCGCGCCCGCGTCGTGTCGATGCCGACGATCCTGGCATGCGCATGCGGCGAGCGCAGCACGACGGCGTGGGTTTGCCCCGGCAGGTTGAAATCGTCGCTATACCGACCGCGCCCCGTCAGCAGCCGGACATCCTCGAACCGCGGCAACGACGCGCCGATGCCGTCTTTCATCTACCTTCCCTCGCGAGCGGGGGAAGGCAAGAGCTCGTCATCACGGCCGGCGCAGCAGTACGTCGTCCGGCACGCCCGCTTCGTAACGCCGCACCATCTCGTCCGGATCGAAAGCGACCCCGATCGGGTTCTTCAGGAACGCCTCGGTTTGCAGATACGCCGCCGCGGCTTCTTTCGTGGGATACGCGTCGACCTGCAGCTCGATCGAGGTACCATCGGGGTCGTGATAGTACATCGACACGGTGGGGCCGTGATTGATCGGCCGGTAGGGCACGATGCCCTGCGCCTTCAGCCGCTTGTACGTCGACAGCAGATCGCCCAGGCTGCGATAGCCATAGGCGAAATGCGCCAGGCCCCAGGCCTTTGCGTCCGGCGCGTGCAGATCGGGCACGTTGACGATGGCCAGCCGATGATGCTCGTCGTCGTAGGTCAGGAAGCAGATACGGCCGTCGTCGAACACCGTGCGCGCGTTGAGCACGGTCTCGTACCAGCGCCGCATGGCGTCGTATTTGGTGGTGCGCACGACGAAATGCGCGAAGATCGCCGGCGACACCGGCTTGCCGTCGAGCGGGCGCTTCAGATTGTCGGCGGTCGAGTCCATGGGTCACCTCGCGGCGGCTGAAACGGCTGGCCGACAATACTCCCTTCCCCCTCCGGAGGAAGGTGGATCATAGTCGCGGCATGACTCCCGAATTCCTCATCACCACCTTCATCGTCGTCGCCTCGCCCGGCACCGGCGTGCTCTACACCCTGGCCGCCGGGTTGACGCGCGGCGCGCGCGCCAGCGTCGTTGCCGCCTTCGGCTGCACCTTGGGCATCGTGCCGCACATGGCGGCGGCGATCCTCGGGCTGGCGGCACTCCTGCACACCAGCGCGCTCGCCTTCGAGATCTTCAAGTATGTCGGCGTCGCCTATCTGCTGTGGATGGCGTGGAGCACGCTGAAGGAACGCGGCGCGCTCGCGGTCGACGAGCGCGCGGTGACGGGCGATCGCGGATTCCTGCGGGTGACCATCGAGGCCATCCTGATCAACATTCTCAATCCCAAGCTCTCGATCTTCTTCCTCGCCTTCCTGCCGCAGTTTGTCAGTACAGGGCAGGAGCGGCCGCTCGCCGGCATGCTGAGCCTGAGCGCCGTCTTCATGCTGATGACCTTCGCCGTCTTCGTCGTCTACGGCCTGCTCGCCGCCGCGATCCGCGACCACGTGATCTCACGCCCACGCGTACTCACCTGGATGCGCCGCACCTTCGCCGCGGCGTTCGTGGCGCTGGGCGCGAAGCTGGCGTTGGCGGATCGGTAATCGACAGCGTTTTGGATGGTCGGGGCGCGCCAATGCAGTGGCGCGCCCTCAGCGTTACGACTCCAGCTCGCTGTCCCAGTACAGGAAATCCCGCCAGCTCTGGTGCAGGTGGTTGGGCGGGAACGCCCGGCCGTTCTCCTGCAGCTCGGCGGTCGAGGGCTCGTAGGGCGCGCGCACCGGGTACATGCCGGCCTGCTTGGGCAGCTTGTCGCCCTTCAGCAAGTTGCACGGGCTGCAGGCGGTGACGACGTTGCGCCACGAGGTGATGCCGCCGCGCGAGCGCGGCACGACGTGGTCGAAGGTCAGATCGGGCGCGTTGAACGGCTCGGCGCAGTACTGGCAGGTGAAACTGTCGCGCAGGAAGACGTTGAAGCGCGTGAAGGCCGGGCGGCGCTCGGCTGGCACGAATTCCTTCAGCGCGATGACGCTGGGCAGGCGCATTTCCAGGCTCGGGCTGCGCACGCGGCGGTCATATTCGGCGACGACGTTGACACGATCGAGGAACACCGCCTTGACGGCGTCCTGCCAGCTCCACAGCGACAAGGGAAAGTAGGACAACGGCCGAAAATCGGCGTTCAGCACCAGAGCGGGACAAGCCTCAGGCGCCGTATACATGGCTATCGACTCTGCGCGACGAAGCGCGCGCGGTGTGCTTCGTACGTCATGGCGCGCGCATAGTGGCCGATGGCTTTCGAAAACACAACGGGTTGAATCGGCGCAGGTGTGACGGGCGTGTGAAGTGTCTGTGGCACAAAGGGTGCGGCCGCTTTCTCCCTCTCCCCGTGTACGGGGAGAGGGAAGCACTACTCTGCCGCCGCCTTCAGGCTCGTCGGCACCGGCTGGCCGGCGAAGAGCGCGGCGCGGGCGGCTTCGTACTCGCGCGTCAGGCGGTCGACGATCTCGGCCGCCGGCGGGATGTCGACGATCTGGCCGACGCCCTGGCCGGCGCCCCAGATGTCGCGCCAAGCCTTGGTCTTCATGTTGCCGCCCGAGCCGAAGTTCATCTTGCTCTTGTCGGCGGTCGGCAGGTTGTCGGGGTCGAGACCCGCGGCGGCGATCGAACGCTTGAGGTAGTTGCCGTGCACGCCGGTGAAGAGGTTGGTGTAGACGATCTCCTCGCCCGAGCTCTCGACGATGCACTGCTTGTTGCCCTCGGAGGCGTTGGCCTCCTTCGACGCCGTGAAGCGCGTGCCGATATAGGCGAGGTCGGCGCCCACGGCCTGCGCCGCCAGGACGGACGCGCCGTTGGCGATCGAGCCGGAGAGCAGGATGCAGCCGTCGTAGAACTGGCGCACCTCGGGGACCAGCGCGAAGGGTGACAGCGCGCCGGCATGGCCGCCGGCGCCGGCACAGACCAGGATCAGGCCGTCGACGCCGGCCTGTAGCGCGCGCTTGGCGTGCTTGGTGTTGATGACGTCGTGGAACACCAGGCAGCCATAGCGATGCGCCGACTTCACCACATCGTCGGGTGCGCGCAGCGAGGTGATCTGGATCGGCACCTGGTACTTCTCGCAGAGATCGACGTCATGCTGCAGGCGATCGTTGGAGCTGTGCACGATCTGGTTGACCGCGAAGGGCGCCACGATCTTCTCGGGATGCTTGGCCTTGTACTCGGCGAGCTCGCCGGTGATGCGCTTGAGCCACTCCTCGAGCAGCTCCTTGGGCCGCGCGTTGAGCGCCGGGAAGGAGCCAACGATGCCCGCCTTGCACTGCTCGATGACGAGGTCGGGATTGGACTGGATGAACAGCGGCGCGCCGACCACGGGGATGCGCAGCTTGCCGTGCAGCTTGGCGGGGAGAGCCATCGGTCAATCTTCTCCTGTCACTTGATCAGTTCGTAGGGCCCGCCCTTCTCGAGGGCGCGTTTGTAGGCGGGTCGCGCCTGGATGCGCTGGACGAAGGCCGAGAGCTTGGGCAGCTGCTTGAACAGCGGCGAGCGCGCGGCTGAGGCCTCAAGCGGGAAGCTCATCTGGATGTCGGCGGCGGAGAACGCCGCGCCGGCGAACCACTCGCTCTTCTGCAGCTCGCCTTCCAGGAACATGAAATGCGTACCGAGCTGCGGGTTGAGCAGCGCTTTGTCCGCGCCGGCGGAGATTGCTTTGGCAACCGGCCGCATCAGAAACGGCACGCGCGAGGGCAGGCGGCCGAACACCAGCTTCATGAACAGAAGCGGCATCAGCGAGCCTTCGGCGTAGTGCAGGAAGTAGCGGTAGCGCAGATGCTCCGGCGTGCCCGCCGCCGGCTTGAGCTTCCCGTCACCATAGGTCTCGGCGAGGTACTCGAGGATCGCGCCCGACTCGGCGAGCGTCTTGTCGCCGTCGGTGATCACCGGCGACTTTCCCAGCGGATGCACGGCGCGCAGCGAGGCCGGCGCCTGCATCGACGGCTCGCGCTCGTAGCGCTTGACCTGGTAGTCGAGCCCAAGCTCCTCCAACGCCCACAGGATACGCTGCGAACGCGAGTTGTTGAGGTGATGGACGACGATCATGGCGTGGGCCTCTTACCTTCCCCCTCCGGGGGAAGGTAATGATTCAAAGCGTCCCTGGCCGCCAGTTGCCGTGGAAGCCGGCGGGCACGCGATGGGACAGATGGGCCAGCGCGATGGGGCCCTTGTCAACGCCGGAGGCGTCGAACACCGCGAGATCGCTGCGGTTTTCCGCTCCGCGATAGATCGTCGTCACCAGCCAGCCATCGCCCTCGGCCGCCGCCTCGCCGCGCGGCACGAAAATCGGCTCGCCGCAGTAGTCGCCGTTGGGCGGTTGCCAGTGCAGGACCTTGCGCGTGGCGAGGTCGATATGCGCCAGGCCCGAGCGCTTCTCGCGCTCGCCGTCGGTCTCAGTTGGCACGCCGGCCTGGAAATAGCCGTGACGGTTGGGCAGGCAGGCGAAGCGTTCGTCGAGCCGGGGAAATTCACCGGGATGATTGTCGATCTGCTCCTCGCGGTAGGCGTTGCTGTTGCCGGCGGGATCGAAGATCCAGCGCACCAAGGTCGCTTGCGGCGAATGCTTGGTCGGCATCGAGCCGTCGGGCAGCGGGAAGAGTGGCGCGACCGGATACTTCATCATGTCGCAGACGATCTTGCCGTCGGCCGAGTCGTAGGCGTTGAGCGGGTGGAACACGTAGCAGGCATCGCCAGTGATCCACTTCACGTCGGCCACCGTGCCGTCGCGCGGGATCAGCGCGACATGCGTGCCCTTGTCCGGCTCCCAGGCGAAGGCCGGCTGGCCCTTCATGGCGCGCTCCATGGAGCCGGTGAGCGGGAAGACCGGCAGGATGATCCAGCGCTCGGTGACGACGAAGTCGTGGATCATGCTGGAATACGGCGCGTTGAAGCGCTCCTTGCGCTTGAGCGCACCGTCGGCGCCGACGATGATGATGTCGATCTCCGACGTGAAGCGGCCGGCCGCCGAGTAGGCGAAGGCCACCATGTCGCCGGTGTGCGGATCGATCTTGGGATGCGCGGTGAAGCGGCCGACCTTGCCATCCCAGTCGCGATAGCCTTTGGGCATGAGCGTCTTGGCGTCGACCTCGAACGGCGCGTGCGCTTCCTCCAGCGCCAGCAGGCGATCGCCATGCCAGACGACGTTGGTATTGGCGATGGTCGAGTCAAAGCCCCAGTGCTTCTGGTCGGTCCACATCGGGTTGCCAAAGGCGCCGATCAGCGCCTCACCGGCCTTGTTCTCGAGCTCCCATTTCGGCGTGCGCACCCAGCGATTGCGGTAGGAGACGCGGCCGTCCTCGACGTGGAAGGCGTGCAGCATGCCGTCGCCGGCGAACCAGTGATAGAAACCGCGCGGCGCGAATTGCGGGTTCGGCCCGTTGCGATAGAGGGTGCCGCATAGTTCCTTCGGCATCTCGCCGGTTATCGGCAGATGATCCGCGTCACACTCCATGTGCAGCGGCGCGTAGTAGCCGCGCAGGAAGGGATGGTCGGGGAAAGCCTTGGCCATGAGCGCGCCTCCACAGGGGAGAATTTTAAGGGTAACGCTGTGAATTTATAGAACGTAACGCCGTGGTGTCGTTTACGCAAGTGGCGACTATTCGGATGCGGGCGGCTCCTGGGGCGGCACGAACATGCGGCCGAAGTAGAAGCTGCCGGCCAGGCCGATGCCGAGGATGAACAGGCCGCTGCCCAGCACGGTCGAGGTCACGCCGAAGCTCTCGAACAACACCGTGGCGCCGAGGCTGGCGATCAGTTGGACACCGGCCATCAGCGCCAGGCGGATGCGGAAGACGCGCGCGATATCGGCGCCGCGGAACACCGTCTGCAGCCGCGTGATCATCGGGATGAAGAAGAACGGCCCGCCGATGCCGGCGATCAGGGCCGTCAGCACCATCGCCGGCAGCAGCCAGCCGGGCTGCACCGCCCAGGTCGCCAGCGCCATCAGCACGAAGCCGCCGCCCATGGCTATGTAGCCGAAGTACATCACCTGCAGCGGCCGGCGGAAACGCACCGAGCCGACATAGAGGTTGGCGAGGAGATCGCCCACGCCATAGGCGCCCATGATCACGCCATAGGCGGCGAGGTCCTCGATGCCGAGGAAGCGCGGATCGTAGGTCTTCACCAGCAGCGCCACGCCGAGCATGAGCGTGACCATCCACGGTCCGTTCACCATGGCGTTGCTCAGCATCAGGATCGTCATCACCCGGTCGCGGAACAGCACCAGGCGATAGCCGATCGCCATGCTCGAGAGCAGGCCGCGCCAGCCCGGGTCGATCTTGGGAATGTCGGCCGGATCGCGCTGGATACGGGCGCGGATCGAGAACACCGCCGCCGCCGCCGCCAGCATGCCCAGCGCCGTGACGCTGAGGAAATGGATGACGGGGATCAGCGCCGAGAGCAGTGCGGCGATCGCCGGACCGAGCAGTCGCGCGAGACGCCACGTCGTGTCGAGCAGGCCGTTGACCGCCTGCAGCCACGCCTTGTCGCGCACCAGCGTGGGCACGACCGACTGCAACGCCGGCGCGTAGAAGGTGCGCAGGATCGCCAGGCCGACCACCGTCGTGATCAACAGCCCCAAGGTCACGCTATAGAACGTGCCCAGCAGCACCGGCATCATCACGATCGCCGCCGACAGCAGGCTCACCGCCACCATGGTGCGGTCGGGCTTCCAGCGCTCGGCGATGGCGCCGGCGGTCAGCCCGACGACCAGCATCGTCGCGTTCTGCGCCGCGGTGACCAGCGGCGCCTGATTGCCGGCGATCTCGACCGCGAGCCAGACGATGGCGACGCGAAAGACATCCTCGCCGGTGGTCGAGGCCGCCATGCCGAGCCAGAGGATGGCGATGGCGCGATCCTTGAACGGCCGCAGGATGGGCAGCATCAGCGCGTTTTCCTCCCTCTCCCCGCTTGCGGGGAGAGGGTCGGGGTGAGGGGCTGCGTCAGGTAGCGCACCACTGCCCTGCGCCACCTGCGAGTCCCCCTCACCCTAATCCTCTCCCCGCGAGCGGGGAGAGGGAATCCAAGATCTAGGTGAGTCTTCATCACAGCCGCTTCTCGAGCACCACTTCGTAGTCGCCGAAGCCGGCCTTGCGGTAAGCGCGGATCGCCTGGTCGTTGTTGGCCAGCGAGCCCAGGCGCAGGCGCGTCACCCCGTGCGGGCGCACGCGCCGCTCGGCCTCGGCGACGAGCAACGCGGCGATGTCACGGCCGCGCAGCGCCGGCACGACGAAGACGTCGGAAATGTAGCCGAAGACGTTGGAGTCGGCGGTCTCCGCCGGGGCGTCGTCGGTCTCGATACGGCAGGCCATGTAGCCGACGCGTTGATCGCCGTCGAAGGCGACGACGATGCAGCCGTGATCGGTCGCGATCTTGCCGTGGATCTTGTTGAAATAGGCCTCGGCGATCTCGGCGCCGGGCAGGCGCGTGTCGTGCAGCGCGCGTTCGTGGTCGTTGAGCGCGGCGATGGCGTCGAGCAGAAACGGACGGTCCTCGAGCGTAGCGTCGCGCAGGACGATACTCAGCGCGCCCATATTCCGGCGTCCTTCGAGGCGAAGCCCAGCGCGCGATAGGTCGCGTCGACCAACGACTGGCCGCGCTCGTTCATCAGCAGGCCGGGGCCCATGCGGTTCATGCTGTAGCCGAAGCTCAGCCCGTTGGCCGGATCGGCGAAGCCCAGCGAGCCACCGGCGCCGACATGGCCGAACGCAGTGGGACCCATGATCACGCTGTCGCACGCCTCGCCCCAGATCTGGGGCGCCAGGCTGCGCTTGCGGTTGTCCATCGACTTCATGAAGCCCAGCGCGAAGCGCGTGGGGATGCGCAGGGTGGCGTCATCGTGCGTCGCCATCGACACCTCGCTCATGCGTGCGAGCGTCGCCTTGTCGACCAGCGCGCCGCCGCCATTGGCCAGCGGCGCGTACATGCCGGCGAGACCGCGTGCGTTGGTGACGCCGTTGGCGGCGCCGATCTCGGCGGCGCGGCCCTCGCGGGTGTTGGCACCACCCGAGCGCCATCTGCCGTTGTTGAAATAGAACAGCGCGGGGATCGACTGGGGTTCCTTGGCCAGGGCGATCATGAACGGCGTGCGCGCGTCCTTCGCCGCGTAGACGAAGGGGATGATCGGCGCGACGCGCGGCTCGATCGCCTCCGGCAGGCCGATCCAGAAATCGACACCCAACGGCCGGGCGATCTCGTCCTGGAAGAACGTGCCGAGCGACTTGCCGGATACGCGTCGCACCATCTCGCCGACCGTCCAGCCGAAGGTGAAGCCGTGATAGCCGTTGCGCGTGCCCGGCTCCCAGAATGGCGCCTCGGCCGCCAGCCGACTGGTCCAGTGGTGCCAGTCGTAGGACGATTCCTTGTCGACGGGATCGCGCAGCGCCGGCACCGCCGCGGAATGATCGAGCATCATGCGCGTGGTGACGCGCTCCTTGCCCCGGGCGGCGAATTCCGGCCAGCGCTCTTTCACCGGCGCGTCGATGTCGAGCTGGCCGCGGCTCGAGAGCACATGTGCGCAGATCGCGGTCGCGCCTTTGGTGCAGGAGAACACGACGCTGACCGTGTCGCGCGTCCACGGCGCGCTGGTCTTGGGATTGGCCAGCCCGCCCCATAGATCGACCTTGGTCTCGCCGCCCAGCGTGACGCAGACCGAGGCGCCGACCTCGCCGTTGACGCGGAAATTGTCGATAAAGGCCCGCGCCACGCCATCGAAGCCCGGCGCGACTTTTCCTTCGACGATCGACGTGTCGCCGACTTTCTCTTTCAGCGCGCTCATGTCGTTTTCACCCCGAAGGCGCGCAGCAGGAAGCGCGCGCATTGTTCCAGGCCATGGCCGTCGATCGAATGGCCGACGCCCTTGGCGGCGTAGCTGCCGACCCGCACGCCCACCGTCTTCAGCGCCGTCTCGGCGCGATCCATCATCTCGAACGGCACCATGGGATCGGCGTCACCGTGGATCAGCAGCACCGGCGGCTTCGACTTGATCTCGGCCGCCAAGGTGTCGATGCCAGGCAGCAGGCCGGAGAAGCCGACGATGCCGGCGAGCTCCTTCTCGCGCCGCAACCCGACATGCAGCGCCATCATCGTGCCCTGAGAGAACCCGACCAACGCGGTGTCGGCCTCGGTCAGCCCGTACTCGGCCAGCAGGGTTTCGAGGAAGGTCTCGACGAAGGGCGCCGCGCCGCGCACCCCGGCCAGCATCAAATGCGGATCCAGGCTGGAGATGCCGAACCACTGATAGCCGAAGGGATTGCCCTCGCAGGGGTAGGGCGCGTTGGGTGCGTGAAAGGCGACGTCGGGCATCAGCGGCGCCAATGGCTCGGCCAGGCCGATCAGGTCGTTGCCGTCGGCGCCGTAGCCGTGCAGCAAGACCACCAGCTTCTTGGGCTTGCCGCCGCTCAAGGGGTCGTGCACCGCGCCTTCGAGCTCGAACATCAGGACCTCCGACGCGCCGCGGTCTTTTTCTTCGCCGCTTTCTTCTTAGCAATCTTCTTCTTCGCCGCGGGCTTCTTCGGCGCGGCCGCGCGCGCGGCCTTGCGTTCTTGCTTCGCCAGACGTTCGGCCTCGCGGCGCGCGACGGCGGCCGGGCTGTCGCTGAAATCCGGCATGTTGTGGCGGTAGTGCCAGAGGAACAGCGACGCCACCGTGCGCCATGGCCGCCAGGCCTCGGCCATCTTCAGGAGCTTCTTCGGGTCGGGACGTCGGCGCAGGCCGAAGAAATGCTGCGCGGCGACGATGATGCCGAGATCGTTGGCCGGCATGACATCGGGGCGGCCGAGAGCGAACATCATGTAGATCTCGGCGGTCCAACGGCCGATGCCCTTGGCCTGCGTCAGCATGGCGATCACGGCTTCGTCGTCGAGTTCGGGCAGCGCCTCGAAGACGATGCGCTTCTCCGCCGTGTCGAGCGCCAGCGAGCGTGCGAACTTCACCTTGTTGTTGCTGAGGCCGCAGGCGCGCAGCTGCTCGTCGCTGAACCCCAGCAGGCGCTCGGGCGTCATCGGATTCACCAGGGCCGCGACGCGATCCCAGATGCTGCGCGCGGCGTAGACCGAGACCTGCTGGCCGACGATGGCGCGCAGCAGCGCGGCGTAGCCTTCATCGGCGCGGCGCAAAGGCGGCGGGCCGTAGGTCGCGAGTCCGGCGGCGAAGCGCTGATCAATCGTGCCCAGCGCGGCCATGCCTTCCAGCACATGCTGGTCGGTGAGACGAAACGGAATCGACATGGCCGGCGACATAGCACGGCGTTCCGAAGCGCGCTAACGTCGCGGGCCATGTCCTCCGTGGTCACCCGCTTCGCGCCCAGCCCGACCGGCTATCTCCATCTCGGCCACGCCTTCTCGGCGCTCACCGCGTGGCACGCCGCGCGCGACGTTGGCGGCCGCTTTCTGCTGCGTATCGAGGACATCGACATCCGCCGCTGCAAGGCGGAATTCACCGAGGCGATCCTGGTCGATCTCGCCTGGCTCGGTCTCGACTGGGATGGCGAAGTGCGCCGCCAGTCCAGGCACTTCGATGATTACGGCGCCGCGCTCGACCGGCTCGGCGGCATGGGCCTGGTCTATCCCTGCTTCTGCACCCGCGCCGACATCGCCGCCGCGCAGAGCGCGCCGCATGGTCCCGACGGCCCGCTCTATCCCGGCACGTGCCGCCATCGTACTCCAGAGGAACGCCGTCAGTTGATGCAAGCCGGCACCGAGTTCGCGCTCCGCCTCGACGTCGAGAAGGCGGCGGCCGCCGCCGGGCCCTACCGCTTCCACGATGCGCTGTGCGGCGACGTCGAGGGCGATCCGCTACTGTTCGGCGACGTGGTGATCGCGCGCAAGGACACGCCGACCAGCTACCACCTCGCCGTCACCGTCGACGACCATCTGCAGGGCGTCACCCTGGTGACGCGCGGCGAGGACCTCTATCCCGCCACGCATGTCCATGTGCTGCTGCAACGCCTGCTGGACTACGCCACGCCGCGTTACGCCCATCACCGGCTGCTGACCGACGCCGACGGCCGCCGCTTCGCCAAGCGCGACCGCTCGCTGACGCTGCGCGCGATGCGCGAGTCGGGCGTCTCGGCCGCCGAGGTCCGCCGCCAGGCAGGCTTCGTCTAGGCGGCCTTCTTCTTCGGCTTCTTCATGCCGACGGCAACCTCCGCCGCGCTACCAAACAACTGAGAGAGCACCGGCATGCCATTTTGGTAGTCCCTGGCTTTGCTCTCCACCTCGTCTTTCGTCATGAAGGGAAAGCGCGCCCAGATGTCGGAGTTCGACTTGATCAGCTTCGTCCAGGCGTAGAACAGCGGGCTCGCGGGATTGATCAGGTGGGCGTCGACGTCCGGCGCGAAGGGATAGCGCGTAACGTAGGGGTTCGTGTTGCCATGCCCCGAGCAACTATGTCCCCAGAACGTGACGGTACCGCCGAGCATCCCGGCGAGCTTCTCGCAGAAGCCGCTTCGGCCGCCGAGTTGGCAGGCGTAGAAGATCACCTGACAGCCCGGAGCGGCGGCCGTCCTGATGGCATCCGACAGTCGTTTGAGATCGCCCATGCCAATGTTGGCGGAGCCGATCCTGTTGCGATCGCCGTGGCCGAAATAGGCGATCACGTCGAGCATGGTCGACTTTTCGATGGCCTTGAGCATCTTGTTGCGGTCGTCGACGTCGTCGAGCAGGACTGGCTTGTCGAGGCCCCACAAGTTCGAGAAGTACTTCGCGCCGGGAACGAAGACGCCGGTGGCGTCCTTGTAGCCGATGCCGTTTTCGGGATTGATGCCTGCCTTGTTGACGCTCTGAGCCAGAACCAGACCGCGCATTGATCGTCTCCCCCTTCGTCTTGGGTCATCCTCTTATCGCCGCTCCAAGCCTCTTGCGCTGTTCCCTGCGGCACACTTCATTGCGCGACGTCGCGATCGTGCCTGGGCGCGTTGCGGCGAGCCCAGGCGTCAAGCAGCGGGCCATAGGCCGGCGCCAGCGGCGGGTTGACCATCTTCAGGATCGCGGCCAGGGCGTAGCCATTGGCCGGACGCGTGGACCACGAGTCGAGCATCGGTCCGTAGAGCTCGGCGACCGGCGGGTTCACGCGCTTGAGGATGCCCGCCAGCACGCGCTGGCAGCCCAGTCCCGGCGCGCAGCCGGCCAGGCGCAGCCAGTCGTCGAGCGGCGCGTCACAGACCGGCGCCTGGCCGGGGTTGATCTGGCGGATAATGCGGACCAGCTCTTCGCGGCTGGCGGCTGAAAGGAAAGCGGACATGGTGGCCTCCGGCGCGGGAGGATCACCATGTCGCCATCCGTGGCCAACGGCTGTTCCCTAGGTCACACTGCCTTGCGCGCGCGCAGATCGGCGATGGCGGCCTGGTCGTAGCCCAACTCGGCGAGGATCTCGTCTGTATGCTCTCCGGCCTCCGGCGCACCATGGTGCTCGTCGAGCGCCGTACGGCTCATGCCGATGGGCTGGTTCACCAGGTGGATCTCGCCCAGCGTCTTGTGCTGGACCGCGACTTCCATCTTGTTGTGGATCACCTGCTCGTCGGCGAAGACCTGGTCCATCGAGTAGATGTGGCCGCAAGGCACGCCGCCCTTGTTCAACGCGTCGACCCAGTGCTGGCTGGTCTTGCCCTTGGTGATCGCGTTGATCTGCGCGTTCATCTCGACGCGGTTCTTCGAGCGATCCGCGGGCGTCTTGAACAGCGGATCGGTCTTCCAGTCGTCGCGCCCCATGATGGCGCAGAAGCGCTCCCAGATCGCGCCGGGCGAGGTGGCGATGTTGATATGGCCGTCGCTGGTGACGAACACGCCCGTGGGAATGCCGGTGGGGTGATCGTTGCCGGCCTGCGGCGCCACCTTGCGATCCATAGTCCAGCGCGCCGCTTGGAAGTCGCACAGCGCCAGCAACGCCTGCAAGAGCGAGGTGTGTACCCACTGGCCCTCGCCCGAGGTCTCGCGCTCCAGCAACGCGGCGAGGATGCCGAAGGAGAGGTAGATGCCGGCGCTCGAATCGGCCACGGCGATGCCGGCGCGCACCGGCCCCTGGCCGGGAATACCGGTGACCGACATCAGGCCGCTCATGCCCTGGGCGATCTGGTCGTAGCCGGGTCGGTTCGCATACGGCCCGCTCTGGCCGAAGCCGGAGATGCTGCCCAGCACGATGCGCTTGTTGATCGAGCGCAGGGTCTCGTAGTCGAGCCCGAGCCGCTTCTTCACATCGGGCCGGTAATTCTCGACCACGACGTCCGAGACCTTCACCAGCTTGTGCAGCACGGCGCGGCCTTCCTCGGTCTTGAGGTTGAGCGTGATCGAGCGCCGGTTGCGCTGCAGGTTCTGGAAGTCGCTGCCATGGCGGCCGCCGCCCAGGATCTCGACCGTGCCCGAATCTTCGATCTTGATGACGTCGGCGCCCCAATCGGCGAGCTGGCGCGCCGCGGTGGGGCCGGCTCGGGCACGGGTGAGGTCGAGGACCTTGAAGCGGGCCAGCGGTCCGGTGCGGCGAGTACGCGTGTCGGGCATCGGTCGAATGTCTCGTTGTTTGAGCCAACTCTGCTAGCATCGCGCGGAACGAACACCGCTGTCGAGGAGCCGGCTATGGCGCTTCCGTCCGATCCGAATTGCGTCTTCTGCAAGATCGTCGCCGGTACGATCCCGTGCTTCCGCCTCTACGACGATGAGACGACCATCGCCTTCATGGATATCAACCCGGCCAACGAGGGCCACGCCCTCGCCGTCGCCAAGGGCCACTGGCCGACCGTGCACGACATCCCCGCCGACGTGCTGGGTGCCGTCGCGCGCACGGCGCAACGCGTTGCGAAGGCGGTGCACAAGACCCTGAATCCCGACGGCATCAACCTGATCCAGGCCAACGGCCCGGGCGCGGCGCAAAGCGTGCCGCACCTGCACATCCACATCCTGCCGCGCTGGAACAACGACGGCCTGGCGATCAACTGGCATCCGAAGCCGGGCGACATGGCGAAGATCAAGGCTCTCCACGAGCGTATCCTCGCCAACATGGCATGACGTGTCTTTTCCTGCCCCTTCCCGGTGAAGGGATAAGAACACGTGTCCTCGCCAACACGGGCCGAGACGTGCTTAGATCGAGTCAGGAAGATATGTCGTTGGGGAGGATCTTATGCGCGCGTTCCGCGCCGCCGGGCTGATCGCTGGCCTGACCATCACAGTACTCGCGTCGCCCGCGTTCGCGCAGGGCAAGCTCAACATGTACTGCACCGCCAACGAGGAGTGGTGCAAGGTCATGGCCAACGAGTTCAACAAGAAGACCGGCATCGACATCGCCTTCACGCGCCGCGGCACCGGCGAGACCTACGCGATGCTCAAGGCCGAGAAGGACAACCCCAAGGGCGACATCTGGTGGGGTGGCACCGGCGATCCGCATCTGCAGGCCGCCGAGGAGAAGCTCACCGTCAAGTACGAGCCGGCGATCCTCAAGGAGCTACATCCCTGGGCCAAGGCGCAGTGGGACCGCAGCGGCGGTCGCACGGTCGGCATCTACATGGGCGCCATCGGCTTCGTCTACAACAAGGAAGTCGCGGCCAAGAAGGGCGTGACGCCACCGGCCTGCTGGGCCGATCTGCTGAAGCCGGAATTCAAGGGCGAGATCCAGATGCCCAACCCGCACTCGTCGGGCACCGCCTACACGACGATCGCCACGCTCGTGCAGCTCTGGGGCGAGGACAAGGCCTTCGAGTACCTGAAGCAGCTGCACGCCAGTATCAACCAGTACACCAAGCAGGGCCCGGCGCCGGGCCAGGCGGCGGCGCGTGGTGAGACCATGATCGCGATCACGTTCCTGCACGACGGCGCCATGAGCAAGCGGCGCGGCTTCCCGGTCGAAGGCGTGGCGCCGTGCGAGGGCACGGGCTACGAGATCGGCTCGATGTCGATCATCGACGGCGCGCGCAATCTCGCCAACGCCAAGCGCTACTACGACTTCGCGCTGTCGGTCGACGGCCAGAGGCTGGCCGACGCCGGCGAGAGCTACCAGGCGCCGTCGAACCGGGGCACGCCGCCGTCGCCGTACTCGCCGGATCTCTCGAAGATCAAGCTGATCGACTACGACTTCGCCAAGTACGGCTCGAGCGCCGAGCGTCGCCGCCTGCTGGCGCGCTGGGACGCCGAGCTGAAGGTCGGCGCGCCGAAGTAGCGCCGGCCTCGCTCCTTCATGTCGCGTGCCGCACGCTGGTGGCTCGCCGTCGGCTGGGCGGCGATGCTGCTGCTGCCGTGGTACGCGCTCGAGGACGGGCTCTTCTCGTTCGTCTGGCTGCGCGATCCCTGGGGCGAGGACGCCGCGCCTCTGATCGTGCAGGTGCTGCGCCATGGCCGCATCTGGCTCGCGCCGCTGCTGCTGGCGTTCGCCGTGCCGTTGCTCTTCGCCTTCGTTCTTCCCCCGGAGGGGGAAGCACGAAGGCGGCGAGCGGCAATCATCCTGATGCTGTGCGGCGCGCTGGGGCTGGTCTGGCTGTTCGGCCAGGGCTTCGCCATCGGCGCGCGCGGCCTGAGCTGGGGCTGGGCGAAGGATCTCTACGGCGATTTCGAGGGCCGCCAGTTTGGCCTCGGCTATGGCGGCATGATCGTCGCCGTCGCACTGCTCTTCCTGCTTACCGAGGGCTGGGCGCGGCGCGGCGCCTTGCGCGGCGACGCCTTCGTACTGGGCTCGATCGGCATCGTCGTGGCCACCACGATCCTCTTCGTCTTTCTGCCCGTCGGCCTCGTGCTGGTTGGTGCGGCGCGCGTCGAGGACGGCTGGTCGCTGCTCGCGGTGGCCAAGCGTGTCACGTCGTCGGATATCTGGTCGCTGGGCTGCTTCGTTGGCGCCACCTGCGGCACGTTCTGGAAGACCCTGCTGCTCGCCGTCGTGGTCGGCGCATTATCGACGGCGCTGGGCACCGCCTTCGCGCTGCTTGCGGTGCGCATGGGTTTCCGCTGGCAGGGCGCGCTGCGGCTCTTCGCGCTGCTGCCGATCATCACGCCGCCCTTCGTCGTCGGCCTCGCCATCATCCTGCTGGTCGGCCGCACCGGCGCGTTGACGGTGCTGATGGACGACTGGTTCGGCATCCCGCCGACGCGCTGGATCTACGGCTTCCCTGGCATGGCGCTGGCGCAGACGCTGAGCTTCACGCCCATCGCCTTCCTGATCATGATCGGCGTGGTGCAGGGCATCAGCCCGACCATGGAGGAGGCGGCGCTGACCTTGCGCGCCTCGCCTGCGCGGCTGTTTCGCACCATCACCCTGCCGCTGATGCGGCCCGGCCTCGCCAACGCCTTCCTGGTCGGCGTGCTGGAGAGCATCTCCGATCTCGGCAACCCGGTGATCCTCGCCGGCAATTACGACGTGCTGTCGGTGCAGATCTATTTCGCGCTGGTCGGCGCGCAGGTCGATGGCGGCCGCGCCGCCGGCCTCGCCATCGTGCTGCTCGGCCTGGCGCTCGCGGTCTTCGTGCTGCAGGCCTTCTGGCTCGGCGACCGCTCCTACACCACAGTCGCCGGCAAGGGCGACACCGGTACGCACGCACCGCTGCCGCCGGCGGTCCGCCACGCCGTCTACTGGACCGCGCTGCCGTGGATCGGGATCACCATCGCGGTATACGCCACCATCGCGTTCGGTGGCTTCGTCACCAATGTCGGGCGCGACCACTCCTTCACCCTGAGCCACTTCGTCGATCTGTTCTCGATCGAATCCGGCGCCGGCGGCCTGGCGTGGACCGGTGGCGCCTGGAAGTCGCTGGGCACGACGCTCGAGACCGCGCTGATCGCCGCGCCGTTGACCGCGCTGCTCGGCTTGCTCATCGCCTACGTGCTGTCGCGTCAGGTCTTCGCCGGCAAGGGCGCCTTCGAGTTCATCACCATGCTGAGCTTCGCCATTCCCGGCACGGTGATCGGGCTGAGCTACATCGTCGCCTTCAACACGCCGCCGGTCGAGCTTACCGGCACCATGGCGATCCTGGTGATCTGCTTCATCTTCCGCGACATGCCTGTCGGTATCCGCGCCGGCGTCGCGGCGCTCAGTCAGATCGACCGCAGTCTCGACGAGAGCTCGCTCACCCTCAGGCATGGCGGCTTCGCCACGGTGCGCCGCGTGATCCTGCCGCTGATCCGCCCGGCCATCGTCGCCGCCTTGGTGTTCGGCCTGGTACGCGCCATGACCTCGCTGTCGGCGGTGATCTTCCTCGCGACCGCGCGGCACAATTTGTCGACGACGTACATCGTGGCGCAGATCGAGACGGCGCGCTTCGGCACCGCCATCGCCTATTCGGCAGCGCTGATCGCCATCATGGCCGCGCTGATTCTCGCCATCCAATGGCTGGTGGGCGAGCGGCGCCTGGGCCGCCGCGCGCTCCAGACATGACCTGGACGGACCCATGAGCACGCCCGCCGCCGTCGAGTTCACCAATGTTAGCCGCCGCTTCGGGCCGGTGGTCGCCGTCGACTCGATCTCCTTCCGCGTCGAGCCCGGTACCCTGGTGACCTTGCTCGGACCCTCGGGCTGCGGCAAGACCACGACCTTGCGCATGATCGCCGGACTGGAGATGCCGAGCGATGGCGCCATCCGCATCGGCGAGCGCGACGTCACGCGCGTCTCAGCCGCCGAGCGCGACGTGTCGATGGTGTTCCAGTCCTACGCGCTCTTCCCGCACATGAACGTGCTGGAGAATGTCGGCTATGGGCTGGCCGTCTCGCCCATGACCGCCGCGCAGCGCGACGAGAAGGCGCGCGCCTTTCTGCGCAAGGTCGGGCTGGAGGGCTACGAGAAGCGCCAGATCGGTGCGCTGTCGGGCGGTCAGCAACAGCGCGTGGCGCTGGCGCGCGCCTTGGTGCTCGAGCCGCAGGTGCTGCTGTTCGACGAGCCACTCAGCAACCTCGACGCCAAGCTGCGCCGGCGCATGCGCGACGAGATCCGTGACCTCCAGCGCGAGCTTGGCATCACCGCCGTCTACGTCACCCATGACCAGGAGGAGGCGATGGCCGTCTCCGACAAGATCGTGGTGATGAAGGATGGCCATATCGCGCAGATGGGCACGCCCGACGAGCTCTACGAGGCGCCGGTCGATCGATTCGTCGCCGATTTCATCGGCGGCGCGAACCTGATCGATTGCGAGATCGCCGGCGTGGAGGGCGATACGGCCCGCGTCGCCGTCGGCGGCACGACCCTCTCTCAGCCGGCGCGTGGTCTTCGCTCCGGTCCCGCGACGCTCGCCATCCGCTACGCCGCCGTGCGCTTGCAAGCGGGCGGAGCCGGCGCGCTGACCGGCACCGTGCGCAAAGCCACCTATCTCGGCTCGCACCGGGAGTTCACCATCGACTCGCCGATCGGCGAGTTGTTCGTGATCGAGCCCGACCTCTCGAACAGCCTCACCGTCGGCGCCCCCGTCGCCATCACCTTCCGCGACCGCGGCCTGGCGCTGGTGGCGCGTTGAACTCCCTTCTCCCCGCCTTTGCGGGGGGAAGGAGAATCACTGCTTTTCCGCCGCCTTCATCGCCTCGACGCGACGCGCGATCTCGTCGAAGTCGAGCAGGCCGACGGGATTGTCTCGGCGCGGGCTGAAGAAGCGGGCGTAGGCGAAGCGCTCGCGGCTGACTTCCTCCAGGCGCTTTAGCTCATCGAGCGGCTCGATGTGGTCGTCGACCCGCCAGTCGAAGTCGGCATAGTCCTCGGTCGAGACGATCTTCAGCGCCGCCGATTGCTTGCCGCGCTTGTCACCGCCCACTGCTTCGCCGGCGCGCAGCGACTCGATCAGGCGGCGCGGGAAGGAAAGCTGCGCGTTGGCCTCGTAGAAGCGCGCCGTCTCCTCGATCACCTGCGGCCCGGCCAGCATGTTGCCCGCGACCGAGAAGGTCTCGCGCACGAGATGGCCGCACCAGTCCACGCACTTGGCGCCGGTATGCGCGGCGATGCCGCCGCGGGCGTCCTGGATGTGCAGCTGGCGATGGTCGCGGCCATCGTCGGCCGAGGTCAGCAGACGCACCGCGTCGGCGGCACCTACGTCCTCGCGCAGCAGGCGGATGCCGCGCGTGCCGTACATCGCGTTGGTGTTGGCCTGCGTGGCGATCGCGCCGACGCCGCTTTCCAGGTGCGGCACGCGCGCGCCGACACAGAAAGACTTGGTGGCGACGCAGACGCCGAACGCGCCGCTCTTGGGGTCACGCGCGACGATCGACCAGGTCATGGAAATCCCCTCCGCTCAGGAAGGGGGAAACTATCAGGCCGCAGGCGGCAGGTTCACCCATTCCGGCACAAGCGGCTTCAAGATCGCCTCACCGGCCGTCAGCTTCGCGCCGGATCCGCGCGCCTTGTCGAGCGCCTCCAGCCGCAGCAGCGCCAGGCCCTGTGTGCCCAAGCCCGAGCGCATCTCGCCGGCCTCCTGGCCGTCGATCGTCACCACCGTGCCGGGCGCCGGCATCGGGCCGTCGACCGCCACCGGCAACAGGCGCTTCTTCACCAGCCCGCGATACTTGGTGCGAGCGGTGAGCTCCTGGCCCATGTAGCAGCCCTTCTTCCAGTCGACGCCGTGCAATTCGTCGAAACCGCTTTCGAGCAGCAGCGCCTTCTCGACGGGCAGGTCGCGGCTGCCATCCGGCACACCCAAGGTCAGGCGCACGTGGTCCCAAGACTCGAACGGCGCCGAGGCGAAGCCGCGAGTCGGCAGCATGGTGGCGATATGTCCGTCGGGCGCGATGATGCGAACACCCAGGCCGGACAGGCGGGGATCGACATAGGCGACGGCGTCGTCGATCGCGACCGCCGCGCCCGGCTCGTCGCGTAGGCCCAACGCCGCGGAGGCACCCGCGCCATGCGCGGCGGCGACTTCCCAGCCGGTGCCGCGATTCTCGATCGTCACCTTCGAGCGCAGCTTGTACATCGAGAGCTTCTTGGCGAGATCGGCGGCACGATCGCGCTCGACCTCCAGCAGCAACGCGCCGCCCGCTTCGACGATGAACATGTCGAACAGGAATCTGCCCTGCGGCGTAAGCAACGCGGCGTGGATCGCACGGTCAGGCGCCACGCGGCTGACGTCGTTCGACACCAGCCCCTGCAGGAAGTCGCGGCGGTCGTCGCCCAGCACTGCGATCACGCCGCGGTGACCGAGGGACGAAAAACTGAGCCCCGTCATGGTCGGTGTGCTCCTGATAGTCTTGACCCTTCAAAGTGGGCAGCGAACGCGCCGCCCGCAAGGGCCTTTCGCGCAATGGGTGCGCGGGTTATGTCCTTCTCCCCGTGTAGGCCGGGAGAAGAAAGGACGGGGTAGCATGGCGGAAACCTACGATCTGATCGTCGCCGGCGGCGAGTGCTTCACCACGGCGGGTTTGGCGCGGGCCGATGTCGGTGTCCGGGGCGGCCGCTTCGTGGCGATCGGCGATCTGTCGGCGGCGTCGGCTGGCGAACGTTTCGACGCGCGTGGGTTGACCGTGCTGCCCGGCGTGATCGACAGCCAGGTGCATTTCCGCGAGCCCGGGCTAGAGCACAAGGAAGATCTCGAGAGCGGCACGCGCGGTGCCGTGCTGGGTGGCGTCACCGCCGTCTTCGAGATGCCCAACACCAAGCCCAGTACGCTGACCGCCGAAGACCTCGCGGCCAAGCTGGCGCTGGCCAAGGGCCGGGCGTGGTGCGACTACGCCTTCTACATGGGCGGCTCGGCCGAGAACGTCGAGCAGCTGCCGATGCTGGAGCGCCTGCCGGGCTGTTGCGGCGTGAAGGTCTTCATGGGCGCCTCGACCGGCACCTTGCTGGTGCCCGACGATCCGACGCTGGATCGCATCCTCGCCAATGGCTCGCGCCGCATGGCGGTGCACTGCGAGGACGAGGAGCGCATGAACGCGCGCAAGCATCTGGGCAAGGTGCCGGGTGCCACGGCGCATTTGCATCCGGTGATGCGCGACGTGGAGTCGGCGCTGATCGCGACGCAACGCCTGATCCGCCTGGCGCGCAAGCATGGCCGGCGCGTGCACGTCCTGCACGTGACGACCGAGGAAGAGATGGCGTTTCTCGCCGATCACAAGGACGTCGCCAGCGTCGAGGCCACGCCCCAGCATCTCACCTTGTTCGCGCCCGATTGCTACGACCGGCTGGGTACCTTCGCACAGATGAACCCGCCGATCCGCGAGGCGCGCCACCGCGAGGGGCTGTGGCGCGCAGTACGCGACGGTACGGTGGATGTCATCGGCTCCGACCACGCGCCGCACACCAAGGAAGAAAAGTCGCAGCCGTTTCCCAATTCGCCCTCCGGCATGCCCGGTGTGCAAACCCTGCTGCCGCTGCTGCTCGATCACCTCGCAGCCGGCCGTTTGACTCTGGCGCGTCTCGTCGATCTGACTTCGGCCGGCGCGCAACGCATCTTTGGTTTGGCGCGCAAGGGCCGTATCGCGCTGGGCTACGACGCCGACCTCACCGTTGTCGACCTGAAGTCGAAGCGCGAAATCACCGAGAAATGGATGGCGACCAAGTCAGGCTGGACGCCGTATGCCGGCATGACGGTGACCGGCTGGCCCAAGGCGACGATCATCCGCGGCCGCGTGGTGATGCGCGAGGACGAATTGGTCGGCCCGCCGGCCGGCGAGGCGCTGCGCTTCATGGAGACGCTGCGGCCCGAGGTTTGATTTGGGAGCGCCGGCAGGACGCCGGCGCTCCCAGAATGAGGAGACGAAGCGTATGGCGACATTCAAGGCGCTGGTGTCAGAGCAGGGCGCCGACCGTAAGGTCACGAGCGCGATCCGCGAGCTCGACAAGGCGACGCTGCCGGCCGGCGACGTCACGGTGAAAGTCGAGTACTCGACCCTGAACTACAAGGACGGGCTGGTGCTGACCTCGGGTGGCGGACTGGTGAAGACCTGGCCGCATGTCGGTGGCATCGATCTCGCGGGCACCGTCGAGGAGTCGTCGAACACCGGCTTCAAGCCCGGCGATCGCGTCGTGCTCAACGGCTATCGCGTCGGCGAGCTGCACTGGGGCGGCTACGCGACCAGGGCGCGGGTGAAGGGCGACTGGCTGGTGAAACTGCCCGAGTCGATCACCACCAAGCGCGCCATGGCGATCGGCACCGCCGGCTACACCTCGATGCTCTGCGTCGCGGCGCTCGAGCGGCACGGGCTCAAGCCGTCGCAGGGCGAGGTGCTGGTGACCGGCGCGGCCGGCGGCGTCGGCAGCGTCGCGGTCGCGATTCTCGCCAGGCTTGGCTACCAGGTGGTCGCCGCCACCGGCAGGCCGAGCGAGGCCGACTATCTCAAGAGCCTCGGTGCCGCGACGATCATGGAGCGCAAGGAGCTGACCGAGGCACCCGACCGGCCGCTGCTGTCGGAGCGCTTCGCCGGCGTCGTCGACACGGTCTCCGGCGTTATGCTGGCGCGCGCGCTATCGATGACGAAGTACGGCGGCGCGGCGGCGGTCTGCGGCCTGGCGGGCGGTGCGGCCTTCCCCGGCAACATCCTGCCCTTCATCCTGCGCGGCGTGTCGATGCTGGGCATCGAATCGGTGATGCTGCCGATGGCGCCGCGTCTGGAGGCATGGCGGAGGCTCGCCACCGACCTGCCGCTCGACAAGCTCGACGCCATGGTGGTGGGCGCGACGCTCGCCGACCTGCCCGGCCTGGCGCCAAGGATCCTCAAGGGCGAGGTGCGCGGCCGCGTCGTGGTCGACGTCAACGCGTAGGTCATGCCCGCGCGCCTGCCGCCGCTGGGCGCCATCGAGGCCTTCGCGGCGGCGGCGCGGACACTTTCCTTCACTGACGCCGCCGGCGAGCTGAACCTCACCGCCTCGGCGATCAGCCGGCGCGTGGCGCTGCTCGAGCACACGCTGGGCGTCGCGCTGTTCCATCGCGTCACGCGCGGCTTGCGGCTGACGGCGGCGGGTGAAACCTATCTCGCGGCGATCACGCCGGCGCTCGACCAACTGCGCGCGGCAGGCGCGGCGATGACGTCGTCCGCGCGCAGCGGGACGGTAAGGCTGGCGGTGCTGCCATCCTTCGCCGCGCTTTGGCTGTTCCCGCGCCTCGCCGCCCTGGAGACGGCGCATCCCGGCATCGATCTGCGCGTCTCCACCGTCGCGCGCGCGCCTGACTTGACGCAGAGCGATGTCGATCTCGCGGTGGCGATCGGGACTGGCGATTGGCGCGGCTGGAGCAGCACGCGACTGATGGCGATGCGCTGCCGGCCCGTCTGTGCGCCGTCCCTGCGCAAGAGCTTGCGTATACCGGCCGATCTAGAGCGCCACACGCTGCTGGGGGTCAGCCAGCCGCGTGGTTTCTGGCGCCGCTGGTGCCGCGAGGTCGGCCTGCCGCCGTTCCCGCCACGCCGCACCTTGCGCTTCGAGGGCCTGCATCTGCTGTACGAGGCGGCGGCGAGCGGGCTCGGTGTGGCGCTGGCGTTCGACGACCTCGTCGCGCCCTATCTCGCCGATGGCCGGCTGGTCGAGCCTTTCGACCATGGCTTCGTGCCCGATCAGGCGTATCACCTGCTGTCGCGGCCAGGCGAGCGGCGCCGTGGCGTGCGTGTCGTCCGCGACTGGCTGCTGAGCGCCTGACGATTGCGCACGACGCATGTACGCGTGCGCTGTGTGCGTTTGTCCGGAGGGGCGGCGGGCCTGTAGCCGTGGGCCATGTCGGATTTGCCTCAGGGATACACGCCTTTCGCGCGCTCCAGTCCGTTCCTCGACGCCGTGGGGCCGCTGTTCCAGAAGATAGACGGCGACACGCTGCTGCTCGGCCTGCGTATCGAGGAACGTCATTGCAATCGGCGCGGTTACGCGCATGGCGGCCTGCTGGTGACGCTCGCCGATCTGACGCTCGGCTACAATCTCGTACGCGCCAGCGGCAGCACGGGCGGCACCACTGTGAACCTCACGACTGATTTCGCCGGCGCGGCGCGGCTGGGCGACTGGGTCGAGGCGCGCGCCGACGTGCAGAAGGCCAAGGGCAGCGTCGCCTTCGCCAACTGCTACATCAGCGTCGGTGATCGCCGCATCGTGCGTGCCAGCGGCATCTTCCACATCGCTGAGCCGAAGGGCTGAGCGCTACGCTCCGCGCGATCATCGTTCCTCCTTGCGCAGGCGTTCGATCACCGCCGGCGGCGCGCCGCGGTCGACGACCTCGCGCAGCGCGAAGCTCGACTGGATTCGCGCGACGCGCGGCAGCATCGAGAGCTGTGTCTTGTGGATGCGCTCGAAATCCTCGATGTCGCGCGCCAGCACGGTGAGCAGGTAATCGTCGCTGCCCGACATCAGCAGGCAATGCACGACCGAGGTGCAGCGCTTCACCGCCTTCTCGAAAGCGTCGAGCGCCGCCTCGCTCTGGCTGTCGAGCGTGATGCGCACCGATACCGTGGTTGTGAAGCCGAGTTTGCGCAGACCCAGCGCCGTCTGGTAGCCGGTGATGATGCCCTGTTCCTCGAGCTGTTTCTGCCGACGTGCCACCGCCGTGCTCGACAGGCCGACGCGCTCGGCGAGCTCGACATGGCTGGCGCGGGCGTTCGAGCAGAGGGCGGCGAGCAGGGCGATATCGATACGATCGAGTGTCATGGCACCGGATTCGAGCATGAATACGTCATTCTAGGATGGAATCCAGCGTTTCGCGAGAGCGATGCGAGCATCTTCGCCGGGAACGCAACGGCGCCGCGGAGGTAGCCTTTATCATCGAGAGGTGAACCATGCGTGTTGGCGTCCCCCGTGAGATCAAGACCCATGAGTACCGGGTGGGGCTGACGCCCTCCTCCGTGAAGGAGTACGTCGTGGCCGGCCATAGCGTGCTGGTCGAGACCGGCGCGGGTGGCGGCATTGGCGCCGACGATGCCGAATACGTCGCGGCGGGCGCCAAGATCGCGCCGAACGCCGCCGAGGTCTTCGCCGCCTCGGACATGATCGTGAAGGTCAAAGAGCCGCAGCCGGACGAATGGCGCCGACTGCGCCGGGACCAGCTGCTCTTCACCTATCTGCATCTCGCATCCGATCCGGCGCAGACGCAGGGCCTCATCGAATCGGGCTGTACCGCGATCGCCTACGAGACCGTCACCGATGCGCATGGCGGCCTGCCGCTGTTGGTGCCGATGAGCGAGGTCGCGGGCCGGCTGTCGATCGAGGCGGCGGCTTTCGCGCTGCGCCGTCACGCCGGCGGTCGCGGCCTGCTGCTGGGCGGCGTACCCGGTGTGCCGGCGGCCAAGGTCGCGGTCATCGGCGGCGGCGTGGTCGGCGCCAACGCCGCGCGCATGGCGGTGGGCCTGGGAGCCGAGGTCACGATCCTCGACCGTTCGCTGCCGCGCCTGCGCGAACTCGACCTGCTTTTCGCCGGCCGTGTGCGCACGCGCTATTCGACCGGCGACGCCGTGGCGCAAGAGATCGCCGGCGCCGATGTCGTGATCGGCGCGGTGCTGGTGCCTGGCGCGCTGGCGCCCAAGCTGGTGCGGCGGGCGCAGCTCTCGACGATGAAGAAAGGCGCGGTGATCGTCGACGTCGCCATCGACCAGGGTGGCTGTTTCGAAACCTCGAAGCCGACCACGCATGCCGATCCGACCTACGTCGTCGATGGCGTCATCCACTACTGCGTCGCCAACATGCCGGGCGCCGTGCCGCTAACCTCGAGCCACGCCCTCAACAACGCCACGCTGCCGTTCGGTCTGATGCTGGCGGCGCGCGGCCTGCCCGCGATCGTCGAGAACCCGCATCTGCGTGCCGGCCTCAACGTCCATCGTGGCCGTATCACCCATCCCGGCGTCGCCACCAGCCTCGGCTTGCCGCTGGTCGAGGCCGTCGCCGCGCTCGCGGCGTAGCCCGATCGCGTCTAGTATCCACGACCTCTCATCTCGGGGAAGTCCATCCATGTCCGCCGCACCGACCAAGCCGGTCACCAATAACCTCGACGCCTTCCTGATGCCGTTCACGGCCAACAAGCAGTTCAAGAAGAACCCGCGCCTGCTCGCGAAGGCCAAGGGCGTGCACTACTGGACGCCCGAGGGACGCCGCGTGATCGACGGCACCGCCGGCTTGTGGTGCGTCAACGCCGGCCACGGCCGCGAGGAGATCAAGGCGGCGATCGCCGCGCAGCTCGAGGAGATGGACTACGCGCCCAGCTTCCAGATGGGCCACCCCAAGGCCTTCGAGCTGGCCGCGCGCCACGCCGCGATGCTGCCGGGCGACCTCAACCACGCCTTTTACTGCAACTCCGGCTCCGAAGCGGTCGACAGCGCGCTGAAGATCGCGCTGGCTTATCACCGGGCCACCGGCCAGGGCACCCGCACGCGCTTCATCGGCCGTGAGCGCGGATATCACGGCGTCGGCTTCGGCGGCATCTCGGTCGGCGGCATGGTCAACAATCGCAAGGCCTTCAGCGCCGCGACGTTGCAGGGTGTCGATCACCTGCCGCACACGCATCTGCCGGCGAAGAACGCCTTCTCGCGCGGCGAGCCGGAGAACGGCGCCGAGCTAGCCGACGAGCTGGAGCGCATCGTGGCGTTGCACGACGCCTCGAACATCGCCGCCGTGATCGTCGAGCCCTGCGCCGGCTCGACGGGCTTCCTGCCGCCGCCCAAGGGCTACCTCAAGCGGCTGCGCGAGATCTGCACCAAGCACGGCATCCTGCTGATCTTCGACGAGGTGATCACCGGCTTCGGCCGTCTCGGCACCGCCTTCGCCGCCGATTATTTCGGCGTCATCCCCGACCTGATGACCGTGGCCAAGGGCATCAGCAACGCCACCGTGCCGATGGGCGGCGTCTTCGTTCGCAAGCCGGTCTATGACGGTCTGCTGAGCGGGGCGGAGAACGCCATCGACCTGTTCCACGGCTACACCTACTCGGCGCATCCGCTAGCCTGCGCAGCGGCCTCGGCCGTGCTCGACATCTACAAGACCGACGGCCTGTTCCAGCGTTCGGCCGAGCTGTCGAAATACTGGGAGGACGGCGTGCACTCGCTCAAGGGCACGTCGGGCGTGATCGATATCCGCAACCTCGGCCTCGCCGCCGGCATCGATCTCGAGGCGCGCGCGGGCGCCGTCGGCGCGCGCGGCTACGACACTTTCGTGAAGTGCTTCGAGATGGGCCTGCTGGTGCGCCAGGGCGGCGACACGCTCGCCATGTCGCCGCCGCTGATCATCGAGAAGACGCAGATCGACGAGGTCATCGACATTGTCGGCAAGGCGATCAAGCAGGCGGCTTGATCCACCCGTCGAGCCGTCGTCATTCCGAGCGCAGCGAGGACTCTCCCGCCAGGGGGGCTCCATTTTGTCGGCATCCCTCGCCACGCTCGGAATAAAGGGGTTCGGCTATCCACCGAGCAGGTGGCGGCGCACGTAGCCCTTGAAGTCCTCCATCGCCTGGGCGCGGGCCCGTTCGTCGGGTCCGCCGCTGACGCCCAGGGTGCGGCAGGCGGCGATCACCTTCATCGCCTGGCGACCGAGCACCAGCCAGCCATCCGGCCCCGACGTGCCGACCACCGCACCGGTGGTCCGCTCGACATAGGTGCCGTCGGCGCGTTGCACGGCGACGCAGCGCGAATAGTTTTCGCCTGACGGCGTGTTGTAGGCGACGCCGCCATCGAAGCCATGCGGCGCGTCGGGATAGACCTTGACCTCGATGCGCGCGCCGGACTGGCGCAGCGTCTCGCCGTAGGTCGTGCAGGGCTCGACGCCAGCGTAGGTGTCGGCGCCGCCCAATAGCAGGTAGATCGGCGCGCCTGATGTGCGCGGCTGGTGGTAGTGCACATAGCAGGTGGGATAGATCGGAATGTGCAGCGCGTAGCGCAGTCCGTCGGGCAGGCCCTTGTCCGAGAGCAGCCGCTCGTGCGAGACCATCAGCGCCGACACCGCGCCCTTTGAGAAGCCCATGATGCCGATGCGCGTGCGGTCGATGCGCGGATGGACGGCGAGCGCCTTGAGCGCGGCGATCGCGTCGCGATTGAACTCGGCGTCGTCGACCGCCATCTGATCGGTCACGGTCTGGCGCACGCCGCGCGGCCCGAACGAATCGATTCGCACCGCGGCGACGCCCATCGCCACCAGCTCCCGCGCGTACCGCCCCTCGCGCCATTCATTGACGCCGCCACTGCCGTGATGGATCACCATCGCCGGCACGACGCCCGAACCCGCCGGCCAGCGTATGGCCGCGGTGATCTCGACCGGCTGACCTCGGTGCCGACCGCCGAAAGTGATGGTTTCCTCGCGAGCGGCGGCGCTCGCGGCGAGCGACGTCAGGATGGCGGCGAGAAGCCCGAGCCGGGCGAGCGGGATCTGCATGGCGGCATAGTTCGGCCCTAGACTGTGGCGGAATTTGCGCAGGCCGGACCCAGCCGGTAGACTCGACTGAACGAACAGGGAGGCGCGCGATGCGCAGGCGGATGGTCATGCTCGGCGGGCTCTCGCTGCCAATCGCCCTGGCCGCGTGCGACTCCGCGCCGACCAAGGCCGAGATCCTCAAAAAAGCCACCGGCCTGAAGACCAAGGAGGAGCTCGAGAAGGCGCTGGGCCCGCCGGCCAAGCTCGACAAGCTGGGACCGCTCGAGCGCTGGACCTACAATGCCAGCGACGGCGTCGTCGTTTTCACCATCGTGGCCGGCCGCGTCGCGCTCGACGAGACCGGGGATCGCAAGAAATAGCCATGCGCCGCGCCCTGGCGGCCGGGCTGCTGGCGATCGTCTCGCTCGCCGCGCCGGTTCGTGGCCAGGACGTGCGCGGGCAGGAACGCGCAATCACCCGCGCCGAGCTCGACGAGCAGGCGGAGCCTGGCCGCACGACCGAGGAAGTGCGCGCCGCGCTCGGCCGGCCGCCCTTCACGCAATGCGGCGGGCGCATCCAGCTCTGGGGCTATCGCACCGAGACCGGCCGTATCGACCTGATGTTCGTCGATGGCGTGCTGAAGATGGCCATCCTCGGCGGCGTCGGCGTGTCGGCCGACAGGAATCCGTGCTGAGCGTCACTGGCGGCCAGCGAACTCCGCTTGTTCTCGGCGAAACGCCGTTCTAGGGTTCCGGCAATCGCGGTCCACGGAAAGTGGCCGCTCTGGGAGGAAATCGATGACCACGAAAAGACGGACTTTCTTGCGCGTCTCCGGCGCGGCCACGGTCGCGGCGAGCACGGGCATGGCCAGCATCCTGGCCAGCGGACGGGCGCCGGTCTATGCGCAGGCCAAGACGGTGCATTGGCTGAAGTGGGTCGACTTCGTGCCGGCGACCGACCAGATGTTCCGCCGCGAGCTGATGCCGGAGGCCGAGAAGGCGCTGGGCATCAAGATGAACCTCGAGACCGTGAACGGAAACGACCTGCAGCCGCGCATCACCGCGGGCATCCAGTCGGGCGCAGGCGCCGACCTCATCATGTCGTTCAACAGCTTCACGCATCTCTACGCCAACTCCGTGGTCGACCTCAGCGATATCGCCGAGGAAGTCGGCAAGCGCGAGGGCGGCCACTACGCCTACGCCAAGGCGATCTGCTCCGACGGCAAGGCCTACATGGGCATGCCGTGGGCGGTGATCGGCGGCATGATCGCCTATCGCAAGTCCTGGTTCGCCGAGGTCGGCGTCACCAAGTTCCCGGAGACCTGGGAGGAGTATCGCGAGGCCGGCAAGAAGCTGAAGGCCAAGGGCCGGCCGCTCGGCCAGACACTGGGTCACACCTTCGGCGACGCGCCGGGCTTCACTTATCCCTACCTGTGGTCGTGGGGCGGCAAGGAGGTCGAGGCCGACGGCAAGACGGTCGTGATCAACTCCAAGGCGACGGTCGATTCGGTGAAGTTCATGCAGGGCTTCTGGAAGGACGCCCATGACGAGGGCGGCCTGGCCTGGGACGACACCAACAACAACCGCGCCTTCCTGTCGCAGACCATTTCGGCGACGCTCAACGGCGCCTCGATCTACATCGAGTCGCTGCGCCGCGCCGACCAGTACAAGACCGAGAAGGGCGAGCACCTCAACAAGGACATCCTGCACGCGCCGCTGCCCAAGGGCCCGGCGGGCCAGTTCGGCTTCCATCTTCTGCAGTCGAACATGCTGATGAAGTACTCGAAGAACCAGGACGCGGCGAAGGCGTTCCTGAAGTGGCTGCACACGGAGGCGAACTACGAGAAATTCTTCCTGTCGCAGAAGGGCTTCGCCACGCCGACCACGGCCAAGTGGGAAGCCCACAAGCTGTGGAACGAGGATCCCGTCATGACGCCGTACAAGGTCGCGGCGCGTCTCGGCCAGGCCATCGGCCACTCCGGCCCGCCCAACGCCAAGGCGCAGGAAGTGCTGTCGAAGTACATCATCACCGACATGTACGCCAAGGCGGTGCAAGGCATGGCGGCCGAGGAGGCCGTCAAGTGGGCCGAAGCCGAGCTCAAGAAGGTCTACGTCTGAGCGCCGCGTAACGGTACGGAGTACGCGTCGTGGTGGCCCTCGCAACGTCGTCCGCGGGCGGGAAGCGTCCCGCCCCGCGGGCGCGCCTTCTGGAGGACGAGCGCTGGCTGGCGTTCGCCCTCCTGGTCCCGACGGCCATCCTGCTTGGCCTGTTCATCGCCTATCCCTTCGTCAAGGGCGTGATCCTGTCGCTGACCAGCGCGCGGGTCGGCGTCGAGGGCGAGTTCGTCGGCCTCAAGAACTTCGTCAAGATCTGGAATGACGGCATCTTCCACGTAACTGTGTGGAACACGTTCTGGTACACGGGGGTCACCACGGTCTTCAAATTGGCCCTGGGCCTGTGGTTGGCGCTGCTGCTCAACCGGCACTTCAGGGGCAAGGCGTTCATCCGCGCCTTCATCCTGCTGCCCTTCATCATCCCGACGGTGCTCAGCACCTTCGCCTGGAAGTGGATGTTCGATCCGACCTTCAGCGTCATCAACTGGACGCTGTACCAGCTTGGTTTCATCACCCAGCGCATCAACTGGCTGGGCGATCCCGACCTGGCGATGACCTCGATCATCATCATCAATGTCTGGCGCGGCGTGCCGTTCTTCGCCATCAGCCTGCTCGCCGGCCTGCAGACGATCAGCCCCGAGCTCAACGAGGCAGCCGCGATCGACGGCGCGCGGCCCTGGCAGCGCTTCTGGCACGTCACCTGGCCGCTGCTGCTGCCGGTGACCATGGTCGTGGTGCTGTTCTCGGTGATCCAGACCTTCGCCGACTTCCAGCTGGTCTACGTCATGACCGGCGGCGGACCGGCCAACGCCACGCATCTCTTCGCCACCTACGCCTACCAGCTCGGCATCGGCACCGGCCTGCTGGCGGAGGGCGCGGCGATTTCGCTGGCGATGTTCCCGTTCCTCTTCCTGATCGTCGTCGTGCAGCTGCTCTACATCCGACGGGTCGAGGTGCGCTGATGGTCGAGGGTGGCCTCTGGCGGCGCTGGGTGTTCTTCTACATCCCGCTGACCTTGTTCGTGTTCGTGCTGCTCTTCCCGTTCTACTGGATGATCATCACGACCTTCCGGCCCGACGGCGAGCTGTACAAGCCATGGAACGCGGTGGCCTATCAGCCGTTCTGGACCAACAATCCGACATTCGAGCACATCCTGTACCTCTTCGAGGAGACGATGTTCTCGAAGTGGATGTTCAACACGCTGCTGATCGCGGCGGTGTCGACGGTGATCTCGCTGATTTGCGGCGTGTTCGCCGGCTACGCGCTGGCGCGGCTCAACTTCCCGTGGGCCGGCGGCCTGGGCACCACCATCTTCGTCACCTATCTGGTGCCGCAGACGCTGCTCTTCATCCCGCTCGCCGACATCATCAGGAATTTCGGTCTTGGCGACACGCCGTGGGCGCTGATCCTGACCTACCCGACCTTCCTGATCCCGTTCTGCACCTGGCTGATGATGGGCTACTTCAAGTCGATCCCGAAGGAGCTTGAGGAATGCGCGCGCATCGACGGCGCCTCGCGCTTCCAGGCGATGTACCACATCATCCTGCCGGTGGCGGTGCCCGGCATCATGTCGGCGGGGATCTTCGCCTTCACCTTGTCGTGGAACGAGTTCATCTACGCCCTGGTCTTCCTGTCGTCGCCCGAGCAGAAGACCGTGCCGGTGGGCGTGACCTCCGAGTTGATCCGCGGCGATGTCTTCTTCTGGGGGCCGTTGATGGCCGGCGCGTTGCTGGGCTCGATCCCGGTGGCGATCGTCTATTCATTCTTCGTCGAACACTATGTCGCGGGCCTGACCGGCTCTGTGAAGGGTTGAGCTATGGCGCAGGTCACTATCCGGCAGCTCAATAAGGTCTACGAGGGCGCCGTCCACGCGGTGAAGGATGTCAATCTTGAGATCCCCGATCGGGAGTTCGTTGTGCTGGTCGGCCCCTCCGGCTGCGGCAAGACCACGACGCTTCGTATGGTGGCCGGTCTGGAGAGCATCACCTCCGGTGACATCCTGATCGGCGACACCGTGGTCAACGATCTCGCGCCGATGGACCGCGACATCGCCATGGTGTTCCAGAACTACGCGCTCTATCCGCACAAGAGCGTCTACGACAACATGGCCTTCGGCCTGAAGATGCGGAAGTTCGACAAGGCCGAGATCGACAAGCGCGTCCAGCACGCCGCCGACATTCTCGGCATCCAGCAGTTGCTGTCGCGCCGGCCGCGCCAGCTCTCCGGCGGCCAGCGCCAGCGCGTCGCGCTTGGCCGCGCCATCGTGCGCAACCCGCAGGTCTTCCTGTTCGACGAGCCGCTCAGCAACCTCGACGCCAAGCTGCGCGTGCACATGCGCGTCGAGCTGCGCAAGCTGCACGAGAGGCTGGGCACGACGGCGATCTACGTCACGCACGACCAGGTCGAGGCGATGACGCTGGGCGATCGCGTCGTGGTGATGAAGGATGGCCTGGTGCAGCAGGTCGGTGATCCGATGACGCTCTACAACACGCCGGCCAACCTCTTCGTCGCCGGCTTCATCGGCTCGCCGGCGATGAACTTCGCCAACGTCACCGTGGTCGGTGGCGAGGGCGGGCTTTGGGTCGAGACCAAAGGGCTCAAGCTGCGCCTGCCCGGTGCGCTGGCGTCGCGCGCCGCGCCGCTCACCGGCAAAAGCGCCGTTTTTGGCATCAGGCCGGAGGATCTACGCGTCGCCAACAGCGCCGATCCGGCCGAGTACTCGATGGACTGTGAGGTCGAGGTCGTCGAGCGGCTGGGCTCGGAGACGCTGCTCGATACGCGCGTGGGCAGCGAGACGATTGTCGCCGCGGTCGAACCCATGGTCGCGGTGCGCGCGCGCGAGAAGGTGCGGCTGGCCGTGACGCCCGACCGCATGCACCTGTTCGACGCGGAAACCGAAAAGGCGGTTTGAGTTTCTTTTCGCTCGCGGAACGCCCCGAGGCAGGGATTGGCGCCGTCGCCGTCCAAGGCTCGGTCGGCGCGGTATGACCTGGCGTCCAGATGATGGCGGTACGAGAGAGGCTGCGCGGCGGCGGCTGCTCGGGCAAGCTGTGGTTCTGGAAGGCCGCGTAGGCGGGGAAGGGTCGCGATGAAGGTCGTCATCACCGGCGGGGCGGGGTTCCTCGGCAAGAAGCTGGCGCGCAAGATCCTCGAGGGCTCGACGCTGGGCGGCGAGCGCGTGTCGGAGCTGCTGCTGTTCGACGTGGCCAAGGCCAGCGGCCCAGGCCTCGACGATCCGCGCGTCACGGCGATGGATGGCGATATCGCCAACTTCGCCACCGTGCATTCGATCGTGCAGGGCGCCTCCAGCGTGTTCCACTTCGCCGCCGTGGTCAGCGCCGGCGCCGAGGCTGATTTCGACCTCGGCTACCGCGTCAATCTCGACGGCGCGCGCAACGTGCTGGAGGCCTGCCGCGCGCTGGGCACCAACCCGCGCGTGATCTTCACCTCGTCGCTGGCGGCCTATGGCGGCGACCTGCCCAAGGCGGTGACCGATGACACGCCGCTGACGCCGCAGACCTCGTACGGCGCGCAGAAGGCGATGGGCGAGTTTCTGGTGCGCGACTACACGCGCAAGGGATTCGTGCGCGGAACAGCAATTCGTCTGCCGACGATCTGCGTGCGCACCGGCCGGCCCAACAAGGCGGCCTCGACCTGGGCCAGCTCGATCGTGCGCGAGCCGCTCACCGGCATAGACGTGGTGTGCCCGGTGACATCAGACACGCCGATGGTGGTGCTGAGCCCGCGGCGTACCGTGGAGTCGTTCCTGCGCGCGCACGACCTCGATCCCGACGCGTTCGGGCCGGGGCGCACCCTGCTGCTCAATGGCATCCGGGTGACCGCCGCCGAACTCGAAGCGGCGATGAAGCGCAACGCCGGCAACCGCAAGCTGGGCATAGTGAGCTGGCAGCACGACCCGGCTATCCAGAAGATCGTCAACGGATGGCCGGGCGCCATCGACGCGGCGCGCGCGCGTCGCCTGGGTTTCGAGACCGATCGCGATCTCGACGAGGTCGTCCGCCACTTCATCGCCGACGATCTCGACGAGCAGATACGCTCAATGGCGGCCTGAGCTCTCAGCCCGCCGGCGCGGCGGAGGCGCCCAGCGGCTTCTGGAGCGCCTTGTAGATCAGCCACATGCCAAGGCCCCAGATGCCGTAGACCACCGGCGCGACGATCACGCCGGGCATGCGGAAGCCGCCGCCGATCGGCCCGCCCTTGATCGGCTGAACGATGAACCAATTGGCGGCAATCACGACGACGGCGCCGAACAGCGTCCAGCCCAGCCAGGCCGGAAGCTTCGTCTTCGGCACGACGACGGCGGCCAAAGCGCCCCACAGGCCTGTCCAGAAGAGATAGGACACCAGCTGCGGCAGATCCAGTGGCTTGGTGGCGGCCATCGACCAGGTGCTGGCCTTCAAGATGCCGGCCTGTGTCGCAGCCCAGAAGCCACCCTGATGGAAGATCACGAAGGACACCGCGCCGGCGATGAAGCCGCAGGCCAGTGTGCGGAGAAGCGTGCTGTTCATGGGTCGCTCCCTGGGTTTGTGTCCTGGGTACGCCACGCCATGCGGTATAGATGCTTCGTCGACTATCCTATCAGGGCCGCATCCAGAACTGCGCCTTGCCCTCGCGCACCGGGGCGGCGAGGTTGGCGAACTCGCAGAGCAGACGGCGGCTGTCGCGCGGGTCGACGATCTCCTCGATCCAGAATGTCTCGGCGCTGCGGAAGGGCGAGCGCAGCTTGTTCAGGCGATCCTCGATCTCGGCCAGCTTGGCCTTGGGATCGGATGAGGCGTCGATATCGGCGCGATAGGCCGCCTCGATGCCGCCTTCCAACGGCAGCGAGCCCCAGCGGCCCGACGGCCAGGCGTAGCGTATGGCGACGCGGCCGGTGTTCTTGTGCGCCGCGCCGGCGACGCCGAAATTGTTGCGCACGATGAAGGTGCACCACGGCACTGTGCACTGGTGCATCGCCGCCATGGCGCGCACGCCGGCCTTGATTACGCCGCTCTTCTCCGCCTCCAGCCCGATCAGGAAGCCGGGGCAATCCTCCAGGTAGACCACGGGAATGCGGAAGGTCTCGGCGATGTCCATGAAACGCGTGACCTTCTGGCAGGTATCGGCCGTCCACGCGCCGCCGTAGTGCATCGGATCGCTGGCCATGAAGGCGATCGGCCAGCCGTCGATGCGGCAGAGCCCGGTGATCACCGAGCGGCCGAAGAGCTTGTTCATCTCGAAGAAGCTGCCCTTATCGACCAGCGTGTTGATGATCGAGCGCATGTTGTAGACCTTGCGCGTGTCGCGCGGGATCACCGACAGGAGCTTTTCGTCGCGACGCTGCGGATCGTCGGTGATCGGCCCGCGCGGCGCGAGGTCGTAGGCCGATTGCGGCATGTACGACAGGAAGCGCTTGGCCGCGGCGAAGGCCTCGTCCTCGGTGTCGACCGCCTCGTCGACGGCGCCGGCGCGCAGCTGGATCTCCCAGCCGCCGAGTTCCTCCTTGCTGAGCGGCTGACCCAGCCGCGCCACCACCGGCGGGCCGGCGACGAACATCGCCGACAGGCCCTTGACCATCACCGAGTAGTGCGAGGCGGCGAGCCGCGCGGCGCCCAGTCCGGCCACCGAGCCCAGGCCCAGAGCGACCACGGGCACCGTGCCCATATTGGCGGTGACGATGTCGAAGCCGATCACCCCGGGCACGTTGGCGCGCCCCTGGGTCTCGATGGTCTTCACCGAGCCACCGCCGCCTGAGCCCTCGATGATGCGCACGATGGGCAGGCGGTACTGGTGGGCCATCTTCTCGGCCAGCAGGTTCTTCTCCTTGATGGTGGCGTCGGCCGAGCCGCCGCGCACCGTGAAGTCGTCGCCCGACACGACGACTGGCCGGCCATCGATCGTGCCGCGTCCGGTGACCGAGTTCGACGCGACCAGATCCTCGAGGTCGTTCTTGCGGTCATAGGTCGCCATGCCGGCGACGCTGCCCCATTCGCGGAAGCTGCCGGGGTCGAGCAACCGGTCGATGCGTTCCCGCACCGTCAGCCGTCCGCCGTCGTGCTGGCGCTTGACCTTGTCCGGACCGCCCATGCGCCGGACCAGCTCCTGGCGGCGCTTCAGTTCGTCGAGTTCGGGCTGCCAGCTCATCGCGCGTGTTCCTCGGGCGTCGTTCCGCGCCGACCTTACCCCCCAATGCCCTCGCACGCGAAGTCACGACAGCCGCGATGCGGGCTGGTCGTTCAACGGGTCGCCCCGATCGGAGGCCGGCGGTACCCGGCCCGGTGTGCGCGTCTCGCGCGCTTGTGCGCTACTCCACCGCTATCACGCCGGCGGCCACGGTCATGGCGAACAGGCCGGCGGCTGCGGCGGCCAGCGGCTTGGCGCGGCGGCGCAGCTTGCCCTCGATCCGCATAAAGGCGGTGATCGGCCCGGACACAGCCTCGCGGCAGAAGGCGATCTTGCGGACGTACTGTGGCACGTGCCAGTGCGCCGCGGTGCCGATCTGGAAGGTGACGACGTCACCGGGGCGCAGATCCCAATGCGTGCCATTGGCGTCGACGACATGGGCGCCGCCTTCGAGGATGTGTACGGTCTCGTCGATCGTGTAGTGCCACGTGAAGCGGCCGGCGGTGCAGTCCCAGATGTCGGTCCAGCTCAAGCCGTCGGAGCCGCGCGATACCGGGCCGACGCGCGCCATTGGGTTGCCTTCGACAATCCAGGATGGATCGATCGGCGCGGGACTCATGTCGACGGCATCGGGGGACGTGCGCAGCAATGGTGCCTGAGGCATCGGTGTAGTCACTCGACTATGAACGGCTCAATATTCGTCGAGTTGATACATGCGCCGACTCCTCACGTCAACGTGATCAATTTGCGTGATATCTCACATGAACACAGAGAACGACGCCATCTATCAGATTTTCCTCGTAAAGTGCCTTCATGTCGATTCCCCCTTCCGGCCGGGCCGGCTTCAGCCCGGCGATCGCGGCGGCGAGCCGGCGCTCCTGCTCGCGCCGCAGAGACTCCGCTTCGGCGACGGTGATGGCGGTGAAACGCACCCGCATGCCCGGCAGCAGCCGGCAGGTGCGCGGCAGGTCGGCCGAGGCGATGGTGGCGATCTTGGAATAGCCGCCCGCGGTCTGGCGGTCGGCCAGCAGCGCGATCGGCAGGCCGGCCGCCGGCACCTGGATGGCGCCCGGCGCGATGCCGTCGGAGACGATGTCGGGCCCCAGCGCCGAGTGCTCGATCTTGGGGCCCTCGAAGCGGATACCCATGCGGTCGGCTTCCTTCGACACGACATACTCGCTGCCGGTGAAGGTGGCGTGGCCGGCCTCGGTGAAGTGATCGGCCTGCGGGCCGGGGACGACCCGGATCGGGCCGCTGCCGTAGTCGAAGGGCGCGGCCAGCGCGAGTTCGGCGCGTGCGCTCGCCGTCTCGCGCGGCAGGGGCAAAGCGTCGCCTTCCTTGAGCTTGCGACCTTCGAGCCCGCCCAGGGCAGCGCGGGTATAGGTGCTGCGGCTGCCCATGAAGACTGGCACGTCGATCCCGCCTTCGACGGCCAGGTAGGCGGTGCTCACGCCGCCGATACCGCCCAACTTCAGGCGCTGGCCGCGCGTGAGGGTGTGCGAGCGGTCGGACGGCAGCGGCTTGGGTGCCGCACCCTCGCTGGCGATCAGCGACGCCTCGATCGGGCCGACCAGACCGACGCGCACGGAGTCGGCCTCGACCAGCAGGGTGGGACCGAGCACGCTCATCTCCAGCGCCGCCGCGTTGGCGTCGGGCGTGTTACCGGCCACGGCGTTGGCCAGCGCCAGCGCGATGCGGTCCATCGCGCCGGCGGTTGGCATGCCGAGCTCCTGGAAGCCGACGCGGCCACGATCTTGCACCGTGTCGAACAGGCCAGGCCGCTCGACGACCAACCGCGCGCTCATGGGCTCGCCTCGACGAAACGCTCGACATCGAACGGCGCGCGCTCGGCTTCGGCGGACAGCGCGTCGTACTCGGCGCGGCTGATGCGGCGGAAGCGTACCGTGTCGCCCGGCGCCAGTGTGGTGGCCCCGGCGCCACGCCGCGTGTCGAACATCGAGACCGGCGTGCGCCCGAGCAGATGCCAGCCGCCGGGGCTTTCAAAGGGATATACCACCGACATCTCGGTGGCGATGGCGACGCTGCGGGCCGGCACGCGTACACGTGGCGAAGCGCGCCTGGGCAGGTGCAATGGCTTGGCCAGGCCGGCGAGGTACGGCAGCCCGGGCATGAAACCCACCATGTAGACGCGGAATTCGGAGGCGAGGTGCAGCTCGATCACCCTCTCCTGCGAGATCCCGGTGCGCTGGGCGACGTCGGCCAGGTCGAGCGCGAACTCGGCATCGTCGTAGCAGCAGGGCAGGGTAAGCCGCCGCGACCGGGCCGTGATCGCCTGTCCGCCCACCAACAGGGCCTCGATCGCCGGCTGCAGGGCGGCGCGCGTCGTGCTCAGCGGATCGTAGAACACCAGCAGGGCGCGCATGCTGGGCACGGTCTCGACCACGCCGGTCAGCCGGCCGGCTTCGCGCTCGGCCGCGATGGCGCCGTGCAGGGCCATGACCCTGGCGTTGATATCGGGGGCGATGGTGCTGCCGAACTCGACACTGAACGCGGTGTCGCCGCAATCGAGGAACCTTGTGCTCACGCCGTTTCCGTCATGTCGAGGTGGCGCTAGGATAGCGGACCGGCAGGAGGCTAGCCATGGCGAGCGAAGTGAACATCAATTCCGATCTGGGCGAGAGCTTCGGTCCGTGGAAGATGGGCAACGACGCGGAAGTGCTCAAGATCGTGCGCTCGGCCAACGTCGCCTGCGGCTTCCATGCTGGCGATCCCTCGGTCATGGCCTCGACCGTGAGGCTTTGCGTCGACAACGGCGTGTCGATCGGCGCGCATCCCGGCTTCCAGGATCTGCAGGGCTTCGGCCGCCGCGTCATCCGCATGACCAATGCGGAGATCGAGCACTCCATGGCCTATCAGATCGGCGCCCTGATGGGCGTCGCCGCCCTGCACGGTGCCAAGGTCACCCACGTGAAGCCGCACGGCATGATGGCCAACATGTCGGCAGAGGATCAGGACCTCAGCGACGCCATTGCGCGCGCCATCCGCGCCATCGACCGCGAGCTGATCTTCCTCGCCCAGGCGGTCACGGCGCAGGTGCCGGCCGCCCGCAAGGCGGGCCTACGCGTCGCCGAGGAGGTCTTCGCCGACCGCACCTACACCGATGCGGGCCTGCTCACGCCGCGCAAGGAGAAGAACGCGATGATCCACGACGCCCAGGCCTCGGTGGCGCACGTCAAGCGTATGATCGAGGAACAGGCGATCTTCTCGACCACCGGCAAGAAGGTGCCGTGCCGGGTCGACTCGGTCTGCGTGCATGGCGACGAACCCACGGCCGTCGCCACCGCCCGCGCCGTGCGCGCGGGGCTGGAGGCAAGCCAGATCCGCATCGTGCCGCTGACCGAGCTCAGGTCGATGACCTGAGGCGGCAACCACCATTGATCCTTGATCTCAAGCCGCGGCGAAGCGGTCGGCCTCGCTACGGGCGACGGTCCGCAGCTTCGGCTTGGCCCGTCGCCGCGCGCGCGACAGCGCCGCGAGATAGGACCCGGCCCACCAGCTAACGTCGCGCGCCTCGAGGCCGGCGACGAGTCGGGCGTGACGTTCGCGGCGCTCTTCCAGCGGCAGGCAGAGCGCGGTCTGGATGGCCTCGGCGACCTCGCTTTTGTCGAACGGGTTGACGATTAGCGCGTCGGGCATCTGGCGCGCGGCGCCGGCGAAGCGCGACAGCACCAGCACGCCGGGATCGGCCGGGTCCTGCGCGGCGACATACTCTTTGGCGACGAGGTTCATGCCGTCGCGCATTGGCGTCACCAGGCCGACGGCGGCGTGACGATAGAGGCCGGCCAGCACCGGGCGCGAGAAAGCGCGCTTGACGAAGCGCACCGGCGTCCAGTCGAGGCCGCCATGCGCGCCATTGATGCGGCCGACCGCCTGGTCGATGCGTTGACCCAACTCGGCGTATTCCGGCACCTCCGCGCGCGACTCCGGTGTGATCTGCAGCAGGATCGATCTGCCGCGCTGCTGCGGATTGGCGACCAGGAAGCGCTCGAACGCCTCGATGCGCTCGACGATGCCCTTGGAGTAGTCCAGCCGGTCGACGCCGATCACCAGGCGACGATCGCCCAGGCTCTGCGCCATCTGGCGCACCAGCCGTAGGCCGCTGGCGCGGTCGGCGAACCGTCGGAAGTCGTCGACATCGATGCCGATGGGAAACGCGTCGACGCGCACCGTGCGCCCCGCCATGCGCAACCGGCCACGACGATCCATCGCGGCGCCAGTCGTCTCGATCAGTCCGCGCACGAGATTGCCCGCGTCGGTCGCGGTCTGCAGCCCGACGAGATCGTAAGCGCCCATCGCCTCGAGCAGATGCCGGCCCGCTGGAATGGCGCCGAAGACCTCGATCGGAGGCCATGGGATGTGATGGAAGTAGCCGATGCGATTCTTCACGCCCAGCTCTCGCAGCACCGACGCGAAGGGCAACAGGTGATAGTCGTGGATCCAGATGATGTCGTCGGACCGCAGTCGCTGCGCGAGGGATTCGGCGAGCATGCGGTTGACCCGCAGGTAGCCGGCGAAATCGTCGCGCGAGAACTCGGTAAGGCCCAGCCGGTAATGCATGCTGGGCCACAGCACGCGGTTGGCGAATCCGAGATAGTATTCCTGGCGGTCGATGGCCGTGAGATCGACCTGCTCGTAGGCGATCTGACCATGCACGATGGTGCGCGGTGTGCGCTCGGGCGTCTCGGAGACACCGCCGCTCCATCCGAACCAGAGGCCGCCGCGCTCGCGCAGCGCGTCACGTAGCGCCACAGCCAAGCCGCCCGCCGCTGCCTTCTCGCCGGCGCGGGGTGAGGGAACCCGGTTGGATACGACGACCAGCCGCATCGAGCGCTCCGTGGTGGTGAAACGGGGCCGAGCGCGACGTTGCCCGGCTCGCGCCCCCTTGCGGCGGCGCGGCGTCTGCATGCGTTTACGTGGTCATGCCGAAACAGGGCTTCAAGGTGGCATCCATAATCGCGATGGCCTAGATAATGATCCTCGTGACCGCTCACCGTGCGCAGGCGGCATGCACAAATCGACGGAACAACCCAGTATGCGGGGCGACGACTCGGGCGGCTCGTGGTCGCCGAGGGGCGGTCGACGGCGAACGTCGTGAGCTCGCTCGATCTGGCGGCCATCGGCAATTGCGCGGTGGCGGCGCTGATCGATCGCCGCGCGCGGGTCGTGTGGGGCTGCTTTCCGCGCTTCGATGGCGACCCGGTCTTCTGCTCGCTGATCGACGGCGGCGATGCGCAGAGCCAGGCGCCGCCTGAACGTGGCGTCTTCGCGCTCGATCTCGTCGGCATGGCACGCTGTGAGCAGGCCTATGTGGATAACACCGCGATCGTCGTTTCGGTGGTGTCCGACGACCGCGGCAATACTTTGGAGATCACCGACTTCGCGCCGCGTTTCACGCGTTTCGAGCGCACCTTCCGCCCGCCGCAGCTGGTGCGCCGCGTGCGCCCCCTGGCGGGCAGGCCGCGTATCCTCGCCGCGGTACGGCCGATGTTCGAGCTGGGCGCGCGTCCGCCCGACATCACGCGCGGCAGCAGCCATATTCGCTATGTCGGCGCGGCGCAGGCCTTGCGGCTGACCACCGACGCGCCGATTTCCTACGTGCTCGACGAGATACCGTTCGCGGTCGACCGGCCGATGTCGTTCTTCATCGGCGCCGACGAGCCGCTGCAGTCGGAGGTCGACGCCACCGCGCGCGAGTATCTCGACAAGACCACGGGATGGTGGCGCGACTGGGTACGCGCCCTGTCGATCCCCTTCGACTGGCAGGATGCGGTGATCCGCGCGGCGATCACGCTGAAGCTGTGCAATTTCGAGGAGACCGGCGCGATCGTCGCGGCGCTCACCACATCGATCCCGGAGGCGCCCCGCACCGCGCGCAACTGGGACTACCGCTTCTGCTGGTTGCGCGACGCGTACTTCGTCGTGCAGGCGCTCAACCGCCTGGGCACGACGCGCACCATGGAGGAGTATGTCGGCTTCATGGCCAACGTGGTCGACGCCTTCGGCGTCGAGAACGAGTTCCACCTGCCGCCGCTGCTGTCGATCACGCGCAATGGCTCGACCGATGAGTTCATCGCGACGTCGCTCAGGGGTTATCGCGGCGACGGTCCGGTACGCGTCGGCAACGCGGCGGTGAGCCAGATGCAATACGACGGCTTCGGCGCCGTCGTGCTGGCGGCGACGCACGCCTTCTTCGACCGCCGCCTGATGCGCGGTGGCCACGCCGCGCATTTCGCGCATCTCGAGCGCCTGGGCATGCGCGCCTTGGCGACCTTCGATCAGCCCGACGCCGGCCCGTGGGAGCTGCGCAACTCGCAGAGCGTGCATACGTTCTCCGCCGTGATGTGCTGGGCGGCGGCGGACCGGCTCGCGCGCATCGCCGACATCCTGGGCAAGGATGGCCGCGCCGCCTTCTGGCGGGACAGCGCCGATCGCGTACGCGCGGCGATCGAGCCGCGCATCTGGTCGGCGGCGCGCGGCACCTTCGTCTCGACCTTCGACGGCGGCGATCTCGACGCCACCCTGCTGCTGTTGTCGGAACTTGACTTCGTGCGCGCCGACGATCCGCGCTTCGTCGCCACGGTCGACGCGATCGGCCACGAGCTGCGGCGCGGCGACCTGCTACTGCGCTACGCCACACGCGACGACTTCGGCCACATGACCAGCGGCTTCCTGATCTGCGCCTTCTGGTATGTCGACGCCCTGGCCTCGATCGGTCGCAAGGAGGAAGCCCGCGCCCTCTTCGAACGCATTCTGACCCGGCGCAACTCCTTCGGCCTGTTGTCGGAAGACGCGGATGTCGAGACCGGCGAGCTGTGGGGCAACTTCCCGCAGACCTACTCGATGGTCGGCCTGATCAACTCGGCGATGCGGCTGAGCCGCAGCTGGGAGGAGGCGATCTGACCGTCGCCGTCTACCACTTCGCGCCGTGCCGGCCGAGAATGCCGCGCCACAGCGCGTCGCGCTCGGCGCCAAAGCCGTCGCTCGCGCTGACCGCGTCTTTCTGGGCGGCGGTGATGACGAGCGCCAGCCGCGTGCCGGGATCGACGAAGATCGACTGGCCGTAGACGCCCAGCAAGGAGAAGCGACGCGGCGCAGACGGATAGATCCAGAACTTGTAGCCATAGCCGAAGTAGCGCGTCGCCTGGCGCGGTCGAAAGGCCGTAGGATGACGGTCGGCGTCGGTCGCCTCGATCAGGAAGTCGCGCGGGATGATCTGCTTGCCGTCGAGCATGCCGTCGTTGGTCAGCAGCATCGCCAGTCGTCCCCAGTCGCGGAGTGTAGCATTGAAGTAGCCAAGCGCCAGCTCGACGCCGTCGCGATTGATTATCCAGCTCGCATCGGACTCCGCGCCCATCGGTCGCCACAGCCGCTCGGTGACGTAGGATGACAATGACTGCCGGGTGGCCCCTTTCAGCACGTAGGACAGCACCATTGTCTCGGACGAGGCGTACTGGAATTTGGTGTTGGGCGGGTTGTCGCGCTGATTGAAAGCGCGCATCGCGGCGATCGAGCCGTCGCGCATCGACAGCGTCATGAACTTGCGGATGTCGTCCTTGCCATCGTAGCGCTCGGAAAATGCGACACCCGAGGCCATGCGCAACAACGCGCGGATCGGCGTCTCGCCATAGGCGGAGCCGGCAAGCTCGGGGACGTAGGTCGCCGCCGTGTCATCAAGAGACTTGATCTTGCCCTCGGCCAGCGCGAAGCCGACGGCGATCGCGGTGATCGACTTGGCCATCGAGTTCGACAGCAGGCGATGCCGCGGCGTTCGGTCATACTGGTAGCGCTCGACCTGCACCACGCCGTCTTGCACCACCATCAGGCCGGTGATCCGCCGGCGCGCCATGAAATCGTCGATGCCGCGCGTCGCGTAATCGAACGAGTAGCTGTAGTCCGGCTCCTTCGCCGCGCGCGACAGCGGCCGCGGCGCGTCGGATTTCGGCAGGACGCGATGCGGCAGGAAGCTGTCCATGTGGCTGAACGAGCCGACGCGCACCGTCTCGTCGTTGAACCAGGTCGACGGCGTGCCGACCGGATAGCCCCTGGACTTGCCGAGCAATTCCTCGTCTGGTGCGGCGGCGAGCGGTGAGATCAGGCATACAAGCAGCAGCGCCGCGCCAAGCGTTACGCGGTACGCCATAGCCCTGACCATGGTCGGTCTCCCGTCGTGATTGGTCACGCTAGCATGGGATGGCTCACCGCAAGATGACGGTGGCGCCAATGGCGTCGATTGGGGTGACCGCGTCGAGCCGCGCGACGTCGGCCCGGGGCCTACTTCTGAATGCCGCGCGGTCAGCGGCTGCGGGACTTCTGCCGCGCGCGCCACTCCCAGGGTAGCTCGAAGGTGCTGCCCCATATGCCGCGCTTGGCCTCGCGTGCCTCGGCTTCTTCCTTGGCGTAGGCGTCGGTCTGGCGCGTGTTCATGATCGCGTGGCCGTTGACGATCATCCAGCGCGACAGGCTCTCGCCACCCAGCGTGCAGTCGCCGACCACCAGCCGCCGGACCTTGTCGCGCAGGATCACCAGGCAGCGCACCTGCTTGCCGCCGACCAGCCGATCGAGAGCGCGCGCCGAGTCGCGGCCGCAGGCCCAGGGCTTGTTGGCGCGCATGCAGGTCTGGCCGAGATCGGGCGCGTCGATGCCCCACAGCCGCACCCGCTCAGCACCCACGGCGATCGAATCCTCGTCGAGGCCGTTGGCCGGCCCGGCGAGGATCTCGGCGCGCGCCGGCGCGAGCGCGAGCGGCACGCACACCGCCATGACGATCAGCCCGAATGAACGACTCATCAACTGTCTGAACCGCGAAGAGGCCCCGACTATAGCCGGCTTCAGGGTCGGGGGGCGACCAGTTGCTGCGAGCGACGCCGGGAAAAGCGGGACCGAGCCGCCGAGTGAGGCTATCCTGCCCGGGTCGCCTGGGCCTGCCCTCTCCGAGGAAGCGAGTTTGCCATGAGCGTCCGCCGTCCCGCGATCCTCCTCGCCGGCGCGTTGCTGGCGCTGCCGCCCGCGCCGTCGCCCGCCCAGCCATCGGGTCGACACGGCGACGGCCATACCCGGCATCACGACTGGTACAAGGACCTGCGCCAGCCGGATACCGGGGTGCGCTGCTGCAACGGCTCGGTCGATGGCTCGCAAGGCGATCGCCAGCCGGCGGCCTTCCTACATGGGCGAGGACGGGTTCTACCGCGTCTGGGATGGCCGGGAGTGGCTGGTGGTGCCCAAGAGAAGAGCAAGATCCTCCAGATGCAGACGCCCGATCGCGGGACGCATCTGTGCGAGCTCTACGGCAAGGTCTTCTGCTTCATCACGGAGGGGCCATCGAGCTGAGAACTGGTGCTGCGAGAGAGGATTGAACTCTCGACCTCACCCTTACCAAGGGTGTGCTCTACCACTGAGCTACCGCAGCAGCTCTCAGTTCGTATAGGCGGCCGGGGTATGCCATACACCCCCCGACGGTTCAACCCTGTCCCGGCCGGGAGGACAAAGTGGCCTATACGACCTTCGATTTCGACGTCGCCGACCATGTCGCGCATATCCGCCTGAACCGGCCGGACAAGCGCAATTCCATGACCCGGGCGTTCTGGGAGGAGATCCGGCACGTCTTCGCCGTCGCCATCGGCGAGGAGCGCGCCGACGCGCGGGTGGCGGTGATCTCCTCGACCGGCCCGCACTTCACGGCGGGCATGGACCTCTCGGTCTTCGGCTCGATCGTCGCCGAGGAGGCCGACCCGGCCCGCCGGCGCGAGCGTTTCCGCCGGGGCCTGCTGGCCTATCAGGACTCCTTCAGCGTCATGGAGAAGGTGCGCGTGCCGGTGCTGGCGGCGGTGCAGGGCGGTTGCATCGGCGGCGGCGTCGACATGATCTCGGCCTGCGACATGCGCTACTGCACGGCCGACGCCTTCTTCACCATCAAGGAGATCGACCTCGGCATGACCGCCGATGTCGGCACCCTGCAACGCCTGCCGTATCTGATACCGCAGGGCCTGGTGCGCGAGCTGGCTTATACCGGCCGCGCGCTCTCCGCCCAGGAGGCGCTGCGCGCCGGGCTGGTCAACACGGTCTACCCCACGCAAGCCGAGATGCTCGAGGGCGTGATGGCGATCGCGCGCACTATCGCCGCGAAATCGCCGCTGGCGGTCTACGGCAGCAAGGAGATGATCAACTACGCGCGCGATCATTCGGTCGACGAGGCGCTGAACTACATGAGCGTGTGGAACGCTGCCTTCATCCACGGCGCCGATATGCCCGAAGCCTTCACCGCGACACGCGACAAGCGCGCGCCGCGGTTTGCCGATCTCGATCTGCGCAAGACGGTCTAACCCTTCCCCCGGCCTTCGCAGAGAGAAGGGAAATTCGCTATTTGAACAGATAACTGCGACGCACCGGCGCCTCGGCCGGGGCCTTGGCTTTGCGGCTCTCGAAGACCACCGCTTTTGGTGAATCGCGGGTCGTCAGCGCCATATCGGCGGGCAGGCGGCGTTCTCTGGCCTGCCCTGCTTCGGCTTCGATCAGGAAAGCCCGCACCGCGTCGACGGTTGGCGCCGCCTGGCCGTTGGCGCCCTTGCCTTCAGACAGCGCCTCGACCGCGCTGGCGTGGATGAGCTTGGGCCACATCTTGCGGAACAGCGCGCCCGAACCGTAGACCTCGGCGCTGTTGATCTTGCCGTTGATGGCGAAGACGTAACCGATGACGTCCGGCTCCCTGTCGATCGCGGGCGTCAGCGCCGCGATCGTCTCTTTGATCGTCGCCTGGAGCTTCTGGTTCTCCAGCGACAGCTGCAGGCTGCTGGCCGAGGCCGGCGCGGCGACCGGCGCCCGCACCGAGTCGCTGAGCTTGCGCTGCATCTCGGCGACACCGGCCCAGACGCGACCCTGGCTGTCGGTCGGCGCGTTGCGCGCGGTCTGGCGCCGGCCGTTCAGTTCGCGCGGCTCGGACGCGGGATCGGATCGCGTGTCGGGCTTGGCCGGCACGCCGCGCGCGGCGAGCTTCAGGTCCTTGGAGGGCAGCGAGGTCGTGGCGCTGGAGAATTGCTTGACGTCCTCGGTGCCGCGTGGCGCCCAGCGGCCCGCCTCGACGCAGAACGCCGCCAGCGGGACGCGGCCCGAGCGCGGCGCCAGCACCAGATCGAGCTGCACGACGCGGTCCTGCTTGCCACCTTTCACGATGTCGCCGGCCTGTACGAAGATGTCCTGATCGCCGACGTTCTCGATCTCGAGCTGATCGACGTTGCCGGTCTCGCGCACGCGCACGAAGCCACGCTGCAACGCCTCTTGCAGCGTGAGCGGCGGCTTGCCGGTGTCACCCGGCTTGCCATGGATCATGTAGAGGGTGAGGTTGCTGTGGGTATAGGGCCCCGAGAGCCTGTAATCGGCGGCCTTGAGATCGGCGGCCTTGGCCGCTGGAAGGGCGATGCCGGCCGCCAATGCCGCCAATGCCGTGATCCTGATACGCGCGCTGAACTGCCTCATCCGCGATGTCTCCCGTTCACGTCCAACGAGCGGGAGCATCGAAGGCGTTTGCGGCGCGCCCGCGGTCCGTCCGTGACGGGATCAAGGAGAATAGGGCAGCGACGTTGTCAGTCTCGACGGTGCGCCGCGAGCAGCCGCTTGCAACCCACTGCCATCGCGCTGGCCTGTGTCGGTCGCACGCGGCGCGTGATGAGGGGGCCGCTCAGCGCCTCAGGATCTTCCAGATGCCCTTGAGGTCGACCAGGGTGCGGTCGCCGACATAGATGCGGCCGGTGACGAAGACGATATCGCGCGTCGTGCGTGTCACGGTGCCGGTGCATTCGATCCAGTCGCCGGCGCGGCCTGGGGTCACGAAGGACGAGGCGAGGTCGATGGTCGAGCTCGGCGCCTTGCCACCGGCGAAGAAAGCCAGCGCGCCCAGGCAGGTGTCGGCGAAGCTCACCAGCATGCCGCCATGGACGATGCCGACGGGATTGAGGTGCTTCTCGGTGGCACGGAAGCCCCAGGCGTAGGTGCGCCCTTCCTTGGGCTTGCGCAGATAGAGCGGCCCGATCAACGCGCCGAAGCCGACATTGCCGCGCAAGAGTTCGAAGTGCTCGGGTATATCGGCGGTGGCGGTCGGCTCGGCGCTCATGCCGGCTTCTTCCACTCGCGCAGGGCGACCACAGCGCTGTAGTTCAGGAGCGGCGTGCCGTTCTGCAGCACCGTGCCGGTGGGGAAGGCGAAGCGCTCGCTGGCGCGGGCGAGGTCGACGGTGGTCTCGAGTGGCGCGCCGACCGTGCCGGCCGAGAGGAACTCCGCCGTGAACATCACCGTCGAGGGGGCCTTGTCGAGGCGCGAGGTAATCGCGGTGCAGAAGGCGTTGTCGGCGAAGGTCATCAGCATGCCGCCATGCACCGAGGCGCCGGAATTCAGCATGTGCTGGAAGGTCGGTTGCACGACCCGCACGCCATCCGGCGTGTCGCGGAAAAAGGTCGGGCCGGTGTGCAGCAGATATGGGCTGGGGCGCAGCTCTCGGCGATAGCCCTCGGGCGCCGGCACGTCATCGGGCGGGCCCGGCGGGTGCGTGCCGCCGGCGACGCGCGTCAAGCGCTCGTCGTCGCGCCGTCCCATCGCCTTGTCGCGCGCGATGTGGCGGGTTACGCCGCTATAGGTCGCCAGCCGCTTGCCGTTCTGCGTCACCGAACCGCGCGCGAAGGCCATGCGGCCGGTCACGCGCGTCGCCTCGCCCATCGACTCGATGGTCGGGCCGATCGAGCCGGCCTCGAGGAACGACACGGTCAGACTCACCGTCATGGCGAAGCTGCCGGGCATCTTGCCGCCCGAGGCGGCGTGGCCGCAGGTGGCGCAGAGCGCGAAGTCGGCGAAAGTCAGGATCGCGCCGCCGTGCAGGATGCCGCCGGCGTTGGTGTGCACGGCCGTGGTCGGCAACGCACAATGCACGCCCGTCTCGCGCCGCTGGTAGTAGATCGGACCGATATGGTCCTCGAAGGGATCGGAGGGATCGAAGATGCTGTAGCCCGACAGTCCAGGGGCGGTCAGCGAATCGGGCACGGTCATTCCTCTTGTCGACGCGGGCTGGTGCTGTATTACGGGAAAAGGCGGGATCCCGGAAGCGCCCGCGAACCGCTTTCGTCAGGCGAACCGGAGGTAGTGTGTCGACGTCCTTGCCAAAGATCGATGTGACGCAGATGCGCCGCGAAGGCGGTGTCGTCGCGCATGTGGTTTACGACAACTCGAAGAGACTGAACGTCGTTGGTCCGGCGGCGCTCGATGCGCTTGCCGAGGCTTTCCGCAAGTTGGCGCAGGAACCCGACCTGCGCGTCGTGGTGTTTTCGGGCGCCGGCGGCAAGGCTTTCATCGGCGGCGCCGATATCAACCACATGGCGGGCATGAAGACGGCCGAGGAGGCGCGGGCCTTCATTACGAAGATCCATCTGCTTTGCCAGGCGATCCGCGACTGTCCGGTGCCGGTAATCTGCCGGCTGGAGGGCTACACCCTGGGCGGCGGGCTCGAGGTGGCGGCGGCCTGCGACTTCCGCATCGCCGCCGACAGCGCGGCCTTCGGCATGCCCGAGGTCAATGTCGGCGTACCCTCGGTGGTCGAGGCGGCGCTGCTGCCGCGCCTGCTGGGCTGGGGCCGCACCTCGTGGCTGCTGATGACCGGCCAGACCATCGGCGCGCCGAAGGCGCTGGAGTGGGGGCTGGTCGAGACCGTGGTGAAGCCGCGCGACCTCGACGCGGCGATCGAGCGCGACGTCGCGGCCATCGTCGCCGCCGCGCCCAAGGCGGTGCGGGCGCAGAAATCGCTGATGCGCCGCTGGGAGGCGCTGCCGCTCGACGAGGCGATCCGTGCCGGTATCGACTCTTTCGCGCAGTCCGCGACGACCGGCGAACACACCGAACGGATGACCGCGTTCGTCAACAGAAAGCGATAACAGCCCGCGGTCCTGAACGCGGCGAAGGACGACGGGGTTACTGCGGCTTCAGCCCTGCCGCGTCGGCGACCTTCTTCCACTTCAAGGTTTCGCTGGCGATGTGCTTGGTCAACGCCTCGCTGCCGCCGATGATCGGCGCGCAGCCGGCGTCCTTGATGCGCTTCTCGACCTCGGGCGAGCTCACGCCCTTGACGATCTCGTCGCTGAGCTTCTTCGTGATCTCCGCCGGCAGGCCGGCCGGGCCGGAGACGTACCACCATGGCGCGGCGTCGTAGCCCGGCACGCCCTGCTCGGCGATGGTCGGCACGTCGGGCATGGCGAACCAGCGCTTGGCCGAGGAGACGCCCAACGCGCGCAGCTTGCCGGAATTGATGTGCGGGATGTAGGCCGGCAGGTTGTCCATCGTCGAAGGAATGCTGCCGGCCAACAGATCCTGCAGCACCAGGGAGCTGCCGCGATAGACGATGTGCTCGAGCTTCATGCCGGTGATCGCCTGCAGATACTCCATCGCCAGATGCCCGGTGCCGCCGATCGCCGGCGAGCCGTAGTTCATCTGGCCGGGCTTGGCCTTGGCGAGCGCGACATACTCCTGGAGGTTCCTGGCCTCGACGCTGGGGTGCACGACCAGCGCGTTGGCGACCTCGCCGACCAGCGCGATATTGGTGAAGGCGGTCGCCGTGTCGAACGGCATGTTCTTGTAGAGGAACTGATTGGTGACCGCCGAGCCCACCGTGCCCAGCAGCAAGGTGTAGCCGTCGGGCGGCGCCTTGGCGACGAGGTCGGAGCCGACATTGCCGCCGGCGCCGGTCTTGTTCTCGACGATGACCTGCGTGCTCCAGGCCTTCGACAGATGATCGGCGACGATGCGGGCGAGGATGTCGGTGGCGCCACCCGGCGCGAAGGCGACGACGATGCGGATCTGCTTGTTGGGATAGCCGCCCTGGGCCAGCGATCCGCGGATCAGCGCGGGCGTGGCCAGGAAGCCGGCGCCGGCCGCGATCAGCGTGCGGCGACGGAAAGCGGTTTTGCTCGACGGAATATCGCTCATGATGCCCCTCGGTTCGTTGCCGGCAGCGTAGCGCGCGGCCCACGCCTGCGCCATAACGCGGCCGATAGGTTGGGAGGGATACCGGCATGATCCATCATCGCGGCCCGTCGCGCCGGCAGGCGCTCCTCGGCATGGGCGCGGCGGCGCTCGCGCCGTCGACCGTCTCGGCGCAGGCCTATCCGTCGAAACAGATCACCTTCGTGGTGCCCTTCGTCGCCGGCAGCGGCACCGACACCATGGCGCGGCTGGTGGGCGAGCGACTGTCGGCGATAGTTGGCCAGCCGGTGATCGTCGACAACAAGGCCGGCGCCAGCGGCTCGATCGCCGCCACGACGGTGGCGCGCGCCCAGCCCGACGGCCACACGCTGATGTTCACCACCAACACCAGCCATGCGGCCAATCCGAGCCTGCTCAAGACCATGGCCTATGACCCGGTGAAGGACTTCGAGCCGGTGGCGCTGCTGGGCCTGGCGCCGTTCGTGCTGGTGGTGAAGCCCGACCTTCCGGTGAAGAGCTTCGCCGAGCTGGTCGCCAAGGCGAAGGCCGAGCCGGGCAAGCTGAGCTACGGCGCTGGCACCAGCACCTCCATCGTCTGCGGCGAGTCGATGAAACGGCTCGCCGGCATCGACATCCTGCGCGTGCCGTACAGGAGCGCGCCGCCGGCGCTCAACGATGTGATGGCCGGGCAGATCGACATGACGTTCATCGACATCGGCACCGGCCTGCCGCACATCCGCGCCGGCAAGCTGCGCACCCTGGTCGCCACCGACGCGCAGCGCTCGCCGCATCTGCCCGATGTGCCGACCTTCCGCGAGCTCGGCATCGAGTTCGATCTCGTCGCCTGGTACGCGATCTACGCGCCGGCGAAGACCCCGGCCGAAATCGTCGGCAAGCTCAACGCCACGGCCAACGAGATCATGGCGTCGGCCGACATGAAGCAGCGCATGGACCAGTTCAGCGTGATCATCCGCACCGGCACGCCGGCCCATCTCGGCGAGTGGACGAAGTCCGAGATCGACAAGTGGGCCCGGCTGAGCAAGGCGGCGGGCATCGAGCCCGAAGGCTGACGAGTGCGACAGAGGAGGTGGTCATGAGCGCCACGAAGAAGACGGTGCGCATCGGCGGCAGCTCGGGATTCTGGGGTGACACCGAGACGGCGCCGGGCCAGCTCGTGCGCCAGGGCGGGATCGACTATCTGGTCAACGACTATCTGGCCGAGGTCACCATGTCGATCATGGCGGCGCAGAAGATGAAGAACCCGCAGGCCGGCTACGCTACCGACTTCGTCACGGCCGTCATGGCGCCGCTGGCCAAAGAGATTGCCGATCGCAAGATCAAGGTGGTCACCAACGCTGGCGGCGTGAATCCGCAGGCTTGCGGCGACGCCGTGCGCAAGGCCTGCGAAGCGGCCGGCGTGAACCTCAAGGTCGCCGTCGTGACGGGCGACGATCTGATGGGCAAGATCCCGGAACTACGCGCCGCGGGCATCACCGAGATGGCGGGCGACGCGCCCTTGCCGGCCAAGATCGTCAGCATGAACGCCTATCTCGGCGGTTTCCCGATCGCCCGCGCGCTGGCGGAGGGCGCCGACGTGGTGATCACCGGCCGTTGCGTCGATTCGGCGGTGACCCTGGGTCCGCTGATCCACGAGTTTGGCTGGACGATGGACGACTATGATCGCCTGTCGGCCGGCACTTTGGCGGGCCATATCCTGGAATGCGGCGCGCAGTGCAACGGCGGCAATTTCACCGATTGGCGTCTGGTGCCCGACTACGACGACATGGGCTTTCCGATCGCCGAAGTCAGCGCGGACGGCTCCTTCGTGCTCTCCAAGCCCGACAACACCGGCGGGCTGATCACCACGGCCACGGTGGCCGAGCAGATGCTCTACGAGATCGGCGATCCGCGCGCCTATCTCGTGCCCGATGTCGCCTGCGACTTCACCGAGGTGCGCTACGAGCAGCTCGGCAAGGATCGCGTGCGCGTCTCCGGCGCCAAGGGCCGGCCGCCGACCGATCACTACAAGGTTTCGACCACCTGGCCGGACGGCTTCAAGTTCGCCTCGATCTTCATGCTCTCGGGCCGCGAGGCGGTGGCCAAGGGACGCCACAGCGCCGAGTCGATCATCAAGAAGACGCGGCGCATGTTCCGCGAGAAGAATCTCGGCGATTACCGCGACGTCAGCATCGAGGTGATCGGCGCCGAGGATACCTATGGTCCGCACAGCCACGCGCTGGAGTCGCGCGAGGTGGTGGTGAAGATCGGCGCGCGGCACGACCAGCGCGAGGCGCTGTCGCTGCTGGGCCGCGAGATCGCGCCGATGTCGACCGGCGGTGTGGTCGGCATGAGCGGATCGTTCGGCGCCGGCCGCGTCTCGCCGCAGCCGGTGATCCGTATGTTCTCCTGCTTGGTCCCCAAGTCGATGGTGCCGGTCCACATCGAGATCGACGGCAAGTCGATCCCGATGCAGGAGGGTGCCAGGGCCGGCGGCTTCACCGAAGCTCAGCTACCGGTCGAAGCGCCGGCCGCGCCGTCGAGCGCCAGCGGCGCGACCGAGACGGTGCCGCTGATCGCACTGGCCTATGGCCGCTCCGGCGACAAAGGCGACAACGCCAATATCGGCATCTTCGCGCGCAAGCCGGAATACGTGTCGATCCTCGAGTCCGAAGTCACCGAGCAGGCGATGGCGAAGTTCTTCGCCCATCGCATCAAGGGCAAGGTGAGCCGCTGGCGCTTGCCGGGCATCGGCGGCTTCAACTTCCTGCTGCGCGAGGCGCTGGGTGGCGGCGGCATGGCCTCGATCAAGGCCGACCCGCTGGCCAAGGCCTTCGCCCAGATGGCGCTCGACATGCCGGTCAAGGTGCCGGCGGGCCTGGCCAAGGAGCTTCGCGAGGCCTCGACGCGCGCCGCATGAGGGCGGGGCCAAGGCGACGCGTAAGCTGGATCAGCGAACGACGATCGTCTTCTTCGCTAGCACCCGCTTGAGCGACGGCACGACATAACGCAGCTCGTAGGTACCGGGTTGGTCCGGCGCCCTCATACGCATGTCCTCCTCACCGTCGGCGTTGAGGATCACCTCGCCAGCGTCGACATCGGCGTCGGGCTTGGCCAGCGCGAACACGTTGTCGGCGATCTTGGGGCCGGTCCATTTGAACTCGAACTCCCTGCCGGCCGAAACGCTCTGCGGCGCGTCGATGGTGACGGCGAAGGCTTCTGCCCTGACCTTTGCGCGCGCCAGCACGCGAGCCTCGCCGCCCGTGACGTAGCGTATCTCGTAGTCTCCCGGCCGCGCCGGCAGGGTGACCTTGCCATCTTCCGGATCGGTGTCCTTGGGCCCGAAGTAGTTGGTGTAGGCGCCGCGATCCTCGTCAGGCTTCACCACGGTGATGAAATCGCCCTCGTTGTTGGGTCCAGTCCACTTCACCCGGATACGCGCGCCGGCCGGCGCGGCGGCTGCCGCGTCGAGCGTGGCCTGGACGGCGGTGACGGTGATGGCGCGTCGGGCGAGCGTCTCATCCGAGCCGCCGACGACGTAGCGGATCTCGTAGGTGCCAGGCCGGGTCGGTAGCGGCAGGTTCGCGTCGTCGGGGTTCAGTCCCCTGGTGTTGAAGTACTGCGTGTACTGACCCTTGGGCGCGTCCGGCGGGACCACGGTGATGTAGTCGCCGTCATTGTCCGGCCCCGTCCATGTCACCTTGATGCGCGAGCCGGCGGGCGCGCTGGCGGGCGCGTCGAGCGTGGCGCTGGTCGCCGCGGCGATCACCGGCCGCCGCGCCAGGATTTCGTTGGTCTGCGCCGTAACGTAGCGGATCTCGTAGAGGCCAGGCTGCGGCGGTACCCGCAACTTCGCGTTCTCGGGATCGACATCGCGCGGTCCGAAGAACTCCGTATACGCGCTCCTGTCGGCGTCGGGCCGCACGATGGTGATGAAGTCGCCGGGGTTGTTGGGCGCGCCGCTCCATTTCACCGCGATATGCGCGCCGGCCGGCGCCTGGTCCTGGGCGAAGAGTTCGACGCGGGCGGCCAAGGCCACGACAGTGCGTCGCGCCAGGATCTCGTTCTGCTGGCCGGTGACGTAGCGGATCTCGTAGGTGCCGGCGCGGTCGGGCACGCGCACCTTGGCCGGCGAGCCGTCGGCCGTGCCGGCGAAATCGCGATAGTCGGCCCTTGCCGCGGCGGGTGGCACGATGGTGATGAAGTCACCGGGGTTGTTCGGGCCAGTCCACGCCACCTCGACGGTGCCGCCGATGGTGATGGTCTCGACCGCTTCGAGCGTCGCCCTGGCCGGCGTCACCTCGATCGGCGCGCGCGCCACGATCCGGCCCGTGCCGGCATCCTGGTAGACGATCTCGTAGGCGCCGGGCTTGTCGGGCGCGCGCAGGCTCGCGGGGTTCTGCGCCGTGTCGGCGGAGTTGCCCGATACGGCCTCGTTGCGCGGCACGGTGAAGCCGATCGTGTCGGTCCGCGCGGTTGCGCCGGTCCAGGCGATCTGCAGCGTATCGCCGGCGACCACCGTCTTCGGGGCGCTCAACGTGACCTTCGGTGGCGTGGGCTTGGCGGCGGCTGGTGGCGCGGCCGGCTTGGGCGGCGCCGCCGCGTCCTGCCCCGCGGCGCGCAAGGCGTCGCGCAACTGCGCCGCGTCGCCGGCGCTGAAATACCTGCCGCCGGTGGCGCTGGCCAGGCAGCGCAGGCCGCCTTCGTCCTGGCGCTGCACGGCGAAGCCGATGACGTGGGCGCGGAAGTCGACGCCGAGCTTCTTCAACTCGGCGCCCAGCGCGCAGGGATCGGCCTTGCAGGTCTCGATGCCGTCGCTGATCAGGATCACGGTGGCGCGCCGCTCGGTGTATTTCAGCGATTCCGCCGCTTGCTTCACCGCCGCCGACAAGGGCGTCATGCCCTGCGGCGTGATGCGCGC
>Ga0194129_10000102_pt1 | contig 162586 bp, 165 predicted proteins | sample TA2KigCa35mmetaG_FD_150862 | JGI IMG/M metagenome (GOLD analysis project Ga0194129, IMG submission 150862) | Freshwater microbial communities from Lake Tanganyika, Tanzania - TA2015038 Kigoma Deep Cast 35m | ecosystem: Environmental > Aquatic > Freshwater > Lake | place: Tanzania: Lake...
TGGCCCTTTCGGCTTGCGGTCGCCTGCCATTGCCGGCCACTCCGGCCACGGCTGCCGCCACCATGGTGGCTACCGCCGGGTCGCCCCGATGGATCGTCGCCGCCGGGCCCGGTGGCCTCTCGCCGCAGGCGCTCGATGCCGCAGGCGCCAGCGTGGTCGACCGGATTCCCGCCCTGAGCGTGGTGGTGGTCCGCAACGGCGGCGATCCCGCCCTGCCCCGACGCTTGGCCAATCTTCCGGGCGTCCGCTGGGTCGAGGCCGATGGCCCGATGCACGCGGTCGGCGGGCGCGCTTTCCGCGGCCTTGCGCTGCTTGCGGGCGATGACCTGCTGCCTCGCTTGTGGGGCATGGAGACCATCGGGGCGCGGCGTGTCTGGGCCACGACCCCCGGGGACCGCGCCCTGAAGGTGGCTGTCGTCGACACAGGCATCGACGCCCGCCATGCGGACTTCTCAGGCCGAGTCGAGGCCGGACGGGACTGCATCAACGGCGATGACGACCCGGACGATGATGACGGCCACGGCACGCACTGTGCGGGCACGGTCGCGGCGGGCCTCGGCAACGGCGGGGTCGTCGGTGTGGCGCCTGGCGTCACGCTGCTCTCCGTCAAGGTCCTGGACGGCGAGGGCGGCGGGTCCTTTGTCAGCGTGTCGGCAGGCATCGTCGATGCCGCCGACCGAGGTGCGCGCGTGGTGTCCCTCAGCCTGAGCTCCCCCAAGACCTCGAAGCTGCTCGAGGAGGCTGTCGCCCACGCCACCCTGAAGGGCGCGCTGCTGGTCGCGGCGTCCGGCAACGCCGGATCCACGGCACCCGCCTACCCGGCAGCCCTGCCGCAGGTCATGGCCGTGGGCGCCGTCCGCCGGGGCGATATGCCGGCCTACTTCTCGAATACGGGCAAGCACCTGTCGGTGGCGGCCCCCGGCGTGGACATCCTGTCGACGATCCCCGGCGGCGGCTGGGAGAGCCTGGACGGCACGTCCATGGCCTGCCCCCACGTCGCGGGTTTGGCCGCACTGGTCTTCAGCCGCAGGCCTACGTGGACCGCCGCCCAGGTGCGCCGCCGCATCGAAGCCACGGCCGTCGATATCGGTCCCGATGGCTTTGACGAACGCTTCGGGCACGGCCGCATCGACGTGGCCGAGGCCCTCCGCTGACCCCCTGTCCCTGACGCAAGGAGAACCCCGACACGATGGATGCGACGATTGCCCGAGCACCCGAGGCCCTGACGGCGGGCAGCCTGACGTTCTCTCCCCTGGCGTGGGGCATGTGGCGCTTTGCCGGGCAGGAACCCGCCCGCGCCAGGGCCTTGGTCGAGGCGGCCTTCGAGGCCGGCATCACGCTCTTCGACACGGCGGACATCTATGGCTTTGGTGGCGAGGGCTTTGGCGCAGCCGAGGCCCTGCTGGGCCGGGTGTTCCGCGAGGCCCCGGGTCTGCGGGACCGGATGGTGCTGGCGTCCAAGGGCGGCATCTGCCCGCCCGTGCCCTACGACTCGAGCGCCGCGTACCTGACGGCGGCCTGCGAGGCCTCGTTGGCGCGCCTTGGCGTCGACCACCTGGACCTCTACCAGATTCACCGCCCGGACCTGCTGGCCCATCCGGCCGAGGTGGCCGGTGCCCTCGAGGCCTTGCGTACGGCCGGCAAGATTCGTGAGGTCGGCGTGTCCAACTACACGGCGGCCCAGACGGCAGCCCTACAGGCGCACCTGTCCTTCCCCCTCGTGACGCATCAGCCCGAGTTCTCGCCGCTGGCGACGACCCCCATTGAGGACGGCATCCTGGACCAGGCCCTCGAGCGGGGCATGCGCGTGTTGGCGTGGTCGCCGCTGGGCGGTGGTCGTCTGGGCGGGCCTTCCGAGGACCCCCGCGTGCAGCGGGTACAGGCGGCGCTGGACCGTGTGGCCGAGCGCGAGGGTGTGTCGCGGACGGCACTGGCCTATGCGTGGATCATGGCGCACCCGACGCGGGCTGTGCCCATCGTCGGCTCGCAGGATCCCGCCCGCATCCGCGAGGCCTCGGACGCCCTGAAGGTCCGCCTCGACCGGACGGAGTGGTACGCCATCCTGGTGGCCTCCCGCGGGGTGCCGATGCCATGAGCGATCGCCTGCCCCCGTGCGAGGTGTCGTGGTTCGGCGCGCTCTGCGACGATGACTACGAGTTCCTGGGCGTCCCCGATCCGGCGCTGCGCTCCAGCTGGGAGCACGGCCGCCAGCTGGTGCTGATGGCCCAGAAGGGCGGCTTCGACAACATCCTGCTGCCGTCGGGCTATCAGCTGGGCATCGACACCACGGCCTTCGCGGCTGCGGTCGCACCGCTGGTCGACCGCATGCGGCTGCTGGTCGCCGTGCGCTGTGGCGAGTCGTGGCCGCCCCAGCTGGCCCGTCAGCTGGCCACGCTCGACCAGCTCTTGGGCGGTCGCCTGACGGTCAACATCATCTCGAGCGAAATGCCCGGCGAGACGCTCGACTCGGCTCCGCGCTACCGCCGGACCGTCGAGGTCATGACCATCCTGAAGACCCTGCTCTCTGGCCAGCCGCTCGACCACGAGGGCGAGTTCTACAAGCTGAGGCTCGATCCTCCGCGCGTCGGCACCGTCTCCGGCCAGTGCCCGCCGCTCTACTTCGGTGGCCTTTCGCCGGCGGCGCGCGACGCTGCGGCTCGCGCCGCCGACGTCTACCTGATGTGGCCGGACAGGCTGGAAGCCGTGGCCGAGGTCGTCCGCGACATGCGGCAGCGGGCCGCTGCTTGCGGACGCACGCTGCGTTTCGGTTACCGTGCCCATGTGGTCGTCCGCGAAACCGAGGCCGAGGCCCGTCGGGCGGCGACCCGTCTGCTGTCCCGCCTCGAGGCCGCTCAGGGCGAGGCTATCCGGGCTCGTTCCCTCGATGCCAAGTCCCTGGGCGTGTCCCAGCAGTCGGCGCTCAGGGACTCGGCCGACGACGACGGCTACGTCGAGCCCAACTTGTGGACGGGCATCGGCCGAGCTCGCTCGGGTTGCGGGGCGGCCATCGTGGGCGATCCCGACCAGGTCCTGGCCAAGCTCCAGGCTTATCGGGAAGTGGGCATGGAAGCCTTCGTGCTGTCGGGTTACCCCCACGCGGCCGAGGGTGACCTGTTCGCGCGGCACGTCCTGTCGCGGCTGGATCACGGCCCCCTGCGCCTCGATGCGCCTTTGCCGGCGGCGGCGCTGGCGTGACGGCGAGTCAGGGCCAGTCGGCCCTCGCGGAGATGCCGGCCGAGGCCCCCGCGGCGACGCGCCTGCGCTGGTGGGTGCTGGGACTGGTCTTCGTCGCCGGGACACTCAACTACATCGACCGGCAGATGATCGCCATCCTGAAGCCCATGCTGCAAGGCCAGTTCGGCTGGACGGACCAGCAGTACGGTCACTTGGGCACGCTGTTTCAGGCCTCGGCCGCTCTGACGTATCTGGGTATTGGCTGGGTCATCGACAAGGTAGGCCTGCGGCGGGGCTACGCCGCGGGCGTGGCCCTCTGGAGCGCGGCGTGCATGGCTCATGGCGCGGCCTTGCGCCTCGGGCACTTCCTGCTGGCCCGGGTGGTGCTGGCCGCAGCCGAGGCCGTGCAGACCCCGGCTTCCATGAAAGCCATCGCCGAGTGGTTTCCCGTCCGGCAGCAGACGCTGGCGGTGGGCATCGTCAACACGTCGTCGAACATCGGCGCCATCATCGCCCCCCTCATCGTTCCGGCCGTGGCCGTGGCCTACGGGTGGCGTGCGGCCTTCGTCGCGACGGGGGCGCTGGGCTTTGTCTGGTTGGTGGGCTGGCTGCTCGTGCCGGCTCGGTCCCCGGCGGCGCCCTCGCCCCTGCAAGCCGCCGCGCAGGCAGCCCAGCCGGAGCTCGTGACGGAAGCGCCTGCTCCTGCCGATGCCTCGTGGCGCGCCTTGCTGCGGCTGCCGGACACGTGGGCCGTGATGGCTGCCAAGGCCCTGACGGACATGGTTTGGTGGTTCCTGCTGTTCTGGGCCCCCGACTTCCTGCACCGGCAGTTCCACCTCGACATGAAGCAGGCGGGACCGCCCCTTGCCGTCATCTACGGCATGGCGGCCCTCGGCGCCGTGTCGGGCGGCCTGCTCACGACGGCACTGCTGCGCCGCGGCCTCGCGGGCCTGCGCGCGCGGAAGCTGGCGATGCTGACCTATGCCTGCCTGATCCTGCCGTTGCCCCTCGCGCTCCACGTCACCGACCCGTGGCTGGCCGTCCTGTTCGTCGGCGGGGCGCTCTTCGCCCACCAGGGCTTCTCGACCAACCTCTTTGCCCTGGCCGTCGATCGTTTCCAGGCAGCCCGCGTGGCCTCCGTCATCAGCCTGGGGGCCCTGTGCGGCAACGCCAGCGGGATGTTGATGCTCGAGACCACGGGATGGGTGCTGACCCACCTGCATACCTACATGCCGATGTTCGCGACCAGTGCCCTCGTCTATCTGCTGGCGACCGGCGTCGTGCATGTCCTGATGGGGCGCCGGGACGGCACGCAGCACGCCTGAGGACCGCGCCGTCAGGAAGACGCCTTCGCCCTCGCTGGCGTCAGCGCGCGATCATCCAGCCCAGGACCGCACCCATCAGGCCAAAGTTCAGCACGTCGCTGCCGACCTCGAGCAGCCAGACCCGAAAGCCTTGCCCTGCAAAGAGCCGATGCCAGGGGTTCGTTACCACCACGAAAGCAGGTTTCCCCAAGGCCTCGAGGTCGCTCGGACCGAAGTCCTCGAGCCACATCCCCCCGAAGATCACCAGCCGCTCGTCCTCGAGGCGGTGAATCAGCATCGACCGCGTCATCGTGGCGTCCTTCGGCCTGCCGGTGACGAGGGTGGTGCGGGGGGCCAGGGCTGTGACGGAGGACGCCATACGCCCCTGCATACCCCGCATCCCTGCCTGGTTGCCCTCCGGGCCTCTGCTCCTCGGCGTGACGAACGGATGGACGCTACCCTTGCGGTCGTGATAGGTTACGTCGTCCCCAGTTCCCATCGGAGGTCCAACGCCTTGAGAGCCTTGTCGTTGCTGCTGTCCTCCAGCGTGCTTGCGCTGGCCGTGACGGGTTGCTCGCAGATTCGCTATGCCGTAGAGGACTCGGACGTCCCCGTGGCCTTCGGCCAGAGCCTCGAGCGTCCGGTGGGTGCCGAGTCCCGCCAGTGGTACGGTGTGGCCAGCCTGATCAACTGGAACGATCAGTTCGCCGTTCTCAGCAAGCCCATGCCTGCCGCCTTGGCCAAGGTCCAGCGCAAGTCCGGATCCGCCGGTGGTGTCGTCGTGTCCCGGATTGACGAGGAACAGGGCGTCCTCGACATCGTGTTCCAGTCGCTGTCCGGCGCCCTGAGTTCCCTGACGCTGGGCGCGTCCACCGCCATCGTCAGTGGTTCCCGGACCGCGACCGTCAAGGCATCGGAGGCCAAGTGATGCGTACCACCCGAATCCTGCCAGCCGTTCTCGTCGCCTCGGTCCTGCTGGCGGGCTGCCAGCGTCTGGCCATCGACAGCAAGGAAGTCCCGGCCAACAAGGTCTACTTCACGACCCTGAAGGGTGCCAAGGTCATCGGTGCCCTCGAAGAGACCCAGACGGCAACGTGGCTCTTCTGGGGGCTCGTCCCCGAGGCGCAGCCTGATGCGGCACAGGCGCTCAACGCCTACCTGAGGGGCAACCAGCGCATCCAGAACCTCAAGATCCGCACGGAGCAGACTGTCCTGGACAGCGTGATCAGCACCCTGACACTGGGCCTCTACACCCAGCGCAGCGTCGTCTACTCGGGCGAAGTCGTCCAGTAGTCCTGAACCGCCTGGGGCCGGCAGGACACGCGATCCTGCCGGCCCTTGCCGTTGGGCCGGGCAGGCCCATGTGCGTGCTGCTCATGGGCCCCCGGGCCGTCGGACCCAGGCCCGGCCGGGATGGGCCCACCGTTTGCTACCGGGCCCGGAGAGGAAGGACCACGACGTCAGGGTCGGATCCATCCCGCTCCCGGTGCGGACGGCAACCACGTGGAAGCCCGGGCGCAGGTCATACGGGCCAGACCTGCAGCCACCGGGCGCAAGGCCGACGTGCCGCACGGGCTTGAAGTCCAGCCACATGGCGCTGCACGGCCGGTCCAGGAGGGCCTCGAGAGTCACGGGACCCGGTCCGACGACACCGAGATTCCTCGGGCTGGTGGCGGTGGGCTCGGCTGGCCAGCCGTGCAACTTGGCAGCGAGGCTGGCCTCGTCATCACGTCGAAAGACCGACTGCCTGCGCAACAGCATGGGGTTGGTCCCCGGCCCGTTGACGCCCTCGTTGACCGTGAAGGCGGTCGTTTAGCCCAAGCGACGCAGCAAGGGCAGGTGCGCGGCCTCGTGCCAGCCGAACGGAAAGGCAAAGGCAGTCACGGTCCGTCCGGTGAAATGCTCGAGCCGTCGCTTGGCAACACCCAACTCCCGCTCCATCCGTGCCGCAAAGGCCCGGTCTGTCTCGCGTGGCCCCCTGAGCAGGCTCTCGTGAGTCATGCCGTGACACTGGATGTCGACACCGGCACGCGCCATCTCCCCAAGCTGTGCCCAGGTCATCTTGCCTTTCGTGCCGATGCCGCCGGGATGGATGAATAGGGTGGCCGTGGCGCCATAGCGACGCAACAGCGGCCACGCGCGCGTCCGGATCGTGATGTTCCCGTCGTCGAAGGTCAGGCAGGCCGCGCGCTTGCCACGGTTTCGGGGATTGGCCAGCCACGCCGGAATCTCGGGCGCCGCAAGGGTAGGGATGTGTTCCCGCTGCAGGCGCTGCAGCTGGGCCTCGAACAGCCGGGGAGTCAGGGCAATGTAGTTGTCTGGCCGCGGCTGGACATGGTGGTAGCAGAAGACCGACACGATCGGTGGTGGCTGAGGCTGTGACCGGTCGATAGGGTGCCCGTTCAAGGCCAGCAGAACCATGGTGAAGATGGGGAGCACCCTCGCACCATGCCCCGGTAGCGACGTCCGCACCCGACAAGCTTGGGTGCCCTTGTTACCGCTTCATCCAAGTATTAATGGAGATTTGACGTCTCCCGACGAGGCAGGTGTCGATAGAATGGCCATGAAGACCGGGTCGCTGGGCTCTACACCCGAACTGACCCGTGGAGGTGTTTCGGGGCCACCTGTCCCGGAGCTGGATCCCACGCCGCAGGTCGTGTCGGCAGCGGTCCGGACCCTTAGCGGGGACGCCATGGGCATCGAGGCCACGGCAGGTCTGCTCCAGCGCCTGGGCCTTCGAGAGGAGGAAGGCCGACCTCTTCCCGGAATTGTGGCCGATCCCCGCAAGAAGGGGGTCGAGGCCATCCAAAGCTCCTTTGCGGATTGGGCGGCTTCGCTCGTCAACGAAGTGATGGCTTGGCGTGCCAAGCTTGCAGTCGAACTTGCCTCAATGCGCAGGCGCGTGGAGGAGCTCTGGGCGCATCACAAGGAGGGCGTCCGGGCGCATGACCTGCGTCTGGAGCAAGATCGGGAGGCCCAGTTGGCACGACTCGCCGACCATGATGTCGCCAGAGCCCGCAGGCACCGGTCCATTGTGCAGGTCGAACGTTGACCACGCCCCGTCCCGACCCTTGCCGACCTGATTCAAGCTCCCGAGACGGCATCCAACTGATAGCGTTCCCTCGGATAGCGGAACTGGAACACCTGCCGGGCCTCATTGGGCGAGTGAGCTTGGATGACCATCGTCATCGAGGCGGACAGGCTGCCGTCGGCTGCGATCATCCTGTAGGTGATCCGATAAACCTTGCGCACGGGGTGACCCTCCACTCGTCAGGGGTGGGACGGCCTGCGAACCTTGGTGCTGCTGGAGGTGAACCCTACTGCCTTACGCAACCTTTGTTCCCTGCGCCTTTCTCTCCATAACGCTAGCGTTTCGGCGGACCGGGCCTTAGCCTGCTCGGCCCCCCGATGGGCGTCGGTTCGGGCGTGGGTTGCGTCATCAGGACCGTGGCGTGGGACTCGCGCAGCATCTTGTCGCCCCAAAGTTTGACCGAGGCCACGACATTGGGTGTCATCAGCGCGATGACGGCAAAGCCGATGCTGGGCTTCACGGCCGTCACGAGCTCGAGGATGTTCTGGACCGTCGGGATGGCCCGGTTCAGGATGCCCAGGCCGAAGTCCACCATCAGCATCACCATCGTGGCGGGCATGGCGACCTGGATGGTGATGAGGAAGAAGTTGATGACCAGCTTGCCCATCTGCTCCCAGACCTCGGCCGTCAGTTGGAAGCCCCCGAGCGGGATGACCTCGAAGCTCTGGTAGAAGCCTTGTACCAGCCACAGGTGTCCGCCCAGCGTCAGCAGGGCCGTCTGCGCCAGATAGAAGAACAGGTTGCCGACGGCTGTCGTCTGCGTCCGCAACATCGGGTTCAGCGTCGTCATCATCGACAGGCTCGTCTGCTGCGCCACCAGTTCGCCGGCTGCCTGAAAGGCCTGGAACATGACCATCGCCGCGTAGCCGAAGAGGACGCCGGTCGCGACCTCGACGACCAGCGCCAGCAGGAACGGCAGCAGTTGGCTCGGGACCTCGGGGGCCCGGGGCATGCTCGACCAGTAGGCAAAGGTCAGCACCAGCGCGAGGGCCGCGCGGCCTGTCGCCGGTACGGCCTTGGCACCGAGGATCGGTGCCTGCCCCATCATCCCGCTGGCCCTCGCGAGCATGAGCAGGAAGACCGGCATGGCTTGGCCCAGCAGCTCGAGGGCCGCCGTGCGCCAGACCTCTCCCATCATGTCGGGCTAACGTCCCAGCAGCTCGGGAATCGAGCTCCAGAGCCGGTTGATGTAACCCACCATCGTGGCCATCAGCCAGGGACCCACTGCCAGGATGACGCCGAAGACCGCGAGGGTCTTGGGCACGAAGGAGAGCGTCTGCTCCTGGATGCTGGTGATGGTCTGCAGCAGCGCCACGATGAAGCCCACTACGAGGCTGGTCAGGACGATGGGTGCCGACAGCAGCAGCACGAAGATGATCGCCTGGCTGACGACGTGGATGACGGTCGTGTCGCTCACGGGGACCTACTTGAAGGAGGTGATGATGGCCTGGGCCACCAGGTGCCAGCCATTGGCCAGCGAGAACACCAGGATCTTGAAGGCCGTCGAGATCATCTGGGGCGGCAGCATGCTCATGCCCAGCGCCATCAGGACATTGGCCACGACCAGATCGATGACGAGGAACGGCACGTAGATGATGAAGCCGATCTTGAAGGCCGTCGTCAGCTCGCTAATCATGAACGAGGGGATGGCCACGAGCAGCGGTACGTCCTCGCGCCGTTCCGGGACTGGTTGCTTCGTGATGCGCAGGAAGAACGCCAGTTCCTGCTCGTTCGTCTGGCGCATCATGAATGCGTGCATCGGCGCGATGGCGCGGCTGATGGCCGTGGGCTGGTCGATGCGCCGCGCGAGATAAGGCTGCACGGCGTCCCGGTCGATCGACGACCAGACAGGATTCATGGTGTAGAGGGCGAGGAACAGCGCCAGGCCCAGCATCACGGGGTTGGGCGGGATGGTCTGGGTGCCCATGGCCTGGCGCAGGAAGCCCAGAACGATGATCGTCCGCATGAAGCTGGTCGTCATGATCACGATGAAGGGCAACACCGTCAGCAGGGCCAGCGCGAAGATCAGCTGCATGGGCGTCGTCAGGCCCGGATTGTCGATCGGGGCCCGCAGGTCGACGACCGACAGGAGGCGATTGGCCTCCTGGCTCAGCCCCGCGAGCGGGGGCAAGGTCAGGGTCATCACGATTCCGGATCCTCCTGCTGCTGTTCCAGGATGTCGGCAAAGCTGCCGGGTCCCGACTGCGGCGCGAGGGCGGCAGGCTCGCCTACCGCGCCGATGCGGTCGAAACCATTCGGTCCCATCCCGACGAGCCAGCGCTGCCCCTCGACCGAGACCACGAGGAGGGCCCGCTGCGGATCCACGGGCAGCCTGTCCTCGATGCGGATGATGTCCCGGCGGACGCCGACGCCCAGCGAGGCTGCGAGGCGGCCCTTGCCCAGGCGGTTGGCAAGCCACCCGAGGCCGGCGAGGGCGCCGCAGACCAGGACGAGGTTGAGCAGGAACTGGCCGATCGGAAAGTCCGGCGCTGTCGGCGTCGCCAGGGGAGCGACGGTCGCGACGGCTTCAGGTATCGGTGTCAGGATGGCGACCACCGTGGCCATCACGAGGCCATACCCGTGAGGTCGGTACCCAGGATGCGCGTCAGTCGCACGCCGAAGTTGGCGCCCAGAACGACGATTTCGCCCTCGGCGACGTGGCGTCCGGACGCATAGAGATGGACGGGCTCCCCGGCAAGCTGGTCGAGCTCGATGACACTGCCCTCGACCAGCTTCATGACCTCGCGCAGGGGCAAGCTGGTGCGGCCCAGCTCGACGGTGACCGTCAGGCGGATGTCCCTCATCAGCGACAGGTTGTGTCGGGCAGGATCGCCGTCGCCGGGCTGGTGCGCGAGCGGGGCCAGCCGCACCTTGCTGTAGCCCTGTGTGGGGTCTTCGGTCATGGGATTACCCTCCGCGCAGGGACGCCACGGTCCCCGGTTCCAACGCAAGCACCTTGATGGCGACGTGGTCCTCGTACTGCGCCGGTTTGGCCCTGCCGACCGCCCGACCGTTGATGCAGAGCGTGACCGAGCCGTCCTGGGCACGGGGCAATTCGAGCAGCGAGCCTTCCTCGAGCGTGATCCAGTCAGCCAGGGAGACGTCGACGCTGCCGAGGCTTGCCGTGATCTGGACGTAGACGCCAGCCAACTGGCCCAAGGCCTGGTCGAAGGAGGTGTCGAAGGTCGGTTGGCGCCGCGACAGCAAATTGACCACTGCCGGCTCGCCAGCCGGAGTGTCGTCCTGTTGGTCGGGGAGGTCCGCTTTGCCTGCCTCGCCCGTCAGGCCCATCTGCTGGATGGTCGCGGCCAGATCGCGCCCGAAGCTCGCCGCAAGCTGCTCGGTCTCGCCCTCGAGGGCGCTGAAGTCCAAATCGGGCGGCTCGGACTGGGGCAGTTCGGGAATCGCGACCTTCATGTCGGGTTCCCGGTCCGGGGCCTTGGGATCGCTGTAAGCCACGGTGAAGTCTCCGCGGCCCATGAACAGGCTACCTATGGCCACGATGCAGGCTCCGGCGACGAACCCGTGGCTTATGGCCCGGTCGGGATCCGCCACGAACCCGAGGGCGGTGCGGACGGCCCTGACGGCCGGCATCGAGCTGCCGACCGGCCCGAAGACCGAAACGAGCAGCACGCCCGTCAGCCAGGAGGCCGCGAATCCCAAGCTCCAACCGTAGTAGTAGCCGATAAGGCCGCGCAGCGCCGGCCAGAGCGCTGCCGTACCGAAGGGCTCCTGGCGAGGATCAAAGAGCTCCTTGCGCAGCAGCGAGGCCATCAGGCCACCCAGCCCGAAGGCCGAGGCCATGCCGACGGTCGCCCACAACGCCCCACGCCAGGTCCCCTCTCCGGAGACCCACCGCGCAAAGCCACGAGGCGCAATGGGCGCCATCTCGGGTGCCTCGCGCAGCAACCAGCGGGCGGTCAGTTGCAGCCAGCCCCGAGGTGTCTCGAGCGGATTGTGCGAGAGCGTCAGCCCCCACCGAGCCGACAGCCCCCAGAGGAGCAGCAGCGCCAGCAGGCCCATGACGACGGAAACCACGGCCCCCTTCCACCACGCGGGCGGGATGAGGACGACGCGTGGCAAGCGCCGCCGGTACCACAGGTGATGGGCCAGCGCCGCAGCCAGTCCGGCGACGGCCACGCCCCAGAAACCAAGCAGCAGCAGGTTGAGACCGCCCTTGCCCCGCGTGATGAGGCTCATCACGAGGAAGATCGGGTACACGCCCACCACCAGCGGCAACCACTGCCCCTGCAGGGGGACACGGACCTCGGCGCGCTTGCGGGCCATCAGTCGTCCCTCTCGAGACGCACGACCTGCACCGCCCGGCGCAGGCCGTCGGGCGTCGTGCCGGGACTGACGCGGATGGTCGCGCCACCGACATCCGCCGACAGGGGCGCCACGACCAACTGATCGAGGACCAGCAGGTCGTCACGTTCCAGGTTCTGCAACTCGGCCAGCGTCAGCGTGGTGCTGCCCAAGGTCACGAGCACGCGCACGGGTGTGTCCCCGAGCTGGGCCAGCCTGCCCGAAGCCGCCGAGTCGTCCCGCGTCTGCCATGTCAGTTCGGCCACGGCCTCCATGGCCTCGTCGAGCGGAGAGATCAGCGGTTGCGGCAAGGCCACCACCAGCCGCGCCGTCGCCCGGCCTGAGGTCCGGATGCGGAAGGACGTGCAGACCATAGGTGTCGCAGGCGCGAGTCCAGGGACGACTTCCTGCAGCTCCTCGAGCGTCGGGGCCTCCGGGAAGGTCCCCAGTTGCCCTTCGAAGGCTGCGATTTCGGCCCACGCCTGGCTATGCAGGTCCGCGACGCGGGTGAGCAGGTTATCGACGATGCCGATGGCCTCGTCGTCCAGGTCCTCGTTCCCGTCACCTCCGAGCAGGGCCTGGACACCTGCCATCGACAACAGGAAGAGGACGCCTCCTGCCTGTTCCGTGAACTGGTAGACGCCCCAGAAGGCCTCTTGCCCGTGCCGTTCCGCCATGGTTGCGTAGGGCAACATCTCGAGCCCGGATACCGTCCACTCGAGCTGTGGCAGGCCCGTTTCGGGAAGTTGGCCGTACTCGTCCGGTTCGGGGGGCATGCGCAGCACGTCCGCCATCTGCATCCCCAAGTGGTAGAGGGCGCGGAAGAGAGCGGGCTGTAAGGCGGGTGCCTGCGGCTCCATCGATTTCCACTATGCCGCAGGGCACCACGCAATTCGGTGACAGGCGTGGCATCCTGCCACGCTCCCGTGCGCTACCGGACGAGGTTGTTGACGTCGTCGATCAGGGCGTTGCCGACCTGAATGATCTTGACGCTGGCCGTGAAGGACTTCTGCGCAATGGTCATCTCGGGCAGCGTCGTGTTGACCGAGCTGTTCGAGGCCTCGAGCCGTCGGCCCAGCACCTGCGTGCCGTCGAAGCCCACGTCGAGGGTGTCCGCGGTATTGCCCACTCCGGCGGTCGGCGCGGTCCGGGTCGGCACGCGGCTGCCCGCGGCGCCCAGGAAGATGTCCCCACCTGCAGCCGGGGTCCACGAGAAGAGCGAGCCAGAGGACGTCCGGGCGAGGCCCTCCCGCGACTGGAACTTGGCGAGGGCCACGAAGACCGGTGTCTTGTTCCCGGCCTTGTCTGTCGTGACGTCACCGTTGACGAGCAGGCCACCACGCTCGTCGAACCTGATGGTCTCGTCCGAGATGTTGGTGTTGCGGGCCAAGGCGACATCGCTGGAGATGACCTGATCGATCTCGATGGGCTTGAAGAGATAGCTTTGGAACGATGGGCTGGTGTTCGGCTCGCCATTCGTCAGCTGCTTGAATTCCGCAATCTTGGCGCCGTCCCCGCTCGGCGAGCGCCGGCTGGCCGGGGGATCCAATGCGAAGCCGGGCAAGTTGGCGGCGCCGTCCCGGTAGGTGTTCTTCTCGCCCTGGATGCCCATCACGAACATGCCTTCCTGGTTGACCAGGCGGAACTTGCCCGAGGTCTGGGTGCCCAATTGTCCGTCGACGACGTAGTCAAGGCGGAAGCTGCCGTCGCGGGTGAAGACCAGCTCATCCATGGTCGTGGGCGTGGGGGTCTTGGAGAGGATGAAGAAGCCCTCGCCGTTGATGCCCAGGTCCGTCTGGCGCGTGCTCTCCGCGAGCAGGCCTTGCGAGAAGTCCGTCTTGATGGCGCTGATGCGGCTGCCGCCCATCGGCATCGAGATAGGGTTCAGGCCACCGAACGCGCCCTCGGGCTTGGTGGCCCCGTACATCGTCTGCGAAAGCACGTCGTCGAACTCGACGCGTTGCTGCTTGTAGCCCGTCACATTCGAGCCCGTGAGGTTGCCCGCAAGCACCTTGAGCCATTGGTCCATCGACTGGATGCTGTTGACGCCCGTCAGGCGAATGTCGCCCATGGAACACCTCGTCTCGTCGCGGGGGGATTTTCAAGCGCCGGGCGCGTCGCCCGGAACGGCCGTCAGGCCTCGACGGCCTCGACCTGGTCTAGACGGTAGTCCTCGCCATTGACCCGGACGCGCGGCATCTGGTCGGGCTTGCTGAAGTCGAGGGACTCGACCCGGCCCTTGATGTAGTTGTCGCGGCCGACCTTGAGCGTGACCATCCGGTCGATGAGCGCCGTGGCGGCGTTCACGCGCTGGTTGGCGAGCGTGACCTCGTTGATCTGGCTCATCGAGATGGCTGCATTTACCTGCGCGAACTGGGCAATCATGTCCGTCGCATTCAGTGGCGCTTCAGGGTCTTGATTGGTCAACTGGGCGACCAGCATCTTGAGGAAGCCGTCAGCCTGCTCCTGTGCGCTCGCCACCGAGGTGGCGCTGCCCGGCTTCTGCGGGGGCGGGGTATAGGCGATTGCCTGAACTTCGCGGCTGCTCATCGACCAGTCTCCGTCTTCTCCGGGCGCGTTAGCCTCCTGTACCCTGCCGGATCGGCAACCTATCGCCGGCCTAACGGTTTCAGAATGAATCCTTGATGAAATCCCCGGGGGTTTGCGGGGGGGCCGTGCGCGGTACAGTCTCGTCGTGCGGGCGCATACCCTCGGCTTCATCGCCTTGGCGGCCATGACGGTGCTGTCCGGGCCGCTCCCCGCCGTGGCCGGACGCGGCCGTGTCGCTCCGGACCCCTGGCAGGGGCTGGCCGACGACGAGCGCGTGGCCGACCGCCTCTCGCTGGCCGCCCGCAAGGAAGCCCTGCCCGCAGTCGCCCCGGCGAGGCCCCTGCCGCTCGCTTGGCGGCAAGCGCTGGGGCTCATGGCACCCTCTCCCGCGGAGCGCTCGCTTCGCGCCCGCCGTATCGCGCGGCACTGGCCGGAGGACGGCCTGCCGAGCCTGCGTGTCCTGCTCGGTCACGTCGAACCTGTTGTCAGGGAGCAAGCTGCTCACGTTCTGGGCTACATGGCGGATGCCGGAGCTCCACCGTTCCTGATGCTCCACGTCGCCGATCCGGTCGCGCGCGTTCGTGCCGCGATGCTTGCCGCGCTGGCCCGGACGGCATCGAGGCGTGCTCAGCGCAGCCTCGAGGCGGCCCTTGCGGATCCTGACCCCGGAGTCAGGCAGGCGGCACGCGAAGGCCTCGGGGGTATCGGAGCCGGACGTGAAGCCCTGCTTTTGGCCGCAAGTCGGCTTCCCGCCGCGGAGCGCTTGGCGTGTTGGGCTGCGATGGCACGCTTGCCCGGTCGTCAGGACGGCAGAGCCCTTCAGGAGGTGCTGTTCTCGCCTGCTGGCGTGACCGCGTGGCGTTCCGGGACGCCTGAGGTCCACGTCATCCTGCGGGGCCTCGCGCGCCGGCTTGAACCGGACCAGACCGAGCAACTGGCCGCCTTCGTCCATGCAAGCGACCCTCAGGTGCGACGACTCGCGGTCGCCGTGCTGGAGGAGACCCTGAACCCCGCCGTCGGTTCGGTCTTCGCGGCGGCCTTGCAGGAAAACGACGAAGAGGTCCGTGGGCGTGCCGCCTCAGCGATTGGGCGTCTGGGCGACCCTGCCGGGGTCGAGGCACTCCTCGAGGGTCTGCTGCGAGGAGACCTGCGCTGGGCGGGTGCCGATCAGGCCCTGCTGGCCCTCTGGCGTCTCGAGGCTCGCAGCGTGGTCCCTCGCCTGCGCGAGGCCGCCCGGCCTGCCGTTGGCGCAGTGCAACCCGGCGTGCTCATCCTTCTGGGGCATTGGGGGACCGTGGCCGACCTGCCCGTGCTGGCGAGGCGCCTCGGGGATCCCGAGGCATCCGTCCGTCTGGCGGCCACTCGTGCGCTGGGCCTGATCCTTGACAGGCACAAACCTCCGGCCTGTCCGGCACCTCCCGCGGCAGCGCTGGGTACGGACGCCCTGCTGGCGCCTGGGCCCCTTGCCGGCCGACCGGGATGTCACCAGCATCATGTCGCGCCGGCCCTTGCCGATACGGATGCCGCCGTAGCCCTTGCCGGCCTCGAGGTTGTCCGGCGCCATCCTTCCGCGTGGCTCGTACCCGACGTCGTCCGCCTGGCCATGGGGCCCGGGCAGACCGTTCGGATCGCGGCCTTGCCCACGCTTGCGGTGCTCGGCGTACCGGGCCTCGAGGGGCGCCTGCTTCCCGAGGTCGAGGCGGGCACGCCTGCTGCTCTCGAGGCCGCGTGGATTCTGGGCGGACCTGTCGGGGACGTGGCCCGGGACGTCGCCATGGCGTCTGGGGATGCTGCCTTGCGTGGTCGTTGGCTGGCCTGTATCGAGGCCGGTGGTGGCGGAGCGTTCCGCCTGTCGGACGTGCCGGCCTTCCTGCGGGATCCCGATCCGGCCATGCGGGCGCGGGCCGCAAGGCTTGCGTGGCGGGGTGTCGTGCCACGGGAACGCTGGCCCGGGCCAGAACAGCTCGAACCCCTTTCGGCGGCCAGACTCTGGGCCGGTGCCGCACGCCTTCCCGGCAAGGCGGGGGCGGCTGCACGTGGGCGCTGGCTGGGGGCGCTCAGCCATCCGGATCCCATCGTGCGCCTTGCCGCGACCGAGGCGCTGGGCGGCGTGCCCACGGCCGGCATGCTCGGTCCGCTCGGACTGCGGTCCCGGGATCGCGATCCTGAGGTGGCCCGAGCTGCTTGGCGCGCAGCGTTGCGTTGGCTCGATCCGGGCGCGGAGCGCCTGGTCTCCGGGCTGATTTCCGGCGGGGGGGCTGCCGCCCGCGGTGTCCTCGATGCCTGTCCCGGGGATCATCCCCGCAGGGACACGTGGGTCCGGATCGGACGCTCCAGCGGGGATCTTAGGGTGCGTTGGGCTGCGGATCGCCTCGCGAGCCGCGTCGGTGAGCCGGCTTCCTGGGGGAACCCGTAGCCGCCGCCGTTCGTCCCTATTTCGGGACTGGCCTGCTGGCACCGGGGATGGTGTCATGGCGGTGTCCCCTTCGCGGAGGTCGCCACCATGTCGCTGCTTGCCCTGGCCGTCAGTCTGGCCGCTGCCCCTGCCGAGACGCCGCCGCCCCGGACGAACCTGCCCTACGTGACGTCGGTCTCGGGCCCCGCGACGGTGGGCAAGGGCGAGACGGCCGTCGTCAAGGTCGAAGGTTCCTGGCCGGACCCCTCGTGGTCGCTCGGACGCATCCATGTGCGCAGGGAGGGGCGCCGTGTCGTGGTCGCCCTTGCCGGTGCGGCCCGGCGTGACGGCTTTTTTCCCATGGTGCTGGTTCCCTTCACGGCGACGGCCTCCCTGCCCGTGCTTCCCCCGGGGACGTGGACCGTCGTCGCGGCCGGCAGGAACGAAGACGCGACATGCTCGCTGCACGTGCTCTCCGGCCACTAGGCTTACCCAGGAATTAACGTCAGTTTGGTCCATCTTGAACCGACAATCGAGGCAGGAGGGACGGGGGCATGACGCAGACCAAGGGAACGTGGCTGGCAGGCCTTTGCCTCGCCATCACGCTTTCGGGTTGTGGCCGACCGGGCGTCCCGGCGTTGCCCGATCCGCTGGGCAGCAACGGTAGCCAGGCTCAGCCCCAGGCACCCGTCGCGCACCTGCCGGCCGGTGTCCTCGCCACCTCGATCCGCGTCACGGCGCAGGACAGCCGGGTTGCCGTCGGTTCCAGCATCCGCATTCAGGTCCTCGTGCAGCTTTCCAATGGCCAAGTCGTCAGCGATCCCTTGCTCTGCCGCTGGTCCGTGTCCGATCCTCAGGCCGCCACGGTCGATCGCACCGGGCTCGTGACCGGTCTGAATCCCCGGTCCGCCGTGGTCCGGGCGCAGGTCGGCGATGCCGTCGCCGAGGTGGCGCTCGACGTCGTGCCGACCGATCTCGTCTGGCAGCAGGTCACCTCGCCCGTCACGTCCGACCTCTTCGCCGTCCGCATGCTCTCCCGTCAGGACGGCTGGGCCGTCGGGGCCCGCGGCACCATCCTTCGCTGGGTCAGCCAGCAGTGGGTCGTGCATCCCGGCGCCACCGACGCCGGTGTCACCCACCGCGGCATGTCGTTCTCCGACCCCGGCACCGGCTGGATCGTCGGCCATCGCGGGACCGAGGATCGCCCGCAGGGCGCCGTCGCCCTGGCCTTCGCCGGCCAGCAGTGGGTGCCGGTTCCCGTGCCGGCCACCGGTGGCCTTCGCGCCGTCGCCACCATCGATCGCGATCGGGCGTGGGCCGTGGGCGCCGATGCCTCGGGCCGCGCGCTCATCATGCGCTGGAACGGCCGCTCGTGGATTCAGGACTCCTCGTGGACCGGCAAGGGCGCACTCAACGCCATCCAGATGATGGGCTCCGAGGGCTGGGCTGTTGGCCGCGACGGCAACAACCCCCTCGTGCTTCACTTCGACGGCAGCCGCTGGACCAAGCAGAACCTGCCCTTCGGCACCGGCCTTCTCGAGTCCGGCGAGCTCAAGGGCATCCACATGCTCAACGGGGATCAGGGTTATGCCGTCGGCTGGTCCGAGCCCGCTGTCGGTTTCCGCAAGGGCCTCGTGTTCCGCTTCGACGCCCGTGGCCAGAGCCGCTTCCAGTGGTCCCAGTGGCAGCGTGTCGAGGCCGCCGATGCCGGCGTGCCCTACCTGGCGCAGGCCACCTTGAACGCCGTGTCGATGCTGTCCGGCAACGAGGGCTGGATGCTGGGCGAGACCGTCACCCCCCGCCAGCTGCTTCCCGTGGCCCCGGTCAACGACCTCTTCGCCAACCTGCTGACTTTCGACGGCAACAACTACCGTCCGGATAGCCGGATCGTCGGCAACAACCTCAGCAAGGAGTGCACGGGCATCCACCTGCTGCCCGAGGGGCAAGGCGCCGTGTGTGGTCGCCAGGGTTACCTGATGATGCGGATGCCGGACTTCCGGCAGGTCTACGGGGCCGTGCCCTCGATGACCTCGCGGAACTGACCGTAACCCCCGGCAAACAAGCCGACGGCGTTGGCAACGGGACGCTCGGGCCGCTGGCCCACGAGCGTCCCGTTCGGCGTCCAAAGGGTCGTGGAGGTCCCCCCGTCCAGATTGAGGCCTTGCCGGGCTCCCCAGCGGACCAACGTGGCGGCGGTCTCGTCGAGCGTCATGCCGAGGTCGCCCGGTCGGTCCTGCCCGGTCGCCAGCAGGATGATCGAGCCGTCCTTGCCGAAGCCGGCTGCGGTCCGTGCATGGCGGCCTCGCATGATGTCCGGCCGGAAGCGCTCATCCTGGCCGACCTGGACCTGTCCGTCCCGGACCAGTTCGGGCCCGGCGCCCAGGGCGTCGCCCCCCATGCCCCAGAATTCGGTCGTGGGCTCGTGCAGGTTCAGTACGGCACCGCGCTTGGCGCGCGAGGCGAGCCATGCTGCCCGAACGCCCCGTGCGTGCAGGATCCAGCCTCCCGGCGGCAAGCCCATGTCGCGCTGGCCGACGCCCAGGACGATGCCATCCTGCGAAACGGCCAGTTCGACGCTGTCGTCGTCTCCTCGCGTCCCGCTGCGGGTGTTCCAAGGCGCGCGAAAGAGGCTGAGCCCGTCGGCAGCGGCCGGCAGGACATTCACTTGGTCAACCTCGGCGCTTTCACCGCCGGGAAGCAGGACCCAGGGCTGGACCGAGGCACGTGCCACGGTGCTGCGGTTTCCGGCCAGGTGCAGCGCCGACCGGGCATGGATGGGACCCGACACGATGCGGTTGTCCTGCTGGACGAGCCCCAGGGCGATCCCGTCCCTCGGGCTGAAGAATCCTCCGTTGACGGCCGCGAGCGGGGCGTGGCGGCGTGCCAGGGTGCCGGTGGACTCGAGCCGGGTCCCTTGCCGGTTGAGCAAGCGCAAATGTGCTGCACCCGGCTCGGCCAGAAGTACGAAGGTCCGCTGCCGTCCCTCGTCGCGTCCACGCTCCTCCTCGACGAGCGTGATGCCGGGAGAGAGGCTGCGGGTGGCCACCTTGTCGAAGACCTTGCGCAGCACGACCGTCAGACCGTCCTTGTCCTCCTTGGCCTCGAAGGGCATGGCGTAGGGCCACGGCACGCCCACAATGAGACCCTGGTCGGAAGTTGCCGTCGCCACGACGGGCAGCAACGGGTCCCCGGTTTCGCGGGGCCCCGGAGCCCATCGGGTCGGGACGGGGCGCAGCCGGATCTGCAGGCCTTCGGGCAGGGGCGCCACGTCGAGGGCTGCCGGTCGCGAGCCTGGTCGCCATTTCAGGCGCATCGCCAGCGTCCCGGCATCGCGCCAGGTGCCGACGACCAGCGGTTCGGGGGCGGGGCGAGCCTTGCCGGCACCGAGGCCCAGAAGACTGCCCGCGCAGAGCAGGAGCAGCGTCCTGCCGGACGGCCTCGTCAAGGCTTGGCGGTCTCTCCGACCCCGGAACGCGTGATGCGGGCACCGACGGAGATGAGCTTCTCCTCGAGGCGCTCGTAGCCGCGGTCGATGTGGTGCACGCCCGTGATCTGGGTCGTGCCCCGCGCGGCAAGGCCCGCGACGACCAGTGCCGCACCGGCCCGGAGGTCGGTGGCCCGCACGGGGGCGCCGGTCAGCGGGCGGACACCCTGGATGACGGCGCAGTTGCCTTCGGTCTTGATGTTGGCGCCCATCCGCAATAGCTCGTCCACGTGAAGGAAGCGGTTTTCGAAGACCGTTTCCGTCAGCATCGAGGTCCCGGGCGTCATGGCGAGCAGGGCCATCGTCTGGGCCTGCAGGTCCGTGGGGAAGCCCGGGAAAGGCAACGTCCGGACATCGATGGGCGTCAGTTCGCCGGTCGCCTGCACCCGCAAGGCTTCGGGGGCGGTCCACGTCACGCTCACGCCCATCTCCTGCAGCTTGCCGGATAGCGAAGCCACGTGCTCGGGGCGGATGCCGACCAGCGTCAGGTCGCCACGGGTCGCTGCCGCCGCAATCATGAACGTCCCGGCCTCGATGCGGTCGCCGATGCAGCGGTGTCGGACCCCGACCAGGTCGGGACGTCCCTCGATGCGCATGCACTCGGTCCCGGCGCCTTCGATGCGGGCGCCCATGGCCGTCAGCAACTCGGCCAGATCGACGATTTCGGGTTCCTGGGCACCGTTGGTCAGGGTGGTGGTGCCCTCGGCCAGGGCAGCGGCCATCATGATGGTCTCGGTGGCACCCACGGAGGGGTAGTCGAGGTAGATGGCGGCGCCGACAAGCTTGTCCGCCTTGGCGATGGCATAGCCGTGCTCGATGGCGACCTCGGCACCCAGGGCGCGAAGCCCCTTTAGGTGCAGGTCCACCGGCCGCGAACCGATGGCGCAGCCACCGGGCAGCGGGATCCGGGCCTGGCCGAGCCGCGCGAGGATGGGGCCCAGCACGAAGAACGAGGCCCGCATGCGGGTCACGAGGTCGTAAGGTGTCGTGTGGCTGGTCAGGACCGATGCATCGAGCGCGATGCCGTCGTGTTGCCGCTGGACCTTGACCCCGATGCTGGTTAGCACCTCGAGCATCACCTGAACGTCGGCGAGCTCGGGCACATTCTCGAGTACCGTCGTGCCCGAGGCGCACAAGGTGGCCGCGAGCAGGGCGAGGGCCGTGTTCTTGGCCCCACTGACGGCGAGGGTGCCGACGAGGGGTTGACCGCCTTCGATCAGGATGGCTTCCAAGGGTTGAGACTCCGGGGGGCTGGGGATGACCCCATCTTGCGCGGCGCGGGCACGGCGTACAGTGACAGCCGCACGGCCCTTATGGTCCGGCAGTGTACCAGACGGCCCGGTCGCGAAGCCCGGGCTCAGCCCTTCATGTTGAGGCGGCCGGCACCCTTGCGCGCCTCGATGCGGATCAGGATGTCCTCGGCCTTGATGCCTCCGGAGATCTCGGCCCGCACCCAGTAGCGTCCGGGACCTTCGATGTAGAGGTCCTCGAAGCCGGTCCGGAAGCCGACGCCGCCTCCCTCGCTGTCGATGCCGACGGCGGCGTGCTCGAACTCGGCCAGGCGCTCCTTCTTGTTGGGCGAGAGCACCGCGTGCTTGCAGCTGTACTTGCCTGGCTTCAGGTCGTAGAGGGAGCTCAGCACGACCAGGTCGAGGTTCACGGGGAAGGTCTCGGCGACGACGCGGTGGATGGGGTGGATGAAAAGTTGCTTGTTGTTCGAGATGTCGACTTCGACGCTTTCGAACAGGGTGGTGGAAACGACAGGCATCGGTATCCCTTTCCCGCCACGGGGCGATGGCGGCCATGTACCCCTCGGGACGCCGGGCCACACTCCGCGGCGGCGTCCTTGCTCCCCTGTCACGGCGTGGCGTATGATGACGCTCCGCGGTCTCCTAGCTTTCGGCCGCGGACATCACGCACGCCACCGGACTGGACGCGGGCTCCCGGAAACGGGCCGACGACGGGTTGAAGGTGGCGGAGGACAAGCCGGGCCCCGCGGGCCCAACAGGAGCCGCACACGTGTCCACCACGTCCATCAAGTCCCTGCTCGAGGCGGGCGTCCACTTCGGTCACCAGACCCGTCGATGGAACCCCAAGATGCGTCCTTTCATCCATGATGAGAAGAGCGGCATCTACATCATCGACCTGCGCAAGACCTCGAAGATGCTCGACGCGGCCTACCGCTTCGTGCAGACCTCGGTCGCGGCCGGCAAGCAGGTCGTTTTCGTCGGCACCAAGAAGCAGGCTCAGGAGTGCATTCGCGAGGAGGCCGAGCGCTGCAACATGCACTTCATCAATGTTCGCTGGCTGGGCGGCATGCTGACCAACTGGGCGACCATCGAGAAGCGGCTTGCCCGCCTCCGTGACCTCGAGTCCAAGCGGGCCGACGGCACCTTCGAGCGCCTGCCCAAGAAGGAAGTCATCCTCCTCGAGAAGGAAATCACCAAGCTCGAGCGCATCCTCGGCGGCATCAAGGGCCTGTCCCGCCGCCCGGACATCGTCTACATCGTCGACACCAACAAGGAGCACATCGCCGTTGCCGAGGCACGCCGCCTGGGCATTCCCGTCGTGGCGATGGTCGACACCAACTGCGACCCCGACCAAGTCGACTGGATCATCCCTGCGAACGATGACGCCATCCGCTCCGTCAAGCTGATCACCGGTGCCATCGCCAATGCGGTCATCGAGGGTCGTCAGGGCGAGCAGTATGCGCCCCACGGCGGCGGTATCCCCGCCGAGCTGACCGGCGATGAGGATGCCTCCGGAGCCGAGGCGGAGCCTGCGCAGGTCGGCTGATCCCGATCCGGGTCGACAGCGGGGGTCGCGCCTGTGGCGCGGCCCCCGCCGTGCTATCATGGGCCATTCCCTTTTTGCTTTGAGGTGATGACGTGACTGCGCAGACGACCGATGTTTCCGCCACCAAGGTCAAGGAGCTCCGCGAGCTCACCGGTGCCGGCATGATGGAGTGCAAGAAGGCCTTGGTCGAGGCCGGCGGCGATGTCCAGAAGGCCATCGACGAGCTGCGCAAGCGCGGCGTCACCAAGGGTGCCAAGCTTTCCGGCCGCGTCGCCTCGGAAGGTGCCGTGACCTCCTACGTCCACATGGGCGGCAAGATCGGCGTCCTGCTCGAGGTCAACTGCGAGACCGACTTCGTCGGTCGCAGCCCCGAGTTCGGTGATCTGTGCCGTGACATCGCGATGCACATCGCGGCCGCGGGGCCGCGCTTCGTGCGCCGCGAGGAAGTTCCTGCCGACGAGGTGGCGCGTGAGCGCGACGTGCTCGCCGGTGCCGAGGACATCAAGTCCAAGCCCGAGAATGTGCGCGACAAGATCGTCGAGGGTCGCATCAACAAGTTCTACGAAGAGATCTGCCTGCTCGAGCAGCCCTTCGTGAAGGACCCCTCGATCAAGCTTCAGGAGATGATCGCCCAAGCGCAGGCCAAGATCGGCGAGAAGATCGACGTCCGGCGTTTCGTGCGGTACCAGCTTGGCGAGGGCCTCGAAAAGCGCAGTGACGACTTTGCTGCCGAGGTGGCGGCCCAGACGGGTCTCTGACGTGCTGGGGACCGGGCCATTGACCACGCCGGATCCTGTCGCTCGGGGTTGCCGGTACAGGCGTATCCTGCTCAAGCTCTCGGGTGAGGCCCTCATGGGCGCTCAGGGCTATGGCATCGATCCGGCAGTTATCGGCCAACTGGCCCGCGAGGTTGCTGAGCTGCGTGCCGACGACGTCGAAGTGGCTCTGGTCGTGGGTGGTGGCAATATCTTCCGTGGTCTGGCGGCGTCAGCCACAGGGATGGATCGCTCTACGGCCGACTACATGGGCATGCTTGCCACCGTCATGAACTGCCTGGCGCTGCAGGACGGCCTCGAGAAGGTGGGTGTCCGTACCCGCGTCCAGAGTGCCATCGCGATGCACGAGGTCGCCGAGCCCTTCATTCGCCGGCGGGCTGTCCGCCACCTGGAGAAGGGGCGGGTCGTGATCTTTGCTGCGGGTACGGGCAATCCGTACTTCACGACCGACACGGCCGCTGCCCTGCGTGCCGCCGAGATCGGGGCCGAGGTCCTTCTCAAGGCGACCAAGGTCGACGGCATCTATGATGCCGATCCCCGCAAGCATCCTGATGCGGTCCGCTACGACCACGTTTCCTTCCGGGAAGTGCTGGCCCGCGACCTCAAGGTCATGGATGCCACCGCCTTCTCGTTGTGTCGCGACACGGGCATGCCCATCGTGGTCTTCGACATGTCGGTGGACGGCAATATCGCACGCGTGGTTCGTGGCGAGCCCATCGGCACGATGGTCTCGGAGGCCGGGCCGGAAGGTCCGGGAGGTGGTCATGGCCAAGGATGAAAAGAGGCCCGAGGGCGTCGGCGGGGCCGTCCTCGTGTCCGAGGCCGAGGGTCGCATGCGCAAGGCCGTCGATCGTGTCGTGCACGAGCTGGCGTCCATTCGGAGCGGTCGCGCCGTGCCTGCTCTGCTGGACCGGATCGAGGCCGAGTACTACGGCACCCCTACGCCCGTGAAACAGATGGCCACCATAAGCTCGCCGGATGCGCGCACCTTGCTGATTACGCCTTATGACAGGACGGCCTTGTCGGCCATCGAGAAGGCCATCCAGAAGTCTGACCTGGGCATCAATCCGGGTAATGACGGCCAGAATCTGCGTCTGGTCTTCCCGCCCCCGACCGAGGAGCGTCGTCGCGAGCTGGTCAAGATTGCCAAGCGCGAAGCCGAGGAGGGCAAGGTCGTCGTCCGCAATGTCAGGCGTGACGAGAACGATAGGGTCAAGGCTCTCGAAAAGAAGGGCGAACTGACGCAGGACCAATCCAAAGCGCTTCAGGACCAGCTGCAGAAGCTGACCGACCGCACCACGGCGGACATCGATCGCCTGGTCGCGGCCAAGGAAGCCGAGATCCTGGAGATCTAGTGCGCCCGGAATCGGAGCGGTTCGTGGGTGCGCGCCTGAAGGATGCGGCGGGCTGGCTGGAAGGTCGACCTCACAGGGTTGTCGTGCGCGTGGCACCGCGCGCGATTGTCCGCCAGATCGGGGATCGGACGCCTTCGGGTGCGGATCCGGAGTGGCGCATCGTCAAGCTGACGAAAGAAGGCCCGGGCTGGCGCCTCGACGTGACGCCGGGACATCCGGACGCCCTGCCTCCAGACCGTCATCGCCGACCCGAGGAGTCGAACCGTGGAAGCTGAACAGGCCCTTGCCGGCGAAGGTCCACGCGAGCCCGTAGGCATCCGGGATCGGGCCAAGTTCCGCAAGCGCGTGGTCTTCGGCCTGTTGGCGGCGGTCCTCGCGATCGCCTTCGTGACCTTGGGGGGGCCTTGGTTGCTTGCCTTGCTGCTGGTGCTCGCGTGGTTCTCGTGCCGTGAATACTTCGAGCTGGTCGAGGCCAAGGGCTACCGACCGGCCACACGCCTGGCAACGGTTTCGGCGCTGGCCATCATGGTCCTCACGGACCAGACGGGCACGCGCTACCACGGCATGTTCGTCGCCGTCTCGATCATCCTGTGCTTCTTCGCGCTGATCATGCGCGGTGCCCCCTGGTATCGGCAGATGCCACGCCTCGAGCTGCCCGAGGCCCCCGAGGACCGCGCCGACATGGCCTCGATCGCCGACGTGGCCACAACGGCACTCGGTATTCTCTACTGCGGTTGGATGCCCAGTTTCATCCTGATGCTGCGCAAGTTCGACCCGGGTGCGCGGGACCTCGAGGATGTGCTCGGTCCGGGCGTCCTCATCGAGGCGCTTCAGGGCTATCCCCACGGTCTCTGGATCACGCTGATGTTCTTTGCCGTCGTCATCGGATCGGACTCCGGCGGCTTCTTCTTCGGCAAGTTTCTGGGCCGGCATCCCCTGATTGGGCCGTTGTCGCCTCGCAAGACCATCGAAGGGGCCATGGGTGGCATCTTCACGGCCGTACTGGGTGCTCTCGGCATCGCTGCCCTCGCGCGTGTCTGGCCCGGTGGTCCCACCGCCGAGAATCTCGCCGATCCTCTCTGCATCGCTCTGTTTGCCGTCGTCGTGGCCATCACCGCGCAAGTCAGCGATCTCTCGGAGAGCCTGCTGAAGCGCGACGTTGGCCGCCGTGACGCCGCCGAGCTGATTCCAGGCCACGGAGGCATGCTGGACCGCGTGGACGGCTACCTCCTTTCGGGGGCCGTCGCGTTCTGGTTCGTGCTCTTCTTCTGGCCTTTGATGGTCGGGGCCGTCCGCTGATGACGCTGTCCACAAGGCGTCGCGTGGTCATCTTGGGAGCGACGGGCTCCATCGGGCGGCAGGCACTCGAGGTCGTGGCCGCCCATCCTGATCGTCTCGAAGTCGTGGGCCTTTCGGCCGGCAGCAACGTTGCCGCCCTGCGCGACCTCGCCCAGACCTTTCCGGGAGCTGCGCTGGCCGTCGCCGACGAAGCGGAGGCCAGCCTGCTGGCCGCTGCCGTGGGGCGAAGCGTCGGACACGGACTTGCCGGCATGGTCGCGGTGGCCGGGGCGCCCGATGTCGATGTCGTTCTGGTGGGCGTCAGCGGGGCCCTGGGCCTCGCGCCCACCCTTGCGGCCATCCGCGCGGGCCGCAAGGTGGCCTTCGCGAACAAGGAGACGCTCGTCGCGGCCGGGGATGTGGTGATGGGCGCCTTGGCCCGGTCACCGGATGCCGGTATGTGCCCGATGCCGTCGACTCGGAGCACAGCGCGCTTTGGCAGTGCCTGCGCGGCGAACCGCTCGAGGCCGTGCGCAAGGTCGTGCTGACGGCCTCTGGCGGCGCGCTGCGTGACAGGCCAGTTGACCAGCTGGCGACGGCGACCGTCGACCAGGTCTTGGCCCACCCGACGTGGCCGGCCATGGGGCGCAAGATTACGGTCGACAGCGCCAACCTGATGAACAAGGCGCTCGAGGTCATCGAGGCCCAGATCCTTTTCGGCTTGCCCGTGGATCGTGTAGAGGTTCGGATTCACCCCCAGAGCGCGATCCATGGTCTCGTCGAGTTCCGGGACGGCTCGGTCAAGGCTCAGGTGGGGCCACCCGACATGCGCATGCCGATCCAGGTGGCCCTGCTGCATCCGGACCGTCCCGAGAGCCCGTGGCCCGGCGGCAGTTGGACCTCGTGGGAGTTTCGTGCCGTCGACCCGGCGCGCTACCCCGCCTTGGCGCTGGGCTACGAGGCCGGTCGAGCCGGGCGCGGCCTGCCTGCCGTCCTGAATGCGGCCAACGAGGTGGCGGCAGCGCGGTTCCTTGCCGGCGACATCCCGTTCGGGGCCATCGTGCCCATGGTCCGGGCGGTCATGGCGCGTCATCAGCCGTGCGATCTGCATACTGAGGACGATGTCTGGGCGCTTGATCGTTGGGCTCGGGCCGAAACGGCGGCCATGACGTCCGCGATCCGCTAAAATTCGGGTTCCCGGCCCTTTCCTCGGGAATCAGGAGCCTCAAGCGGATGACCATGCTGTTCAGCCGGCGCAAGACGCGCCAGATTCATGTCGGCAAGGTGCCGGTCGGTGGCGATGCGCCCATTGCCGTGCAGAGCATGACGATTTCGGATACCCGGGATGTCGAGGCCACGGCCGAGGGCGTTTCGGCCCTCGCCGATGCCGGTGCCGATATCGTTCGCGTGGCTGTGCCCGACATGAAGGCGGCCCGTGCCTTGGGTGGCATCGTCGCCCGTTCGCGTGTCCCGCTGGTGGCCGACATCCACTTCGATTACCGTTTGGCGCTTGAGGCCATCTCGCAGGGGGTCGCCTGCATCCGCCTGAACCCGGGCAATATCCCCCGCCGCGAGCACGTGCGGCAAGTGGTGGCCGCGTGCCGCGAACGGTCGATTCCGATTCGCATCGGCGTCAACCAGGGCTCGCTCGCGACCGAACTCATCGATCGCTTCGGGGGGCCGACCCCCGAGGCGATGGTCGAGAGCGCGCTGGGTCATCTCGCGATCCTGGCCGAGGAGGATTTCCACGACGTCAAGATCAGTCTCAAGAGCCATGATCCTGTCGTGGCCGTCACGGCCTATCGCCTGCTGGCCGATCGCTGCGACCATCCGTTCCACATCGGCATCACCGAGGCGGGGACGCCAGCCGCCGGCATCGTCAAGAGCGCCGTGGGCCTCGGCACGCTGCTCTCGCTGGGCATCGGGGATACCTTGCGCGTTTCGCTGACGGCCGATCCTGTCGAAGAGGTCCGCGTGGGCTGGGAGATTCTCAAGAGCCTCGGCTTGCGCCAGCGCGGCGCTACGCTCGTGGCCTGTCCGTCGTGCGGTCGTTGCGAAGGGGACCTCATCGGGATGGCCGAGAAGGTCGAGCAGCATCTGGCCAAGGTGCAGGTCCCTCTTGCCGTCGCCGTGATGGGCTGTGTCGTCAATGGCCCGGGCGAGGGCCGCATGGCCGACATGGGCATCGCCCTCGGCAAGGGGCGTGGCGTGCTCTTCAAGCAGGGTGAGGTCGTGGCAACCCTGGCCGAGGACGACTTGCTGCCCACGTTGCTGGGCGAGATTGACGCGGAGGTCGCGCGACGCACCGAGGACGCCGCAGGAGTTGCCGGGGCCTGAGCCCCGTCAGGCCGTTTCGCCGCAAGCGGCCAGTTCGCGTCGTGCTCCCAGCTTGCGGAAGCAGGCGGCGGCCTCCAGACGGAGCTGAGCGGCCTCGGGACCCGGCACGTGAGGGACAAGGCGCAGCATCGCCTTGCCGATCTCCAGGTCGTTGCCCAGACTTCGAAGCTGATCCAGCGCCTCGCGAGCCGCGACGACGGCTTCATCCTCCCGCCCTTCCGCAGCCGTGACCTCGGCCATCTGGCTGCGCGCGAGCGCCGTGGCGCTGGTATTGCCCTGGGTCTCACCCAGCGCGATGGCCCGGTCGAGCGCCTCCCTGGCTTCGCCAAGCCTGCCGGCTCCCAGCAGCGCCCTGCCGCGGTGGCACCACAACTCCGGAGCGAATTCGTCAGCACCCGTTTCGGCCATCAGGCGCAGGCACTCGTCGAGGAGCGCGAGTGCCTCGTCATGTTCGGCTCGGACCATATGCAGCTCGGCCAGGTTGGCCCTTGCCGTCAGGCCTTCGAGCACATTGCCCGTCTGTTCGGCCAGCTTCAGGGCTTGCTGGATGGCGCGTTCAGCACCTTCGTCGTCTCCGGATTTGAGCAAGAGATCGCCCAGATTGTTGCTGGCCATGGCCAGCTGGATGCGATCGCCCAGCCGACGTGCCAGCATCACGGAACGCTCGAAGTGCTCGAGTGCCTCGGGCCATTGGCCCCTGGCGATGGCCGCAACGCCCAGATTGTTGGCGCTCTTGGTCTGCCCCAGGATGTCGCCCGCCTGGACCCTGAGCCGCATGGCCTCGGCATGCTCGCGCATCGCGCCCTCCAGGTCTCCCTGACGCCACAGGCACAGGCCGAGGATACTGTGCATCAAGGCGGCTTCTGCGGAGCGCCCCAGGTCCTCGAGGATCCTGAAGGCCTCCCTGGCCTTGGCCATCGCTTCCGGATACTGGCCCAGACGGCGGTGAATCTCGGCCATGCCGGCCGTCGCACGGGCGCGGCTGGCCGGATCAGCGGTCAAGGCACAGGCCTGCGCATAGGCGACGATCGCAGGCTCGAGCTCTCCCTTGCGGTCGAGGAGCACGCCGCGGCACTCGGCGATCTCGGCGCTGGAGATGCCCAGGGTGTCGAGTTCTCCGAGGGCTTGCTGTGCGGCTTCGAGGTTCCCCAGTTGCGTCTCCGTTCGGGCAAGTCGCAGCAACAGGTCGGGTCTTGCAGGCATGTCCGGCGCATCCGCCGGGCAGCGCGGAAGCCAGTCGAGGGCCGTACGCAGCGCCTTCTGGGCTTCGGCGTTCGCGAAGCCGGCGTGGGCCTGCTCGGCGGCCTTGTCGAGGTAGCGGACCGTAGGCACGGGTTCCTCTGCGCGCAGGTAATGCTGGGCCAGCACCATGGGCTGCGTCTGGGCGATCCCCTGTTCCTCGAGCGCCTGGCCGACCTTGCGGTGCAGATCGCGCCGATTGGCCAGCAGCAGGTTCTCGTAGGCGACTTCCTGGGCCATGGCCTGGTTGAAACCGCAACTGCCGTCGCTGCGACGATGGAAAATCTTCTGCTCGATGAGCGCCTTCAGGCCCGTTTCCGGTTCCGAGCGAATCACGGCACCAAGAAGTGCCGGTTCAAATTGGCGGCCGATGACGGCGGCCAATTGCACCCAACTGCGCAAGTTGTCGTCCAGGCTGTCGAGACGCGCGGCGATCGCGCTGCGGACCGACGTCGGCAGCGCGCCTTCCGCGCCCGGGGACGACACCGACCAGCCCGCCCCCTCACGCACGAGTACCGCACGATCCAGCAGATGCTGCAGCATCTCGCCAAGGTAGAAAGGATTGCCCTCGGCGCGTTCGAGAACCCGCTCGATCAGGCTGCGGACCGCGGCCGGCAGGTTGTCGGGCGTGCTGCTGAGTTGCAGGGCTGCCAACGTCAGCGCCTCTTCCTCCGTGAGCGGACGCAAGATGATCTCGTGACACCCGATGTTGGCCGACAGCTGCTGCAGCTGGGCAAGACCTTCAGTACGTGCCGCGAGCGCGACCATCACGCGAACGTCCTCTTCAAGGGCCAGTCGGTCCAGGAAGCCGCCTATCCACCCGCACGTGGCATCGTCGGCCCAGTGCAGGTCCTCGAAGACGAGCAGCACCGGCGTGACGCGCGCTTCAGCCAGGACCAGCTCCGTCAGGCTCAGGAAGGCCGCCGTGCGCAGCTGGCGGGGCGAAAGGCCCGTGAGATCGGGATGTTGCAGGCGCAGGCCCAGGATGCTGCCCAGCAGTTCGGGCGCATGCTCGTCCCCCGGCAGGACCTTGCCCACCACGGCACGGATGTCTTCCTTGACCTGCGCCTCGGGCCGTGAGGCGGAGAGTCCCAGGCGCCGGACCAGCAGGTCGGCGAGGCCGGCCTGCACCGTTTCCTGCTCGAAGGAAAGGCAGCGCGCCCAGAGGACGCGGGCGGATTGCCCCCGGATTTGTCTCGCGAAGTGGCGGAGGATCGCCGACTTGCCGCTGCCGGCATCGCCCACGAGCCGAATGGCCTGCGGCCGGCCCACGGAGGCGAGCCCCCAGCCCTGATACAGGATGTCCTGATCATCGTCACGGCCGATGAAGACTTCATCATCCTCGTGGTCCGTCCGTCCGGAATGCCCGACGGACGCGACCTCGTAGACCTCGACGGGATCCTTGCGATCCTTGACCTTGATGGGCTCCCGGGCCGTGAAGGCCGCACCTTGGCCGACGAGGCGCATGGTGTCCTGGCTGACCAGGATTCGGCCCGGCGAGGCACCGGCTTCCATGGCCTGGGCGACCAGCACCGTGTCGCCCGTGACGGTGTAGGCCGATCGCTGGCTGCCGCCGACCTGTCCCGCGACCACCAGGCCCGTATGGATGCCGATTCGAATCTTGAGGCCGATGCCCGTGCGCTCCTCGAGGGCGTCCGCAAAAGCCTTGCCCTTGACCTGCATGGCCCAGGCCGCCCGGATCGCCCGCTCCGGGTCGTCCTCGTGCGCGACAGGCGCACCGAACAGCGCCATGATCGCGTCGCCAATGTACTTGTCGACGACACCGCCGTAGCGATAGATGGGCTCGACCAGCACCTTGAAGAAGTCGTTGATGATCCGGGTGACCTCCTCCGGATCGAGCTTCTCCGACATGGCCGTGAAGCCCGTGACATCGGTGAACAGCACGGTGATGATGCGCCTGTCGCTGCTTGCGGCCTGCGCTGTCGGTGCGACCGTCGGCGCGGCACTGGGTGCGGCGGTCGTGCCGGTTGGCGCCTGGGCCGTGGCGACGGGCTGGGCCAGGGGCACGTGACGCGGGGGCGCGGGCCAGCGCGCCTCGGGCGCGTCCGCGGACAGTGGCACGTCCGCCACGTCGGCGCGGCACTGGCTGCAGAAGCGGGCAGGTGCGTCCAGACCCTCGTTGCAGCGCGGGCAAGCCTTGCGCAGGCGCAGGCCGCACTGGATGCAGAAGCGCTGCCCGGACTCGACGGGCACACGGCAGCCGGGGCAGGAGTGTTTCAATGCGGTCGCTCTGGAGCGTTCGGACGAATTTAGGATACGCCTCGCCGTCCCTGTCGGCCAGACGGTTTCCGAGGGGGGGGCTGGCAGCCGGGACACCAGTGCGTGCCGCGTCCTTCCTGCTGTTCCTTCACGATGGTCGTCCCGCAGGCATGGCAAGGCAAGCCCGCGCGATCGAAGACGCGCAACTCGCGGTAGAAGTCTCCCGCCCCGCCATGTCCGTCCCGGTACAGTTGAAAGGTCGTGCCGCGCGCCTCGACGGCGGCGTGCAGGACCTCGATGATGGCCCGGTGCAGCCTTGTGGCCGCGGGCTTGCTCAGGTTGCGTTGCCGGGGGTGCAGGCCGGCGCGGTGGAGCGACTCGTCGACGTAGATGTTGCCCAGGCCCGCCACGGGGCGCTGCGACAGCAACTGGGCCTTGAGGGTCCGTCGCGCATGCTTGAGCGCGCTGTGCAGCGCGTCGGCCGTGAAGGCTTCCGAGAATGGCTCGGGGCCCATCGTTCGCAGCGTATCCCACGGGGGGACGGCGCCCTTGCCGAGGATGCCCATCGTCCCGAAGCGACGCATGTCCGAGAAGACCAGATCCTGGCCGTCATCCAGGGTGAACCGGGCCCTGACGAAGCGATCGGGCACGGCCCCGGCCGGCAACAAGGCAAGGCGGCCGCTCATCCCGAGGTGCAGCACCAGCGTGCTGGCGCCCAGGTCGGCGAGCAGGTACTTGCCCCGGCGCGCGAGCCGCAGGACCGTTCGCCCGACGGCCGCCGAAACGTCGCCGTAGCGGGGCCCCCTGTCGACCCAGATGGCCGTGATGGTGCGGCCCGTGAGCCCGGGCTCGAGCTGGCGGCGAACCGTCTCGACCTCCGGCATTTCGGGCACGGCTCGGGCCTAGAAGGTGATGCGGCTGCCAAGCACGAGCTGCTCGTGCGTGATGGGTGCCGTCGGGTTGTTGCCCGCACCCGTCGTGTTCCCGGTGCCGCCCGAGGACCAGAGCGGGTTCTCGCCCGGCCCGTACTTGCCCATGTCGTATTGCACGAAGAGCCTGGGCAGCAGGGGGTGCGGGGCCAGCTCGACCAGCGCCGTCAGGCCCGAGCCGAAGTTGCTCTCGAGCAGGTCCCAGCCGCTGGTCTGTGCCGCCAGGGTGATGCCAGGCACGGTCGGAATGCCCGGGAATCGCACGACGAGGCCGCTCGAGACCCAGTTGTAGGGTACGAGCGGGATACGGGAGGCTCTGATCCCGCCCTTGCCGTCCGGCAGGGCCAACTCCGCAAGCGTCGGGCCGGAGTTGCCGGGCTTGTTGCCGAAGGGGGCGAGACCAAGGCGGCTGGCGAGGGACAGGCCGACGCCCGAACCGAGGAGCGATTCGGAACCGACCTGCACGCTTGCCTCTTGCACGTGACGTCCATCATCGCCACCGCGCCGTACCTGCGCCCAGGAGAGCGTGGCCCCGAGGCCGGGATCGCCCAGGTCCATCGAGAGGCCCACGCCCTTGCCCGCCGTCTTCGTGGTGTCGAACGCCTCGCCGAGCCTGCCGTTGTCGAGGTGTCCGACCATCGATGCGCGGAACCAGCCCAGATCGGTGCCCAACTTCAGCAGGCCATAGCCGGACCGGGGATCGACAGGCTGGGGGAAGTGGCCGGGCAGGACCTGTCGCGCGCGTGCCGCCGAGACGCCGGGCACGCCGTCGTGGATGAGCGCCCCGAAGGCCACGGGTCCCCAGTCCGTCTGCCACGAGGCTCCGGGAGCGCCCGAGAGGATCAGGTCCTCGGCTGCGGCCGGGTGCAGCAGGTCCCGGACGACATCGGTGCCGGGATGCATCGGCAGCCGTCCTTGCCTGCCCGATCCGTCGGTGGCGGCGATGGACCGGATGGCGCCGTCTACGATGGGTGGCTGGCCCACGTAGCCGTAGCCGCCCTCGCCATTGGGCCACAGAGGCGCCCTGGAGACCCACCCTCCGAGCGCCGGGCTCACGGGCATCGCCTCGGCGAGGCGCAGCAAGCCCAGCTGCACGCGCTGCCCCTCGGCCACCCACGTCAGCGAAGACCGCCGGACGTGCACGACCGCCCCTTCGTCCCGGAAGTTCGCGGCAACGGCGGGGTTGGCTGCCTGGACGGACTGGAAGCCGCTGGCCGACTGCTGAAACCCGTTGCCAAGAAACAGCAGGTCGCCCTGCCAGGACAATTCGGGGGCGAGGTCCGCGACGAGGCGCAGGTCCGTCTGGACCCGGAAGTCGTCTGGCCCGCCGACGCCCGAACCGTAGCTGCGGTGCAGGATCTGGAGGGCTCCCCCGACCACAAGCCTGCGTTCCTGCAGGCTCATGCGTTCCTCAAGGGTGTCGAGGCGATTCTGCTGCGCGGCGACTTCGTCCGCGAGCGCCACGTGGCGGCGACCCAGCACCTTGAGGTCGTCCGCAAGCGTGTCGGGCGCCGGCGATGCGGCAGGCGTCGGGGCGGGTGAGGCGGCAGGCGGCAAGCCTGCCGGTACTTGCGGTGGCGGAGGCACGGGCGCTGCGGCCCACGCCGGGGTACCGACGAGCAGCGTGCCCACGGCGGCGGCACCGAGGCCAGGGACGAGGGACCGGATGCGCGGGTTCATGAGGGCCGAAGGTAACACGGAGATCCCCCTTCCTTCAAGGCTGCATGGTACGATCCGCCCGTGTCGTCGTTCGCAGCCAACGCCTCCGGGGCTTTCGCCGCCCTGTGGCGGCCGAGGGTCGATGAGGCGCTCCTCGGCCTGATCGCGGGCCTCCCCGAGGGCCGGTTGCGCGAGGCGTGCGGCTACGGCCTGCTGGGGCCGGGAAAGCGTCTTCGTCCGCTGCTCGTCTTGGCGTCCTGCGAAGCCGCGGGCACCGAACCCGGCGCGGCCATGCCCGCGGCATGCGCCGTCGAGGCCGTTCATGCCTTCAGTCTGGTCCATGATGATTTGCCGTGCATGGACGACGACGACGAGCGTCGCGGCAGGCCGACCGTCCACGTGGTTCACGGGGAAGCCACGGCCTTGCTGGCTGGTAATGCCCTGCTGGCGCTCGGTCTCGGCAGCCTGGCCTCCGCGGGCGGGGCGTGGTCGGCGAGGGCGTGTGCCTGCCTTGCCGAGGCGACATGGGCCGGCTTGGTCCCGGGACAGGTGCTGGATCTCGAGGCGAAGGACATGGTCGGCCCCCCGGATCTGGAGACCATCCACCGCCTGAAGACAGGTCGCCTGATGGAGGCGGCCTGCCTGCTCGGTGGCCTTGCCGCGGGTGCGGATGCCCCCGTCCTCGACGTGTTGGCTGAGTATGGCCGGGAATTGGGACTGGCGTTCCAGTTGGCCGACGATTTGCTGGATGACGAAGCGGACCCCGCCTCCTGGGTGGCCGTGCATGGCCGGGCAGCTACCGAGGCAGCCGGCGAGGCTGCGCTGGCCCGGGCCGTGGCGGCGGCCGCCAGGCTCGGATCGGCCGTCCTCGAGTCGTTCGCGGTCGGCGCGTTCCACAGGAGGGTCTGAGGTCGTGGACCATCTGCCGCTGGTAACGGGCCTCTCGGCGGGCTTCGTGGCCCAGTCGTGGAAGTTTCTCTGGTCGCTCGTCCGTCACCGCCAACTGGATTTTCGCCTGCTGGTCCGGACGGGTGGCTTTCCTTCCTCCCACACGGCGCTGGTGGTGGGCCTCACCACCTCCATCGGGCTCACGGAGGGCCTTGCGTCACCGCTCTTCGATTGCGCCGTGGTCTTCAGCGCCATCATCATGTACGACGCTGCCGGTGTCCGGCGTGCCGCTGGCCGCCAAGCCGCGGTCCTGAACCGTATCGTGGCTGAGTTCCAGCAGGAACTGCGCTTCTCCATGCCCAAGCTTCAGGAACTGCTCGGGCACACGCCGACCGAGGTGCTGGGTGGCGCGGTGGTTGGCGTGCTGTGGGCCGTCGGCTTGCACCGGTGGCTGGGGTGAAGGGCGCCGCCCGCCAGCGGCTGGACCAGCGGGTGGTGGCCGAGGGCCTCTATCCATCCCGGGAGGCAGCCCGTCGCGCCATCATGGCGGGTGAGGTCCGCATCGGCGATGTGCCTGCGACCAAGCCCGGAACGTGGGTGAAAGACGACCAGCAGGTGCGGCGGGTCGGCGAGGCCGTGCCCTGGGTCTCTCGCGGGGGCTTCAAGCTGGATCACGCGCTCGGCCTGTGGCCCATTGCCGTGGCGGATCGGGTGGCCGTCGATGTCGGGGCTTCGACCGGGGGCTTCACCGATGTGCTGCTGCAGCGGGGAGCCGCGAGGGTCCACGCCGTCGACGTGGGCTACGGCCAGTTGGCGTGGAAGCTTCGCCAGGACCCGCGTGTCGTCGTCCACGAGCGGACCAACGCGCGTCACCTCGGAGCAGCCGATCTCGTGGCTGAGGGACCACCCGTGACCCTCGCCGTGATGGACGTGTCCTTCATCGGCCTCGCCAAGGTCCTGCCTGCGGTCCGTGGCTGGCTCGAGGCGGGGCCAGCCGGAAGCGACCGCGAGGTGGTGGCGTTGGTCAAACCCCAGTTCGAGGTGGGTCCGGAACGCGTGGGCAGCCGCGGCGTCGTGCGGGATCCTGCCCACCGGGAGGAAGCGCTCGGGGCCGTGGTCCGCGAAGCCGAGGCCTTGGGTTTCGTGTGTCGCGGCGTGACGACCTCCCCCATCACGGGACCCGAAGGCAACGTGGAGTATCTCTTGTGGCTAGCCCTCTGAAGCGTCTCGGCGTCGTCGCGCGCGAGGACCATCCTCGCCTGGCCGACATGCGCCGCCTGCTGGCGGACGGCGGCTGGCCGATCCGCTGGCTTGGGGACGAAGCGAGCCCGAGCGTCGAGGACCTGGACTTGCTGGTCGTGCTGGGCGGTGACGGCACCTTGTTGCGCGCCGCACGCCTCGCGGCGTCGGCGGGCGTTCCCCTGCTGGGCGTGGACTTGGGGACGCTCGGCTTTCTGGCCGAGGTCGCGCCTGATCAGCTGCCGGAGGCCCTGGCCCGCGTGGCCTCTGGCGCATATGTTCTCGAGGAGCGCGTGCGCATCGAGGTTCGCCTGTGCAGGGCGGGTGTCCCGGACCGGGTGGCCTACGGGATGAACGACGTCGTCGTGGATCGGGGAGCCTCCGGCCGGATGCTGGAGGTAAGGGTCTCCCTCGGAGATGAAGAGGTGGCCACCCATGCCGCGGATGGCTTCATCGTCGCGACGCCCACGGGCAGCACGGCCTACGCGTTGGCGGCGGGCGGTCCCGTGCTCGGACCCGAGGTCCCGGCGCTCGTGATGGTGCCGATTTGTGCCCACGCACTGACGGCACGGCCGCTTGTCATCTCCGATGCCTGCGTGGTCCGGATGTCGGTCCGCCCCCGGACGCCGGGGGCGGGCCTTTTCGTGGATGGTGTGTCGTTGGTCGAGGACCTGGGAGAAGGGGACCTCATCGAGGTACGCAAGGCCCAGGTGCCGGTGCGCCTCGTGCGCCTCGGGGCCGCGACGTTCTATCCCCGGTTGCGTGCCAAGCTGCAGTGGTCCCTGCGGGGCGTCAACGGGGTTCGATGATGAAGCGGATGGCCGTCCGTTCTTCACCCAGGACCTGGATGTCCAGGAAGGCCGGGATTGTCACCAGGTCGATGCCGTCGGGTGCCACGTAGCCGCGGGCGATGCCGATGGCCTTGACGGTCTGGTTCACGGCGCCGGCTCCTATGGCCTGGACCTCACAGCCACGCGTTTCCCTGACCATGCCGGCGATGGCCCCGGCAACGGATGAAGGATTGCTCTTTGACGCCACCTTGAGCAGCGTGGTCCCATCTTGACGACTGGTCTTCGGGGACAGCATCTCGGACTCCTCGGTGCTGGGGAGGGCGGAAGGGCACGGTGCCCGCCGCCCTGAAGGCAGTCCAGGGCGACCCCCGGTCGGGGTCATCGTGCGTGGCGACCACCGGGAGGGTGTGGGATGCAACACGGTCGGTCCCGTTGGGTTCTGCTGCCGCTCGACGCGCGGCCATGCACGCGCGACCTTCCCGCCGCGATTGGCCGGGCGGGGGGGCTGGACCTGGTTTTGCCACCCGCCGGACTGCTGGGCGATCTGGAGCACCCGGCGGACCCCGAGCGTGTCTGGTCTTGGCTGCAGGAGGCCTGCGCCGGCGCGGAGGGTGCCATCGTAGCGCTGGATACCTTGGTCCACGGCGGGCTCGTGCCAGCACGCCGCAGCTTCGAGGAGGTGGCCGCCATGGTGGGCCGCCTCGCCCGCCTGCGGACCTTGGGCTGTCGCCTCCTGGGCTTTGCCGTGACGATGCGCATCCCCGACTCGACGGTGGCCGACGAGGAGCCCGCTTGGTGGGCGGATTACGGCCCCATGGTCCATCGCTGGAGCGTGGCCTCGGATCGCTACGACCAGTCGGGGGATCCGACGGTTCAGGCGGTGGCACGGGCAGCGAGGGCTGCCGTGCCGGACGCGCTTGCCGAAGAGTTCCTCGCGCGCCGAGCCCGCAACTTCGCGGTTCACCTGGCCAGCTTGGATTTGGTGCGGGAGGGTGTGCTCGAGTGCCTGTGCTTGACGCAAGACGACTGTACGCCGTACGGCTTCAATCAGGCCGAGAAGCGTCGTCTCGAAGCGTTGGCGCCCCCCGGCACGCTCATCTATCCGGGCGCGGACGAAGTCGCCTCGGTGCTGGTCGGCAGGGTGCTGCTTGCGGGGGATGGCCCGGGCCTGGCCGTCGAGGCCTGGCCGGAGGAGGGTGGCCGGTTGGTCGCGATGTATGAGGACCGGCCTTTGGTCCAGACCGCGGCCGGACAGATTCGTGCCTTGGGTGCCCGCTTCGTTTCGGCCCCCGATGCCGAGGCGATTCTGGTACTGAATGCGCCTGCTGGTGCTCAGGGGGACCTAGCCCTCGGGCTGCATCTGGATCGTGTCGACGATCCCCCGAGGTCTCTGGATCGATTGCGTGCCCGCCTTGCGCGGCGGGACAAGCCTGTCATCCTCGCCGACGTGGCCTATGCCAATGGGGGTGACCCGGCCCTGTGGCGCCCCAGGGAAGACGGACCGGGGTTCGACCCCATGGGCTTGGCCGGGATGGCCGCCTGGAATACGGCCGGGAACACCATTGGCACGGCGCTCGGAATGTGGGCAGCGTGGCGCACGGGTCCGGCGGATCCCGATGCATGGGAGCATCTGGTTGCCGAACGCCTTGCCGATGACGTGCTGTACCAGGGGTGGGCCAGGCAGCGCTGGAAGTCCAAGGGCCTCGGGTTGGCAGCGGCTGCCGACCTGTTCCCGACGGAGTTTCGGGAACAATTCTCGCGGATTTTCCCCGGGATCGGTTGGCTGCCGGTCGGGGGCCGGTTTCCTTGGCGTCGCTGGTTCGAGGCCGGTGTCGATTTGGCGAAGGGGCCCGTGCAAGACGCCTGATCGGTGGCGTCTTCCCGGCCGCCATGCTTGCATGGAAGCCTTCAGGAGGGCCGCACAACACCATGGAACGCACATTCATCGCAGTCAAGCCCGATGGGGTCCAGCGCGGGCTCGTCGGCCAGATCATCGCTCGCTTCGAGCAGAAGGGCTATCAGCTCGTCGGCTTGAAGCAGATGCATGTCAGCCGCGAGATGGCCGAACGGCATTACGGCGAGCATCGGGAGCGCCCCTTCTTCAAGGGCCTTGTCGACTTCATCACCAGTGGTCCCATCGTCGCCATGGCGTGGCAGGGGCCGGGCGTCGTGGCCACGGCGCGCCTGATGATGGGCAAGACCAATCCTCGCGACGCCGAGCCGGGCACCATCCGTGGCGACTTTGCCGTCGACATCGGTCGCAACGTGGTGCATGGCTCGGATTCGCCCGAGAATGCCGTTCGCGAACTGGGCATCTTCTTCGCGCCGGGTGAACTGCTGGACTGGAACCGCACGCTCGACGCCCACCTGACGGAGTAGTCCCTTCCGCGAGGCCGGTGGTCCCTGCAGCGCGCGGGGTCACCGGCCTTGGGCGCTTCAGCGGGCCAGCAGTTCTTCGAGGGTTTCGAGAATGGGCTTGCGTGCGACCGGTTTGGTCAGGAACCGGACGCGCTTGTCATCCCACGTCGGAAGGTCCTGTTCCGCCACCGCTGTGACCACCAGGATGGGCGTACGCGCATATTCCTGGCGTTCGCGGATACGGTCGTAGATGAAAGCGCCGTCGGTGCCGGGCAGCTTCAGGTCCAGGACGATGGCATCGGGCACGGGAGTTTCGTCGAGCGCCAGCAGGGCATGCTCGGCACGGCGTTCCCAGCGCACGGCAAAGCCCTGCTCCTGCAGGGCGCGCCCCATCCACACGCCGGTATCGACGTGGTCCTCGATGACGAGGACGTTGGCGCGCCGCAGCTTGCTTGGTTTGCCAACGACATAGGCGTACGTGCCACGCAATATCTCAGACATGAATACTCACATGATGTTGTTGCTGCATGATACACAAAAGCCCTCGCTTATCGAGGGCTTTGTGCGGGATCCGTTCACCGAATTTTCAGGCGAGACTTGACTGCCTTGCAGACATGCGCGACTTCATCGGGGACGACCTGGCCACACAGCAGCAAGCGAAGGCTGTCTTCCTCGACGTCGGCCTCCGTGGCCAGCGTGCGCAGGTCCATCTTTCGTCGGCCCATGGCCGCGTAGATCTTCGGGACGAAGGGGTCAAGGCGCTCCTCGGGCGGGAACATCGTCAGCAGGCTGTCGGAAAGCTGAGACGCCGAGGTGTCCGCGGCCTTCATGTAGCCACGGGCCACGAGCATCTTGCTGACCAGCATGTTGAGAAACACGTGCTCGATGGCCTGGGGATTCCGTTCGGCCCAGTCGATGACCGGGGCCAGGTACTCCCCGAAGGTCTCGGGCGGCAGTTGGAGGGCCGCAGCGATCTTCTCGATGACCTCCGGGTTGCGCGGAAACGGAACGTCGCCCCGCAGGATCTCATACATGTAGGTTCGGCTGATGTCGACCTTGCTGGCGAAGTCCTGACGAATCAGCCCCAGCTCCTGCATGCGGGCCCAGACCTTGCGGGTCGAGTCCGGCAGGATGGCGACCAACTGTCGGTACTCATCGAAGATCATCGGGTCAATCTGGGCGACCTCGGCAAAGCGCTCGAGCGTCTCGCGGACAGTCGGGAACTTGACCTTGCTGTTGAAGATCCGGGAGACATACTCGTATGAAAGACCCGTCGCCTGGACGAACTGCTTGCGGGTAACGGCAGCGTGCGACAGGCTCGTCTTCAGGATGTGGACCGACGGGCTGGCGGGGCGCGTGGCTCCTGCCATCGAGCTGCCCCGGAAGGCTCCGCGGATGAGGGCGGCACGGGATTGCTGAGAAGGCATCAGTTGCTCCAAATTGTGAGGACTTGCTGGGACGTTAGGCCGGGTGACCCCACGATTCCTTTATCGCAAGCGTCTTGGGTCGTGTCAAGACTTTGTGACACTCTGTCCTTCTCGAGGCAATACCTCCGTTACGAGGTCAACAAGGGGGAGTCGCAAGACGGGCCCTGCAAGGCAGTGTCCGTCTTGCACATCGCCCCTCGTCCATCCGGACGAGGGGCGATGTGCTGCGGGGTGCCCTACTGGGCGCCTTGGGCCCGGATTTGGCCTTCGAGGCTCCGGATGCGCCGCGTGAACTCACGCATCAGGCGCAACGCGAAGTCGGATCTTTCGGCAAGTACCTGACCGAAGTTCGCCTCGTCGAGCACGAGCAGGACCGTGTCACTGGTCGCGACGGCGCACGTCGAGCGGGGCTGTCCGTCGAGCAGGGCCATCTCGCCAAAGAAGTCGGCCTCTTTGAGGTGGGCGATGGTCTGCGTCGTTTCGCCGAACAGCACGTCACTGCCCTGGCGAACCTTGCGGCCCACGACCCGATACAGCAGCATCGAACCTTTCAGGATGACGAACATCTCACGGCCGGTATCGCCCTCCATGAACAGGACGTTGCCCGACTTGAGCCGCCGCGTGTGCGCACCTGCTCCTTGGTTCACGCGTCAGGTCCCGAGTCGGTAGCCGAAGCCCCGTACCGTCTGGATGAACTTGGGGCTAGAGGGATCCTTCTCGATCTTTTCCCTGAGCCAGCGGATATGGACGTCGACGGTCTTGGTGTCTCCGTAGAAGTCCAGCCCCCAGACCTGCTCGAGCAATTCTTCGCGCGAGAAGACTCTCCCCGGGGTGCCCATCAGCATGGCGAGTATCTTGAACTCCTTGGGCGACAGCTCGACTTCGCGGCTACCCACCAGCACCCGGTGCTCCGAAAGGTTGATCATCAACTCGCCGTGCTGGAATATCTTGGACTTGTTCTCGGGCTCGACCGGCTTGCTGCGGCGCAGCAGGGCCTTGATTCGGGCCACCAGCTCGCGCAGCGAGAACGGCTTGATGAGGTAGTCGTCCGCACCGACCTCTAGGCCGATGACCCGATCGATCTCCTCGCCCTTGGCCGTCAGCATGATGATGGGAATGTCGTTCTGTTCGCGACGCAGCAGCCGGCAGACCTCGAGCCCCGAAAGCTTCGGCAGCATCAGGTCGAGCACGATCAGATTGGGCTTGGCCGTCTGGACCTGCTGGATGGCTTCCTGACCATCCATGGCCTTGACCACTTCGTAGCCTTCCTGCGTCAGGGCGAATTCAATCGACTCGAGGATCATCTCTTCGTCGTCGACGAGCAGGACCTTCTCTGCCACGGGAAACTCCTTGCGAACTTGGGCGTACGAGGGCGGGTGCGGATGGTTAAGGCCGTGACCGCCGCAATCATACCCCAACGGGGCCGGTTCCTTAACCTGTGACGGTCTTAGAACCTGCCTCGCCAGCGCAACTGCAGCGTCATGATGAACTCCGTGCTGTTGTTGGCCGCCAAGTCGGGATTCAGCCACTGACGGACCTCCGTCTGGATGGCCGGGACGCCCACGCCTGCCTGGGTCGCCAAGCGATCGGCCTGCTCGATTTGCGTGGTCAGCGCCAGATTCTGGGCCAGTTGCATGTTGAGGCCGGCACGCCAGAGGTCCGTGTTGTTCTGGGTTCCCAGGGCCTGACTGCCGCGTCGGAAGAGGTAGCGCCCGGAGCCCGACACGGGCCCGATGGTCTGCGTCTCTCCAGACAGGGCCATGTTGAATCCGCCCAGGAAGCCCTGATTGGGGTCGATGCCGGTGCTGGCGCGCGCCCCGTTGACAATGTCGAAGGACAGGTCGGAAAGCAGCAGGTTGCGGGTCAGGGGGTCGACCAGCGGTTGCACGATTCGGTTGAATGCAAAGTTGACGAGGCCTGGAGCGAATTCGCGGGCAAGATCGGTACTGGCAGAGGCCACGTTGCCCTGGGCCAGTACGAAGAGGTTGCTGACCAACTGCGGTTTGCCGACCATTCGCTCCATATCCTGCTGGGTGTAGCCCGGCGGGTCGCTGGTCAGGCGATTGCTGAGCGAGGCCAGCGTACCGTCGATGGTGGCCGTGACCTTGACCATCTGGCCTGTCGTGCCGTCGGCCGCCGTTCGGAGGCCCTCGGAGTCCCTGACGTTGCCGGTTGCGACCACGCGGACCTGGGTTCCGGCGAGCAATTGTTTCATGGTCGGCTTCGGTCCGCGCAGGTCGGCGAGATCGGTCCGCCCCGATCCCACGAACTCGACCGTGCCTTCCGTGACGCGGAAGTCGTTCGTGTAGAACGTCGTGACCTTGCTGCCCACGGGCACGACCGTGATCTGTCCCTTGGGGTCGGGCAGGTCAAGCAGTCCTTCGACGATGAGATTGCCCGCGACCCGTACGTCCATGAGGTTGGGCTGGAAGACGCGCATCGTGTCCTTGAGCGTCACCACCAGCCGGTCCAAGACGACGGGTGTCGCAGGATCCTCATCGTCGTCTTCGGGAGGGTCGACCCCAAGGTCCAGCGTTCCGTTCGACACGGCAAGCTGTCCGGCGATGCGCGGTTTCTTGAGGGTGCCGCCCACGCGAAGGGCCGCATCGACCTGGCCGTCATAGAGGCCACTTCGAAGGGCAATGCGGGAGTTGCGGACCTGCGCGGCCAGATCGAGGCCATCCAGCGTGAACTGCTTCATCGTCACGTAGCCGTTGGCGGATACACGGCCGCCCCCTAGCAGACCATCGGCGCGCGTTACCTTGACGATGCCATCGCCGATGACAGCCCGGACCTCCACGTCCGTCAGCGGCTGCGTCAGGCTGCGGATGCTCAGGCGTGCCCGCGTCAGCTCGAGCACGCCGGCAAGCCTCGGTGCGGAGCGGGAACCGAGGATGCGCATCCGCAGGTAGCCGTCTCCGCCCTGCCATTCGACCAGCCCCTTGGTCAGGGTCGACACGATCCCCAGGCTGGGCCCTTCGACACCCAGCGACAGGGCCATGGGTTCGTCAGCCAGAGCCGCGTCGATCGGGATGACGCCGTAGAGGCGTGTGCGGCGGTCGCCGGCGATGACGGTGGCGTCGTCGAGATTCAGGCGACCACCCTGGTAGCGGCCGCTCACCGTGGCTTCGTCATACTTGAGGACATCCAGGGTCCCGCCCGTGGCCCGGGCATCGAAGAGCAAGGCGGGTGCACCCACGGTGCCGACGAGTCGGACCTTGGCGGCAGCCTGACCCGTGACCGTCAGGTTGCGGCTTCGCAGCCAAGGATCAGCCCACGCGAGGTCGAGGCCTGCAAGATCGAATTCGATCCCCTCGCCGCCCAGCACGCCTTCGCCCCGGACTTGGACGCCGTTGCCGGCATCGAGGTCGAGTCCGTGGAGTTCGATTCTGTCGTTCGCCACCACAGCCTGCCAGGGGCCCAGCGCCAAAGGCCTGTCGTAGAGCGACAGGCGGGTTCCGGCGAGGTCCATCGACCAAGTCGGGTGCCGAGTGTCTCCACCGAGGTGGATGCGGCCTGTCAAGCGACCACGCAATTCCTCCCAGATGGGGTGGCTGCCCAGGACCGTCCGCGGATCTGGGGGATCGGGGATACGGTGATTGCGCAGCCAGTGACCGTAGGCCTCGAGCCACGAGTCTCCGTCGGCTCGCGTGCCCGGATTCCGCTCGGGCAAATTGACCCACGGCCGGGTCCGACCGCGCGCGCCGCCTTGGCCAAGGGCATCGGCCAGGATGGTACCTTCCAGAATCCGGTCCCAGTGGAACGCTGCAAGGAACGGCTGCAGGTCCAGATCGGCTACGGGCACATCGAGGTCGTGGCGGCCTCCGGGCCTTAGCGCCACGGTGCCCGACAGGTGCACGGTCTGGTCACCGGCCGTCACGGTGGCCTCCGGAAGCCAGAGCGTCTCCGGAGAGACGATGACCTGTCCGTCGGCCTGTTCCAGACGGCCCCATTCGGGAGCGTCGACTTCCGCCACGCGCACGCGGGTCGTGACCCGCCAGCGATTGCCTTCGGCGTCGAGGGTCGCGAAAGGCAGGTCGACGCGGCCCGTGATGGTTCCGGCCTTGGGTGCGAGGGTACGCAGCGGTGCGGCCAGTTCACCCAGCTGCAGGGCTTCGGCCAGCAGCTCGAGGTGGAGCCGGGCGGGGCGCCCGTTGTCCGGCAGGCGGACGATGCCGCTGCCACGGACTTCGCCCCGGCCCTCGGGACTGCCCAGTCGTGCCCGAAGGTCCGGCAAGGCGAGGCTCTGCCCGTGAAGGACGAGCCGGGCTTCGGCCTCGGGCACGGGCCAGCCTTCGACACGTGCACCACGAACCCTGAGACTACCCTGCCCTCGCCATGTCCCGGGGGCATCAAGGGGAAGGTCGACGACCCCCTCTCCGTCGGCAAGCCCGCGCATACCGACCGGCAGGCCCGCCTCGGCCACGGCCTCGAGCGGCAGGCCCACCAAACCGAAGCGCCCTTGCCAGCGCCGCTGCTTGTCCAGATGACCCGCCATCGTGATGCGGCCGCTGTCGCCGACGGCGGCCGCGGTCCGGACGTGGACGCCGGCGGGATCGATCGTCATCCTGGCGCTCAGGGCGGCCAAGGCCTGACGTCCGATCCCGACGCCACGCCCGACGGTGCTGACTTCCGTACGGGTGATGCCGGCGGCCCCGCGGACACGGACATGGCCCTCGAGGGCGCCGGAGAGGTCGGGTGGGTCGGTCACGTAGGGCTGCAGCAGGCGTCGCGAGGCGATGGCCGAATAGTCGAGGTCGGCCGACAAAGCCGCACCCGGCAGCAGCCCGAAATGGGCAGAGCCCGTCGCGATGCCGCCGAAGGCGTCGATGCGGATATCGGGCACGTCGACAAAGTCACCCCGCATCCGGGCAAAGGCCGTCGCTTCGTCGATGGGCGCTCCAAGTGCCCGGAGTGCCTTGCTCACGACGGAGATATCCGTCTCGGGGGCCAGGGTGTCCCCGCGGACCGAGGCCGTCGCCTTGGCCGTGCCTGCCAGCCTGAAGTCCTCCAGATCCGGCAGCAGGGGCGTGAGGCTGGCCAGATCGATGGCGGGCGCCTCGACCTCCATGGCCAAGGGCGGACGCAGCGGGCCAAGAATGACCTGGCCCTTGGCCCTGAAGGCATTGCCGGCCAGCGTACCCTCGATGCTTCGGAAGTCCAGCAGCTTCTCGGTCAGGACCAGGTCGAGGCGGCCGTCCTCGAGGGGCAGCCGGACGCCCTTCTGGCGCATGCGAATGCCCGTGGCCTTGACGGTGCCGGCCATCCGGAAGGCCTTGGGCCTCGGGACTTCGTAGTGGACGGCCAGGCGGACCGCGGCGTCCCCGGCCAGGAAGACTTGCTTCTCTGGCGGGAAAATGTATGGAAACCAACTGGCGCCGATGGGGCCGTCAACCCGTGCGTCGAGGTCGCCATTGCCCGACAGCGCGTGATGGCTGCCTTCGAGGTGGGCCGTGATGTTGCCCTCGCCAAGGTCGGTCTGCCACGTCCAGAGATCCCCGCGGCCTTCGATGACGACGTTCGTGGCCATCAGATCGCGGGCGAACGGACCGATCGGCCCCCCCTTGACCTTGGCCGCATCGCGCCATGACAGGCGCGCCTCGGGGACCCTGATGCGAATGGGGGGCCACTTCAGGCCGTTCGGGTCCGGTGGGGGCAATCGCGGCGGAACGAGGGCCACCTTGCCGTCCTCGAGGCGGCGCGCCGACAGCTCTGCGCCTTCCACCAGGATGTCGATGGGGCGGGGCCCCAGGCGCAGGACATGGAGGGGGTGGAAGCGCACCGTGACCCGCCGGGCTGTCCCCACGCGGGGTGCGCTGGGCCCGAGCCCGGCATCGACGACGACGTCGTGGACCTTGATCTCGTTCCAGATGGGCCCGTCGATCCTGCCCACGCGAACCCGCCAACCGACTTGTGCGGCTACCCCGGCCGTCAGGGCGTGGCGCGCCTGGTCGAGGAGCAGGGCACGGTCGCCCCAAGCGCGCACGCCAAGGCACGCGAGCACCAGCAGCACCAAGGCTGCAAGGCCCGCCAGCAGGCGTTCCAGGACCTTCAACGTGACGCCCTCCCGGGGCGCACTCCCATCTTAATGCGGACCGCGACGGCCGTGGTGTGATCCCCGCGGCATCCGGCAGTCTAGCGCAGGTTCACGGCCTTCCAGGCATCGAGCATGCCGTGGCCGGTTTCGATGTCGAAGCCCGGCGTCGCGATGTCGCGCGTCCCCGACGTCATCTGCTTGTGCAGCGTCTTCGCGCTCCATTCGGGGTGCAGCGAGGCCAGCAAGGCTGCGAGGCCCGCTGCGTGGGGCGTGGCCATCGACGTGCCGCTGAGGCTGCCATAGCCGCGGCCGAGGCCATCCTGCCGGGACATCGTCACGTCGTAGGTGGGCGTCGTCGACAGGATGCCAGACCCGGGGGCCGTGACGGCGATCCACGACCCGAAGTTCGAGAACGAGGAACGATTGCCTTCCCGGTCGATCGCGCCCACGGCCAGCACGCCGGGCATCGCGGCGGGGTACTCCTGCTGCTGGGCACCCTCGTTGCCCATCGCCGCCACGATGAGGCAGCCCTTGGCCTGGGCGTAGCGGATGGCCTCGCCAAGCGCCTGGCCACCGCCGGAACCGCCGAGAGACAGGTTGATGATGCGGGCGCCATGGTCCGCGGCCCAGACCAGGCCGGCGACGATGTCGGCCGTGTGGCCGCCGCCCTCGGCGTCGAGGACCTTGACGGGCATCACGCGGCAACCGGGTGCCACGCCGGCGATGCCCACGCCATTGTTCGCCTCGGCGACGATGGTACCGGCGACGTGGGTGCCGTGGCCGTTGTCGTCTGAGGGGCCGCTGCGATCCGCCACGAAGGACTTGCCCTCGACAAGGCGCGTACGCAGGTCCGGGTGCGACAGGTCGACGCCGGTGTCGAGCACGGCCACGACGACCCGGCTGTCCCCCCGCGTCAGGGTCCATGCGGCAGGTACGCGCATCGCATCCAGGCCCCACTGGGAGGGGCGGCCGGGATCGTTGACCGTCGTCCGGATGCTCATGCGGCGGTCAGGCTCGGCCCAAGACACGCCGGGCACGGCGGACAGGCGTGCCATCGCGTCCGCGGCGCGCGCGCCGCCGGGCAGACGAAGCGTGGCGAGGCCCAACTGGGGAATTTCACGCAGGGTGGTCGCGCCGAACTGACGGGCGACCAGGGCTGCTCCGCCCGGTGCCGTCGTGCGGATCAACAGGCGATCCGTCGCGCCGCTCGCGCCCGCGTCACGGGTGGTCACACTGCCGATGGCCATCGGGTTGCCGGCCGGGGCGCCGCATCCCGACAGGACGAGGCCCATGGCCACGGGGGCCATGGCCTTCGGCCACGTCAGGGAGAGCTTGCCGCGCATAGCCGTATTGTCGGCCGCATGGACCGGATTGTTCTTGTGCTTGGGTTAAGGAGGGGTGGAGATTCCGTATTGGCAGACTTGTCCGGAGGTGGCTAGGATGAAGGTTGCGGGAGGTAGGGGGATGCCCAGGGACGATCTGGACGCGTGGTTTCGCAGCCATCCGCGCCTGCGCCGCTACCACGCGATTTACGAGAGCCAGCAGGTCCATGGTGCGCAGCGGGCCCAGCGCACCAGCTGGCTGTCCCTCGCCGTGCTGGTCGTCGGCCTGTACCTCGCCGGCGCGATGCAGACCGGGTCGTGGTGGGCGCCGATAGACCTCCTGAAGGCGCGGCTGCTGGCACCGAAGATCGGCCCGACGACTCCGCCGGCGCATCCCTAGAAGGCGCCGGGGCCGGCGGGTTTGCTATCATCAAGGCCTGACCCCATCTTTGGAGGCCTACGTGAAGCTTCTCGGCCGTATCGCCGTTTTCCCGTCCATGCCGCGCCGCCTCGAGCGACTCGAGGACCTCGCCCACAACTTGTGGTGGTGCTGGAACCCCGAGGCCACGGCGCTTTTCCGCGAGATGTCCCCCGAGGTCTGGGAGCGTGTCGGCCACAACCCGGTCAAGCTGCTCTCCGAGGTCGACCAGGTCCTGCTCGATGAAGCCGCGCGCAACCCCCACTACCTCGAGCGGCTCGACCGCGTGCTCGGGCAGTTCGATGGGTACCTGCGCGATGCCGGCACGTGGTTCAACCGGCAATTCCCGGATCGTCGCACCGATCTCATCGCCTACTTCTCGGCGGAGTTCGGCCTGCATGAGAGCCTGCCCATCTATTCGGGCGGCTTGGGCGTGCTGTCCGGCGACCACTGCAAGAGCGCCAGCGACCTCGGCTTGCCTTTCGTGGCCGTCGGCCTGCTCTACAACCAGGGCTACTTCCGGCAGCGGATCAACCCCTCGGGCATCCAAGAGGCCCTGTACGATCGCCTGACCTTCTCGGAGTTGCCGATGCGTCCGGCAGAGGCCCCCGAGGGCGGGCCCGTCATCGTGGGCGTCGAGTTGCCGGGCCGGACGGTCTGGGCCAAGGTCTGGCAAGTCCGGGTCGGTCGCATCACCATCTACTTGCTCGACACGGACATCCCCGAGAACGGTACCGAGGACCGTGGCCTCTCGGCCAAGCTCTACGGCGGCGACCACGAGATGCGCATCGCTCAGGAGGTCATCCTGGGCATCGGTGGCGTGCGTGCCCTTCGGGCACTCGGCCTGCGGCCGACCGTCTGGCACCTGAACGAGGGCCATTCCGCCTTCTCGGGCCTGGAGCGGATTCGCGAGCTGGTGGAAGAAGAAGGGCACGGCCTGGCCGAAGCCATGGAGGCCGTTTCGGCCGCAACCGTCTTCACCACCCATACGCCCGTCCCTGCGGGTAACGACGCGTTCGGTTTCGACCTCATCCTCAGGACCTTCGGACGGTTCATCCCGCGCCTCGGGATGAGTCCGGAAGAGTTCATGGCGTTGGCGGCCCATGATCCGCACGGCACGGGGCCCTTGTTCAGCATGACCGTCCTGGCGTTGCGCCTCTCGAAGCAGGCCAATGGCGTCAGCCTGCTGCACGGCGAGGTGTCCCGGCGTATCTGGGAGGACCTGTGGCCCGACGTGCCGGCGGTCGAGCGCCCCATCGGTGCCGTCACCAACGGCATTCACACCGAGACGTGGCTGGCACCCGAAATGGCCCAGCTGCATGACCGCTGGGCGGCACCGCGTTGGCGCGAGGAGCTTGCCAATCCCGACACGTGGGTGGGCCTCGACCGTTTGCCTGACCAGGACCTCTGGCAGGTGCGCAACCTGTTGCGCGGGCGCCTCGTCGACGTCATCCGCCAGCGGGCACGGACCCGGCGCCAGCGTCTGGGCGAGGCCCCGGCGCGCGTCTCGGCTTCCGAAAGCATTCTGGACCCCAACGCCCTGACGATCGGCTTTGCCCGACGTTTTGCGACCTACAAGCGTGCCGCGCTGCTGTTCAGCGACCCCGAGCGCCTCGCCCGCATCGTCAACCAGGCGGGACGTCCCGTGCAGTTCCTCTTTGCCGGCAAGGCCCATCCGGCCGACGTCCCCGGCCGCGAGGTCATCCGTCAGGTCATGGAAATGTCCCGCATGTCGGAGTTCGCCCACGCGGTGTTCTTCGTCGAAGACTACGACATGAATGTCGCGCGTCATCTGGTGCAGGGCGTGGACGTCTGGCTCAACAACCCCAGGCGCCCCCTTGAGGCCAGCGGCACCAGCGGGCAGAAGGCTGCGGCCAATGGCGTCCTGAATGCGTCCGTGCTCGATGGTTGGTGGGAAGAGGGCTACGACGGGCGCAATGGCTGGGCGATCGGCCAGGCGCTCGACTACCCCGATGAGGCCGCCCAGGACGAGGCGGATGCCCAGTCCCTCTACGATCTGCTCGAGCACGAAATCGTGCCGCTCTTCTACGAGCGCGACGCTCGCGGCGTGCCGACCGGCTGGATGGAACGTTCCCGGCACGCCATCCAGTCCCTGACGTGGCGCTTCAGCACCCACCGGATGCTCGAGGACTACACCAACCAGATGTATCGGCCGGCCATGGATGCAGGCAAGGCCTTGGCGGAGCACGGACTTTCGGTGGCGCGCGAGTTGTCCGCCTGGAAGCGTCGTATCCGTCGGCACTGGGACGAGGTCCGCATCTCGGCGACCTTGCCCCCCCATGGCAAGGTGGTAGTCGGCGAGTCCGTCACCCTCGAGGCGCGCCTTCGCCTCGGGGAGCTCGCTCCCGGCGATGTCGCCGTGGAGTTGTGTCACGGGCCGTGCGTGGGTGGTGTGCCCGGGGAGCATCGGGTCACGACCATGGAGCGTCTTGGCGAGGACGAGGAAGGCGCGTGGCACTATCGGGCCTCGGTCGCACCGGCCACAGGCGGCGAGTTCGGCCTGGCCGTCAGGGTTCGTCCCCACCACGCAGCCATGTTGCATCCGCATGAGTCGGGTCGGGTGCGCTGGGCCTGAGCCCGGCCCCAAAGCCCGAGGGGGGCGGGAACCACACAGGTTCCCGCCCCCTTCGTCGATCCCGGGCTCCGTTACCAGTGGACGTTGCGCACAAGGCGGACGCGCTCCAGTAGCCAGATCATCATCTTGGTCGCGTCGATCTCGTACCACGCAAGACCGTGGCTGGCGCGCCGCGGATGGGCGTGGTGGTTGTTGTGCCAGCCTTCGCCCAGCGACATGATCAGCAGCGGAGCGTTGACGCTGTCGTCCGTGGTCTCGAAGCGCCGGTAACCGAACCAGCTCTTGTGCGTCAGCGAATTGATGGCATAGGTGTGGTGCGCCATCACGATCCAAGGCAGGTAGAGGCCGTGCAGCATCAGCGGCAGACCGCCGATGGCGTAGAGGGCGACGGCCACGACCACGTGGGGAATCATGAAGAAGCCCGGCCGCTCGAGCCAACGGAGGTAGGGCACCTTGCGGCAATCCTCTGCCAGCGGGCGAATGGCATCGTCAAGGTCCGCGGGTTCCCGCAGGAACCACTTCATGTGGGCATGCATCAGGCCGTGGCGCGGGCTGTGCAGGTCGTTGTCGGTATCACTGGTCTTGTGGTGATGGCGATGGTGACTCACCCAGCCGACAGGGTCGCCCGAAAGCCCGACGGCACTGCCCATGGCGAACAGGAAACCCAGCGGTTCCTTCATGTCGAAGCCCCGATGCGTCAGGTAGCGATGCAGGTACAATGTCACGGAGAAGCCGATCCACAGGTAGATGCCGATGGCGACCGCCACGTCCCGTGCTGACCACGGCAGGGCAAGGCCAGCCAGGCCCAGGAGGTGCGGCACGACAATCCACGCGACGTAAACGGGATTGAGGGGCGTCTTGCGAATGAGCGCGGACGTGCTGCCCGAAGCGCGACCCTTGGCCAGGTTGGCAAGGGTCGGCAAGTCCTCGGGTGCCAGTTGCTCGTGCGAGGGGGCGGGCCGTGGCCCGCGCATGACGATGCCCATCGAATGGTGTCCTCCTGCCGCCATGGTCACCGGTCAGATGGGTCGTGTCGCTCATGGCCATGTCACGCACGTCATGGCTGCGTCATTTCTTCAGGTACCGGACAAGCAAGTTGCGGGAACACCCCGGCGATAAGCCCTCAGGTATTTCTTGAGCTTTTCTTTACGTGAGGTTTGTATGCGCCGGCTTGCCCTGTCCGGATTCCTCCTGGTTGCGGTTCTGTCCGGCTGCGGGCAGGCAGCACCGGGAGTCACGCAGGGTGCGTCCGAGCCGTTGACTTCGCTTTCGCGGACGGGGATGCAGCAGGCCAGCGTCCTGCTGGGCCAGGACATGATGCGGCGCCTTGACGCGGACAACGACGGCTGGGTCAGTCAGGCCGAATGGACCAAGGCAGGCATGGATGCCAACGAGTTCAAGAAACTCGATCTCTCCCGGCAGGGGCGTCTGGGTCTCAATGACCTGCTTCGGACCCAAGGCTTCACCGATTTTCGGCGCAAGGTCAGTGATGTCGTGACTGGCTTGGTGGGTCGTCTTGACGGCGACAAGGATGGTGCCCTGTCGCGGGCCGAGTTCCTGCAAGGGGTCCTGCAAGGGGCCATCGATCCCGCCCGGACCGGCATCTCGATGACGTCGTTCAACCTGGCCGACCGCAACTACGACCAGAAACTGGTCGTTTCGGAAGTCGAGAACATGGTTGCCTTCAGCGTCGTGGAGGCCCAGTTGGCCGCACATACTCCCACGGTACCGCCGTCGGCACCCATCGCTTCCGCCAGCAACGCCGTTCGTTAGGCGCACAACCGCGTCAGAGCCAGCGGAAGGTTGCCAGCCGCAGCGTGCTGTGAACCTGCCCGCTGCCTTCGCCGGCGGGCCGCAACATGTCGCTGGGACCGTCCTCGCCGTTGGCTTGGTCAATCATCATCGTGCAGAAAGCAAGCAGTTCCTGGCCCTTAACCTGGCGGCGGGACGGATGCCACGAGGCCACCCCGACGGCCAGTGTCCGGTCGAGGGCCAGCCGTTCACGGACGGCGAGTTCCTCGGCGGCATCATGCCAACGTTGCAGGATGCGCTGGATGGGCACCTGGACCAGCTCGTCCGACGTGCCCGGGAACACCACGTAGTAGACATCCCCCATCGGCATGAACGCGTCGGGCTCGCGGCCCGTCCGCGTGCGATGCCGCACGCTGCGCTTCAGGATGCCGGCCATCCGCCCATGGTGGAGCGCCAGCGCGCTGCGAGCCCTGACCGCGTCAGCCGCCTCACCCAGCAGATCCCGGACCTGAATGCCGACCAGCGTCACCCAGCCGCTCTCCTGCACGCAATCGGCCAGCTCCCGGTCGATTGTGGCCAGAAGTGGCGAGAAGTCGGGGGTCGGTGGTCGCTTGGTCCTGGGCATCGGCAACATCCTTCGTGAACCCCTTATGCCCGACGAGGGACCGTGTTAGAACGGAACGTGCGGAGCATCACCCTGCTGGCCGCGGCCAGCACGCTTTTCTGGGCCGGGATGGCGGTCGCGGCACCCTTGCGGATTCGTCTGGCGCAGGAACCGGACGTGCTGATGCCTCATGCGACGGGCATGGCGGTGGCGCGGGATGTCGCCATGCTGCTCCACGCGGGCCTGTGGCGACGCAATGGCCGGGGAGGCTGGGATGCGGACCTGGCTGCCGGGCAGCCCCGACTGCGCCCTGCAGGGCGTCTGTGGCAGGCCGATGTGCGCCTCGCACCAGGGCGTCGTTGGCATGATGGTCGCCTTGTCCGGGCGGATGATCTCGTCGCGACATGGCGCCATCTGAAAGATGTCCGTCGCGCACGCGTTCTGGATCGGGCCGTCCTCGATCACCTGATAGGCGTGGAGCGGCTTGGCGCGGATCGGGCACGGCTGGTCTTCGATCGCCCCCTCGCGGCCTGGCCCTCGGCCTTCGAGGCGGTCTATCCGGCCCACATCCTCGGGGATGCCGAACGCTGGCGCGATTCGGCGCGACGCCCCGTCGGGGCAGGTCCCTACCGGCTGGTGTCCTGGCAACCCGGGATGCGGTTGCATCTGGCACCCTGGTCGCGGCGCGGGGCCCGTGATCTGGTCCTCGAGATATTGCCGGACGATGGTGCCGCGATCGTCCGGCTGATGGCCGGCGACCTGGACGTGTTGCCTGCCGTTCCCGGCGCCCTGCTCGAGAAGGTTGCCGCCGTGCGGGGGGTCGCGCTTCGTCGGGGAGACGCGATCGCGAGCGAAGCCATCGTCTTTGACCTCGGGCACCCGGTGCTGGGCGATCGCACGGTCCGAGAGGCCCTGTCGCGGACACTTGATCGAGATGAACTGGTTCGCGTGGCGTGGTCTGGCCTTGCGCGCGCCGCAACTGCGGATCGGGCTGTCGGGGCAGGGGGCGCCGGTCGTGCCTGGGCTGCCCGTCCCGATCCCGTCCTCGCGTCGGGCCTGCTGGATCGCGCCGGCTGGCGACGTGGTGCCGACGGCGTCCGGACGCGTCAAGGCGTGCGGCTTGTCGTCCCCTTGCTCATGCCTACCAGCAGGCGGCCGCGCGAGGCCATGGCTCTGGCCATTCGCGCGATGTGGGCGCGGATCGGGGTCGAGACCCGGCTCGAGCCTGTGCATCCGTCCCGATTCTTTGCCGCAGGAGGGCCCCTGTCCCGTCCGGGATACGGAGCTGCCCTCTGGTCATGGGAGCAGGACCCGGATGGCGACATGCGCAACATGTGGCGCTCCGACAAGCGGCCGCCCAAGGGCGGCAATGTGTCCGGGTTGGCCGATCCCGTCCTGGACCACTTGCTGGACGAAGCGGCGGGGGAGGTCCGGCCGGACCGGCGTCACGCCGCCCTCGAGCGCATCTCGGTCCGCTTGCGGTATCACGCGGTTTTGCTGCCGCTGGTTGCGCCCCGACAGGCATGGGCCTGTCCCGATGGCCTTGCCGGCTGCGGGCCGAGCCCCTGGTCGGCGCTGGGTGACCCTTGGACGTGGACCGAGGCCGCGCCTCAGAAGGATTCGGGGGCGAGCGTCCCGCAGGCGTCCTGGATGCGCTGAAGGTTGGCCCGGAGCTGCACCGACTCCCGTTCGAAGCGGGGATGGCGACCGTGATAGACCGGTTTCATGGGGTCGAGTTCCCGACACAGATCCCGGACCAGGGTCGTGAAGGGCTCGCGCAACTGCGCCGTAGGCAGCATGCACAGCCCTTCGAAGAGCGGCACCAGCGCCGCGAGCTCGCGGACGGCATCCGGAGCCTGGCGGTTGGCCTCACGCTGCTGGATCGCCTGGGTCAGGCGGCGAACGGTTATGCCGATTTCCGCCAGCCATGCTGGCTTGGCCTCGTCGCGCGCGGCCCCGCAGTCGAGCATGTGGCGCGTCATGACCAGGTCTTCCCAGTAGGTCAACTTCATGGGGTTAAGACGCTCGATCTGGCTCATCCAGTGCACGGCGCGCAACTGCTGTTCCGCCGACAGGCTGGCAGGATCGAAAGCCTCTATCATCCTCCGCTTCGCGGCGAGGCCCTGAAGCCAGCGCATGTCGTCCTGGGGCCCACGGGACTCGAGCGGATTGGCAATCGCCTTGTCGATGGCTTCAAGCAAGGCTTCGCGGACAGGTGCCGCGTTGAACTTGCGAGTCAGAAAACTGCGTGACGGCCGGCCCAGGAGGTCCTCGGGCATGGTCGTCAGCATCGGGGCCTTGCTGCCGCCCGGCGCCGTGCCCATGGGGCGGGTAGCGCTCGCGCGCCGCTCCCTGTCGGCCCCGGCCTTGTCGGGTGTGGTGCGACCGGTCTTGCCGATGGGCCCGGACAGCCCGGCGCCACCCGCGAGACGCAGGCTTTCCTTGGCCACGGGCTTGCGGCCGAAGATGCGCTGCCAGAAGGTCGGCTCGGGCTCGGGCGCTTTGCGGCCTTCGACCGGCTCACGCTTCAGGGTGGTTTTCTTTTTGGTCATGCCGGCCTTGGGTCGGTTGGGCGCGTGGAATGCTCCGTATTCCATTTTCCATGGTGCTTGGGATTGGCAAGGTTCGGCACCTTGTGGTCCATTAAATAATTATGAAATATCCAAAGGTGTGGCGCATGGCCCTCGTGATCCTGCCTGTCCTCCTGGGGGCGTGTGGCGCCGCGCAAGGCTTGCAGGGACCTGCGTCGGTCGGCGCGATGGTGGCGCAGGGCACAGCGGACGCGTGGAGCTTTGCGCGCCCTTCCGGGCTCGATGAGCTGACCCGAGAGATTGCGCGCATCGAGGGCCGTTATCGTCGCGCCGACGATGCCAGGGCCATCTTTGCCACGACCTACCTGCTGACGACCCGAAACATCATCAAGGCCATGGATCGACGGATTTTCTCGGACCGTGCGCGCATGGAGCGCATCACGCTGGCCTTCGGGGGCTTGTGGCTGGATGCCCTCGAGGCCGAGGACAAGGGGCGACGAGACGATGTGCCCTCCGCCTGGCGCCTGGCGTTCGATGCGGGGAAGCGGGGCAAGGTCTCGCCTGCCCGCGTCCTGATGCTCTCGATCAATGCCCACGTCATTCGCGACCTGCCCTTTGCCGTGGTCGCCGCGGCCCGCCCGGACGCGTCGCTCGAACCGGACTTCAAGGCCCTCAACAAGGTCCTGGCTGACGAGGTTCCCGAGGTGCGGCGTGCCCTGGTCAGCCAGTACCGTGATTGGCCACAGGACGTGACGGACCGCCTGGATGATCGCCTGCCCGGGCTTGCCATGGGTGCCGCGCGGGCCCTGTCGTGGCGCCTAGCCGTCCAATTGGCGGCCGATCCGGTCGCTGGCGCGCGCGTCGTCGAGGAGCGTGCCGCTCAGTCCGGCAAGTTGGTCGATCAGCCAGCCCTGCTTGATGCCGTCTGGGCGTGGATGCGCTGGACGACGCGGGTGGGGTGAGGGAAGGATGCTCTATCTGTTGAAGTCGGACCCGGAGACCTATGCCTTCGGTGATTTGCTGCGTGACCGGGAAACGAACTGGGATGGTGTGCGCAACGTCCAAGCCTCCCGCGTCCTGGCGGCCATCCGGCCGGGCGATGGCCTGTTGATCTACCATTCCAACACCGACAAGGCTGTTGTGGGCCTCGCTCAGGCCGTGAGCCTGCCCGAGCCTGATCCCGGGGATGCCACCGGCAAGTTTGTACAGGTCCGCATTCGCGTCTTGCGCGCGCTTGAGCGTCCGGTCACGCTGGGCGACTTCAAGGCCGCTTGGCCTGAGTTCGCCTTGGTGCGACAATCCCGACTTTCGTGCATGGCCATCCCGGAGACCATGGACCGCTGGCTTGCCGAACGGGGCGTGGCCTTCCCGAACTGACGGTCCTTTCAGGATCTATCGGCGTCCGGGCTCGCGGGAAAGGCGTGCGGCAGGGCTTCGACCAGTTGCCCGATGCCGTGGACGGACAGGCTGGCCGGGATCGCGAGGCCCTCGAGGTTGCCGCGTGGGATCAGGGCCTGGCTGAAGCCCAGCTTGGCGGCTTCGTGAAGCCTTGCCTCGATCTGGCCGACGCGCCGAATCTCTGCCCCTAGGCCAATCTCGCCAATGGCGACCATGGGGTCGGGCAGAGGCACGCCACGTGCCGCGCTGATGATGGCCAGCGCCAACGCGAGGTCCCCCGCGGGTTCGTCCATGTGCAGGCCGCCGACGACGTTGGCGTGGACGTCGGCGCGCGCCATGTCGAGTCCGAGCCTGCGGTCGAGCACGGCAAGGATTTGTACCAGCCTCCCTGGATCGAGGCCGTTCGCGGCCCGACGCGGTGAACCCGAGGGCGTGGGTGCCACGAGGGCCTGAACTTCGAGCAGCAGCGGCCGGCTGCCTTCCACCAGAACGCCAACGGCGCTGCCGCTGGCACCGGGCGAGCGTTCCGCCAGAAACAGCGCGGAAGGATCGGCAACTTCACTCAGGCCGCTTCCCGTCATCTCGAAGACGCCGACCTCGAGTGTCGAGCCGAAGCGGTTCTTGAGGGTTCGCAGCAGGCGATGCGCCCGATAGCGGTCCCCCTCGAAGGACAGGACAGTGTCCACCAAGTGCTCGAGGACGCGAGGACCAGCCAGCGTGCCCTCCTTGGTGACGTGACCGACAAGGACGACGGGCAGGCCGCTGCGCTTGGCGACTTGCTGGAACTGGAGGGCCGCTTCGCGGACCTGGGCGACGGAGCCCGGGACGGAGGAGAGTTCGGGGTCCTGCATGGCCTGGATCGAGTCGACGACGACGAAGTCGGGCTTGAGCCCGCGGATGGCTTCGAGAACCGAGGGCATGTCCGACTCGCACAGCAGGTGCATGTGGTCGTCGAGGGCGCTGAGGCGCTCGGCCCGAAGGCGAATCTGGTGGGCCGACTCCTCGCCGGACAGGTACAGGATCGTCCTTTGCTGTCGGGCGAGCGCGGCGGCCATCTGCATGGTGAGTGTGCTCTTGCCCGCCCCGGGTTCCCCCCCGAGCAACATCAGGGCGCCCGGCACGATTCCGCCGCCCAGAACCCTGTCCACCTCCGCGAGCCCCGTGGTCATCCGGGCGTGTCCCTCGGCGGGGACTCGGGTGATGGGCACCGGCGCGGAGCCCTGTCCCTCGCGGCGCACAGCACCTGCCGGGGCAGCCGGGACTTCACGTTCCTCGACGTAGCTGTTCCAGGCACCGCAAGCCGGGCAGCGCCCGTAGGCCACGGGCCGGATGTCGCCGCAGGCTTGGCAGGTATAGCGGACCTTGGCCTTGGCCAAGCGGACCGCCTAGCCCTGGCGCTGGACGATCTCGTTCGCTTCCTCGGCGAGCTGCCTCAGGCGCTCGGTCGGGATGGCGAACTTGTCCAGAATGTAGGGCCGCAGCGGATAGAAGTTGCTCTTGAGGCCCAGCTTCATCTGGATCCAGTTCACGAGCACGTTGCCCAGATGGACGATCTCGGTGAGCGAGACGTCGAGCGTGGCCTTCTCGGGCGTGTGGTGGTGCTCGACGGCCTCGCGGATATGGGGAGGCAGGCCCCAGTGGGTGCACATCTTGGCACCGATATAGCTGTGATTGAAGCCGAACGCCTCGTCCTCGGCCGTGAACAACGCCTTGGCCTTGGCGGAGGTCACGCGAAGGACGGCGTTGATCTCGTCGAAGGCGTAACGGTTGAGGACGGCCTTGCCGATATCGTGGAAGAGGCCGGCAACGAAGGCGTCGTGCGTGTTGCGGTAGCCGGATTCGCGGGCGAGGGCCTGGCAGCAGTAGCCGACGATCCGGCTATGGCGCCAGAGGTTGCCCTGCATGAGTTCGAGCGTCTCCGAGTTGACGCGGTCTCCCTCGGTGGCGGTCATCAGCATCTCGACCGTACGCAGGCCCAACGCCATCATCATGCTGTGCAGCGTGAACTCGCCCGACTGCTGGATCATCCGCGCAAGCACGGGGTCGGCCGCAGCCGCCGACTGGATACGGTCGATGGCATCCGGCATCAGGGTGCCGGACTCGTCCCAGAGGCTGGCGAGCGACGCCACGGCCGGCAGTTGGTCGACCTTGGAGAGCAGGAAACTGGCGAGTTCGGTATTTGCCATGGTGAAGCGAAGGTCCCTCGTAGGGTACGGCTGCCCGGCTCACGCGCGCTTCGCGAGGACGAGGGCAGATTGCCGCTCCATTCTATACCCCAATCAACCTTTCACGGACCCCGCCGTCAGGCCGGAAACGATGAATCGCTGGAGAAGCAGCATGGTGACGACGACGGGCAGCGAAAGCAGCAGCGACAGTGCCGCGAACTCGGACCAAGGCCGTGTCGTGCCGTACTGGCCAACCATGTTGTAGAGGGCCATGGACAGGGTGAAGGTCCGTGGGTCCTCGAGGAAGGTCCACGCCAACACGATCTCGGTCCAGCCGGCCATGAAGCCGAAAAGCGTGGTTACGGCGAGTCCGGGGGCCGCCAGCGGCAGGACGACCTGCAGGAAGGTCCTGAAGGGCCCGCAGCCATCCATGACCGCCGCCTCCTCCAGTTCGCGGGGCACCGTATCGAAGGTGCCCTTGAGGTTCCAGATGGCGAACGGCAGGGTGCCGGATGCGTAGGCCAGCGCCAAGCCGACCAGCGAGGTGCGCAGGTGCAGCGACGACAGCAGGACGAAGAGGGGCGCCATGCTGGCCACGGGGGGAAACAACTGCAGCACCATGAAGCCGACGAGACCGGCCCTGCGGCCAGGAAAGTTGAATCGGCTGAAGGCATAGGCCGCGCAGGCACCCAGCGCGATGCACGCCACGGCGGTGCCGCCGGCCAGCAGCAGGCTGTTCAGGGCGAGGTCGGCAAAGCGTATGCCCTCGATCTCCGTCGGGTGTGCCAGTACTTGCCGGAAGGCGTCGAGTGACGGCTGCGCAGGCCACAGGCGCAACGAGGTCGGGTGCGCCTCGCTGCCCTTGTCGAGGGCCATGGCCACCACCCACATCACCGGGAACAGCGCGAACAAGCTGGCCGCCGCGAGGCCCAGATGGGCGCCCAGGAGGCCGATGAGACTGGCGAAGCCGCCTTTGCGGGTATTCATCGCTCTTCCACCGCCCGGGTGAGTCGCAATTGCAGCAGCGTGAAGCCGAGCAAGATGACGAAGATGATGAGCGCGAAGGCAGATGCAGTGCCGTAAAGGCCGAGCGGGTCCACGAACCGGTAGGCCTGCGTGACCAGAATTTCCGTCTGGCCGAGGGGTTCGCCCTTGCCGACGAAGTAGAGCACGTTGAACTGGTTGAAGGTCCAGATGAAGCCCATCAGGATGGCAGGAACCAGCGTCGGGCGAAGCTGGGGCAGGGTCACATGCCTGAATCGCTGCCACGCCGACGCACCGTCCAGCGCTGCCGCTTCCTGAGTTTCGCGGGGTATCGCCTTGAGCCCGGCCGAAGTCACCATCATCATGAACGGAAAGCCCAGCCATATGTTGGTCGTCAAGACTGCGGCAAAGGCCGTACCGAAGTGGGCGAACCAGTCCGGTCCTTGGATCCCCCACGAAGCCAACAGCAGGTTCACGGCACCGGATTGGGCGTCGAACATGTTGCGCCACGTCAGCGACGTGACGTAGGTCGGGACGGCCCAAGGCAGGATCAGCGCTGCGCGGTAGAGGCGGCTTCCCCTGAGGCCGGGCCGGTCGAGCAGCATGGCGAGGCCCACGCCCAGCGAAACATGGAAGGCGAGATTGACCACCGTCCAGAGCAGGTTGAAGCCCAGGATGCGGGGAAACGAGATGCCGAGCGCGTCACTGCCGCCCAAAATCGCCCAGAAGTTGGCCAGGCCGACAAAGTGAGGGTCCTGGTGGCGCAGGTTCCGGACCGAGAAATCCGTGAAGGCCATCCCGATGCCGTAGAGGATGGGGTACAGCGTGACGGCCGCCATGACCAAGGCTGCCGGACCAATGAAAGCCATGGGCAGCAACGAGGCACGACGCGTCTTCACGGTGCCTCCTGCGCCGTCATGGCTGCGAGTCGCGCCACGATGGTCGCCTGGGCCCGCTTCAGGGCTTCGGCGGCCGGGATGCCATGTACGACCGCTTCCTGAATAGCCCGGTCCATGGGCTCCCAGACGACGCCCAGTCTGGGGTCCACCCGCTTTGGCGTTCCCGTCGTGATCTGGCGCTGGAAGACCTCGAGGGGGGAATCGCTGCCCAAGGCCACACCACGGACTGCGGGGACGTGGCCCGCTGTCTCGGCAAGCATGCGCTGCATGGCCGGCTCGGCGACCAGGCGCAGGAACTTGGCTGTCGTGCTGCGGCGTCCGATCGGCAGGTTGGCATTGACCATCATGCACTTGACGCCCACCCACGGTGCAGCGGGCTTGCCTGTTCCCAGTCGGGGCAGCACGGCCACGCCCAGATCCGGTCCCAGCTTGCTGCGGTAATCTGCCAGAGCCCACGGGCCGTTGACGATCATCGCGGCCTTCCCGGCCTTGAAGAGGGCGTCCGGCTTGCCGTATTCCTGCGTGGCGAGCACGCCCGGGGCGCGGGCGGCGTCGCGGATCCAGCCCAGCATCCGCCTGCCTGTCCCGGTGTCGATGGCGGGATTGCCGCGATCGTCGAGAACCTTGGCGCCACCGCCAAGATAGAACGGCGAAACGAAGTAGAAGGCGGTGTTGAGCACGAGCCCGCGTACGTCGTCCCGGTCAATGACGGCAGCGTCCGCGAACATGCGTGCCGTGGTGGCCGGCGGACGGCTGATCAGCTTGCGGTTGTAATACAGCGCGACGGCCTCGACGGACTCCGGCCACGCCACCATCCGGTCGCCGACCCGGACGGCTTCCCTAACGGAAGGCGGGAACTGCGTCGTTTCCTGCTCGGCCATAAGTGCCGTCGTGTCCCGGGCGCCGGCGATGGGCAGAAGCAGATCGGCTTCGGTGAAGGTCGCCGCCCAGTCGTTGTCACCAATCAGGACATCGGGCCCACCGTTCGCCGCTGCAGACCGCAGGAACTTGTCTTTGAGTCGGTCGTGCGGGATCTGCAGGGACTGGATGCGGATGCCGGGTTCGCGATCGCGGAACGCCTGCTCCAGCTTGCGAAGGGCTTCCAGCTCCGAACCGCCCCAGCTGTGCCAGACCGTCAGGACAAGTGGGTCCGCAGGATCCTGGCAAGCGGAAAGAAGGACCGAAAGGCATCCGATCCCGAGCAGCTTGCAGGCAGCCTTCCGCATGGCGCCCATCATAGCAAAGGCCTGCGGTCTTCGGGGGGTATGATGGTGCTATGCAGGCTCGACGACCCACCCGATGGTGGGCCCTGATGTTTGTCGCGGGCTGTCGGCCAAGCGGTGCGGTAGGGCCCGATCCACCGATTTCTCCTGCCCCGGGACGGGTGCTGTTGGCCGATGTCGTCGAAGGCGTCTTTGTGCCATCGTGCTCGAGCCGATCGTGTCACGGTGCGGCAGGGGGGCAGGACAGGCTCGTCCTCGAGGGGGCCGGGTTGCGCGACAGACTTGTCGGGCTCTCGCCGACGAACGCCGAGGCCGTGAAGCAGGGCTACGGCATGGTGGTGCCCGGACAGCCCGGGCGCAGCTGGTTGTTGGCCAAGATGGCCGGGCCGCCCCCCGGTGGCTGGGACCGCATGCCGCCTGGGCGTATGCCGGACGCGGCACAGTTGGCGCTGGTCCGGGCGTGGATTGAGCAAGGAGCCTTGCCGTGAGCCGGTCGCGCGTGGTCTTGGCGGCTGGGGTGGCCGCCCTGATGATGGCGTGTACGGGCACGGGCACGCCTGCCGTCAGCGGTGCGCCCGTGCCTGCGCCCGCCGCGACGCTCCTTTCCCCGCTCGAGTTGGCGCCGCCGCCTGCGGGTCAGGGCGTCCAACTGGCGATCGAACCCTTCGAGGTGCGGCGGGGTCAGGAAGTTCAGCGCAACTTTTACATGAAGCTGCCCGTGGACCGCGAGGTAGCCGTCACCCGCATCGAACTCGCGATGCGCGAAGGCTCGCATCACTGCAATCTGTTCAAGACAGACGAGGCGACCCCGGATCACTTCGAGGACACCTTCGACCAGGTGCCGTTCACGCGCTACGACCTGTTCGCCGGCAACCAGACGCCCCGGGGCCAGTGGCAATTGCCTGCGGGCACGGGCATCTTCCTGAAGCCCCGCCAGCAGTTGGTGATTCAAGCTCATTACGTCAATGCCTCGACCCAGGTCACTCCGGAGCGCGCCGAGGTCAAGGTCAACCTGTGGTTCGCCCCTGAGGGCGCCACCCTTGCGCGGATGGGGACCCTGTTCGCCAACAACCGGCGCCTGATCATCCCGCCACAGGCCACGGCGAGCTTCACCCAGTGGTTCGTGTTCCGGCACGACGTACACGTGGCGGCGATGACCGGCCACTTCCACAGCCGTGGCAAGCGCTTCGCCGTCTCGCGTTGGGACGGTTCTTCGATCGGCGAACTGCTCTACGAGAGCCTGGCGTGGGCGGAGCCGCCGTTCGAGACCTATCCCGAGCCTGGCATTCCCATCGCCTCGGGGTCCGGCGTCTCGTTCACGGCCGATTACGTCAACCGGACGGAGGTCACCGTGACCTTCGGGGGCAAGGTCGAGACGCAGGAACATGCCAACCTCTTCCTGTACTTCTGGCCGGCCAACCCCTTGCGTGATGCCCTGTACACGATCACGGACGCTGACGAGACCGAGGGCCTGCTCTCCGAACAGGAATGATGGACCGGTCCCCCGAGGGTATAATTCATGCACGGGCGGCCACGGGGTCGTCTGGCACCCGATGGTAACTTCCGCGTGCGCGCCATTTCGATTGTCTCCGCAGCTGCCGGACAGGTGCTCGGCAAGAACATTTACACGCCGGATGGCCGCGTCCTGTTGCGTCAGGGCACAGCCCTGACCGAGCGCTACCTCAAGGCGCTGCGCGATCTCAAGTTCAGTCACATCTACGTCAGGGACGAGCGCTTGCCTGACCTCGAGGTGGATGACGTCATCCCCGAGGATTTGCGCCTCGAGGCCGTTCAGGCCATCGAAGGCTGCTTTGCGGACATCCGCAAGCAGATGGAGGAGACCGGCAAGGTCAACATCAACGTCGATGCCGTCGCCGAAATGTCCAAGTCCATCGTCGAGAACCTGATGAGCCACAAGGACCTCGTCGTCCAGTTGATGGACCTGCGCAGCCTCGACAGCTACACCTTCGCGCACAGCGTCAACTGCTGCGTCCTGGGCGTCATGATGGGTCAGCGCCTTGGCTTGCCCGAGCCCAAGCTCAAGGACTTGGCGACGGGGCTCGTGCTGCTTGACATCGGCAAGTCGGTCGTGCCCGCCGAAATTCTCTCGAAGCCGGGCGCCCTGACGGAGGAGGAGTTTGCCAAGGTCAAGGAGCATCCCCGGGCAGGCTTTGATGCGCTCCGCGAGGTCTTCAACGTCTCGGCGCATTCCAAGATCGTGGTGCTGCAGCATCATGAGCGTATCGACGGCTCGGGTTACCCCAAGGGGCTTAAGGGGCCCGAGATCCACCTTTATGGGCAGATTGCCGCGTTGGCTGACGTCTTCGATGCCTTGACGAGCGATCGTGTCTACCGCAAGCGCCTCTTGCCCCACGAAGCCATCGATGTCTTGCTCCGGTCGGCGGACCGGCTCTTTGATCGGCAGTTGGTGACGACGTTCGTAGCCAATATTGCTCCCTTCCCGAAGGGCACGCTGGTGAAGCTGTCTTCGGGTGAGCACGCCATCGTTACGGACATCGATATGTCCACTGCTTTGCGGCCGATGGTCGCCGTCGTCAAGGACTCGGGCGGCCGCGACCTGAAGGCTCCGTTCCCGCTGCTGGACCTGCGGCGCGAGCGGTCGCTGGCCATCGTCAAGGTCCTCGCTGAGTAGCTTGCGCTACGTCACCTTCGCGCTGTCGTTTTCGCCACACCTGCTCGAGGACGTCGAGGCCGCGCTCGCGATGGGGGGCTTCGTTCATTGGTCCGTGCCCCTCGAACTGGATGCCGAGGATGAACCGCAACCCGACGTGCCGGCACACACGACAGGTCGCATCGACCTGCATGCGCCCGTCATCGAGGCCGAGGAGGCGGCCCGGGGCATGGAGGTCGCATTGTCCAGGCTGCCCGTGACGATCTTGCGGTCCGAACAGGACGAGGAGGACTGGGCCGAAGGCTGGAAGCAGTATTGGAAGGTCCAGCGCCTGGGTTCTCGAATCGTCGTGCGTCCCACGTGGGAGCACTATCAGGCCCAGCCCGGAGATCTCGTGCTGGATCTGGACCCGCGCCAAGCTTTCGGGACCGGGACCCACGCGACGACGCGATTGGCGCTGGCCTTGCTCGAGGAGCACCTGCAGGAAGGTGAGGCCGTCTACGATGTCGGTTGCGGGACAGGCCTGCTCGCGCTCGCGGCCCTGAAGCTGGGGGCTTCCCGGGCGTGGGGCGTCGACAACGACAGCGTGGCCGTCGAGACGGCGCTCGAGAACCTCGCACGCAACGGCGAGGACGCGCGCTTCGAGGCCGAGCGCGCCGATGTGCCATTGCCGCGACCTGCCGATGTAGTCGTGGCCAATATCCTCGCCGACGTGCTGATCGGCATGGCGGACGCCTTGGTCGCGACCACGGGCAGGGTGCTGATCCTGTCCGGAATCATCCGCCGGCGCATACCCGATGTGGAGGCTGCCTTCGTCGTGCGCGGACTGGTCCGACTCGGCAACAGCGTCGAGGACGACTGGGAGGCCCTGATCATGGGCTGGCCTGAGCCTCGAGGGTCCTAACGAGATAGGGGCCTGGCTCGCCATCGGCGGTCCAAGCCTGCATTTCGAGCGCGTAGCCGGCAAGGATGGGGTCGAGTTCACCGGCACCCGCGAGGGTCACGGGACCGAAACTGCCATCGCCCGCGAGCGCCACGCTGGCTGAGGCCGTGATGTGACCGAGATGGCTGATGGTCCGCTTCGTCGCGATAGCCTCCACGGTCAGCGTTACCCGGATTGCCGGCGGTGCCGCGCTACCGGGCCCTCCCGTCACGGTCACCCGTCCCGCCGATATGGGCGTGACCCGGATGGCACCGGCCTGCAGGACGAGGCCATCGTGTCCGGGTGCCGGGGACGAGGCCGGACCGCACGCGGTGAGGCCCACGCCGGCGGCGAGGATGGTGCACGCGTGGATGCGGCTGGCGGAGTGGGGCATGGTCGAGCCTGATAGAATCAGACCATGAGATGTCCTGCGTGCGCTTCGCCCGACAGCAGGGTCCTCGAGTCCCGGCTCGTGGATGGTGAAGTTTCCTTGCGCAGGCGGCGTGCGTGCAGTACCTGCCAACGTCGTTTCACGACCTACGAGCGGGTCGAGTCGCCGCCGTTGGTCGTGGTCAAGCGGGATGGCAGCCGCCAGCCCTTCGATGCGTCCAAGCTGGTGACGGGCTTGCTGCGGGCCACGGTGAAGTGCGAGGTGCCGGTCGCTCAGCTCGAGGCGCTGGCCAGCGATGTCGAGCGCTTCTTCCAGCGCAGGGGCGATCGCGAGGTACGGTCTGCCGACATCGGAGAAATGGTGCTTGAGCGCCTGAGGGATCTGGATGAGGTGGCCTATGTCCGCTTTGCCTCGGTGGTCAGGCAGTTCACCAGCATCGCGGACTTCGTGGGCGAGTTGGCGCGCCTCGCGGAACAGCGTACGCTTGAAGACGGTCCTGGTGCCGATGAGGCCTTGCTGTCGCGATGAACACGCTCCCTGAACAGATTCGCAAGCGGGACGGCCGCGTCGTGGTCTTCGAGTCCGAGAAGATTCGCGTCGTCCTCGACCGGGCGGTGGCCTCCGTGCGCGTGCGCGATGCCGCGCTCGTCGAGGGCCTGGTGGATCGCGTCCTCGAAGGTGTCCGCGACCGGGCTCCCGAGCCGCCGCGCGTGCCGGCCGTCGAGTTGGTTCAGGCCTGCATCGAGGAGGTGCTTGCTGCCGAGGCTCTCGAGCCGGTGGCGCGGGCCTTCAGCCTATACCACGCCCGCAGGGCCCGGATCCGAGAGACCAAGACGGCCCTGCTGCAGACCGTCGAGGACATCCTCACGGGGGCCGGCCACGAGGACGCCGAGGGCGGTGCTACGACGGCCGGGGGCAAGATGTGGCGAATCGGTATGGCAGCTTCCCGGGATTTCTACCTGAAGCGCCTGTTGCCCGAGGAAGTGGCCGATGCCCACGTTCGGGGCGATCTGCACGTGCATGACTTGGATCATTACGCCAAGACCTTCAACTCGATGGTCCTGCCGGTCGAGGACCTGCTGCGAGAGGGCTTCCGGACAGGGACGGGCTCGGTAAGGCCCCCGCGTCGGGTGGCATCGGCCTTGGGACAGGTCAGTCTGTTGTTCCAGGCCGTCCAAGACGAAATTTTCGGCGGCATGCTCGCGGATGATCTGGACGGCGTCCTTGCGCGCCTGCTGCCTCACGAAGTGCCCGGCCCCGCGCTGGACCAGGCCTTCGAGGCCTTTCTCCACGCGTGCAACACGGCTCCGGCCAGAGGCTCCGGCCCGGTGCCCTATGCCTCGGTCTCCGTGGGCCTTGACGTCACGCCCCTCGGGCGCCGTTGCACCGAGGCGCTGCTCGCTGCATTGGCCCGCGGCATCGGGCGCGGCGAGCCGGCCATCTTCCCCAATGTGGTATTCAAGGTGGCGCGTGGCATCAACCGGCATCCCGGGGACCCCAACCACGATCTGCTGCAACTGGCGGTTGCCGTCGCCGGCCAGCGCATGATGCCGACGTTCGCCTTCTGCGATGCTCCGGCCAACGCAGCGTCCGGAGCACGCAGCGCCTACCTCTCGGGTTGTGCCCGCGTGCCCGGAACGCCGGCGAGCGGCCGCGTCGCGCATCTGGCCACCGTCTCGATCAACCTGCCGCGTCTGGTCCTGAAGGCCAGGCGTGGACCTCTCGGCTTCGATGCGCTGCTGGAGCAGCGGGTGGATCTGGCCATGCGCAGCTTGGAACACCGGCTCGAAACCCTCGAGCGCCTCGGACCAGGAGACTTTCCCTTCCTCGTTGGCCGTATGCCCGGTGGAGCGACGGGCGGCGTGTCCGCTGTGCTTCGCAACGGCGCCCTTGTCGTGGGTTTCATGGGCTTGGCGGAAGCCTTGCTGCTCGAGACGGGAAGCCACCACGGGAATTCGGACGAGGCGCAGGCGCTGGGTCTTGCTTGGGTGGGGCGGATGCGAACGCTGTTGCAGGCCCGCGCGGCCGAACGGGGGCTGACGTATGCCTTGCAAGGAGGCTTCGGGCCGAGCATCGCGCGGAGATTTGCCCGCGCCGACAGGTCTCTGGGCGGCACGTCAACGTGCTACACCCCCTCGTTTCTGTTGCCTGATGCCGATGCCTCGTCTGCCCGACATCGCCTGACCCGCGAGGTGCCCTACCACGCGCTCTGCGATGGGGGCCACTTGGCCGTCTGGTCGGCGGCCGGTCCGACGGACGGTGCAAGTGCGCTCGAAGCGGTCCTCGCGATGGCGGACAGCGGAGCGGGGCACGGCGGCTTCGCGTTGCCCCTCGATCACTGCCTTGCCTGCGGTCACGCGGGGACGTGGTCCGGCGAATGCCCAATGTGCGGCGCGGACGAAGGCCTCATCCGCCGGGTTCGCCGGGTATCCGGCTGGCTGGGAAAGATCTGACCGTCAGTTGGAGGTCGGGAAGGCGGGTGCGGTGACGACCTCGCGGCCTGCTGCGCGCCAAGCCTCGAGGCCACCCTTGAGGGCGCTCGCCTCGTAGCCCCGCATGTTCAGGATGTAGGCCACGCGGGCCGCCGTATGCTCCTCGGGGCAGGTGCAGTAGGCCACGACCCGACTGCCTGCCGGAACCGACCGCCACTTGGACGGGAAAAGGCGCAGGCCCATCTCGATGGAGCCGGGGATATGGCCGGCCTCGAACGCCCGGTGCTCACGGGCATCAATCAGCACGGGTGGCTTGTCGCTGGCCAGCATCCGGATCAGATCCTCGACCGTGACCCGGGGGACCTTGCGTTCGCCTTCCGGATTACCGGGGAGTTCCTTGGCCCAGTCGACGCCCGGAGGGGCCGGCGGGACAGCCTGGGAAGACGTGCTCGCCTGGGGGGGGGGCGCCTTGGGCAGGGCTTCCTGGGGCAGGTCCGCCGCCAGCGTCACGCGGGCCGTGACGGCCACGACTGCGATTACGGCGAGGCCGGTGGCCGTCTCATTCCAATGCGCCATGGAAATTCCTCCTCCGGCCCCAAGGTTGCCTCCCCGCGGCCCTGCGGTCAAGCGCCGGCTGCCCGGGCCCGTCGGCCATCCAGCACGGTGCGCAGGTCATCGAGGTCGAGGGTGTTGAGGATGTCGCCGACTTCGAGGCCGCCCTTCCGGGCCATGTCGCAGGCGTACCGGGCATGACCCAGGCCTGCCGTCGAATGGGCATCCGGTGACAGGCAGAACGTCACACCGGCGGCCTTGGCCGCACGGATCTCGCGCCAGTCGATGTCGAGGCGCTGGGGATTGCCGTTGATCTCGATGCGCACGCCCTCGCGGGCTGCCGTCTCATAAATGCGACTTCGGTCCATGGCATAGGGGGCGCGTTCACCCAGCAGGCGCCCGGACATATGGCCAAGGATGGTGGTCCTGGGGTCTTCAAGCGCCCGGCATACCCGGCGTGTCATACCCGCCTCGTCCTCGCCGTGCCGGCTGTGAATCGAGGCGACCACCAGGTCGCAGGCATCGAGGGCATTGGCCATGTCGAGGCTGCCGTCCGCGAGGATGTCGGCTTCGATGCCGGACAAGAGGGCAGCCCTGCCACCTCCCGCGTTCCACGCCGCGACTGCGGCATGCTGGGCAGAGAGGCGTTCGGTCGACAGCCCCCCCGCATAGCCGGCGGCGTGGCTGTGCTCGGTGATGGCCAGATAGGCAAGCCCGCGACGACCGGCTTCCCGAGCCATTTCCGCCATCTCTGCCTTGCCGTCGCTGGCCGTCGTATGGCTATGGAAGAGGCCGCGTATGTCGGCTTCCGTGACGAGGCGGGGCAGGGTGCCGGCGACGGCCCGTTCGACCTCGTCCAGGCCTTCCCTGAGTTCCGCGGGGATGAGCGGCAGGCCCATCGCCGCGTAGACCGCCTCCTCGTCCGGTGTCGGTACAAGTGCACCGTCGGCCCGGATCAAGCCCGCAATCGTGTGCGTCAGGCCGGCCTGTCTGAGTCGCGGCGCCAACCGGTCGAGGTGGGCAGGGTTGGCGCCGCAGAGGATCCGGGCGGTTCCGGCGGTAGCTGGGGTGGTCAGGTGGACACGAATGGTCGGTTCTCCCGTGCGGCTGCATACCCACGCGCCCTCGTCCGGGACTAGCCCCAGGTTTGCCAGTGGCAGGCGGTTCGGATCGCCATGCTCCGTGATGATCACCAGGTCGAGACGCGCGTGAAGATCGTCCCGTCGGGCCAGGCTTCCCGCGACATGGACGGCGCGTACACCCTCAAGTCCTGCGAGGTCTGCAGCCATGTCGGCAGCGAGCGCTTCGGCATCCGGCAGAAGGGCCATGCCGGCTGTCTCCAGCATGTACGTCACGTGGGGCAACAGCTTCTCGGTCGTTTTTGCGCCGAATCCTTTCAGGCCCGAAACCTTCCCCTGGCGAAGGGCTTGGGCCAGGTCAGCGATGTCCAAGATGTTCAGGTCCCGTATCAGCGACCGGACCTTGGCAGGTCCAAGCCCGGGCACATCAAGGAGCCGCAGGGGCTCGCCGGGCCAGCGGATGCGCAATTCGTCGAGAACCGGATGGCGACCGGTCTGAATCAGGTGGGCGATGTCCCCGAGCAAACCCTTGCCGATTCCCGGCCACGTCGCCAATTGCCCGTCGAGGTAGGCCGCCACGGGGTCTTCGGCACGGGCATCCAGCATGGCCGCCGCGTCCCGGATGGCACGGGTCTGGAAGACCGAGGCGCCATCCAGCTCCAGCAGGCGTCCGAGGGCATCCAGCTGGCGGGTCAGCGTCCGGCGATTCATCGGGGCGTGTTTTCCATCGCCACGAGGCGCAACTCGGCCTCGAGCAAGCGCGGCTCTTTTCCCACGAGGATCGTCAACCGCTCGATGCCGCGGACCATGCCAATCCCTCGGGCGTACCAGTAAAGGCTTTCGTCATCCGGCATACCGGGCCGGCGCACAACGTGCGCGACCCGCACCGCCTGCCACGTTCCGCCCTCGTGCGTCACGGTCTCGTAGCCCGTGCAGGTGATGGTCTCGGAGGCGCCGCTCGCCAGTGGTCGCCCGGACCAGTTGGCACCCGGCACGACCGGCATCTGCAGGAGGACGATGGAAGCCTCGGGCCTGGGATCTCCGTCCAGCCAGCGCATCGCCCGAACTTCGTGGTCCGAGACGCGAATGCGGCTGGGCAACGCCTGCGTCTGGCCGTAGCGTCGTTCGAGCCGAACGCCGTCACGGTCTTCGGCCGTGATGGCGAAGACATGCGGGGCTCCCTCGCGCTCCGGTGTGCCCGCGTGGCGGAAGGTCGTCCTGTAGGTCCAGCGACGACCGAGATCGACGGGATACCAAGCGCCTTCCCCCTCATTCAAGGCACGCATTTGCAGGATAGGGGCGGATGCCGTCGCCGGGCGCGCGGCCGGAAATCCCGAACCGCAACCGGCGATCAGGACGGCAATCAAACTGAAGGCGACGCGAAAAGCATGCATCAGGTAACGATCTCTAAGAGCAGGGGCGTCGGCTCCCCCTCGTCGCATCATAGGCCGGCGCCGGGTCCGGAGCAACCCGCGCGGCTGCTAAACTGGCGACATGCGCATCGTCGTCACCAGTGGCCTCGGCTTCGTCACGCTGCTGCTGTTGCTGGGTGCCGCGACCCCCGAGCCTCGTACGCCGGCCCACGAACTGTTCATCCGCAAGGGTTGCGCGCATTGCCACCAGCTCAAGGGCATCAAGGAGGCCAAGGGTACACAGGGCCCCGACCTGGGGAAGGTGGTGGCCTCACGGTCCGTCGACGAGTTGACGGAATTTCTCGCCCATCCGGACATGGCCGGCGCAGGCCGGCACTTGCCATCGCTTGATCTGACGCCGCGCCAAGTCGGCATGCTGGTCGAACTGATGCGGAACCCCCCACGCAAACGCAAGCCGACGCCGACACCCCAGCCGACGCCGCGGCCGTCGCCCACGGGCCCGTGAGCGGCCGGGAAGACGCCGGGCCCGTCGAACGGGGCACCTTCATCCGCGAGGGACTCGGGATGCTGGGGCAGTCGATGTTCCAGAGCTGGCAGGCTTATCGCGAGGCGGCGCGTCCGGCACCGCCGCCAACGCCCGAAAGGACCCGGTTGCGGCCGCCGGGAGCCCGGGACGAGCCCGAGTTCCAGCGCCTGTGCGGCCGGTCGGGCAGTTGCGTGGCAGCCTGCCCTTTCAGGGTCCTGGAGCAGGATGCCGAGGGCCGGCCCGTGCTGAGGGATCCCCGGGCGGCCCCGTGCGCGATGTGTCCCGACATGCCTTGCATCGCGGCTTGCGGCTCCGGTGCGCTGGCCTGGCAGCCCCGCAGCCTCCGTCGAATCGGCTTGGTCCGGGTCGAGCCCGACCATTGTGTCGTCTCGAAAGGTACTCCCTGCGTGGCTTGTGCGACGGCGTGCCGGGAGGCGCGCGCCATCACCCCCGGTCCTGACGGCCTGCCGTTGGTACTGGCCGATGCGTGTACGGGGTGCGGCAGTTGTCTGGGCGCCTGTCCGGCCGAGGGGCCGGCGCTGGAGCTCCTGCCCCGGTCCTGATTCAGGATTCCCCGACGCCCGCCAAATCGGGCACGAGGGCCTCCATCGCCTTCGCCAAGCGTTCCTGGTAGTCCTGCAGAAGGTCCGACTTGCCGGAAATCCTCGCCAGCTCGAGGCCGGCTTGCAACTCGAGCAGTTGCTCGAAGGCCTGCAGGCGCGGGCCCCCGGAAACCGGAGCGGAGATCGCGCCTTGGATGTCCGCGAGGCGATTCCGTGCCATGGCAAGCCGCATGGCTGTCCGGCGGTGGCGCAACCCGAACGGCTCACGGACCTCGCCTTCCCAAGGGGGGCATGATGCCCAGCGGCTGACGGCCTCATTCACCCGACCGATCCGGACGAGGGCCTCGATCCCCAGCAATCGGCCCCGATTCGCCTGGTCCGGTCGCCCCAGCTTGTCCCACGCGCGCGCAGCCTGCTCGGCTGTCTGCACGGCATCCTCGAATCGCTCCAAGGCCAAGTCCTCGAGTGCCATCTGGGACAGGAGGCCGGCACACGGATCTCCTTGCAGGATCACGAGGGCTCGGGCCTGGGCCAGTGCCTTGCGTCCCGCTGGCCGGGCCAGATAGGTCGCAAGGGCGAGGTCGGGCTGGGCGGGCTCGCGTTCGGCCCAGGCCCGGCAGGGATCGTTGCCTGCCAGTGTTGCACCCGTGGCGAGCTGGGCAAGGGCACGCAGGCCCCACCACGCAGCGTAACCGTAGCCTGCGATAGGGCCAGCCTCGTCAAGGACAGCCAGAGCTTCCTCGGGTTGGCCCAGGTCGAGCAACAGACGGGCAATCTGTTCGCGGGACGCAAGTTGCTCGCCGACCTGTTCCGCCAGCGTGAGTGCCTGACGGGCATGATCGAGGGCCCGCTCGTACCAGCCAAGGCGCGTCTCCACGCGTGCCAGCGCCGACAGGGCGGCGGCAACATCCCGATCTTCCGCAAGGAGCGGAGGGTCCTGAGGGGTGACGAGCGTGCGCAGAACCCGTGCCGCCTTGGCCCAGCCGCCGGGATGGCCAGCGTCATCGGCGGCAACGAGGGAGTGGCCCAGGGCCTTGTCCGGGTGCCCGGCGCGAAGCAGGTGATGGGCCATCAGGGCCGAGATGCCTTTTTCGCCGGCCAAGTCCGGATTCGCCGCCAAGGTGTCCGCCGCCGCTTCGTGCCAAAGGCGTCGCTGGGCCTGGAGGACGCCTTGGTAGGCGACCTCATGCAATGCAGCGTCGAGGAAGCGGAAGCCACCCTCGTCACGTGCCTCGAGCAGGCCGAGGGTCACGAGGGACCGGAGGCCTTGACGGATCGCTGCCACGGGACCGAGGTGGCCAAGCATCTCCGGATGCAGTCCCGGACCGGCAACGGCCGCAGCCGAGAGCAGGGTGCGCTGGTCGGGCGGCAAGGTATCAAGATGGCTCATCAGGATGGCGCTCATCGCGCTGGGCAGGGGAAGGCCATCGCTGTCCCGATGGACCTTCAAGCCTTCTTCCGTCCTCCGGATCCAGCCACCGGAGGCCTGGTCGCGCGCCAACTCCCCGAGGAAGAGCGGATTGCCTCCGGTCTGATCGACCGCCTCGCGAGCGAGTTCGCGCAGTTCGGCCGGCCAAGCTTCGACCGGTTCCGGGAGATCCGCGGCAGCCCCGAAAAGCTTCATGGCTTCCCGCAGGGCCAATGGCGCCATATGCGCGTCCCGGCGACCCGTGATCGGCGCCAGTGGCGCTCTGCTCGTCGAAACGATGATCAAGCTGCGCCCGGTTTCCGTGTCATGCACCTGACGCCAGAGGTTGAGCAACCAGCCCTGGCTCTCGGCATCGACGACATCGAGGTCGTCGATGAGCAGCGCGACGAGATGTCTTCGGGCTTGGGTCAGGAGGTCGGCCTGCACCGCCTCAGGGGCCTGATCGCCATCGATGGCCCGCACCAGCGCCCATGCCTCATCCTGCTTGTGGGCGAGGCCCCGCAGGTCGGGCAGCCTGAGCGCACCGCCGTCGGCCAAGGCCTGCTTCCAGCGGCGCAAGGTACGACTCTTGCCGACGCCCGCATCCCCCTGGACGTGCAGCCACTGGGGGCGACCTGACAGGCCCGCGGCCATCGTGGCCTCCCATTCATGGTCCATCTCCGGCCTGGGCAGATAGGCCACGCGGTCCCGGGGAGGTGCAGCCCCGTCGCTGCGCAGGCCGCCGACGGCCTGCGGCCGGACAGGCTTGCTGCGTCCCTTGACCTGGATTTCGGGCAACTCTTCGATGGCAAAGTCCCGGTGGGTGGTCGCGACCGTCTCGGGCGTGGCCAGAATCTGTTCCGAGGTGGCCGATGCCTTCATGCGTTGTGCCAGGTTGACGGTGTCGCCCATGACCGTATAGTCGCGCTTTGCCTCGCCTCCGACCTCACCGGCAACGACGAGCCCGGTATGAAGGCCGATGCGGATGCCGAGGCGCTTGGCCGCAGGTGCGGATGCCATGTCCTCGCGGGCCGTGTCCCTGAGCGCGAGGGCGGTCATCAGGGCACGGTCCGCATCATCCTCGCGCGCGACGGGCGCACCGAACAGCACCATCAGGCCGTCCGCGAGGTACTTGTCGATGACGCCGCCCCACGCATCGACGACATCTGTCAGCTTCTTGAAGAAACGATTGGTCAGCTCCGTGACTTCCTCGGGATCCAGGGTTTGCTGCAGCTGCGCGAGGCCCAGGACTTCGAGGAACATGACGGTGACGATGCGCCGTTCCCCGAGTTGGCTCATGGGCTTGAGCTCCAGGCTTGGTCCGGCGGCTGCCAGCGGGTCCATCTCCGCGACGGATGCCCCGCAATGCGTGCAGAAGCGGTCGCCGGGCGCAGCCCAAGCCTGGCAGGTACCACAGGCAAACCATGCGGGGCCACCGCATTGGACACAGAAGCGTGCTTCCGGCTCGTAGGCGGTGGTGCATGCAGGACAGTTCACGCCAAGGCCTCCTGCATCCGGGCCAGGTCCGGCAGGTCGAGCCGCACGGTGCATCGGGCATCCGTCATCGCGGTCTCGATGTGGCCGTCCGCTTCACGGCAGAACGCCGCGACCAGCGCCAGACCCAGTCCGTGACCACCGCCGCCTGCTGTCCGGACCTCGTTGTCGCACGCCCAGTGGCGTCGCCCCTCCTGAACGGTGACCCTGAGCGCCACATGGCCGCCCCGGCCGGCTGCTGCCCGCGCGTTGGCCACCAGGTTGGCCACGGACCTGAGTTCATCGAGGCGGATGTTCGTCAGGCCCTCCAGGTGGAGGTTCTCGGGCGCGCACCACGTCTCGAGCAGGGCACGTGCCTTCGGCAGTGGCCATGGCTGCAGGCCCGCCGGACCCAGGCCGGCCAGGGCCAGCATGTCGGCCGTCATGGCTTCCCCCGCCGCCACGACGATCCGGACGCGACCAGTCAGTTCCGGCCCCTCATCCGCTTCGGCCAAGAGGTCGAGCAGGCCTTGGAAGACCTGACGCATGTCGTGGGCGACACCTGCGACGGCCCGGCCTAGCAGCAGGGCCGCATCATCGGAAATGGTGGCCGGGGGGTGGGGATGCACGAGATCATGTTACCCCACCCCCTGCCAACCTCCCTAGGCTGCGATAGGGACGTGGCGACCGCGTGGGCGACTGCCGGCCTTGTGCAGCATCTTGATGGTGAGCAGGCCATTCTTGAGTTGCGCCGAAGTCCGTTCCGGGTCGATGGCGCAAGGCAAGGCGAGCTGGCGCTGGAACTTGCCCGCCGTTCCCTCATGCACCAAGGTCTCGCATTCGATGACGTGTTCCTCGGACTGGGAGCCCGAGATGGTGATCCCGTCCTCATGGGCCTCGATCGTCAGATTCCGGGCCTCGATTCCGGGCAATTCGAGCACCAGCACGGAGGTGTCCTCACCGACCGGGAGGTCGCAGGCAGGGCTGGGCATCCAGGTGGTGCCGGTCTCGCCGGGCCGGGAGGCGAGGGCCGGCAGGAACGTCGCAAAGAGCCGTTCAGTATCCCGGACCATGCGATTCATCTGCTGCCGGACGCTGTCCAGCTCGGTCTGGGGAAACCAGAGTCGCAGCGCCATGGGTCAACTCCTCCATCGCTTCGGTTCGACACACGCCGGACGTTGCCGGACCGGCCACCCTCGCGCAACCTGCGCCAGCTTCCATAACGCCTCAACAAGTCTGTCGGGGTGCCGAACTCACCAACACGGACCGTTTCCAAGCGAGGCGGTTCGGAAGTCAGGGGTCGCACGGACGTGACCCTTCCCAACCGTCCAAGGAGGACAACCCATCATGGGACTTCGGATCAACACCAACATCGTGGCGCTCAACTCGCATCGCGTGCTGACCGCTAACGACAACGCCCTCGGCAAGAGCCTTGTCCGGCTGTCCAGCGGCCTGCGCATCAACAGCGCGGCCGATGACGCCGCCGGCCTCGCCATTGCCGAGAAGTTCCGGGCACAGGTCAACGGCCTGTCGATGGCCATGCAGAACAGCCAGGATGCCATCAACCTGCTGCAGACGGCCGAAGGCGCCCTGAACGAGACCGAGGCAATCCTGCAGCGGATGCGCGAGCTGTCGGTGCAGGCCGCCAACGACACCATGGTGGCGAGCGACCGGACGGCGATCAAGGGAGAACTTGACCAGCTTTCCGCCGAGATCGACGGCATTGCGACCCGGACGCAGTACAACACCAAGGCCCTGTTGTCCGGCAGCTTCGCCACAGCTGCGATGACTTTCCAGATCGGGTCCAACAACGGCCAGACGATCAGCCTGACCATCGGCGACATGTCTGCCGATGGCCTCACGGCACAGACGTCGGATATCTCGGTGTCGAGCCACACGTTCGCGGCAGCGGCGATCACGGCCCTCGATTCCTCCATCCAGCTGGTCTCGGCCCAGCGCGCCAAGTTGGGTGCCGTCATCAATCGCCTGGATCACACCATCAACAACCTGGGTGTTCAGCGCGAGAACATGGCCTCCAGCGAGAGCCGCATCCGCGACCTCGACATGGCGGCCGAGGTCTCGGTGATGACCCGCAACCAGATCCTGACGCAGTCAAGTCAGGCGATGCTGGCCCAGGCCAACCAGGTGCCGCAGGGCGTCCTGAGCCTGCTCAGGAACTAGGTCATCCGGTGAACGGGGCCCCGGGGGGAAATCCTCCCGGGCCTCCCGCCTAAAGGTTCTCCCGGGCCGTCCGACATGTAGGACAAAGCCGGCAGCAGACGGCCAAACGTCGAAGCGGGCCTGCCGCCGTGCAGGCACATGGACGGAACCGCGCAAGCTAGGAGGACGGCGGCATGGGACTTCGGATCAACACCAACCTCACGGCGCTCAACGCCCACCGTGTGCTGAGCGGCAACGACACCGCACTGGGCAAGAGCTTGGTCCGCTTGTCGAGCGGCCTGCGCATCAACTCCGCGGCGGACGACGCCGCCGGACTTGCGATCGCCGAGAAATTCAAGTCTCAGGTCAACGGGTTGTCGATGGCGATCCAGAACGCCGAGGACACCATTAATCTGCTGCAGACGGCTGAGGGCGCGCTCAACGAGTCCGAAGCGATCCTGCAGCGGATGCGCGAATTGGTTGTCCAGGCGGCCAACGACACGATGGAGACCTCAGACCGCACGGCCATCAAGGAAGAGCTGGACCAACTGTCCGCCGAAATCGACGGAATTGCGAATCGCACCGAGTTCAACACCAAGAAGCTTATGACCGGGGATTTCCTGACGACCCCGATGACCTTCCAGATCGGCGCGAACGAGGGCCAGACCCTGTCGATTACCCTGGGCGACATGCAGGCGACGGCGCTTGCCGCCAGCACGTCCGACATCACGGTATCGAGCCATAGCTTCGCAGCCGGTGCCATCACGACGCTCGATGGGGCCATCTCACAAGTGTCGGCCGAGCGCGCCAAGATGGGTGCCATCATCAACCGTCTCGAGCACACCATCGCGAACCTCTCGGTCCAGCGCGAGAACATGGCCTCCAGCGAGAGCCGCATTCGCGACCTCGACATGGCGGCCGAGGTCTCGGTGATGACCCGCAACCAGATCCTGACGCAGTCCAGCCAGGCGATGCTGGCACAGGCGAACCAGGTTCCCCAGGGCGTCCTCCAGTTGCTCCGGGGATAGGGCGTCACCTGACGCCGGACGGCCCGGGTGGTTTCGACCACCCGGGCCTCTTGCCTCAAGGTCCTGAGCAGACCTGTCGATGACCATGGCAGGAGATGACTCATCGATGTCATTGCAGGCAATTGGTCAATCGTCGCGCTTTGCCTTGGCGGGGCGCGAGCGTGCCGAGTGCGGGATCGAGCGCAGCCTTGGCCGCTTGGCCAGCGGTCTGCGGATCCAGGGGGCGGCAGATGATGCGGCAGGCCTTCAGATCGCCGAGCGCTTCCGTGCCCAGGTCCGCGGCCTCGCTCAGGCTGCCACGAATGCTCAGGATGCCATCAACCTTGTGCGGACCATGGAAGGGGCCCTTGCCGAGACGACGGCCCTGGTACAACGGATGCGCGAACTGGTGGTTCACGCTGCCAATGACACGCTGACCTCCGAAGACAGGATCGTGGTCAAGGATGAGTTGGATCAGTTGTCTTCCGAGGTCGATGGTATCGCGGACCGCACGGAATACAACACCCGGCAATTGTTGCTCGGATTTGCCATGGATGCGCCCTTGACTTTCCAGATCGGAGCCTCGGCGGATCAGGTCTTGGCCCTGACGGTGTCCGACATGAGGGCCTATGCGCTTTATGTGGCTTCGTCCGACTTGACGGTGTCGAGTCACGAGTGGGCCCGGGAAACGCTTTGGTCCTTGGACAACTCGCTGCTGCTGGTCAACGGGGAGCGCGCTCGCCTGGGTGCGGCGGTCAACAGGCTGGAGCACACCATCGCCAACCTGTCCGTGCAGCGCGAAAGCATGGCGGCCAGCGAGAGTCGTATCCGTGATCTGGACATGGCCGCGGAGGTCGCGCAGTTGACACGTTTCCAGATCGTCGCCCAGTCCAGCCAGGCGATGTTGGTCCAAGCGCAGCAGATTGCGCGGGGCGTTGTTGGTCTGTTGGTCTGATAAGGCTGCAAGCGTTATGTAGGCGCGTCGGATCAAGCGGATTGACATAATCCGACTATCTTTTGACATAAGCATGTCTCGGTACGACATAACGGCCCCGGGTCGGTCGTCGGCGACAAAACTTGAGGGCATCCCCCCTTGCCGGACTACTTTTTTTTGCTAGGGTGTAGGTGTTCCCTGTCGTTCCGCAGAAGGGTTGACCAAGAGGGTCTCCCCGGAACGGGTGATGACGGCAGGGGGCAGGGAGCCGGGCACGGATGTCCGGCGGTACGCTTCAAGGAGGAATGGACCCATGGGTCTCCGGATCAACACCAACATCTCAGCGATGAATGCGCATCGCACACTGGGAACCAATGATGCCGCGCTGGGCAAGAGCCTGGCCCGGCTGTCGAGCGGGCTTCGGATCAACTCGGCTTCGGACGATGCTGCCGGCCTCGCCATTGCTGAAAAGTTCAAGGCACAGATCAAGGGCTTGAGTCAGGCAGCTGCCAATGCCCAGGACACGATCAACCTCGTTCAGACCGCCGAGGGTGCCCTGAACGAAACCGAGTCCATTCTGCAGCGCATGCGCCAGCTGGCGGTGCAGGCGGCCAACGACACCTTGGTGGCGAGCGACCGGACGGCGATCAAGGGAGAACTTAACCAGCTTTCCGCCGAGATCGACGGCATTGCGACCCGGACGCAGTACAACACCAAGGCCCTGTTGTCCGGCGACTTCGCCTCAGCTGCGATGACTTTCCAGATCGGGGCCAACAACGGCCAGACGATCAGCCTGACCATCGGCGACATGTCTGCCGATGGCCTCAACGCCCAGACGTCGGACATCACGGTGAGCACCCAAACCTTCGCGGCTGCTGCCATCGGCAATCTCGACACCGCGATTTCGAACGTTTCCACCCAGCGGGCCAAGTTGGGTGCGATCATCAATCGCCTCGAGCACACGATCAACAACCTGAACGTGCAGCGCGAGAACACGGCGTCAAGCGAGAGCCGCATCCGCGACCTGGACATGGCGGCCGAGGTGTCCAACCTGTCCCGTGCCCAGATTCTAGCCCAGTCCAGCCAGGCCATGCTCGCCCAGGCGAACGCGGCGCCTCAGGGAGTCCTCTCCCTGCTGCGTTAGGACCCAGCAAGGCCGGCAGGGTCGGACGGGCAACCGTCCGGCCCTGTCCGGCTTTTCAGATCTTCACGATTTGCCCGTGGGCCAGAAAGACCAGGTGGGCCGCCCGGTCGGGCTTGCGGAACAGCAAGGCTGCAGCTCTGGCATAGACGGCGACCTGCGTGCGGTGTTCGCGTACCAAGTCTTCGAGGGGCCTCTTGCCGGGGGCATCCGTCTTGTAGTCCCAGACCTCGACAGCATCAGCCGTCTCGAGGACGGCGTCGATGATGCCCTGGATCAGTGGCGCATCCTCGTTCGGGGCCACGAGGCCCAGGCGGTCGGCCGTCAGCGTGAAGGGTACTTCGCGGTGCAGCACGCCCCCGGTTTCCCGGGCGTGTCGCGCCAGTGGCGACTGCAGCCACCAAGCAAGCCAGGAGGGCTGCAGATGGCGGGCCGTGACCTCGGAAATCTGGCCGATCTGACCGAGCCGTGCGATGAGGTCCCGAATGGGCGCCTCGTCAGGAGGTGTATCGAGGCTCAGGTGCTGGAGGACCATGTGCAGCGCCTGACCCAGCTCGGCGGGACCGGGTATCCGCTCCGGACCCTGCATGAAAAGGGGGGCCAGCCGTTCGACCTTGTGTGGTTTCGGGCTTGCTGTCCCCGCGTGCAGGCCCGTGACCTTCTGCTTGGCCGGCGTGCGGGTTGCCGCCTCCCACGCGTAGGGCATCGGGGAAGGTTCTCTTTCCCTGGACACGGCAGCTGCCGGCGGCTCGGGATCGGCAGGTGGCGCCAACCCCACGGTCTCGTGGCGAAAGGCCCACGCTCCGGGTGCACAAGGTGGCAGGGCGAGCAACTGGCCACTGGTGGTCGCGTCGACCGACCAGTGGTGGTGCAGGGTCGCTGCCCGGGCATGGCGCAGCAGGAACGGCGCCATCATGGCCTGCCACGATCCGCAACGCAGGGCCTGGCGCAGCGTCAGGTTCATCACGCCCGAACGCGCCGTTGCGATCGCCTGTTCCAGGACTGGCGAGGATGGCGCCGGCGCCAACAGGTAGAGCGATTCCATGGCGCGCGTCATGGCGACATAGAGCACGCGAATCTCTTCGGCCAAGGCATCCCTCCGACTGGCTTGCGCCACGGCCAGGCGGGAGGGGGTTTCACGGGTGCTGCCGTCCAACGGGTCGCGATAGCGCGTCGCGATGCCGGCGTGCCGATGAATCTGGAAAGCTTCCCTGCTCTCGCGCATCGGAAAGTTCCGATCGAGCCCTGGCACGAGCACGATGGGGAATTGCAGGCCCTTGGAGGCGTGGATGGTCATGACGCGGACAACGGCTGCTTGCTCCTCGGCCATGACGGGGCGATCGACGCGACTCTGACCGGCTTCCATCTCGCCAAGGACCGTCAGGAAATGGTTGAGTCCGCGTGATACCCCCTGCCCGGCCACCCGAGCACGTTGCAGCAGGACGTCCAGGTTGGCAGGGGCCGAGGGCGTCGGACCTTCGTGGGCGATCGCCTCGAGAATGGCCGGGTGGTCCAGCAGTCGTTCGATCAGGTCTGCGGCTGCCAGACGACGGCCTGTCCGGCGCCACGGTTCGAGGAAAGACCCGAGGGCTCTTGCCTTACTGAGGGCCGTATCCGGTTCGGCTGTCTCGGTCGGCAGGTCCAGCAGGCTCTTGTGGAACGGACCGTGACCGACCTTGACCCGGAGGTCCGCAAGGTCCTGGTCCGTCATGCGGCCGAGGGTGCTTCGGGCGATCCTGAGCAAGGGCCGGTCATGGCGCGGGTTGTCGATGACGTGCAGCAGGTCGCGCATGAAGGCGATCTCGGGGGTGTCGAACCAGCCCGCCCGCAGGCTGCCCATCGAGGGAATGCCGCAGGCTGCCAGCGCTTGCCTGACCCGCTCGATTTGCGCGCCGTCCCTCACCAGCACGGCGAAGTCGCCCGGATGAGCCTGCCGATAGGCATCCTTCTCCCAGATTCGGGAACCTTCGCCGCCGTCATCCAGCAATTGTCGGATGACCTGGGCGCAGGCGATGGCCTGCGCGTCCTGAGTAGCAACCCCTTCCTCGGCAGCCACCGTGACCCAGTGGGCGCGGGGCTGGGGAGACTCGGGATAACGGGCTCCCGGCAGCAGGATCTCACGGTCGTCATAATCGAGCCCGCCCACGGAACGGTCGAAGAGATGTCCGAACAGGCCGTTGCAGGCCTCCAGCAGGTTGGCTCGGCTGCGAAAGTTGTGCGGCAGGTCGATCCGACGTGCACCCTGGCTGCCCTCCGGATCGGCTGCGTCGAGGCGTGCGAGGAAAAGGGCCGGATCGGCCATGCGGAACCCGTAGATGGCCTGTTTGACGTCTCCCACGAGGAAGGCCGCGGGACGTCCCTCCCCTTCGGCAAGCAGGCGGTCCAGCAGGGCTTCCTGGATGGGGTTGGTGTCCTGGACCTCGTCCACCATGACCTGGTCGAAGCGGCCGCGCAGCGCCGCGAGGGCCTCGGCGCCGCCCGGGCAATCCGGGTCGAGGATGGTCAGGGCGAGATGCTCGAGATCCCCGAAGTCCATCACGCCTGCCTCGCGCTTGCGGGTGGCGTGCGTCCGCAGCAAAAGGCCGAGCAGCCGGATGAAGCCGCGCGTCTGGGAAGAGGCCATGTCCTGAGCCGTATTGCCTTCGTGCGCACGGTCCGGATCGGCCAGCAAATGCTCACGCAGGCCGCGAACCTGCGCCTGCAGCCGGCTGCGCCGGTCCGCCCACACGGCCCAGACTTCCTTGTCGTCCTGCCGGCCCGTCGCGGGGGCGCGCGGCAAGGCCAAGGCCGCCGCCACTTCGGCAATGCCCGCGTGGTCCGGCCCCGAACAACCTCCGATGGCGCCCGCTGCCCGGGCGAGACCATCGGCGATGCCAAGGCCATGCGCCGCCTGTGCCGGGAACAGGCCCGTCTCCTCGAGATCCCGGCTCCATTGGCGCCAAGAGCTTGACGCAGCTTCGAGCCGGGTCTGGAGGTCCAGTGCCAGCGTTTGCCACCACCGGGCCCGGGCAGCGGTGCCTTCCGGGCTCTCGGCGTGGTCGCTTGCGGCCATGGCCAGCCAGCCATCAGGGTCCGGCAGGCTCAGCAGTCGCTCGAGTCCGGCGGCGAGGGCAGCCCGCAGCAGGCGGTCGCCATCCGGTGCCGATGCGTCGAGGCACGATGCCAAGTCCGGGTCGTCGTCGGCCAGGGCCAATTCCAGGGTGCGCTCGATGGCCTTGGCCAGATAGAGTCCGGCCTCGCCCTCGTCGAGAAGTCGGGTGTCGGGCGCGACGCCGACGGCCAGCCCCCAGCGGCGGACCACCCGCTGGCAGAAGGCATGCAGCGTCGACATCCAGGCACGCTCGAGTCGTTGGCGCTGATCCCGGATCAGCGGGTTGTCCGGTTCTGCCCGGGCCAAGTCGGCGAGGGCCTTGTCCAGCCTGTGTCGCATCTCCCGAGCCGCCGCATCAGTAAAGGTCACGACGAGAAGGCGATTTAGGGGCAAGGGCTTTCCGGGCGCCAAGGCCGCCTGGAGGATGCGTTCCACCAGCACAGCCGTCTTGCCCGCCCCGGCTCCCGCGGAGACCAGGACGGACGGATCGTCTGCCCGAATGGCTGCAGCCTGCGGCACTGTCCACTCAGTCGCCAAGGTCGACCTCCCGGTGTGGATCGCGGCCGGTTTGGAAACGACAGGCCCTGCGGACGGGGCAGTGACGGCATGGCGTGGTCTTACCCCGCAGCACGGGCAGGGGCGCATATTCGCCGGAGATCATGCGGTCGGCCAGGGAGCCGGCGAGGACGCGCGTGCGCTCCAGCAAATCCACCATGGTCCCCGGGGGCTCGCCCTGGCCCTTGTAGAGGGTGCCGTCCTTGGTGCGCCTGAGCCCCCACGTCGCCGAGGCTTGTCCCGGCAGCAGGTCGCGGTCAAGGGCCTCGAGCAGATCGGAGTCGTCGACCACCCGGCCCTTCATCCGCGTGGGTCGCACCCGACCGGGCGCGCCGTCATCCCCGACATCTTCCTCGGCCATCGCTTCGCCGGTCGCTTCGGTCGCTGTCTCGCTGAAGGCCAGGGCCTCGTCCTCTGCCTCGATGTGGAGCATGGCGAAGGCGAATCCGCCCGGTGCCGGCGTCTGATCCAGCCAGCCCGGGGCGGCCTCCGTGACGGCGGCGAGGTAAAGGGGCAACTGCAGGTACTCGCCCGTACGCATCTTCTGGGCGATGCCGCCAATCGTGCCGGACTTGTAGTCGAGCACGACGAGCCAATCGGTGACCGCACCCTCGAAGACATCCACCCTGTCGATTCGGCCGCCCACGACATGGTCTGCGCCGTCCGCCGCCGGCAGGTACAGAGGAGGCAGCCACGTCGTGTCCTTGTCGCGGCGGCTTGATTCTAGCCCGAAACCCAATTCCACCCCGACGGGCTCTCCCTTGCCCAACCGCAGTGTCAGCCCGAGGCCATGAAGCACGTATGCCGTGCGCTTGAGCAGACGGGCAAGGGCACGCTCCGACCAGACATCCGTCCGGGGGAAGCGGTCCCGATAGGCTTCCTCGAGAGCTGCCTGCGCGGCCCGAATGCGCTGGCGCTCCTCGACAGGCTCCAGATCCCGCCACCTCGCCCCGTCCCGATGCAACGCACGGACGAAGGTCTCGAGGGCAAGGTGCAACAGCTGTCCCGTCTCGAGTGGCGCCACACGTCCGGCCTTGCGATCCTCGACCTTGAGCACGTGCCGGGTGAATCCCAGCCAAGGGCAGGCCGCATAGGCTTCGAGCCGACTCGCGCTCAGCATGTCGGGGCGCGGCATCCGCAGGAGCGTTCGGTCGACTTCGGGCAAAGGTGCACGTGGCAGGACCAGAGCGTGGGTGGCTGGCAGGAGAATGGGCCGCAGCGCCGGCACCATCTGTCGCAGGGCCGTCCACGTGGGGGACGGGGACAGGTCGCGCCCCCGGCTGTCGCGGATAGGCCGGCTCAAGGTGAGCACGTCGGCTGCACGTGTCAGCGCGTGGAGCACCCGAAGCCGCTCGTGTTCCTGGCGCCGGACGCTGTCCGGACCCACGGGACAACCCAGGTCCTCCAGCTGGCGACGGTCGGCATCGTCCAGCAGGGGTGCCTCGGCGTGGGGTGCCGGCAGATGGCCGTCTGTCAGGCCCATCAGCCACAGGCCGCGCAGCTCGGGCGTGCGCGTGCGGTCTACGGTTCCGGCAAGGACCTGGTCCAGCGTGGCCGGAACGTGCGCGAGCGATTGGCTGGCGAGGGTGGTGCCCAGTGCCACCATCGCCTCTTCGAGCGGAACGGTGGCCTCGCCATCGACCGCAACCCACTGGTCCAGCACCGAAAGCAGGATTTCGCGGGCCTGGGCCAGTGCCTCGGCATCCAGGGGACGGCCCTCGGCATCGGCTTCATCCTGATGTCGCGCCAGGATTTCCGGCAGGTCCAGACGTTCGAGCGTCCCGACGAGGGTCTCGGCCAGAGCGCGGACGGTCGGCTCCTGGCCCATGGCCTGCCCCGACTCCTGGACGACGGCGAGCGTCCGGCGCACGCCCGGGGGGCAGCCCTTGGCCGGGTCCTCCATGGCCAGCTTGCGGGACCAGTCCTGATGATCCCAGCCTTCGGCGATGACGCGGTTCTCGAGCTGGTCGACCTCGGCCTGGGGGACGGGCGACAGATCGTTGCGAAGCAGGTCCATCACGGCCGTCGTCGGCCATCGATGGGCCCAGATGGCGAGCAGAGAACGGACCAGTCGAATCAGGCCCTCGTTCTCCACCGGCCGACGCCGATCCACGAACAAGGGCACGCCCAGGCGGCGGGCTGCTCGCTCGAGCAGGGGACCCTCCTCCTCGATATCGCGGACCAGGATGGCGATCTCGCGCCAGCGCCACCCACCTTCCCGCACCGTACGGACGATGTCCGCCATCACGCCTTCGGCTTCGGCGGTGTGGTCGGGTGCCTCGAGGAGGCGCAGGCGTCCGGCGGGCTCCTGAGGCGTCCGCAGCCCGGTGCCCCAATGCCGGACCACGTGGTCCAGCAGGCCGGCCGCGGCGAATCGGCCGGTCGCGTCGGACGGCAGGCAGGTTTCCGTCAAGCGGACCCCGGCGGCTTCGCCGCAACCGCGCAGGCGTTCGCGGGTTTCGAGGGCCAGGGCATGGACCATGCGGCCTTCGGGTGTGTCCAGCCGTGCCGCGTCCAGGGGCAAGGTCACGGTGACGTCATTGCCGTTCCGAAGCAGGGCTGTGATGAAGCCCTCCTCAAGGGGTGTGAACCCTTGGAAGCCGTCTATCCAGAGGCGTGCTTCGGCGAGGAAGGTCGCCCGATCCATCCTTGCCATCGCCTCGCCAAGCGTCAGGTCCTCGTCCTTCCAGCCACCCTGCATGACCGTGTCCTGTCTTTCCATCAGGAGGGCGGCGTCCCGTAGGCGAGGGGCGAGGACGTCACCGGGCTGAAGCGCGGCACGGGCCGCGGCCTGGCGCAGTCGGGCCGGAGTCAGGCCATGCTTGCGGAACTCGGCGAGCCACGCGAGCAGGCTGCCTGCCCACTGGTACGGCCGTTCGAGGCGACCGAAGTGTTCCAGTTCGCTCCTGTGCCGGCGGAGCAGGCCGTGCAGCAGCAGGTGTCGTCCGCTGTCATCCAGGCTGCGCCGCGCGGCGCCTTCCGTCCATTGCGCGATGCGCCACGAGAGGCGCTGGAAACTGCTGACCTGCAGGCGATGCGACACGCCGGCCACATCCTGGATGCGACGCTCCATCATGTCCGTGGCCTGCTCGGGAACCAGCAGGATCAAGGCCCCCCCCGGTTCCTTGCACGCTGCGGCCATGGCTGCGAGGCACGCGTGGGTCTTGCCACGGCCCGGCGCGGCAAGCGTCAACGTGAGCGGCATGTCCGGGTGGAGCCTCCGTGGTAAAATCATTATATGACATCACAGGGTCTGGGCGAACGCTTGGGTCAGGTTCTGCTGAGCCAAGGCATCATCAGCCGCGAGCAGCTCGAGCATGCGCTGCGCGAGCAGGCCAAGAAGCCCTATCTTCGCCTTGGCGAGGTCCTCTTCACCCTGGGCTATCTGTCCTTTGCACAGCTCGAGGAGCAGCTCGAGCAGCAATATCGTGACTTGCGCTTGGGGCAGCTGCTTGTCCGCAAGGGCTTGCTCGATCCCGAACAGCTTGAGGCCGCGATGGCCGAACACGAGGCGACCGGCCTGCTGCTCGGGCATCTCGTGATCAAGCTGGGCTTCTGTACCCTCGAGCAGGTGTCCCGCGTGCTCGAGGAACAGCGCGTCCTCACGGGCAATCAACGCGCCTGACGGCTTTGGCGCGAATCTGGCGCCCCTTCGGGCGCCGGCCTACCTACATGTAGTAGTCGATCAGCTCGAGGAAGCCGGCCAGCGGCTTGTCGTACCAGGGGAAGTCCAGGTCGGCATCGCTGATCTCGGGCGTGGTGGACCAGTCCGGATCCGGAACCCGGACACGGAAGCTGCTGATGCGCGCGGGCTCTGTCAGGATGAGATCGAGCTCCTGGTTGTTCTCGAAGGTCAACGTGTCGCCGTTCGACGAGCCGACCAGCAGGAAGGCGTCGTCGATCACGGTGTACTTGATGTGCGCGTAGGACTTGTCGTACCAGTGCATCTGCACGCCGGCCGGCCGGATCTGCTTTGCGGACCACTTGTTGAGCTTGCGCAGGATCTCGCGGTCGTGCGTCGTCAGGATGACACGAACCTGCACGCCTCGCTTGGCCGCGGCCTTGAGCCTGGTCATCAGCGCGTCATCCGAGAAGAACGGATAGGCCATGTCGATGCGCGTCGCGGCCTTGTCGATGGCCTCGAAGAGGACCTTGCGGATCTCCGATTCGCGGCCACGTTCACGGGGGCTCGTGACGGCGATGCCGACGTGCTCTTGGCCGTAGCTGCCGTGGGGGCGCAGCGGCAGGTCGAAGGCCTTGCCTCCCGCCCGAATCCAGTCGAGGCGGAACTCGTCGTGCATGATCCAGGCCGCATCACCGTCGACCCGCCACAGCATGTCATGCGCGTGGTAGAGGTACTTCTCCCCCAGATTCATGCCTCCGGTCATCGCCTTGTCCCCGTCGACCAGATACAGCTTGCGGTGGGTGATGTTCAGCCCGGCGCCGCTCTTGCGGACATAGGGGGTCGCGCGATAGACCTGCACGGCGACGCCGGCTTGCCTGAGGATGCGCTCGACCTTGCTGTCGACGTGGTTTTGGCCGATCTGGTCCAGGATGACCCGGACATCCACCCCCGCCTTATGGCGGTCGACAAGGATGTCGCAGATGCGTCGACCCAGGGCATCGCTCCAGAACTCGAAGGTCTGCATGTACAGCGAATGCCGAGCAGAGCGCAGGTGGTCCATGAACGCCGGAAGGACTTCCCGGTCCACCGTCAGGGACAGGCGATTGTTTGTCGTGACGGGCCGATGGACGGACTGCCGGATGCGCTGTGCCATTTCCGTGGCGCGGGCTGACGCGCCCGAAAGCGCAGTGCCCGCGGGTGTCACGGGGTTCGCGCCACAGCCGGCGAGCACCATCAGGGCCAGGGCCACGGCGATGTGGCGAAGGCTTCCGCGGGACTTGGTCATCATGGTCACGGGGTCACGAAACCTCAAGATGGTCTCAAGTATGGTTTATGCCCAGATGAAGGTCCATTCTTTCGTACAACTTTTAACAGAATCTGAACAAAGCGCCTCCCGGGGCCCTTGGGGGCCTCGGGAGGCGCACGCGCCAGGTCGCTTCAGATGTAGCGATCGATGAGCTCGAGAAGGGCGATCCAGGGCTTCTGCGTCCAAGGCACGTTGATCTCGGCCTCGGTGACGGCCGGCGTCGACGCCCAGTCCGGGTCGCAGACCTTGCCCCGGAAGTCGGCTACCGTCTGCGGGTTCGTCAGAATCAAGTCGAGCTCCTGGTTGTTCTCGAAGGTCAGCGTGTCGGCGTTCGACGAACCGACCAGCAGGAAGGCCCCATCCACCGCCGTGTACTTGATGTGGGCATAGCCGGTGTTCCACCAGTGGAACTTCACACCCTTGGGCATCGCCTGCTTCGCGGACCAGATGGCCAACTTCTCGATGGCCGAGTGGGATTCCTTCGTCAGGATGACCCGGACGTCGACGCCGCGCTTGGCGGCCTTGATCAGGCGGTCGACGACCCGGTCGTCCGAGAAGAACGGATAGGCCATGTCGATGCGGCTCTTGGCGCTGTCGAGGGCCCGAAGCAGGACGCCGCGGATCTCTTCCTCGCGACCCGTCTGGCGCGGGCTCGTGACGCACATGCCGATGGGCTCGTTGCCGTAGGCGCCGGTTGGCGCGGCGGGCACCTCGAGCCGGCCACCCTTGCCCAAGGCCCAGTCCGTGCTGAACTCCTGGTGGAGCTGGTGAGCGGCCTGGCCCCGGACCTTCCAGAGCATGTCGTGGGCGTGATCGAAGTACTCGTCACCCAGGTTCATGCCGCCGGTCATGCCCTGGTCGCCATCGACGAGGTACAGCTTGCGGTGCGTGATGTTGAGGCCGTGGCCGGTCTTGCGGACGAACGGGAACGGGCCGTACACGATGGTCGGCACGCCGTTGTTGCGCAGGACCTTGGCCGTGGCGGTCCCGATCGACTTGGCGCCGATGTTGTCCATGATCACGCGGACGTCGACACCTTCCTTCTTCTTGGCGATCAGCAGGTCGGTGAGTTGGCGGGCCTTGTCGTTGTCGGCAAACTCGAAGGTTTCCATCCACAGGGTCTTGCGGGCGCCGCGCAGCAGGTCGATCAGGACGGGGAACGCCTCGCGGTCGGGATGCACCGACAGGCTGTTGTTCCACGTGACGGGCTGACCCATGGCTGGCTGCAGGATCGATTGCACGGCCTTGGCCTGCACCACGTCCGCCGTCGACATGGTGGACCGGCCGAGCGGGGCGATGCTCGCGCCGGGCTGGCCACCGCAGCCGGCAACGAGCACGGCGGCAAGCGCGAGAAGGGAACGACGGAACATCTGGACCAGAGCCTCCGAAAACGTGGGGTGAAGCCTCCACCAAGAAGTTCATACCGCGGTTAAGGTCCGGTGGGGGCGTCCCTGTGGAATCTTGACGGTCATTTCAAAAACAGTTAACGCCTTGTGTACGCCTTGATGCCGGCACAATCGAATCTTTACTTTTGGGCGATGCAGGCAGGCGCGGTGTACCATGCGGGCCATGACGGAACAGGTCGAGACGGCTGCGGCCGGGGCTTCCGGGGGCGTGCCGGCCGAGGTCCTGCGGGAAGTCGATGCGCTTCGCCGTGCGCTCCACGAGCACAACATCCGCTACTACCTGCTGGCCAGCCCGACCGTCTCGGATGCCCAGTACGATCGTCTGTTCCAGCACCTGCAGGCGCTTGAGGCGGAGTGGCCCGCCGTTGCGCGTGACGACTCTCCGACACGGACCGTGGGGGCTCCCCTGCAGACCGATTTCAGGACGGTCCCGCACGAGCGGCCGATGCTCTCGCTGGCGAACGGCTTCAAGGAAGAAGACCTGCGTGCCTGGGACGAGCGTGTGCGCAAGTTGTTGGCCAAGGCGGAGGCGTCCGGTCCCCAGGCCCCGCAGGACGGTCACGTGGTCTACGCGACCGAGGTCAAGGTCGACGGCCTCGCGGTCTCGCTCATCTATGAGGATGGCCACCTCGTCCGCGGCCTGACCCGCGGCGACGGCCTGTCGGGCGAGGACGTGACGCTCAACCTGCGCACCCTGCAGGACGTGCCGTGGGACCTGCCTCCTTATGTCGACCGGCTCGAGGTTCGGGGCGAGGTCTACATGGCCCGCGACGAGTTCGAGGCCTTCAACCGCACGCAGGCGGAGCGCGGCGACAAGGTCTTCGCCAATCCCCGCAATGCCGCGGCGGGCTCGCTCAGGCAGATGGATCCCCGGGTGACGCGGACCCGGCCGCTGCGTTTCTTGGCCTATGCCGTAGCGGGCCTGCGGGACGTCACCAGCCACATCGGTGCCCTCGAGCGCCTCGAGCAGTACGGATTCAGGACCACGCAGCCCATGCGCGCCGACGGCGTGGCACAGGTCCACGACCAGTACGCCGACTGGTTGGCCCGGCGTCCGGACCTTCCGTACGACATCGACGGCATGGTGGTCAAGGTCAATGCCCTGGCTGATCAGGACATGCTCGGGGCGGTGGGTCGTGAGCCGCGCTGGGCCCTCGCCTACAAGTTTCCTGCCATCCAGGAGATCACGCGTCTTCTGGATATCGAGGTTTCGGTGGGCCGTACGGGCGTCCTGACGCCGACGGCCGTGCTCGAACCCGTGCCCATCGCCGGGGTCGTTGTCAGCCATGCCACCTTGCACAATGCCGACGAGATCGCGCGCAAGGACATCCGCATCGGCGACTGGGTCGTGGTCCAGCGGGCGGGAGATGTCATTCCTCAGGTCGTCGCCAGCGTGACGGAACGTCGGGACGGTACGGAGCGGACGTTTGCCATGCCCGAGGCGTGTCCGGAATGCGGCTCCCTGCTGGAGCGCCTGCCGGGGCAGGTGGCCGTCCGCTGTACCGGCGGCTTGTCCTGCCGTGCGCAGTTGGTGCATCGGCTGTGGCATTTTGGCAGTCGCCGCGCCATGGACATCGAGGGCTTGGGAGACAAGTTGTGTGCCGCACTGGTTGACGCAGGCCTCGTACGGACAGTTGCGGACCTCTACGGACTCGATGCCCGCGATCTCGAGCCCCTTGAGCGGATGGGAGCCAAGTCGGCCGCCAACCTGATCGCGGCCATCGACGGCAGCCGGTCGCGACCTTACCCGCGCCTCCTGCATGCCCTCGGCATCCCCGAGGTCGGCGAGATCACGGCCAACCTGCTGGCCGACGCATTTCCCTCGCTCGAGACTCTGGAAGCCGCCTCTCGTGAGGACCTCGAAGGCATCCATGGCATCGGACCCGAGATGGCGAACGCCGTCGTCGCATTCATGGCGGAGCCTCACAACCGGGACGTGCTGGCCCGGCTTGCTGCCGCCGGCCTGCAGGTCACCGGGCCTGTCGCGGCGGTGACCATCGCCGGTCCGCTCGAGGGTGAGGAGATCGTGTTCACAGGCACGCTCTCCCGGCCCCGGCCCGAGTTTCAGGAGGAAGTCCGCAGTCTGGGTGCTCGTGTGGGTGAGTCCGTGACGAAGCGGACGACGCTGGTCGTGGCGGGCGAGGCGGCCGGAAGCAAGCGTCGCAAGGCCGAGGCCGCCGGTATCACCGTCGTGGACGAGGCCGGATTTCGGACCTGGTTGCGTGCGCGGGGCGCGTCAGCGTCCGAGTGAAGCCGGTACCACGTCCGCATGCCCGGGCAGGGCGCGGGGCGCGGACAGGATATCCGCCGTACGGGCTTGCCTCGGGCCGGGTTCCGTCTGGCGCACGAGCAGGAGGCGCCCCAATTGCCACCCACCCGCGCCAGAGGCCAGCAGGACCAAGGATGCAGCCACCCAGCGCCACCGACCCGCCGTGCGGGCCCTGCGTTCCCGAACCAGGGCCGGGGCCAGGCTGCGGCTGAAGTCAAGTGGCATGGCCGGGATAGCCGCGGTCTCGAGATCCCGGATCGCCGCCGCGAGGCTTGCGCTCCAAGCCCTGCACAGGGAACAGGTCCTGAGGTGTTCCCGGGTGCCGGGGCCGGGCGTGCCACCCAGTTCCTCATGGAAAGCCAGCCTCAGTTCATCGCATGTCATGGCCGGATCCCCTCCCGCAGCAGGTGTTCGCGCAGCATCTCCCGGCCCCGGAACAGGCGGGTCTTGACCGTGCCCAGCGGCAGGTCGAGGATCTGCGCCAGATCGTCGTAAGTCAGGTCGAGGACGTGCCGCAGGACCAAGGGCTGGCGATAGATCATCGGCATGGCGGCCAGTGCGCGATCGATCGCTTCGGCGGTGCCTGCGGCTTCGGCCCGCGCCTCGGGTCCCTCGAGCTCCGAGGCCATGGGCTCGATGCCGGCTTCGGCGAGGTCCTCGAGGGATTCCGGCTGGCGCGCCCCGAGCGTATCGGTCGCAACGTGATTCAGGATGCGCAACAGCCACGACATGAAGCGTTCGGGGTCCCGGAGCCGAGGCAGGGCCCGGAAGGCACGCATCAGGCTCTCCTGCACGAGGTCGGCTGCCCTGTCGTCGTCCCCGGCCAGACGGCGCGCAACTTGCCACAGTCGTTGCTGGATATCGGCGACAAGCGCGCGGAACGCCCGCTCATCCCCGCGCTGTGCCGCCCGAACGAGGGCTGTCCGGCTGGGGCCGGCACCCGGTCGGGCCTGTTGCGTGAGGTTCACCCGATCATGACCCCGGCAGGTCGCGCAAGGTTTCGTGCAAGGGGACGTTCCAGGGTCTCGGGAGCGAGGCCCTCGCGCAGGGCGAGGCTCAGGCCTGCAGCCTCGGCCCACGAGCGCGCGTGCCACGCCTCGATGCCGAGCGCGGCCGGCGTGATGTCGAGGACGCCCGGATTGTCCACGGCGACCAGGGCCAGCCCGCGTCCCGCGGCGGCAAGCGTGCCGCTGCCTCCTGCCGCGGTCCTCGGCACGACGACAATCCCCTCGGCCGGCCAGGCGCCCCGGGTGCCGGGCGCCACGGGCACGGGCGCGCGCTGCAGGCCCCGAAGCACGCACAGCAGGTAGTCCAGCCCCAGTTCCTCGGCGGCTCCGCGTGGATCGACCGGGTCGCAGGACACCGGCAGCCAAGGGGCATGGGCCACCGGCATTCCGAGCGCCCGTCCGAGGACGCGGGAGAGCATGGCTTCGAGTCCGCCGATGGGATCGGGCCCCTGTCCCGAGGCATAGGCTTCGTCATGCAAGGCCAGGTGCGTCATGTCGCTGACGATGGCCATGGCCGTCGCGCCCCGGGCCATCAAACGGTGGCCGGCCTCGAGCAGGGCCGAGGCGTCGGCAATGGTGCCTGCGCTGCGTCCGCGTCCGTCCCGTGTGAGCGTCATGCGCAGGGGAACGGCCATCTCCTCGCGGATCACCCGCCCGCCCCCCACCGTGCGAAAGGCCGCGATCGCGTTATCGAGGGCATCCTGCGCCCGGCGGGGAAGGCCTCCATCGATCAGGAGGCCCAGCGTATGGGCGCGTTGCGGCAGGAGGTCCCACCGTCCGGCCAGCCATCCGTCCAGCAAGCCACCCTCGACGTAGGCCACACCCGGTCGCGCCCAGTTGAGCGCAGCGGCATTGATCGCATTGGGATGGGTGACGCAGCGATCGGCCGTGGCGGCAAGCAGGCTGACGGCCGGATTGGCATCTCCGGCGAAGCCGCCGGTCGCAAGGCCCAATCCCGTCGGGGCGAGGAACGTCACGGTCCAGGCCTGCCCTGCTGCGGCAGGCCCGCCGTTCCGGGGCAGGGGCGGCAATGTCAGGTCGGGCCCGGCCTCGAAGGTCTCGACTTGCCAGCGACCGCCCGCGACTCCGATCACGGCAGCGTGCAGGCATGTTGCACCCGCCTCGGAGACCGGCAGCAACGCTTCAAGGCCCTGCGCCAACGCCTCGGGGGGCGGCACAGGGATCTCGACATGGCCAAGACGCACCCAGGCGTCAGGCACGGCCGTGGGCATCCTCATCGCTGTCCCGGAAGAGTGCATCGAGATCCAGCAAGATGATCAGGCGTCCCTCGTGCTTCCCCAATCCCGAGATATGGGGGGCATGCTGCTGGAATTGCGCGGTGGGCGGGTCGATCTGGCTCCGGTCGAGCCAAGCGACCTGTTGCACGGAATCGACTTGGAAGCCGAAACGCTCGTCTTTCCATTCGGTGATGATGGTGGCCGATGCCGCGGGGGCCTCGTCCTTGAGGCCGAACCAGACCCGCAATTGGAAGACGGGGATCACCTCGCCGCGGAGATTGATGAGTCCGGACACATGAGGCGCGGATCCCGGCAGGCGTGTCGGCTTGCGCGAGGTGATGATTTCGCGCACATGGCCGATGGGCAGGCCATAGACCTCTTCACCCAGCTTGAATGTGACGAGTTGCAGCTTGCCATCGACGGACCGTGGCCGGTTCGTGTTGCCCGTGGCGTTCACTTGCGGCTCCTGCGGGGGGCCGCGCCATCGGTCGAGATGCCCAGGTAGCGGTTGATATGCCCACGAAGGCGCATCGCGGCCTGGGTGTGGATCTGGCAAACCCGGGACTCGGTGACGCCAAGGACCTGCCCGATCTCCTTCAGGGTCAGCCCTTCCTTGTAGTAGAGCGCAAGCGTCTGCCGCTCGCGCTCAGGGAGGCGGTCGATGGCATCCGCAAGCTCCTGCCGGAATTCATCTTCCTCGAGGACATGGGCCGGTCCGGGGCGGTCGTCGGCCATGGTGTCGAGCCAAGTCATGGTCTGGCCGTCTTCGCTGCCCTGGATCATCTCGTCGAGGGACAGGAATGGGCTGGTTTCGCGCGCCATCGCGTGGCCCAGCTCGGTCACGGTCATGCCGAGCCTGTTCGCCAGCTCCTCGTCGGTGGCGGGTCGACCCAGGCTGCCCTCCAGCTGGACCATCGCTTCGGATATCTCCCGCCCCCGGCTGCGGACCGAACGCGGGACCCAATCCTGACTGCGCAGCTCGTCGAGGATGGCGCCACGGATACGGGTCGCCGCATAGGTCTCGAACTTGACGCCGCGGTCGAGCTGGAACTTCTCGACCGCCTGAATCAGGCCGATGAGCCCGTAGCCGCAGAGATCCTCGGGATCCAACGTCGCCGGCAACGTCAGGGCAAGGCGCCCTACCACATACCGGACAAGCGGCATGTAGTGGATGATGAGCTGCTCCCGATCCTTGCTGTCACCCGTCCGGATGAACCGCGACCAAAGCTCAGGAGCCGGGCTTACGGCCATCCCACCTCACTTGCGATGTCTTGATACGCTCCATCATAGCCCGGTCACGCGTCACGGGGCAACCGCATTCACTCGCCCTGCGTCCCGGACTCGGGACCCTTGGCGCCCTTCTGGTCCAGCAGTTCCGGGGGCGGAACCTGGGCCAGAACCACGTCGAGCGCGAAGCCCAGCAGACCTCCCATCAGCGAGGCCAGCAGACCTCGGTAGGCTGCGGTGCCGAGCGTGGCGCCCCCGATGAGCGTGAGTCCCCCGACCACCACCAAGGCCCCTGCTCCCAGAACTAGCGTCCAGTCCCGATGCATCATGGGCTCGTGGTCTCCGCCGCGTCTCGCCACGCGACCACGGGGTGTCCGGTCTGGCCAGGGTAGGCTACGGAAACGGCCTGGCCGCAATGGGCCACGAGGAGGTTGCGGCTGCTGACGCCGCCCACATCCCCAGCCACGACGGCGATGCCGAGTAAGTCCAGGGTTTCCCGCGCAGCCGCCACGTTGCGGATACCGATGGCCGGACCCCCGCCGAAGCCCCGGAACATCCTTGCCCCACCCGCCACGAGGGCCTCGAGGGCGGCCGGAGGCACGCCCCTTGCACCCAGCGCCTCGGCCATCGCCACGATGCCCGAGTCCACGAATTTGTCCCTGTCATCCTCGGGAACGCCCTGGGACCGCGCAGGCAGCATAAAGTGGCCCACACCGACGAGCGGCTTCCGGACGGCCCTGAGGACCACGGCCACGCAGCTGCCCAGACCGACGATGCGCAAGGTCTCCGCAACGGCATCCGAGGTCATCCACGTGGCCATGGGCACGTCCCTCACCGCAGCGCATCCAGTCCCAAGGCCTCGAACATCCTCGGGAGGATGGCGGGGGGCGGCAGGAACACCAGCAGCACGCCGCAGCCCGGTATGGCGGGCACCTCGAGGCGCCCCTCGAGCGTCACGATCGTCTGGCCGGCCAAGTGAATCTCCGCGGCCAGCGAGTCCAGGACGGCTCCTGCTTGATCGTGGGCCAGCAACGGCGGGCTGGGTCGCAAGTCGAAACCCGTCAATTGGGTCAACGCCCCGACATAGGCCGAAGTCAGGATGTTGCCGATCTCCGCCAGCGTCGATTCGGCAAGCTCGTCCATGGCGCTGGCCGCGCCCCGGTTCGGCAGCAGGACGCCGACGAGGCGTCGGGCCTCGGCTTCGCGGATCAAGAGGGCCATGTGGCCCTCGAGATCGCCGGAGACCGTGAGATAGACGGCCCAGACCATGGCCTCTCGCCCGCCGAGCAGGGCCCCGATCTGCCCGAGGTCGCTCAAGTTGGCCGCGGGCACGTCCATCCGGACCGGGTGACCGAGCAAGGTGGACAGCGAGGCCGCGGCATGCCCGGAGCCGATGTTGCCCATCTCGCGCAGGGCGTCGAGTTGCAGCTCTGTCAGTCGCCGGGGTTCCGTCATGGACGCGTGCCTCAGGCCACCGCCGACGCATCGAGGATGAGCGCGATGCGTCCGTCGCCTAGGATCGAGGCGCCACTGACTTGGCCGATGCCGCCTGCAAGCCGGCTGATGGGCTTGATGACGACTTCCTGCTGACCCAGCAGGCGGTCCACGAGGAAGCCCGTGCGGCGAGAACCGACCCGGACGATCACGACCGATGCCTCCTGGCCTGCAATGCCGCCGGGGACGTCGAGGGCCTCGCGCAGCCGCCGAAGGGGCAGGCTTTGGCCGCGCAGCATCGCCATCTCCTCGTCCTGGACAGACTGCAGCGACATGTCCACGAGGTCGTGCGCATCCTCGATGAAGCTGATGGGGATGGCGTAGATTTCTTCGCCCACCTCCGTCAGCATACACTGGATGATGGCCAGCGTCAGCGGTAGGATGACCGTCACGTGGGTGCCGCGTCCGACCTGGCTCGTCATGTCGAGCACGCCCCCGAGCGCCAGGGTCTTGGCCTTCACCGCATCCATGCCGACGCCCCGGCCCGAGATGTCCGTGACCTCGTCACGGGTCGAGAAGCCGGGCAGGAAGAGCAGGTCCAGGCATTGCTTGTCGTTCAGCCGCTGCGCCTCTTCCTGGCCGATCAGTCCCTTCTCGACGGCCTTGCGACGGATGCGTTCGGGGTCCAGACCCTTGCCATCGTCCTGCACCTCGATGATGACGTGGCTGCCTTCGTGTCTGGCTGCCAGGCGGATGGTGCCCACACGGGGCTTGCCCATCAGTTCGCGGTCGTCACCGGGCTCGAGACCGTGATCGACGGCGTTGCGCAGCAGATGCAGCAGCGGGTCTGCGATTTCGTCGATCATCAGGCGGTCCAGTTCCGTTTCCTGACCCTCGACGACCAGCTGGACCTCTTTGTTGAGCTCGCGCGCGAGGTCGCGCACCATGCGGGGGAATCGGCTGAAAACCCGCTCGACCGGCATCATGCGCAGCTTCATGATCACGCCGTGGATATCCGAGATCACGGAGCCGACGTGGCGGATGACTTCCTTCACATCGTCGGATTCGTAGCGATGGACGATTTCCTGCAGCCGCGTTCGATCGATGACGAGTTCCCCGACCAGATTGACCAGGGCATCGAGGCGCTCCGTGGCGACGCGCACGGTCTGGGCGACCTTGGCCTTGCCCTCGTCCCCCCTCTGGTCTTGACCGCCCTTGGCCGGTGAGGCAGGAGCAGGCGGTGCCGGGGATACCGGCTGGGCCGCGGCCGGGGGCGGCAGTTCCGGTGGCGACGAGACCGTGGGCGGTGGCGCCGCGGCCGTGCGCTGCCCGGACAACGGCGCGTGCCGGACCGAGGTGACCTCGGAGACGTCGCGGATGCGGGCTTCCAGGTCCTGGACGGATTCCTTGGACAGGACAAGGAGCGAGAAGCTGCGGTCGAAGCGCTCCTCTTCGAGCTCGGATACCTCGGGGCTCGCCTGGAGCAGCTCGCCTTGCCCCTCGAGCGCCGACATCACCATGTAGGAGCGGACACCCTTGAGCATGCAGTCGGCGGCGAGCGTGACCTCGATCCAGTGCGCCTGGAACCCTTGGGATTCGCCCTCCAAGATGACCGTCATGACGTAGTCGGCGACACTGGGCCAGCCGGATGAGGCGGCCGCGGCCGGCACGATGGCCTGCACGGCCACGGGGGGCGGAGCGGGCGTCGCGTGCTCGAGGATGGCCGTCAGGCGCTGGGCCAGTGCCCTGTGGTCGGGGCCCGAGCGTTCCTCGATGATGGCGTCGAGCATCCCCGAGATGGTGTCGAGGCAGGCGAACAAGGCATCGACGACTGTCCTGTCGGCCTGGCGCTTGCCCACGCGGATGGCGTCGAGCAGGTTCTCCATCTTGTGCGTGAGGTCGGCGAGGGCGGCATAGCCCATCGTGGCCGACATGCCCTTGAGCGTGTGGGCTGCCCGGAAGATCTCGTCGACGGACTTGCGGTCGTCCGGTTTCGCCTCGAGCTGCAGCAGCCGATCGTTGAGCAGCTGCAGCATCTCCCGTGCCTCGTCGAGGAAGATGCTCAGGTACTGGTCGTTGTCCACGCGTCAGGCCTTCTCGTAGAAGAACGGCCGCAAGGGGCGGCAGCCGTGCTCCCCGCCGGCGGGAAGATGTTCCGCCGAACCTACGAACAGCATACCCCCTGAAGGCAGCGCCCTCCCCAGCTTGCGCCAGACCTCGTCCCGGGCTTCGTCGACCATGTGGATGGTGACGTTGCGGCACAGGATCAGGTGCTGGCCCTGCAGGGGCAGTTCGCCAAGCAGATCGTGAGCCACGAACCGAATCCCCCCGAGCCATGTCGCAGGCGCCGTCCAGGTACCGTCGGCCGCGACGGTGCCCTTGCTGTCCCGCCAGGATTCCGGCAAGCCCTGCTGGGCCTCGGGCCGGAAGACGCCGCGGCCTGCGCGGGCGAGTGTCGGCCGGCTGATGTCCGACGCCGTCAGGACGCAGCGATCCAGCAGGCCGGCGGCCTCGGCCATCGCGGCCACCGAGAGGATCTCGGCCCCGTCCGAACAACCGGCGCTCCAGATGCGGACCGTCCCGAAGCGTGTCGCGAGCTCAGGCAGGATCCGGTCCCTGAGTGCCGAGAAGCCCTCGGGATCCCGCAGCCAGCCCGTCACGTGGATCGTCAGCCCGGCAATCAGGTCGTCCTGCAGGTCAATGTCCCGCTGCAATCTTTCCAGAAGGGCCTCACGGGTCTGCTCGGGGCGTCCCGAGAGCCACGAGGCCAGCCGGCGGTCAACCGCATCATCCCGATACCGGTCAATTGGAAACGGCAAGACGCTGGCCACGGCCTGTTTCAATGCGGCGAGGTCGGTCGTCATGTCTGGATGACCCCGAGTGCGCGGACCTCGGTGCTGGTCGGGACGACCTCGTTGTAGGCCATGACCGGAATCTGGGGCAGGTCCCGCTCCATCAGGCGGCGGAAGACGAGGCGGACCTTGCTGGAGCAGAGGACGACGGGCGAGATGCCCGAGGCCAATTGCTGCTCGACCAGGGTGCGGGTGTTGCGGCGGATGATGCCGGCAAGGCCGGGTTCGAGGCTGACGAAAGCGCCCTGATCCGTCTGCTGGATATTTTGCGCCATGTGATTCTCGAGGTCGGGGTCCAGCGTCAGGACGGACAGGGCACCATCGGGGCCCAGGCTGGCCTTGCAGATGGAGCGCGCAAGGGCAAGCCGGGCATATTCCGTCAGCGTGTCGATGTCCTTGGTCAGGCGAGCATGCGTCTCCAGGCTCTCCATGACCGGAATCAGGTCCCGGATGCTGACACGATCCCGCAGCAGGTTCTGAAGGACGTGCTGGACATCCGAGACTTGCAACAACTCGGGCACGACGGCATTGACGAGGGCTTCCTGTTCCTGCTTGAGGTTGTCCAGAAGGGCCTGGGTGTCGGCGCGGGTCAGGATCTCGGGCGCATGGGCCTTGAGCACTTCCATGAGGTGCGTCGCGATCACCGAGGCCACGTCGAAGATCGTATAGCCGGCCATTTCGGCCTGTTCCTTGCGGTCTTCCGTGATCCACGTCGCGGGCAGCCCGAAGACCGGTTCCACCGTCGCGATGCCGTCCACGGGCTCAACGGCGAGGCCTGAGTCCATCGCGAGGAAGTGGTCGATCTGCACCTCGCCTCGCGCGATGTCGATACCCCGCATGTTGATGCGGTATTCCTTGGGCTTGAGCTGCAGGTTGTCACGGACCCGGATGGGGGGGACCACCAGCCCCATCTTGAGGGCCATCTGCCGGCGAATCATCGTGATGCGCTCAAGAAGGTCCCCACCCTGGCTCGTATCCACGAGGGGGATCAGCCGGTAGCCGACCTCGAGCTCCATGGCGTCAACCTTGAGCAGGCTCATGACGTTCTCGGGTCCCTTGGGGGCCTCGATGCCGGCCTCGTCCGTCATCTCGATGGCGGCAGCGGCAGCCTTGCCTGCCTGGTCCTGGCGCACCATCGTATAGCCGATTCCGCCGACGATGCCGGCCACGAGCAGGAAGGGCAGCCCGGGCAAGCCCGGCACGACGGCGAGGAACCCGAGCATGCCGGCCGCGATCAGCAGCGGTCGCGGGCTGGCCGTGATTTGGCCCGCGATGGTCTCGCCGAGGCTGGTGGTGCTGGCGGCCCGCGACACCAGGATGCCGGTACCGGTCGAGATCAGCAGGGCGGGAATCTGACTGATCAGGCCATCACCAATGGACAGGACGGTATACCTTCCGGCCGCATCGACGAGCGGTCGTCCCTGCTGCAGGACACCGATGACGATGCCCCCGACCAGGTTGATGGCCGTGATGATGAGACCTGCGACGGCGTCACCACGGACGAATTTGCTGGCACCGTCCATCGTGCCGTAGAAGTCGGCCTCGCGCTGGATGGCCTGCCGGCGCTCCTTGGCCTCCTGTTCCTGGATGAGGCCACTGTTGAGGTCGGCGTCGATGGCCATCTGCTTGCCGGGCATGGCATCCAGCGTGAAGCGCGCGGAGACTTCCGAGATGCGGCCTGCGCCGTTGGTGATGACGACGAACTGGATGATGACGAGGATCAGGAACACGACCAGACCGACGACATAGTTGCCGCCGATGACGAACTTGCCGAAAGCCTCGACGACCTTGGGCACGTGGTCGGCATCGAGCAGGATCACCCGGGTGGTCGAGACGTTGAGTGCCAGCCGGAACAAGGTCAGCAGCAACAACAGCGTCGGAAACGTGTTGAGCGAGACGGGCTCGATCACGTAGAGCGCCAGCAGCAACATCAGCAGGCTGGCCGTGATATTGACGACCAGCAGGAAATCGAGGATGGCCGCCGGTATCGGCAGGATCATCATGATGACGACGGACACCATGATGACGGCCAGCACGATGTCCGAGTTTCGCGCCAAGGCCGCAAGGCCGCCCGGAGCAGCGCTTCCGGCGGGGGCGGTCGACTGGCTGGCCATGGAAACGCTCTATACCCCGGCGCGCTGGACCGAGACCAGAATCTCGGCCACCACCTGATAGAGTTCGGCAGGGATGCTCTCCCCGAGGTCGACTTGCCGGACCATCTGCCGGGCCAGAGGGGGGTTCTCGACGACGGGGACACCGTGGAGACGGGCCAATTCCTTGATGCGGCGGGCAATCTCGTCCGTGCCCTTGGCGACGACAATGGGCACGGGCATGTCGACCGGGTGGTAGCGCAGGGCCACAGCGAAGTGCGTCGGGTTGGTCACGACCACGCTGGCGAGCGGTACCTGCTGCATCATCCGGCGCCGGGCCGCCTGCCGCATGCGCTTGCGGATCTCGCCCTTGACCAGCGGGTCACCCTCGCTGTTGCGGTTTTCGTCCTTGACCTCCTGCTTGGACATCTTGAGCGACTTTTCGTAAGTCCGCTTCTGCCACCACCAGTCGAAGGCGGCAAAGGCCGCGAGGACCATGACGATGCGAATGCCGAGCGTCCAGAGCGCCTCGCCGATGCGGGGTGCGAAGATGCGCGGATCCGAGCCCAGTGCCACGACCAGCCCAGGGCCATATTGCCGGACGACTTGCCACGCCACGGTTCCGAGTACGGCCATCTTGGCAAGGTTCTTGACCAGCTCCATCACCGCCCGGCCCGAAAACAGGCGCTTCAGGCCGGAAATTGGATCGATGCGCTTGAGATCGGGACGCAGCGGCTCCGTCGTCAGCAACTGGCCCACCATGGCCCGCTGCACGATGAGGCCCGTCACCAACAGGCCAAGCGCGAAAGGTGCCGCCACGGCCAGCAGCGTGCCGCCGTCCTCGAGCAGAAGCGTGCCCAGGTATTCCGCTGTCATGTCCGGTCCCTTGAGCTGACCGAGCCGTCGTTCCATCATCTGGCCCAGGGCCTCGGAGGCCGAGGCCCAGTTCAGGCGAAACAGGACAAGGGCCACGGCGAGCGTGGCGGCGATGCCCACGTCGTTGCTGCGCAGGACCTGACCCTTGTTGCGGGCGTCCTGCCGACGCTTGGGGGTCGCCTCCTCGGTCTTCTCGGGTTCGGCCATCCGTCAGGATCCGAAAAACCCCGAGAGCCGGGGCAGCCAGCGTGCGATCACGCTTTCCAGAAAGTGCGTGATCGACGGCAGGCCTGTCAGCAGGATGCCCATGCCGATGGCGATCTTGAGCGCGAAACCAGCAGAGAAGACATTCAGTGCCGGCATCATGCGGTTCATGACGGCCAAGCCGATCTCGGCGACGAGCAGGACGCCCAGGATGGGGAAGAGCAGGGCGAAGGCGATGGTGAAGAGCGCGTCAAGCGCACTCAGGACCCGGTCCAGCAAGGCCGGCGTGAACGGGTTGTGGCCGAGCGGTATCTGGTCGAGCGTGCCGCTCAGGGCCTCGAGAATGGCGAGGTGTCCGTCTGTCAGGAGCAGCACGAGCAACGCGAGCGAGCCCAGGAAAAGGGCCAGGGAAGGCAGCTGCTGGTTGGACATCGGATCGTAGACCTGATCCATCCCGAAGCCCATCTGCAGGCCGATCAGATAGCCTGCGAACTGGACGCCGTAGAGGATGAACATCCCCAGAACGCCCAGGACAAGGCCGATGAAGGCTTCACCGGCAAGGGCCGTCGCGAGGCCACCGGGGCCACCGGGCAGGTCCAGACCCGGACGGGCCAGCTCGAGGGGGACCAGGATCAGGGCCATCAGGGCACCCAGGCCGACGCGGACCCGGATGGGCACCTGCGGGGCCGACAGGATGGGTGCCGTCAAGGCCAAGGCACCGAAGCGCGTCATCAGCAGGCCGAAGACCAGAATCCCCTGACCGGGGAGCTGCATCAGGCCCGTCAGCTCCAAGGAAGTGCCTACTTCGCCATGCGCGGCAGGGCCACCAGAATCGAACGGGCGAAGTCGAGCATCGACTCGAGCATCCACGGGCCCAGCAGGACCAGGATGGCCAGGATGGCGGCAACCTTGGGGATGAAGGTCAGCGTCGATTCATTGAGCTGGGTCACGGCCTGGATCAGGCTGATGACAAGACCGACGACGAGCGAGACCAAGAGCGGGGGGCCGCCGAGCATGACAGCCGTCAAGAGCGCGTGCTGCGTCAGCTCGAGAAAGGCCTCGCGGGTCATTGGAAGCTCTGTACGAGGCCGCGGGCCAGCAGGTGCCAGCCATCCACGAGGACGAAGAGGATCAGCTTGAAGGGCAACGAGACCATGACCGGCGGCAGCATCATCATGCCCATCGACATCAGGATGCTGCTGACGACGAGATCAATGACCAGGAAGGGCAGGTAGAGCGTGAAGCCCATCTGGAAGGCCGTCTTGAGCTCGCTGGTGACGAATGCGGGCACCACGACCCACGTCGGGATGTCCGAGGGGCGACGCGGGCGCTCGATCTTGGCCATGCGGACGAAAAGGCCGAGGTCCCGTTGGCGGGTCTGGCGCAGCATGAAGGTCCGGATGGGCCCTTCCGCGGCCTTGAGTGCCTGACCCTGCGTGATGCGGCCTGACTGGTAGGGCTCCAGGGCTTCCTTCTGGATCCGTTGCAGGGTCGGCGTCATGACGAACAGCGTCAGGAACAGGGCCAGCCCGACCATGACCTGGTTCGGGGGCATGGCCTGGGTGCCCAGCGCCTGACGGGTGAAGGAAAGGACGATGACGATGCGGGTGAAGGCCGTCATCATCACGAGAATCGCCGGGGCGAGCGACAAGACGGTCAGCAGCGCCAGCAGTTGCAACGAGGTCGAGATGGACTGCCGGTCCTCGGTCAGGGGGATGGCCGGCACGCGCAGCTGGGCGTGGGCCGGGGCATCCCCGAGCAGCCACGCGACAAGGCAGGCTGCCAGCAGCGGCAGCATGCGGACAACCGGCTTGATGACTTCAGGCATCCCGGCCCTGGTCTCCGGTACGCGCCGCTTGGCTGACGGATTGGCGGAACATCGCCTCGGCCACGGAGGGGGGCGCCTGATCCACGGGCCATTCGGCCAGCTTGACCAGCAGCCCGGCACCGTTGGTGCCCAACAGCAGGACGTTTGCGCCCGCCTGGACGAGGCAGAGGCTCTGCGTGCCCGCCAAGCGTGTCTGCTCCAGCACCAGGATGCGACCATCCCCGAGCGGGGCCCTCATGGCCATGAAGCGGCGCAGCCCGAAGAGCGTGGCGGCCAGCAGCCCAAGGACGAAGACGAACCGTACGAGGAAGCGACCGAGGGCACGCCACCATGGGACGTGCTGGCCGGTCTCGGCCTCATCGCCATAGTCCCGCCAGACGAAGGCATCTTCCGAGGCGTCGACCGTGACCGTCGACCCCGTCGCACCCCCGACTCCGGCAACCGCGGCGCTGGGCAGGCTATCCGGTTCGGCTTGCGCCGGCAAGGAGCCTCCGACAGCCAGGGCGACGAGCACCAGCAGGCCGCAGGCAAGGGTCTTGGCCGTCACGGCGGTCAGCGCAGGGCTTTCTTGACGGCGTCCACGACCCGGTCGGCCTGAAAGGGCTTGACGATGAAGTCCCTGGCCCCGCTCTGGATGGCCTCGAGCACCATGGCCTGCTGGCCCATGGCCGAGCAGACGATGATCCTGGCCTTGGGGTCCTTGTTCAGGATGTGGCGCGTGGCTGTCAGGCCATCCATCTCGGGCATGGTGATGTCCATCGTCACGAGGTCCACTTGGTGCTGCTCGTAAAACGCGACGGCCTCGACGCCGGTCTTGGCCTCGGCGACCACGTTGAAGCCGTGTGCCGTAAGGATGTCCTTCAGCATCAGGCGCATGAACGCTGCATCATCTACGATCAGGATGTTCTTCATGACTTCAGAAATCCGACTTGCGGAAGCCGCTCAGGCGCTCGGCCTGGCTGACGATATCGGTGACGCGAATGCCGAAGTTCTCGTCGATCACGACGACCTCGCCCCGGGCAATCAGCTTACCATTGACTAGCAGGTCCACGGGTTCGCCGGCGAGTTTGTCCAGTTCGACGACAGAGCCGTTGGCCAGGTCGAGGACCTCGCGAATCTGCATCCGCGTCCGACCGAGCTCGACCGTGACCTTGAGCGGCACGTCGAGGATCAGGTCGAGGCTCGAAGGAATCTGGGCCCCCAGCTGGCCTTGGGTCAGCGGCGCAAACTGCGCGGGATGAACCGATGGTGGCTCGCGGGTTGCGGCGGCTGCCGGATAGCCCATCGGGACGCTCTGGGGCATCCCTTGGGGCATTCCCTGCGGCATGCCTTGCGCGCTTTGGCCAATGCCGAACATGGCTGCCAGATCCTGTCCGCCGGCGTCCGGACGTTGGGCACCCAGGGGCGGTGCCGGCACGTGAGGGATGGCTGCCGCGATATTCTGGGTGTCGAGGTCCACGGCCCGGGCCGTCGGCGCCGACGCCCGGGGCTCCGGCCTCAGGCGCTCCGTCATGCGAACGGCATCGGCAACAGGCAGCAACTGCTGCAACTCCGACTGCACCAGGCCTTCGATTTCGAATGAGCTGGTGACGAGGACCCATGGCCCGGACCCGAAGTCGGGCGGCAGGGACAGGTCCGCGGGATAATCCACGACGGTCGTCACGGGCGGGCTGATGTCGACCTTGGTACCGTACGCTCCCGTCAGGCCGTTGGCGGCCATGCCCATCATCTGGTTGACGGCCTCGGACATCGCGCTCTGGCGCAGTTCGTCTATCTCGAAATCTGGCGGGGAGCCCTCGCCACCCATCATCAGGTCGGTGATGCGCGCGGCGTCTTCCTTGACGAAGTAGAAGCAGTTGACGATAGCGCCCTGGATCTCGAAGTGAATCTCGACGGCCACCGCCGGGCCGGACAGGATGCCGGACAACTCGTTGACGGTGATGATGCGGGTCCGGGGTTGGCGGATCTCGACCTGGCGATTGAGCAGAATGGACAGGGTGGATCCGCCCGCGCCCAGGGCATTGCCCATGATCTCGACGAGGGCGTCCTGCTGGTCGCGCGACATGGCGTCAGTCATGGGGTTCGCCTTCCTCGAGGACGACTTCGGTAATGTGGACGGCCATATGGCTGCGGCACGTACCCGGTCTGGCCTTGAACTTGGTGCGGTCGCCCACCCTCACCTCGATGTCCCGATCGTGACCCTGCTCGAGCGCCACGACGTCGCCACGCTGCAACTGCAGGACGTCCTGCACCGACAGGACCGTGGAACCCAGCACTGCCGTAAGCGGCACCTGCGTCTGCACGACACGCTCGTTCAGCCTGAGACGGAAATCGTCGGTCTGTGCCAGCTTCTGGGTCGCGAACATGTACTGGGAGCCCAGGTTGGTCATGACCTTCTCGAGGACCATGTACGGCAGGCAGATGCTGACGGGGCCCGTATTCTCGCCGAGCTTGACCTCAAGCGTCACGAGGGCGACGGGGTCCGTCGCAGGTACGAGCTGGACGAACCGGGGATTGGTCTCGATGTTCTCGATGACAGGATCGAACTGCACCAGGCTGACCCAGGACTCTTGCAGGGCCGAAAGCGTCCGGTTGGAGATGTTGGTGATGAGCTGACGCTCGATATCCGTCAGGTCGCGGCGGATACGGCTGACCTTGCCGGGGCCGCCCAGCAGCCGGTCGATCATGATCGATGCGAGGTCGAGGTTGATCTCGAGCAGGGCCGAGCCGACGAGGGGCTTCATCGAGAAGGTCGTCATGATGGTTGGGCCCGGCAGCGACCGCGAGTATTCGTCAAAGGTCATCTGCTCGACGGATACGACCTCGCAGGTCGCCATCACGCGGAACATGCCTGCCCAGAGCGTCGACACGAGCCGGGCGAAGCCGTCGTGCAGCATCGACAGGGTGCGGATGTGGTCCTTGGAGAATTTGCTCTGGCGCCGGAAGTCATAGGCCCAAACCGCCTTGGCCTTGACGCCGGACTCGTCGCTCTCCGCGGCATCACCCGGACGATCGGCAGCCACCTCGCCCTTGGCCAGGGCGGCCATCAGGGCGTCGATTTCGTTCTGGCTGAGGATGTCTGACACGGAAGCTACTGGACGACGAATTCTCCGAAGTAGACCTCAAGGGTCTCCGGAATTCCTTCGTCATCACGCCGCATCAAGTTGAGGGCAACCTTCATTTCCGACTTCACGCGGTCCGGATCCTGAAGCGTGACCGTCGTCTGCTTGCGCAGGGTGCGGATGATGGTGTCCCGGAAAACCGGCTGGAAGGGAGCGAGGGACTGGATGAAGGGACTCGGGCCCTTGGCGGGTGCGCCATGGCCACCCTCGCCGCCCTCGGCGCCGTGTTCGCCTGCGGGCGGGGCCGGCTTGGAGAGCCGCAGGGTCACAGTGGTCTTGAGGAAGCGCCGCTTGGGGTCCGAGAGATTGACGATGAAGGGCTCGGTCAGTGTCCACAGTTCGCTCGACTTGGTCGCCTCGTGCGTACCCGTTTCGTGTTCCACGATCGTGCGCTGCTCAACAATGATCTGCTTGGGCAGGGCCAGGCGGATGGCAATGAACGAACTGACGGAGGCAATGACCGCGACCGCCAGCATGCCCACGATGATTCTCGGGGAGAGGGCGGGATTGCCCGCCTTGGGCTCGCCCTTCTTGGTGGCCATGGGGGGTCAGTCTCCGGGAGCAGGCTTCATGGGTTCCTGCGCCATTGTAGCATCGCTCAGGACCACGATATCGACTCTCCGGTTCCGGGAACGGTTGGCCTGGGAGTCGTTCGGGGCCTTGGGGAAGGTGTCGCCGTAGCCGGCCGCCGAGACCCGTGACGGAGGCAGGGCACCCGTGTCGACAAGGTGCCGGACCACGGCGGTGGCGCGGGCCGTGGAGAGTTCCCAATTGCTCGGGAACCGGGCCGAACGTATGGGCGTGTTGTCCGTGTGGCCTTCGATCCGCAGGCTGTTGCCGGTCTTGGCGGCCAGGCCGCTGACCTTGCCGAGCATTTCGCGGGTCTTCGGATCCAGGTCGGCAGAGCCCGCGGCGAACAGCGCCGAGTCGGCGATGGAGATGACGAGCCCGCGCTTCTCCATGTGGACGTCGAAGGAAGCGCTGGCGCCCAGTTGTTCGGCCAATTTCTCGACCTTGTCGGCCATCTCCTCGAATTCGGATTCCTCCTTGGCATACATGGGCGCCACCGGCGGGATGACCATGTCGCTCGCGGGGGGCAAGACCGCATCGTTGCCGCCGCCCGAGGAGGCCGTCGGGTTGAAGACGCTCGCCATTGCGTCCGCCATCTTCTTGAACTTGCTGGCGTCGATCGACGACATCGAGAACAGGATGATGAAGTAGATCAACAGCAGCGTGATGAGGTCGGCATACGTCAGCAGCCAGCGCTCGTGGTTGGCGTGGCTGCCGCCCTTGTGACCCCGCTTCTTGCCCACGGAATCATTCTTCCTTGGTGATGGTGGCGCGCACCGCAGGCGACAGGTAGCCCTTGAGCTTTTCCTCGACGATCTGCGGGTTGTCGCCGGCCTGGATCGACAGGATGCCTTCCAGCATCAGTTCGCGAACCAGGATTTCCTCTTCGGAACGCTTCTTGAGCTTGGTGCCCATGGGCAGCCAGAGAAGGTTGGCCGAGAACACCCCGTACAGGGTGGCGATGAAGGCGACGCCGATGGCGGGGGCCAGCGCCGCGGGGTCCGAGTCTCCGCCCAGGCTGCCCAGAATGTGGACCATGCCCATGACCGTGCCGATGATCCCCATTGTGGGGGCAAAGCCGCCCGCGGCCTCGAACATCGCGATACCGCCCGCGTGGCGGGTCGCGATGAAGGCCAGCTCGGTCTCCAGCATCTCGCGGACGGTCTTGATGTCGATGCCGTCCGAGACCATCTGCATGCCCTTCTTGAGGAACTCGTCCGGGGCGGCCTGGACATCGGCCTCAAGCGCCAGCAGGCCGTCCTTGCGGGCCTTTTCGGCGTAGCGGATCATCTGCGGGATGATCGTGTGAGGCTCGAGCGGATTCTTCGAGAAGGTGAAGCCGATGAGCTTGGGGATCGTGAGCACATCCTTCATCGGGAAGGCGATGAAGAGCGTCCCGAAGGTGCCCCCGAAGACAATCATGGCGGCAGTCGGAACCACCAGGGCTCCCAGGTGCCCACCGTCGAGGACATAGGCGATGATGATGCCGCCCCAGCCAAGAATGAGCCCGATCAGGGTCGAGATTTCCAGCTACGTGTCTCCAGGGTCGCGGGAGCCGAGCCCCAAAGGTACGGCACAGGCCCGACGGTAGGCTATGATGCGATTGATCAGCTCGTCCACCGACTCTCTTACCACATATTTGCGGTCGGTGGTGAGCGTGACGACCGTGTCCGGGGTGGCCTCCAGACTCTCGATCAGGTCGGCATTCACGACGATGACTTGGTCGTTCAGCCGCGTCATGCGAATCATGGGGACCGACCTTCCTGCGTGCCCTTGCCTGCGCGCTGGACCATGACCAGCAACTCCGCGATCACAGGATACAGGGAGGCGGGGATGCTTTCGCCCAGATCGAGCTGCGCGAGGGCCGCCACCAGCTGGATGTCATGGTGCAACGGAACGCCTGCGGCCTTGGCCGCCTCGATGATCCGTTCGGCAAGCGCCCCCATCCCTGCGGCCACCACGACAGGTGCCGCATCCCGTTCAGGGTCGTACCGCAGGGCCACGGCCCGGCGCTGGACGCTCGGTTCGCGACTGTCGCCGATGGCGGGAACCTCAGGAGCCATGGGGCTCCTTGTCCGTTGCGTCGACGGCCCAGGGCGGACCGATCCAGCCCAGTTCCGCGACGCGGGCCGAGACTTCGGGCACGAGGGCCGCGAGGGCTTCGCGCAGCGCCGGGTCTTCGGCCTGGATGCGCACGACCAGTTGCCTGCCTGCGCCGGCGAGATGCAGGCGTACCCGACCGCATTCGGGATGCTCGAGGGCGAGGACGGTTCGCCATGCTTGCTCCGCGTCTGCCGGCCCTGCCGAAGTGCGGGCATCCCGGTCCCAGTGGGTCCAAGTGCCGGTCCAGGGCCCCCACGCCAACGGAATGGTCCAAGGTGCGGCAGGGTCGACCATTCGGGCGAAGCCCTGGGGCCAGGCCTCTTCCGTCGGCCATTCGCCGGACCTCGGCCCCGGATCCGGGAACGTGTCGCCTGCAGACGGGTCGCGCAGCTGTCGGGCGAGCCGTGCTTCGGGCGGCGTCAGGCGATCGATCCACGTCATGAGCGATGCGAGGGGATCCCCCTCGCCGGCGAGCAACGTCAGGGCGGGATGGCCAAGTCGGGACATCCAGCTCCGGATCGTCTGGGCCGGTCGTGGCGGGCCCTGGTCCGGCGGGCCCTGGGCCAGTAGGGCGGCCGTCGGCACCAGGCCCCGTGCCGCGAGTCCGAGGGCCGTGGCGCGCATCTCGGCAGGGATATCCGGCCAATTGGCCACCAGGCGGCGCAGCATCGCGGGGGTTGCCGGCAGGCCGGCCTGGGCCATGGCCTGGACGAGGCTTCGTGTCGCGGGCGTCGTCGGCAGCCCCGCATCCTCGAGGGCGCGACGGGCTCCGTCTGGCCCTTCCGCGGTGGGGACGGGCTTGTCTTCCTGGCCCTGGGGACTCCCCGCGCGGCCGGATACAGGCGGCACGCCCCCGGTCACGCCGGAGTACTCCGCCACGGGGCGGGGACCCTCGACGGGACCGGGGGCAGCCAGGCTCATCTACGTCAGCGCTTCAGTCCCATCAGCTCCTGCAGAACTTCGTCCGAGGTGGTGATGATGCGGGAGTTGGCTTGGAAACCGCGCTGGGAGATGATCAGTTCCGAGAACGAGGCCGCCAGATCGACGTTGGACGTCTCGAGGTTGGACGAGGCCAGCAGCCCGCGTCCCGCTGAACCGGCGGTGCCGACCTGCGCGTCGCCGGACGCGTTGCCGACCGACCACATGTTGCTGCCTTCGTTGACGAGGCCGTTCGGATTGTTGAACGAGGCCAGGGCAATCTGAGCCAACTGCCGGATCTGGCCGTTCGTGAAGACGCCCGAGACATAGCCGTTGGAGTCGATGTTGAAGCCCTGCAATGTGCCGGTGGAGTAGCCATCCTGGTCGTCGATGATGGCCGTCGAGGTCGTCAGGAACTGCGTCAGGCCCAGCGTATCCCCGCGCTTGCCGGGGTCGAACGAGATCGTCGAGGGCGCGGCGCCTGAAGTGTAGTTGAGCTTGAGTGGCGACAGGTTGACGTCGACAGGAAGACCGCCGTTGTCGAAGATGATGTAGCCGAGGTCGATGGGGAAGGCACCCACGCCCGGACCGGGCAGGGCCTTCAGGTCGTTCTTGACCTGGGGGTCCACGATGCCGAACGAGACCCGCCACTTGGAACGACCGTCGGCGTCGGCCTGTTGCTCCAGGTCGCGGGTAAACAGGATGTTCCCCGAGTGCGAGTTGCCCAGCGAGTCGAAGAAGTTCATCGACATCGTGTACGAACCGGCATCGGTCTTGCCCGAGGTCTGGACGACCTCCGCGAGACCCTTGGTCTCATTGGGGTCGAAGCCGATGTCGCCGAAGTCCAGATGGGCCGTCACGTCGGGCGTGCTCAGGTTCTGGTACTGCAACCGGATGGGCTCGAGGTCGGTGGTGGTCAGCTTGCCGTCCGTATCAAAGCTGAACGATCCCAACTGCTGCTCACCCGTCGAGTTGATGAGACCGCGGTTCTCGGGCGTGTCGTCCGGGACGTAGGTTACGGACCAGGTGGCCTCGCCGGGGGCGTTGCGGACGACGAGCTTGCCCGTGACGACCTGACTACCGACAAGGCCGGTCTCCGCACTGTAGGTCCGGGCGTTGGCGATGTCGAAGCGCGTCTCCTTGACGACGGCGTCGCTGACGGTTGCACCAAGGTTCGCCTCTACCGCGTCCGTTGCACCCAGTTTCAGGGCCGAGCCCGTCGCGAGGGTCGGGACGGTCACCGTGACGAGCGTGGGCGTGACGGTGTCCTTGGCCAGCAGTTTGATGTCCTTGAGGCTGATGGTTCCGACCGGTTCCCCGGTTACGGGGTCGAAGTTGATGACACCCAGATTCTGCTCGTCGGCAAAGCGAAGCTTGTCCTGGCCCGTTGTGCCGCTCTTGGGCAGGTAGGAGACGGACCAGGTGTTGCTGCCTTGGGTGTTGCGCAGGCTGAGCTCGCCTTCGATGGTGTTGCCGCTGGCGACGCGCAGATTCATGGGCCGCCTGACGTCCTTGGGTCCGACCGCCGCAGGGGCCAACAGGCCGCCCAGCGTCGCGGGTACCTTGAGCACCGCCGGCTGCAAGTTGCCGCTGATCAGGCCCGCGATGTTGTCGAAGCCCAGGCGCGAGCGCGGGACCTCGGAGTTCATCTGCAACTGGCTGGGGATGACCTGGGACTCGATGGCGTTTGCACCGCTCTCCTGCGTGAAGGCGAGGCGGATGGCCCCCAGCGTGTTGCTGGTGAGGCGGCCCGAGGTGTCGAAGGTCAAGGTACCGAGCCCCTGTTCGTTGGGGTTGGTCAGCTGGTCGGCGTCGAGGTCGCCTGCACGCGGCCGGTAGCTGACCTGCCACGTCAGCGTCCCGGGGTCATTGATCATCGTGATCGTGCCGTGGATGACCTGGTTCTTCGAGTTGAGGATGTTATGCTGCAGGACGACCATGCCAGCCTCCGCCGCGCCCTTGGGCGTCGCCTTGAGGATACCCGTGATCATCGTGTCGACGCTGTCGGAGCGCAGGTTGCCCTTGATCCGCACGGAACCGGTGGCCTTGGGTTGCAGGTTCTGGCCCCGGGCCACACGGATGGGAGCGGGTTCGGCCGTGGTGTCGATGACGCCGTTTGCCGTGGTCCAGCCCATGACCTTGAGGCCGTTGGCCGGGCGGATAAAGCTGCCCGTCTTGTCGAAGTCGAAGCTTCCGTCGCGGGTGTAGAAGTTGCGGCTGCCGTCGCTGACGACGAAGAAGCCCTCGCCTTGGATGGCAAGGTCTGTGCTCTTGCCGGTGCCCTGCAAGGCGCCTTGGGTATGGATGCTCGTGATCGAGCCCACACCCACGCCCAGACCGACCTGCTGCGGATTGGTGCCGGCGCGTCCGCCTTCGCCCGACGTACCGACCGAAAGGGTCTGGTTCAGCAGGTTCTGGAACTCGACGCGCTGGCTCTTGAAGCCGACGGTGTTGACGTTGGCGATGTTGTTGCCGATGACGTCGATCTTGAGTTGGTGGTTGCGCAATCCGGACACGCCGGAATCCAGCGAACGAAGCATGGGACCTCCTCTTGGGGATGCCGGGAAACTTCAGTCCCGGCGATGGGCCTCCCCGAGGGGTCCGGCCCGAGGGTGGGGGGTGTCAGGCGATGATGGCGGAGTCGATGTTCGTGAACACGTTGTCCTTGAGGCTCTGGTGGTCGACGGCGGTGATGACGGTATGGTTGCGGACGGAGACGACGAGGGCCACGTCGTCCATCAGGACGAGGGATTCCCGGGCACCCTTGCCGGCGGCCTTCTGAACCAGCTGGTCCAGTTGGCGCTGGCGGCTCTCGTCCCAGGCAATGTTGCGGGCCTTGAGGCGGGCTTCGGCGTGGCTGGACAGCTTGACGGGCTGGACGCGAGCGCGGTCACCAAGGACCTCGGCGAAGCTCGGGCCCGATCGCGGACCGACGGCCGGGGCCGGCAGCGCCATCCCCGATCCGACGGGGCCGATGGGCTCGGGCATGCCGATCACAGGCTGGTCCCCGAGGTCGCTGCGGCGATGGCCATCCGGGTCTCGACTTCCTTCTGGAAGCGCTCGACCTCCTCGGGTGCCATGCCGATCTGCTGGACCTGCCCGAGGGGGAAGGCCCTGTCGGTAAAGGTGTTGCCATCTCGGTCCACGCCACGCAGCACGACCTTGAGGTCTCCGTCCACGCGGCGAATTTCCTGGATGGTGCCCATCGAACGGTTCGGCATGTCCGGTCCGGCATAGACGACCTTGCCGATGAGCGCGGCCGAGGAGGCCATGGTCTGAAGTTGCTGGGCATCCGCCTGGTTGCGGTTGAAGGTCTCGAAGCTCTTGTTGAGCGCCTGCATCTGGTTCAGGCTGCTGAACTGGGCCATCTGGGCGATGAAGGCCGTGTCCTCGACGGGCTTCATCGGGTCCTGCGACTTGAGCTGCGTGATGAGCAGCTTGAGAAACTCTTCCTGGCCCAACTGCTTGGGGTTCGGGATGGAGGATGCGGGCCCGCCCTGGGGCGCCACATTGGCGATGGCACTTGGCATCGGTTTCCGGACCTCCTACGCGATATCGGACATATCGGCAGGTTGCCCCGCCTCATTGAGGGCTTGCTGCCACGCTTCCGTTTCACGGCGTGCCGGCTGGTCGCGCTCCTGTTGCTCGCGCTCGTGACGACCCTGCCCGAAGTCCTGCCGGCCTTGTTCCTCGGCCGTCTCTGCTCCACGCCAGACGACCTCGAGACGATCCACCCGAATCCCTTGATCGACGAGTGTCTGCCGGACCTGGTCGAGTTGCCGCCCCAAGAGGTCCCGGGCGTCTTCACGGTCGACGTGAAGTGTCGCGCGAACGCCGCCGCCCACGAGGGCGACGCGCAGCTGCACTTCACCCAGTGCTTCGGGTTTCAGCGTCATGCGGATCGAGCGGGGGCCCGTACGGACGGCCTCCTGAACCTCGGCTGCCAAGGTCCTGGTCAAGGCAGGGGCCTCGCGCGCCGTCCGATTCGAGACGCCCTCGCGGGTCCCCACGGCGCCCGACCCGACAACACCCTCGAAGCTACCTTCGCGCCGCTCGGCCATCGGCAAGGGATCGGCCTGCGCATCCGGCATGGCGTCCTCGGCGCCACCTTCCTGATGCGGATCGCCTTGGCCGCCAGTCGCGGGCCTGAGCCTGAGGTCCGCGAGGCCCATCTCGGGCATCGAGGTCACGCGTAGAGCGTCCGCCTCTCGGCGGACTTCGGTCTTGGCCACCCTCTCCGGCTCCGGGGCCTGCGCAGGGCCGTGTGCAGCCCGCCCGGCCGCTCCCGCAATCGAGTCGGGAGACGCGGCTGCGGTGGACCGGGCCGCCTCGCCCGGCGTCGGAAGGCCTGTCGCACGTCCGGCAGGGCTGGTGTCGGTGGTTGCCCGGGGAACGGACTGTTGCTGCGGCGCCGCGACGCCCCCGACCGGAGCGGGCGTCAGGAGGGTTCCTTGGGCACTGGCTTGGATCAGGCCTGGCGATGCGACAGGATCCGGGCTTCTATCCGCGGCGACCTCCGGAACGGGGCCGTTCGTGCGTACTTCGATGGTGGCAGCCAGCAGGGCCAGCAACTGGGGATCGAGGGGCTCGCGCCCCGTTACCTCGAGGGTCGTCTCGGCATCGCCCGTCGTTTCCTGTGGGGCGTGACCGGAATCTCCCGGCATCGTGAGGGCCGAGTCCTCGGTCGCAGGCTCGGCAGGGTGCAGGGACCGTGCTTCGGAGTCAGGAGCAGGTGCGGGCCCGCGAACATTCGTTGCCGACGCCGCCCAGGACTCGTTGCGCCCCGGGCGCTTGTCGACGACCGGACCGGACCGCGAGGCGGCCCGTCCCGAGTCTCTGGTGGTCGCCATGCCACGGATCGCCGGGCCGGCGCTTTTGGGCCGCTCCGCCGGAACACGCAGGTCATCGGGGCGCGCGCGCAGGGTTCCGGGACGTTCGGACCCGCGCCGGGCCGGGGCCTGCAGGGCAGTCTTGCGGATTTCCTCGCGGAAGGCCTTGCTCGAGCGTGCGGGAACGGGGGCAGCAGTTTCGGGCAGCGCAGGCTGCCAAGGCGCGACAACGGCGTGCGCACGCAGATCGACCGGCGTCATGGAAGTCCTCGTGGATGGCGATATAGCCTTCCATCGTCAGGATTACGCCGATCTAAAGGCTCTCCGGTCGCCCTTCCCGCCGAGCATGGGCCTGGGTGGCCAGTTCGTCCAGCAGGACGCGCTCGGCATGTTCGAGGTCCTGCAACCAGCCAAGGTGCTGCTTGTCCTTCAGGCGAGACACGATTTCGCGCGCACGGCGCGCCGCCAGCCAGGTTTCCCGGGCCTGGGCCGTTCCCCGGCAGGCGTCCGAAAGTACCTTCTCCGCATCGAGGATCCGGAGGTCAAGGGACCGCTCCCATGCTCCCTCGTCCTGAACGGCACGCAGGTCGAGCGTACCTGCCTGTCTGCGGGCCAGGGCTTCCGAAGCGGCCTGGCGACGGTCCTGCCGGGCCGCCTCGACTGCCTTGTCCGCCTCTCTCTCCCGTGCCGAGGCCGCCAGATAGTTCCGCTCGGCCGCTTCCTCGGCACGGCTGCGGATCCTCAGCAAGCCCTCAAACCGAAAGCGGAAAGCCTTGGCCATCAGCGCGTGGCCAGATCGCCAAGCAGGGCCATGGTGTCCGCGAAGGCCGTGGCTTCGTGGCGATCCTGGCGCAGGAAGGCGTCGATGTCGGGACGCAGCCTGACGGCCCGGTCGATGGCGGCATCGCTGCCGGGCACATAGGCGCCCAGCGTGATGATGTCCTTGTTCTCCTGCCACGTGGCCATGCGCTCGCGGAGTGTCGCGGCGTGCGCCAGCGGTTCGGCAGGCTGGATCAGCGGTTGCACCCGCGAGACGCTTTGGAGGATGTCGATGGCCGGATAGTGGTTCTGGACGGCGAGGGCACGGGAGAGGATGACGTGACCGTCCAGGATCCCTCGGACCGCATCGGAGATGGGTTCATTGAAGTCGTCGGCGTCGACGAGGACCGTATAGAGGCCGGTGATGCCGCCGACCGCCCCCATGCCGGCCCGTTCCAGCAGGCGAGGCAGCAACGCGAAGACGCTTGGCGTGTAGCCCTTGGTCGCGGGAGGTTCGCCTGTGGCGAGGCCCACCTCGCGCTGGGCCATGGCAAAGCGTGTGACCGAGTCCATCATCAACAGCACCCGGGCGCCCACGTCGCGGAAGGCCTCGGCCATGGCCGTGGCGACAAACGCACCCTTGAGACGCACGAGGGCCGGCGCGTCGCTCGTCGCGACGACAACGACACTGCGGGCGAGACCGGCTTCGCCGAGGTCTTCCTCGAGGAACTCGCGAACCTCCCGGCCACGCTCGCCGATGAGCGCGATGACATTGACATCGGCCTCGGCCTGGCGCGCCAGCATGCCGAGGAGGGTACTCTTGCCGACGCCTGAGCCGGCGAAGATTCCCAGGCGTTGGCCATAGCCGACGGTCAGCATGGCGTCCAGCGCACGGACCCCCGTCGGCATGGGCTCCAGAATGCGTTGCCGCTCGAGCGGATTGGGAGGCGTGCGGTCGACGGGCGCCCACTGGGTCGCTGCCAGAGGGCCCTTGCCGTCGATCGGCTGCCCCAGGCCATCGACAATGCGTCCGAGCAGGCCCGGGCCCACCGGGACCCTGAGGCCGCGTCCCGTGCCGCGCACACGCGCACCGGGCGCCACACCTTCCATCGGTCCCAGGGGCATCAAGAGCAGGCGCCCCTCGCGAAAGCCCACGACCTCCGTAGGAATGGCGGGGCCCTGCCCGGCATCCACCAAGCAGACTTCACCCAGCCGCGCCGGTGGTCCCTGACTTTCCAGGACCAGACCCACCACCTGGACGACCGTGCCCTCGAAGCGGACGGGATCGGTGTCAAGGACCTGCTGCCGCCAGCCTTCGAGCAGGGTGGCCAGCGGTTCGGTCACGACAACCAGCCTCCGGTGCGGCGCGCCGGGACGCGGCGCGTCGCCGTCTCCTCGACTTGGGCTTCTGCCGGCGCCGCAGGGGGTGTAGGCTGTGGCGGAGGCACGGCCAGCGGATGCTCCGGGATCGCCGGGGCCGTCTGGTCCATCCCCGCCGCCAACTCTTGCAGCATCGCATCGAGACGTGCGTCGGCGACGCACCAGTCGAAGGTCACCCGGACGTCACCTGCCTGCAGTTCGGGATCAGGGAGCAGCCGGATACTGCCCCAGCGAGGATGGGTCACCTCACCGCCCAAGGCGTTGACCAGCAGGGGCGCGACGCGGATATCGACGGCGTGACCGCGCGTCAATCGGTCCAGCGCCTGCACGGCCAAGTGGCGAGTGGTTTCGGGTTGGGCTGCCTCGCGGCCGATGACTCTGGCTGCGAGGGCCAGTGCGAGGGCGGACAACTCGGACTCGAGGCCCTCGACCAACTGCACTCGCGCCCCAAGGATTTGGCGAGCGGCTTCCTGGACCTGATCCAAAGCGGCTTGCCACTGCGCCTGCCATTCTCCGCGTACCTGGGCCAAGGCCTCTTCGTGGGCTTGCTCGAGGCCGGCGCGGTGGGCTTCGGCCCGGATCTGCGCGGCCTCGATGGTGGCCTCGGCGAGCATGCGTTGCCGGGTGGCTTCGGCCTCCCCGGTGATTCTTGCCTTGAGCTTCTCGCCGTCCTCGGCCGTGAAGATGACCTTGGGCCCTGGGATATTCTGGCTGCGCTCCGTCATGGAGACGTCCCGGAAGACGTTGGGCGAGCGGAACGGCGAGCCTTCCATCGGCCTAGCTCAGCAGCTCGTCGCCGCCGCCGCGGCTGATGACGATCTCGCCCCGCTCCTCGAGGGCCCGGATGTGGGCGACGACCTTCTGCTGGACCTCCTCGACGTCACGGACGCGAACAGGGCCCATGTACTCGAGCTCGTCCCGAATCATCTTGCCCATGCGTTCGGACATGTTCTTGAAGATGCGGCCTCGGACCTCTTCATTGGCGCCCTTGAGCGCCATGGCCAGCTCCTTGCCGTCGACATCCCGCAGGATGCGCTGGATCGAGCGGTCGTCGAGCAGGATGATGTCCTCGAAGACGAACATCAGCTTCTTGATTTCCTCGGCCAGGTCGGGGTTCATCTCCTCGAGCGATTCGATGATGGTCCTCTCTGTACCCCTGTCGACCCGGTTGAGGACCTCGACGACGGCCTTGACGCCGCCGGCGGCGCTGAAGTCCTGAGAGGCCACGGAGGCGAACTTTCGCTCGAGGACGCGTTCGACCTCCTTGAGGACGGCCGGAGTCGTCCGGTCCATCTCGGCGATGCGCGTCGCGACCTCGGTCTGGATCTCCGCTGGCAGACCGGATAGCACCAAGGCTGCCTGGCCCGGCCTAAGGTAACTGAGAATCAAGGCGATGGTCTGGGGATGCTCGGCCTGAATGAAGTTCAGGATTTGCGTCGCGTCGGCCTGCCGGATGAACTCGAAGGGCATGCTCGTCAGCGAGGAAGCCAGCTTGCTGAGCATCTCGTCGGCCTTTTCCTGACCCAGCGCCTTGTTGAGCAGGTTCTTGGCGTAGGGCAGACCACCCTGGGTGATGTACTTGTTGGCTTGCAGAACGTGATAGAACTCCTCGAGCAGCTCTTCCGTCGTATCCGCCGGAATCTTGCCGAGGTTGGCGATCTCGAGCGTCAACTGCTCGATTTCCTCGGGGCTGCCGAGATTGCGCAGGATATCGGCCGAGACATCGGGCCCCAGCGCGACCATGAGGGCGGCGGCCTTCTTGCGGCCGTTCAGTTCGATCTTGTTGCGCATGGACTAGCGATCGTCCTCGAGCATCCAAGTTCGTACCAGCCTCGCGACCTCCTGCGGCTGGGCCTTGACGACCTTCGAGATTTCCCGCTGCAAGTGCGTGCGTCGATCCTCCTCGCCCAGAACAATCTCCGCCACGTTGATGCCCGCCTTCTCGGCAGGGGTCTGCAACGTGGCCAGCAATTCATCCTCGCGGGCACGCAAGCCGCGACGCAGCAGGAACAGTGCGACGAGCGCCACGAGCACGGCCCCGAGGATCTTGGCGAGGTTGATGAGCTGGGCCCGCTCTCCTTCGGCCAGGATTTCGGCTTCGGCGTCCTTGGCCGCCTTGTCGTTGAAGGGAATGGCCGCCACGACCAGCGTGTCGCCCCGGTTCAGGTCGATGCCTGAGGCTGCGGCGATCATGTCCTTCATGCTCTGCTGCTGCTCTTCGGGGATCTCGCCGTTCACCGCCACCGAGACGGACAGGCGGCGCAGTTCAGCCGGAGGCTTGGTCTGGCGCTTGATCTCCTTGTTCATCTCGAAGTTCCGGGTGACATCGCTGCGACGGTAGTTGCCGTTGTCACCCATCGAGTCCGAGGCCTGGTAGCTGGGGATGTTTGTGGTCGTGCCCGGTGCGCCGGCCACCGACGGTGCACGGCCTTGGTACTCCTCGACCGATTCCCGCTGGCTGCGCAAAAGGCCCGACCGCGTGCCGTCCGGGGCCTGCAAGATGGGTTGGAAGATCTCCTGGTCCACTTCGATACGGTTGAAGTCGAAGTCGGCCTGGACCTGGACGACCGAGTTGCCAAGGCCAAGTACCCGGTCGAGCATGGCCTGGAGATTCTTTCGGATGACAGCCTCGTAGTTGCGCTTGGTCTCGAGTTGGCCGGCGCTCATCAGGGCGTTGTCGTCGCCGAGGTTGAGGTCCTCGGTGTAGTTGTGCCCGGCCGTATCGGCGACGAGGACGTTCTGGGCCTTCATGCGTTCCACCGATCCGGCGACGAGGTGAACGATGGTGCGGGCCTGTTCCGGCGTGAGCGCCTTGCCGGTCTTGAGCTTGAGGAGGACGGTCGCGCTTGGCTCGTTGACCGCATCATTGTCCGCGTACAGCGAGGGCTCCGGCAGGGCCAGCGTGACCCGGGCCGTCTCGACCACGCTCATCTGCTTGATGGTGCGCGCCAACTCGCCTTGCAGCCCCCGCTTGGCGTTGAGCCGCATCATGGCATCGGTCTGGCCCAGGGTGCCGCCCTTGTCGAAGAGTTCCTCGAAGCCCAGCTGGCCACCGCCCGTCGGCAGGCCCTTCTGCGCCATCTGCAGGCGGACCTCGGCGACGCGTCCGGCCGGTACGCTGATGCGGCGGCCGTCCGGACTGACCTGGTAGGGAATCTGCGCCGTTTGCAGCTCGGAGATGACGGCGCCAGCGTCGGCGTCCTCGAGGTTGGCGTACAGCGGTTGGAAGTCAGGGGCCTGGGACCAGATGACCAAGGCCACGAGGCCGACCACGGATGCCGCGAGGACACCGCCAAGCATGACGCGTTGGCTCTGGCCGAGGCCCTCCCAGATCCGGACGAGGTCGATCCAGGCCCGCTTGATGAAGGCGTTCAAGCGGGTTCAACCCCGGTCGCCCGTGGCCTTGGGCAGCTCATACCTGCATCCGGGCAACTTCCTGGTAGGCCTCGAGGATCCGGTTGCGCAGCTGCATCGTCAGCTGCAAGGCAACGGAGCTCTTCTCGGAAGCCACCATCACGTCATGGAAGTCCACGTCTTCGCCGGAAACCAGACGCTCCTGCATCTCACCCGCCTCGTTGAGCGAGGTGTTGACCTGGCCGAGGAAGTCCTCGAGCGGCTTGAGCAGGGCCCCCCGGGCATCCCGTGCCGAGGCTGCGGCCGTCGGGCCGAGGCGGATGCCGCTGCGGTCGGGTGGTGCAATCCCGTCGGAGCTTCCTTCGACCGGCGCCAGGCCGTCGATGAAGTCCGAGAACCCCGCGGCGGGCACGGCCGTCCGGGGGCGATGGATGGATGCCGGCAGCGGGCCGACAGGACCGAGTTCCAAGGGGCTCAGATCTCCAGTGCCTTGCGCGCCATCTCCTTGAGGGCGCCTGCGGCCGTGATGTTGGCCTCGTAGCTGCGGCTTGCCGAGATCAGGTCCGTCATTTCCGTGATGGAGTTGACGTTGGGCATCCGCACGTAGCCCGCCTCGTCGGCGTCAGGGTTGCCAGGATCATAGATGCGCGGAAAGGGCGTCTTGTCCTGGGCGATCTCGAAGACATCGACACCGGGCAGTTTGCCCTGGCGTGCCTTGAAATGGACGATCTGGCGCCGAAACGGTTCGCCCGCGTCCGTACGGGTCGTGTTGACGTTGGCCAGGTTGGCCGAGATGACGTCCAGTCGGAAGCGCTGTGCCGTCAAGCCGCTGGCGGCGATGTCGAGACCGTCGAAGGCTCCCATGGTCAGCTCCCCCGGATCACGGACTTGAGGCCCTCGAACTGCCGCTTGGTCAGTTCGGCCACGTAGCTGTAGGACAACTGGTTCTTGGCGAGGGCCGTCATCTCGACGTCGACGTCGACGTTGTTGCCGTCGTTGCGCAGGGTCGAGGAGCGATCTCGGGATTCGACGGGCCTGACCTCGAAGGCGCTGCGGGGCCCGAGGCGAAAGTGCGCGGGCGTCGTGGCCGCGAGGTCGGCGGCACGATGCGTTCGCACGAACTGCATTTGTTCCTCGAAGGCGACGCGCCGTGCCTTGTAGCTGGGCGTGTCGAGGTTCGCGAGGTTTTCGGCAATGGCTTCGCCCCGCTCCTGCAGACCATGCAGGGCGGCCTCGAACATCGCGGTCTTCTTGCCGAAGAGTCCGTCGAGCACGCATTACCTCCAGGGGCCCGCGGCCGCCGGCAAGGCCACGCTCAGAAGGTACATACCCCCCGGAGAGCCATCATAAGGCCGACAGGCGCTCTGTTCAAGGGGATCAGCGGATTTCACCGACCCAGCCCAGAAGCTTTCCGAGCAGCGTCTGCACGTCTTCGCCGTCGGTCAGCAGATGTCGCGCGTCCGAGGCCGGGCGCAACGGCGCGACCTCGCGGCCTGAATCGAGCGCGTCTCGCGCCACCAGTTCCTGCTCGAGTGCCCGAACGTCGACTATCCGGCCCGCCCGGGCCAGTTCGGCGGCACGCCGTTCCGCCCGGACACCCGGGGAAGCCGTCACGTAGACCTTGAGGGGAGCGTCCGGGAAGACAACCGTGCCCATGTCCCGTCCCTCGGCCACCAGGTCGGCGGCCTCGCCGATGCGCCGCTGCTCCGCGACCATGGCGTCACGTACCTCGGCCACGGCGGCGACGGCCGAGACCCGGCCCGTGACGGCTGCCGAACGGATGGCCTCGGTGATGTCCCTGCCGTCGGCTTCGACGCGCGCGCCGTCCGGGCCGGGCAAGAGCGCGAGGCGCAACGACCGCGCGAGCGCACCGAGCGCCGTCGCGTCCCCGATGTCGACACCCCGATCCATTGCGGCCCATGTCACGGCCCGGTACATGGCCCCCGTGTCCAGATAAGTCCAGCCGAGCTGCTGCGCCAGATGGCGCGCGAGGGTGCTCTTGCCGGCGCCAGCGGGGCCGTCGAGGGTCACGATGAGGGGCATTCAGGCAAGCTCCAGGAGCGGCAGGTCGGGGGAATGATCCTCGAGGAGGACGTTGTCAATCAGGCGCGCGGGGCCAATCTGTGCCGCCATGGCCGCCACGCCCGGCGCTGTCAGGAGGGCGGGGCGCGTCAGGTCCTGGTGTCGGACCTCGAGGTAGGCCAGATCGCCCAGTTCGGGGTCCTTGCCCTGCAGTCGGATCCAGGCTTGCTTGCCGGCCGCCTCGAGGGCCAGGATGTCCCGTTCGCCCGAACGCCAGCAGCCGAGCACCGCGGCGAGGGCTCCGGACAGGGCGCGGGCCCGGATGCGATCCGTAGGGGACAGGTAGGTATTGCGACTGGACATCGCGACGCCATCCGGTTCCCGGATGGTCGGGCAGCGGACGATGCGCGTGCCGAGGCAGAGGTCGTCGACCAGAGCCTCGACGATGCGCCATTGCTGGAAGTCCTTCTGGCCGAAGAGCGCCACGTCGGGACGGACCATGCCCAGCAGCTTCGCCACGACGGTGCAGACGCCCGCGAGGTGTCCGGGGCGTGCGAGCCCGCACCAGAAGTCCCCGAGCCCCGCCGGCGGGTGGATTCGAAAGGCCTCGAGCCCCTGGCGATACATCGCCTCGGCCGTCGGGTGGAACAGCACGTCGCACCCCCACGCTGCGAGCTTGGCTCGATCGCCTTCGAGATCGCGGGGATAGCGGGCGAGGTCTTCCGTCGGGCCGAACTGCGTCGGGTTAACGAAGATGCTGGCGACGACCATGTCCCCATGGGCTCGCGCCGCGCGCACCAGTGCCCCATGGCCCTCATGCAGCGCGCCCATCGTCGGCACGAACGCCACTCGGGCACCGGGGCGGCGAAGGGTGGCCCACTCCCGGGCCGTCCCGACGATCCGGACCGTCATCCTTCCCTCCTGAGGGCTTGCGCCGGATCGAGCCCGGCCGCGGAGAGTGCCGGCCTTGCCCCGAACACGGCCCCGGTGGCGAGGGCCGCGGCGACTCCGGCCGCCACGGCCGTCCATGGCCACGAGAAGGTCCAGGAGCCCAGCACCTGCCCGAGGACCCACGAGCCCAGCCCGGCCACGAGCAGGCCGCCGCCGACACCCACCACGGCTCCCAGCACGGCAAGCAGCATGGCCTCGCCCAGGAACATCACGAGGATATCCTGCCGCGTCGCCCCGAGCGCACGCCTGAGGGCAATTTCCGGCGTGCGTTGCAGCGTCGAGAACAGCAGCACGTTCATCAGGTTCATGCCGCCTACCAGCAGGCAGACACTGGCGATGACGACTTCGAGCCCGAGGCCGATGGCCGACGCCAGCCGCACCGAGGACTGGTTCTCGCGGGGGTCCGTCACCTTGAAATTCTGGACGCCTCCGTGGCGCCACGTGACAATCGCCCGGGCGGCGTGCACCAGGCTGGCCAGAGGCCTTGCCTCGAGCGTCTCCTGCGTTGCGCGCACCACGATCTCGCGAAGGTCCTTGATGCTGGCGAAATGTTCCTGGAAACGTGTCTCCGGGACCAGCACAGATCCGTCCCAAGTGAAGAAGCTCTGGCCTTGGACAGCCGGTTTCCGCGCGAGGATGCCCACGACCCGGTAGCGGTGTCCGTCCAGGCGAATCCAGCCGCCGACGCGGATCGGTCCCTGTCGCGCAGCAAGGCCCCGGGCCGCCTTGGCCCCGACCACGGCAACCTGGGCCCTGTCGTCCAAGTCCTGAGGCGTCAGGAATCTGCCCCGGCGCAACTCCAGCCTGTAGAAGCCCAGGGCCTCGGGTCGCGTGCCCACGACCGTGATGCCCTGGCCGAAGCGTTCACCCCACCGGACCCGCTTGACGTGCCGGCCCAAGACGGTGGTTCCGGACAGGCGTTCCGTGGCGCGAAGGGCGCGGGCGTCCAGGCGGGACAAGGGCGGTGCCGCTGCAGTTCCGGGGTCCTCCTGCCACTTGCGCGACAGGCTGAAGACATCCTCCCCCGAAGCTTGCTGCAGGCTGCGGGCAAGATAGTGCTCCGCGCTGCGGACCGTACTGGACAACGCCACCAGGGTGCCGACTCCAAGAATGATCCCCAGCAGCGTCAGCAGGCTGCGGAAGCGGTGGCGCACGATGGCCTCGAGCACCAGTTGCCACTGGTCGCCCCACGTCATGCCGCATCCCCGCGAAGCGCCGCGACAGGGTCCAGTGCCGCCGCCCGACGCGCGGGCATCCAGCCGAAGGCCACGCCGGTCGCGAGCGTCGCGAACACCGCGGCACCGACGGCCGGCCAACTCAGCACCACCGTCCACTCGGGCTGGAACCGGGGCACGATCGACGCCAGAAGGGAAACGATTCCCACGCCCGCGCCAAGGCCCGCCAGGCCACCGACGCACGCCAACACCAGGGCTTCGATCAGGAACTGTTGGCGGATGGTGCCGGCAGGCGCCCCGAGGGCGATGCGCAGGCCAATCTCACGGGTCCGTTCGACGACGCCGACGAGCATCATGTTCGTGATGCCGACGCCACCGATGACGAGGCTGACGCCTGCGAGCAGGCCCACCACGAGGATCATCGCGTCGTAGGCCTTGTAGTAGCCCGCGATCATGGTGCCCAGATCGAGGAACTGGAAGTCGTCGACCTGGCGATGGCGATGCAGCAGCAGACTGTTGGCAAGGGCCACGACCTCGGGATTGTGGCGAGAGGCTGTCGTCGTCACCGAAATCATGCGCAGCCGCCCTTCCGGAGAGGCGACGGTCAGCGGCAGCAGGACGACTTCGTTCCAGTCCGTGCCGAAACGCATGCCGGCTTTCAGGGCCATCGCCAGCGTGCCCACGACGCGGTAGCGGGTGTCTGCGACCCTGACTTCCCGGCCCACGGCCCGGCCGTCAGGAAACAGCCGGTCCGCAGCCAGCCGGCCCAGGATGCAGACGTGCTCCCGGCGATCGAGGTCCCCGGCCGTGAGATCTCGGCCTTCCTGTACCTTCAGGGCGTGGCCAGAGATGTAGGCCTCGTCGACGCCTGCGATGTCGAGGCGTGCCATCCGGCCGCCGCCGGCGTGGACGGCCTCGCTGTCTTCGCCGCCTCCAGCGACAGGGGCCACGCTGGCAACACGCGGCAGTCTGGCGCGCAGGGCGCGCGCGTCGGCGAGCGTCAGACCATCGGTGTAGGAGGCCTGCTTCATTGCCGCAACCTGGGGCGCGTCCGGCCAGACTATCACGATGCGTGTCCCCCCGATGGCCTCGATGCCCCGGGTCAGCGAGACCAGCGCACTCTGGCCCAGGCTGACCAGCAGCACTACGGACAGGACACCGATGGCGATGGCGAGCACCGTAAGTGCGGTGCGGGCGCGGGATGCGGCCATTTGGGCCATGGCCTGCCGGATGTGTTCGAGGACCATCACATCTTCAGGGCGTTGTCGACCGCAGGCGGCGCGATGCGGACCTCGGTCCCTTCATCGAGGCCCGACAAGACCTCGACCTCGCTGTCGCTGGAGAGGCCGAGGCGAATCTCGCGCTTGCCGGCCTTCCCGCCCTTCTTGCCGGAGTCGGCGAGGCGCACGGTCGCGTTGCTGCCCTTGCGGTCGAGCAACGCCTCGACAGGCAGCAGCAACACCTGGTCGCGCACGGCGACATGGATGTCGAGGTCCGCCGTCATCCCCGGGCGCAGCCTTGCCGTCCCGGGACCCGTCACGAGGGTGTCGACGGCAAAGGTCTGCAGGCCGTCCTTCAGGGCCTCGGCGGCCGGGGCGATGCGGTGGATCCGGCCCTCGAGTCCCGTGTCACCCAAGGCGTCCACGCGAACGGTCACGGGCATGCCGACGCGGAGGCGACCGACGTCGACTTGGCCCACGTTGCTCTGGATGATCAGGCGGCGCAAGTCGGCCACGGTCAAGATGGCATTGCTCTGCGCCAGGGCGGAGACACCCGGGCTGACCATCTCCCCGACCTCGATGCCACGCCGGATCACGACACCCTCGAGCGGGGATCGCAGGGTTGCGTAACGCAGTTGATCCTCGGCCGACGCCACCACGACGCCCATGCGGTCCCGCTGGGCACGCGCCTCACGAATGTCCTCGGCGCGGCTGCCCTTGGTCAGCATCGCGAGACGCGCCGTGGCTGCGTCCCGACGCGCCCGGGCCGCATCGAGGTCCCGTTGGGCCATGTCGAGTTCCCGAGGCGTCAGGGTCTGCGTCTGCGCGGCGGCTCTGCTGCGCTGGGCTTCGTCATGGGCCCGGGCAAGCTCGGCCTCGGCCACGCGCACTTCGGCCCGCGCGGCCGCGATCTCTTCCGGCCTCGGACCGGCCATCAGGCGGTCCAGTCGGGCCTGTGCCGCAGCCAGGTCGGCCTTGGCCTGGGCCCGGTTGCGGTCCAAGTCGGTGGTGTCGAGAACCATCAGGATGTCGCCCTTGCGGACACGGCTGCCCGCATCGACATCGAGCCTCGCGACCGGCCCGGCGATGCGGCTCTTGATGTCGACCTTGACCAGCGGCTGCACGGTGCCCGTCTCGGCCAGATCGACCTTGAGGCTGCCCCGGCTCACGGTGACGACATCCGCGCTGCCGGCGCGGTCAGGACGCGGACGCAGCAACCATCCGGCCACGCCGACGACGGGCACGAGCGCTGCGGCGATCAGCAGGCTGCGGTTCATGGATTCTCCTTGCCGAGAGCGAGGGCCAGATCCCAATGGGCGACCATGCCCTCAATGCCGGCATCGATCCGGTCGGCCTGGGCCTGGGCGAGACGGGTGCGGGCCGATTCCAGCTCGACGGGCAGTGCAAGGCCCTGCCTGAAGCGGGTGGCTGTCAGCGCGTGCGCCTGGCCGACCACCACCACCGCACGGTCCTGAAGTTTCAGGCGCAGCAGCGCCTGGCGCAGGCGCTCGCGGGCCAGGCGTTCGTCCCGTTCGAGATCGCGTCGCAGGCGTTCTGCTCGCTGGTCGGCCTCGAGCAGGTCGAGTCGCGCGCGCTCGGCCGCCCGGCCCGCACGTCCGTTGTCCAGCCAGGGCCAGGCCACGTCGAGGCGCAGGCTCCATTGCGAGGCCAAGGGGTCCGTCGTCCGCAGCTGGATGTCCGGTCGCACGAGGCCGTTTCCGGTCTCGAGGCGTCCCGACAGGCCGACAGTCGGAGCGAGCGCTGCGGCTGCCTCGCCGAGTCGCGCCTGGGCCTGCTCGACCGCGGCGCGCTGGGCCAGCCATTCCGGTCTGGCTTGCCAGCTGCCCGAGGCTTCGGGAAGGCTGTCGGGGGCCACGGGTGTCGCCGCGAGGGTCCACGCATCATCACTCAGGCCCACCAAGGCAGCAAGGCGCGCCCTGAATTCGGCGACGGTCTGATCCTGCCTGTGCCACGCAGATTCGGCGGCAAGGTGCGCCGCCTCGAGTCCCGCCACGTCGCCCGCAGCCCTGCGGCCGTGGGCCAGGTCGGCCTGGCCTGCCTCCCAGGTGGCACGGGCCTGCTGGACCTGCTGCTGAGCGACCTGCCGCAGCAGTTCGGCACGGCGCAGATCCCAGAAGCCACGAATGACGCCGTCCGCAAGATCCCTGAGCGCTGTCCCGGCGCGGGCCCCTGCGGCCTGTTCCCCGGCGGCCGCTGCAGCATCGGCATAGCCGAGCCGACCGCCGTCGAGCAGCACGAGGCGGCCTTCAGCCGAGAGCGTGCCCTGGCTGAATCCCGAGGGGTCGGGCGCCGTGCCGCTCAAGGGCAGGCGCTGGTTGGCCACGCCGAACCCGTCGAGGCCGACACGGCCGGTCCAGCGGCCTTCGGTCGCGACCTGGCGCTCCAACTGCGCGCGCAGTTGGCTGATCCGGGCCAGAGCCACTTCCGGATGGGTCGCGCGTACCCTGTCGAGCAGTCGGCCCAAGTCCAGGGCTTCGGGGTTGGCGACAGCCCGGGCCGTCGCCAACAGGAAGGTCAGCAGGGTCAACGCCGCGATGCGGCTGGGCTTGGTCATGACAGGCTTCCGTCGTCGCTTGCGATCCGACCATCCGCCAGCACCAGGCGTCGGCTCGCCCGGGCCGCCACCGCCGGGTCATGCGTCACCATCACGACGGTCGCGCCCTGACGGTGCAGGTCGGCAAACAGATCGAGAATCTCTTCGCTCGTCCGGGAGTCCAGGGCACCTGTCGGTTCGTCGGCCAGCAGGAGCGTCGGCCGGGTCACGAGGGCTCTCGCGATGGCCACGCGTTGCTGCTGGCCCCCGGACAGTTGGCTGGGCCAGTGCGTCCGCCTGTCGGCGAGACCGACCCGGTCCAGGGCTTCCCGGGCACGCGCCAGCCTTTCGGGGCGGGCAACACCGGCATAGACGAGCGGCAGGGCGACATTCTCCTCGGCCGAGGTCCTTGACAGCAGATGGAACTGTTGGAAGACAAAGCCGAGGTGTCGGTTCCGCAGGCGGGCGAGGCCGGCGTCGTCGAGGGCCGCGACGTCGTTGCCGTCGATGGCGAGGTGGCCTGACGTCGGGCGGTCGAGACAGCCCAGCAGGTTGAGCAGCGTCGACTTGCCCGAGCCGCTGGAACCCGTGATGGCGACCCAGGCACCGTGGGGAATCCGCATGCTGACGCCGGCAAGGGCATGGACCGCGCCTTCTCCCTGGGCGTAGCTGCGGACCAGATCCTCGCCGCGGACGGCGTCAGGACGACTCATGCCCTCCGCACGACTGCCTCGAAGGCTGCAGCCGCAGCCTTGCGGGTCTGTGCCAGCGTCTCGTCGTCGTGCGTTGCCGAGACGAACCAGGATTCATATTGCGAGGGTGGCAGCATGACGCCGTGGGCCCGCATGGCCTGATGGAAGCGGGCAAAGGCGCCCGTATCGGAGCGCGCGGCGCTGTCCCAGTCGGTGACGGGTCCATCGCCGAAGAAGACAGTCAGCATCGAGCCTACGCGCTGAATCGTGACGGTGGCGCCTGCCCGGGCAGCCTCCTCGGTCATGGCGGCCTCTACGGCGGCCGAAGTCGCCTCGAGGGCCTCGTAGAAGCCCGGCGCGGCCAGCTTGCGCAGCGTGGCAAGGCCTCCGGCCACGGCCACCGGGTTACCCGACATCGTCCCGGCCTGGTACATCGGGCCCTCGGGAGCCACCATCGCCATCAGGTCGGCGCGGCCGCCGTAGGCACCGCAGGGGACGCCGCCCCCGACGATCTTGGCCAGGCAAGTCAGGTCGGGCGTGACGCCGTAGCGGGCCTGCGCACCGCCGTAGGCCACCCGGAAACCCGTCATCACCTCATCGAAAACCAGAAGCGCACCGTACTGCGTGCACAGGTCGCGCAGGCCCTCGAGGAAGCCGGGGGCGGGCGGAATCAGCCCCGCATTGCCGACCACGGGTTCGAGGAAGACGCCGGCGATGCTGTCGGGGTGTGCGGCGAAGGCGGCCGCAACGGCCTCGAGGTCGTTGTAGGGGAGGGCGAGCGTGCCCGCCGCGGTCGAGGCCGGGACGCCCGGGCTGTCGGGCAGCCCCAGCGTGGCGACGCCCGACCCGGCACGGACCAGCAATGCATCGACGTGGCCGTGGTAGCAGCCGATGAACTTGATGATGCGCTCACGGCCCGTCCCGGCGCGAGCCAAGCGTACGGCGCTCATGGCCGCTTCGGTCCCCGAGTTGACCAACCTGACCCGTTCCAGCGAGGGGACGGCGTCAATGAGCATCCGGGCCAGCACGTTCTCTCCGGCGCTGGGCATGCCGAAGGCAAAGCCTCGGGTGGTCGCATCCTGCACGGCCGCGACCACGTCCGGGTCGGCGTGCCCGAGGATGGCGGGCCCCCATGCCCCGATGTAGTCGACTAGGCGGTTGCCGTCCTCGTCCCAGAGCCAAGGGCCCTGTGCCTTCGCCACGAAGACGGGATCACCGCCGACGGCCCGGAATGCACGCACGGGGCTGTTGACGCCCCCGGGCATCAGGGTGCGGGCCTCATCCCAGAGGCGGGCTTGGCGGGTCGTGGCGGATGCGGTCATGGGCGGAAGAGTTCCAGAATGTCCTTGAGGGTGACGAGGGCGATGAGCCCGAGCATGGCGACCATCCCCGCGGAGTGGATGGTACCTTCGAGGCGCCGTGGCAGCGGTCGACGGACTACGGCCTCGATGGCCAGCAGCAGCAGACGTCCGCCATCGAGTGCGGGCAGGGGCAGGAAGTTGACGACGGCCAGGTTGAGATTGATCAGCGCCGCGAAGAACAGGTACTGGGCCAAGTCATGCACCATGCGGCTCCCCAGATGCACGATGGCGACAGGTCCGCCGACGGTGTCGAGCGGCAGCTTGCCCGTGACGAGCATGCCCAGTCCCTTGACCATCGAGATCGCGATGTCCACGGTACGGGACCCGCTTGCCCGAAGCAACTCGAGCAGGTCGCCGGCGGGCGTGTAGCGGATGTCCATCGGCGGCGAGATGGCCACGCCCAGCTTGCCGCGCGCGTCCGGAAAGACGGTCAGTGAGAGCGTGGCATCGCGGCCGCTGGTCGTGCGCCGCACCTCGAGGGAGACGGTCGCCCCGGCGTAAGGCAGCAGGCCCGAACCGAAGTCCTCGATGGCCTTGAAGGGCTTGCCGGCGACGCCAACGACGCGGTCGCCGTCCTGAAGACCGGCTTCGCGGGCCCGCGCGGATGCCACCTGCTGGATGACGATGCCCTCGCGCGCGATGTCCCGGGGCGTGGCGTGAGGTATCCCTTGCAGGCCAAGCTGGGCGACGACGCAGAGCCAGCCGCCGATCGTGTTGAAGACGATGCCGCCGATCATCACCCACATGCGGACGGGGATGCTGCGCCCCTCGAGGGCGTCCCGGGGCATGCCCCCGTCGTCTTCAGTCTCTTCCTTGCCCTCCGCGGGGGGAAGCGAGAGGTCGCAGTAGCCGCCGAAGGGGATCGCGTTCAACCTGAACCGGGTCCCGGCCCACTCCCGCGACCAGAGCGCGGGTCCGAAGCCGATCCCGAACTGGCGGACGGGCACGCCCATGGACCGTGCCGCCAAGTAGTGGCCAGCCTCGTGAAGCAAGATGAGCAAGGCCAGCAGCAGGACGATCGCCAACACCATGGCGGGTCCGCCGCCGGCGGGAACGCCAGGCACCATCGGCATGCTCCCAAGCGTATCACGGGCGCTGCGGGATTGACCCCGGCCCCGGCCCTCGCTAACATTGGCCCTTGTTGGTGGGGCGTCGCCAAGCGGTAAGGCATCGGCCTTTGGAGCCGACATTCGTAGGTTCGAATCCTACCGCCCCAGCTTTTGTCTCCAAGGTCGCGGGGCCCGGAGGAGGTCGTCGTGGTCAAGGTGGTCGGACTGGGTGGGGCCCTCGGTGATGCCTCGGTGACGTCGGCCGCGATGCGTCAGGTCCTGGCCGAGGCCGAGGTTGCCGGTGCCACGATCGTCCTGCTGGACCTCAACGTGTTGGCCCTGCCTCCCTTCGATGCGAGGAACCGCGAGGAGGATGCGTCGGTGGCCCGCCTGCTGGCCGAGGTCCGCTCTGCCGACGCCATGGTGTGGTGCAGTCCCCTCTATCACGGAACAGTCAGCGGGACCTTCAAGAACGCACTCGATTGGCTAGAGTTGCTGGCCAAGGACCCGCGCCCCTACCTTTCGGACGTGCCCATCGGCCTGGTTGCTGCCGCTGGCGGTACCCAGGGGATGCAGGCGATCAACACCATGGAATACGCCGTCCGGGCCTTGCGCGGCCTGACCGTTCCCTACGTGGTGGCCATCTCCCGGGCGTGGCAGGCCTTCGATGGCGCCGGTGTCCCCGTCGACCCCGCCGTCGGCCAGCAACTGCAGACCCTGGGGCGTGAGGTCGTTCGCCTGGCCACGCTTTTGAAGCAGGGACGCACCACTCCGGCCTTGGGTGTTTCTTAACCCGTAGATAGGCAACTTTTCTGGCGGGTTGGCGATAAAGGTCCTATGAACGTTCGTCACATTCGCCCCGGGGTCCGCGCCATCGCAGTCCTGCTGGGTCTCACGGCAGGCCTCGCGGGTTGCGGTTCCACCCCCTCGGTGGTGGGAATGGGCAGCGTGGCCGTACCCGATGGGCTGGATGCCTTCGGTGCCGAACCGGATCAGGCAGGTCGCCGCCTGCAGGTCTACTTCAACGACACGTACGGTTCCACCATCGCCTCGAATGAACCCAAGGCACGCCGCAGCGCCACGAACACCGACAAGTCCTTCTTCGACCTGATTGCCAAGGCCCGGACGTCGATTGACGGTTCGTTCTACGACATCGCGGATGCCGACGCCGTTGCTGCCCTGGTGCGGGCTGCCAAGCGCGGAGTCAAGGTCCGCCTGACGACCGACAGCGACAACATGGTGGAGCACGACAATCCTGCCAAGCAGCGCCTCGCCATCGGCCAGCTGCGGCAGGCGGGCGTCAGAATCCGCGACGACCAGCGGTCGGCCATCATGCACAACAAGTTCATGATCATCGACGAGAAGACGATATGGACCGGCTCGACCAATCTGACGACCAGCAGCCTCTTCCGGCACAACAACAACGCCCTGGTTCTCGAGAGCGAGTCGCTCGCGTCCCGCTACCGCCGCACGTTCAACACGATGTTCGTCGATGGCGTCTTCGGACCCGCGGGCACGCTGACCAGCATCGGGGGGGATGGTCTCTTCCACGTCGGCGGCGCCGAAGTCAGCCTCTACTTCTCCCCCAAGGGGGGCGGTCGCGATGCCGTCGTCGACGTCCTGCGCAAGGCAAGAAAGTCGATTCACTTCATGACTTTCTCCCTGACGGACAAGGAGATCGGCGAGACCTTGGTCCAGAAGTCGAAGCATGGCGTCGAAGTCTCCGGCGTCTTCGATCGGTGGCTCGCAGGCGGCCAGTACTCGCTGTATGCCCCGTTCAAGATGTCCGGGTTGTCTGTCGTCAAGGACGGCAACGAGGCCCTGATGCACCACAAGATCATCCTGGTGGATGGCCAGACCATCATCAACGGGTCCTACAACTACTCGAAGAATGCCGAGAACGCGAACAACGAGTCGTTCTTGATCATCAAGAACGACCAAGGGCTTGCCCAGCGCTTCGAGCGTGAGTTCCGCCGCCTGATTTACGCTGCGCGCAACAATCGTCCGCCGGCATTCAAGCCCAAGGACCCGGAACTCAAGGTCGAGGACCCCACGGGCGATCAGCCCTAGGGTTGTCAATTCCTTAACAGCGACGGCGCATGGTTGACTTTAACCATCATGCGCATAATTCCTTTCCTGCCTACCGTTCTGCTCGTTGGATGTGGCGTTGCTGCCCCGTTGGCCGCCGCCTCTGCCGGGTCCCCAGCGGCGGCCGCCGTGCCGGGCAGCGAGACCGTCCGTGATGCGGAGTTGGTCAAGCTCGGCAGCTGGATGGCCGGCTCCTATGCCAGCACGGCGCAATCCATCGCCGACCCGGCGTTCTTCGACGTGCGCCTGCACATCGCCCGGATCTGGCGATGGCGCAGCGACGCGGTCTGGCTCTATGTCGAGCAGGCCATGGCGACCCACTTGGACGCGCCCTACCGCCAGCGCGTCTACAGGTTGACGCGCGTCGCCGCAGACCGTTTCGAGAGTGCGATCTTCACCCTGCCCGATCCGGACGCGGCCATCGGAGCTTGGAAGTCTGCCAACCCCTTGCCGTCCCTGAACCCTGCGTCGCTGAACGACCGGGCGGGCTGCGGGGTGTTTCTGGCGCGCACAGCCGCGGGCTATGTCGGCGGGACCGAAGGCCTCGCTTGCGGCAGCGACATCAACGGCGCCACATATGCGACCAGCGAGGTCTCCGTCGACGGACGCCGCGTGATCTCCTGGGACCGGGGCTACGATGCATCTGGCCGGCAGGTCTGGGGCGCGCGCAAGGGTGGCTATGTCTTCGACAAGCTGCCTGTAGCGGTTGGCCAGGCCGTCAAACCTTAAACATGAGTTAGCGTCGAGGCGCGCCAGCCACACGACATTCTCCACGATAGACACGTTGGGCAGGCCCCGTTTCCCGGGGGGGGAAACCGTGGTCTCTATCTGCAGGGGGGCGTCTCATGGAACCGCTGGATCGCTTCAACCAAGGCGCACTCAAGGCGCGGCTCGTGCATTTGCCGTTCGGTCCTGGTGAGCAACCCGGGGCTGGCCCCGGGCGCGGCGAGCGGGAGATCGAGCGTATGATTGCCGACAGCTTGAAACTGTCGCAGGCCGCAGCTTCGGGCATCTCTCCGGAAGGTCGTGCCGACATGGAGCGTCTGGCTCGCGTGGCCAACTCCAGGGCGGGCGGAAAGTCTCCCGATGGCTGGTGTTACCGCGAGGTCTGGGGTCATCTGATGGCGTCCGGCTATGCCAAGCTGACGCCGTCAAGCATCCCCGACTCGCATTCGGCCTATGCGCGCCAGTTCGGCGAGTACCTGAACGCCGGCGACAATGCGAAACGACTCGGGATGCAGCTCCTGCCCATCGACAACCCTTACGACGCACCCAAGGGCGCGATTGTCGTCGTCCGGCCTGGAACGCCGGGTACGGCGCACCCGGTGGCCGGCGACATCGCCGTGGCGATGGGGGGCGGCCGCTTCCTGAACGACGGTGAGATGAGCTACGGCGGCCGAGCCAACTTCCCGCCGGGCAACCGTCACGTCATCGGTATCTACGCGCCGCTGTAGGTCAGGGCCTTGCGGGATCCAGGGCCAGATCGAGCTGGATGTCGATCTGGTCCTTGTTCTTGAGCAGGCCGCCCAACGCCTCGTAGGGCCGGATACCGTAGTTGCTGGTCAGGAGGCGGAAGCTGCCCCGAGCCCTCAGGCGGCCTCCCTCCTGGGCGACCGTCATCCGGGCGCGGAGCGGTCTCGTCACGCCGTGCAGCGTGAAGTTGCCCTCTACATCCCACAGGCCGTTCCCGAGGGGCAGAACGCGGCTCGACCGGAATCGGATCGAGGGGTGGCGCGCGACATCGAGTTGGCTGGCATCCTGCATGTGATCGAGGACTGTATTGCGATCGCCCTCCGACAAAGTACCGGGAAGGCCGACCTTGCGACGCAGGTCGGGACGGTCGGGGCGAAGGCTTCGGGCATCGACGTCGAAGCTGACGGCGGCCATATCCCCGGGTTGTCGCGGTACGACGACATCGCCCCGAAAGGATGTCGCTTCGATGACGTGGTCATGGGCAAGCGCACCGGCGAGGCCGTCGCGCCAGACGCGCACCAGCAGGTCGCTTTCAGCGCCCGGCCGCGACACGAAGGCATCGCCGGCCGGTTGCCCGGGTTGGTCCGCGCGCGGCGGTAGCGACGCCGCAGGCTGCTCGGGGGTGACGATGGTCCCTGGTCGGGGGGAAAGGCCCGAGCCACAGGCCACGAGCGGAAACAGGACCGTGGCGAGCACGGGTACGGGCGAAAGATGGCGCATCAGCAAGTTTCCGAATCAGACCCGCTCGGGCTAAGGAAGACGTACCTAATTGTAGTGTTTTCGTTTAGGTTTTGTAAAATCCTTCAGGCCAAGCGGGGATGGCCCTCTTCGGCGAGAATCAGCTTGGTGAAGTTGTCGACCCATGTTAGGTCGAGGTCTGGTCGCGCCTGCTGCAACTCGGCACGGGCTTGCTGCAGACGGAACAGGCGATCGGCGTCATCAGGGGGGATGGGTGCCTCGAAGTGGGCCAGCAGGACACGGACCCCTTCTTGCAGGTCCTCGGTGGCTTCAAGACGGACCCACTCGGCCACGGCCTCGTCGGACAGGCCTTGTCCGATCACCCCCAGCAATGCGTTGGCATCGAGGCCGAACGTGTCGAGGAAACGCTGATCCCCGCCGCAGGGATAGGGGATATAATCGCCCATCGTGCCGGCCAGATGGGCACGCGCCTTGTCGATGAGGCGTGGCAGCCACGGCAGGTCGCCCAAACGGTCGAGGGGGCTGCGTGGGCAGGACTTGGCGAGGTCGGGAGCTTGCATGGCTCCAGCCTACCTCAAGGCGCATCCGGTCCGGGAGTCGGAGAGGGAAGTGGCGTCTCGTCGGTGGGTGCGGGCGTGGGGGCGGAAGGTGAAGGCCTCGCTGAGGGTGATGGTTCCGCAGAGGGGCTGGCCAGCGGTGTACCTGCTGCGCCGCCGGCCACCGGGTGGGCGAGGGGGATGCCTGCGCCCGGGGCCAGATCGGATCGGGCAGAGGCCGGATCTGCCTGCTGGTTGTCGGAGGCTGCGGGGGCCTGGCGTTCGGGGGCCGCGGAGGCGCCGCTCCCTGCGGTCAGGGCTGGCAGGACAGGCACGATGGGTTCGACCGGCCCACGTACGATGCAGCCGGTCAGCAGGACGATGAGCGCGCCGCCGCGGAGTCTGGTCATCGGTCGGGAACCTCGGATCGTTCGAGCAGGCTCTGCCAAGCCGGCAATGCCGCCACGCTGGTGAAGTCGGCATCATCGTCCCGGAGCAGGATGTCCCGGGCCTCCGGATTGATTCGCAGGATTCGGACGGCATCGGCAAGGCAACTCTCGACGAGCATGCGCGCCACCACACCGGATGGGCGTGCCCGCGCCGCTGCCCGCGCGCGCACCGCGGCACGCACGTACAGGCCATACCAGTAGGTCGGGCAGAGCAGGACCACGGTGTCGACCATGGCGAGGGCCGCCGCATGCTGGCCGAGGCGGCTCATGGCATAGGCCCCGTAGGCACGCAGGTCCAGCGACGAGGTCGCATGGACCTGCTCGGCCTCGGGACGCCCGGTCCAGGCGAGGACGTCTCGCGTTACGGCGCGCCAGCGCCCGAGGGCCAAGCCGCTGTAGCAATGACCGGCAAGGGCACGGTCCGGTTGGTCGAGACCTGCGGCGATGGCGGCCTTGAAGTCTGCGCAGGCGGCGCCATGGTGACCCAGTTCCTGGCGGGCCAGACCGCGGTCGTACAGGAGGTCGGCACGTTTCGGGGATGCCTCCGTCCGATCCTCAAGGTGTTCCATTGCTGCCGTAAAGGCACGCTCGGCTTCAACCGGCCGACCGGCTTTCAGGTAGGCGACACCCAACCCGGCCTCTGCGAGGGCCAGCGAGACTTCCCCATCCCGAGTGGCCTTGCGGAGGAGCAGGATGGCCCGATCCGGCTGACCTTGGCGCAGGCTGGCGAGGCCGGCCTCGAATCGTCCCGGGGCCTCGGGCCGCAGGGGCGCGTGGGTGAGGACCGGGGGCAACTGCCTGTTCCGAGTGTCGCCGGGCGCTTCGGGATCACCCCCGAGGGCCTCGGCCGTGACCTCGAGGACCTCGCAGAGACGATGAATCAAGTCGCTCGTTGGCCGCCGCGCGGGCACGGTTCCGGTCCGTGCGGCTTCTCGGGAGGCGCGAACCAGTTGCCAGAGGTGGGCGTGGGATACGCCCACGAGTCTGCCCAGGGTGCGGTAGTCCAGGCCTCGTGTCCCCATCAGGCCGACCAAGGCCTCCCCGAAGGGCCGTTCGGGGCCGCTCGCAGGTTCTTGGTCCAAGGATTCCGACATGGTGCTTGACGAAGTATACAAGAAAAGTTTACATTTTCAAGTGCTTGTGTGTTGTAAACGAACGAGACGGGTACAGGAATACCTAGGCGGTTCAAAGGCCAATGGCCGAGGAGGTCGGAACGTGAGACGGCATGTGGTCAGGGCCCTTCTGCTGGCATCATTGACGGGGTGCGATGGCCAGGCGGTCAAGGCCTTGCTGGCGACCAATCCGGCGGTCGACGGCAAGGCGTCCGACGCGGCGGGGACGGATGCGAACAAGGGTCCCGCGACTCCGTCGGACATCGCCGCGAACCTGTTGGCCCGGCTTGCTGCCGTGGACGTGTCGGCCAAGGTGGGCAAGGTGGCGCGCCCCTCAGGCAATGTCTTGCAGGCGCCGACGGCGGGCGGGGCGGGCCGCAGAGAGCCCAATGGGGGTGCCTCGTTGCCGGCGGGTGCGGACGGTTCGGTACATGCGGGCGTTCCCTCCCGGTTGCCTCAACCCGGCTTCGCGCCCAAGCCCATGCCCGAGGCGGATGCCCTGCCACCCATGGCTTCGATGCCTGCACCGCCGCTTCTCGAGGACAGCTGGCAGGGCATGCACCTGGATTTCGGATCCAAGGACTTTGGCGAGGCCTCGCTCATTGCCCGCAAGCTTGCTTCGGTCCTCGATGACGCGAGGCCCTTTGCCGTGGGCGGCCAGCTGGAGCCCAATCCAGTCTGGTCCTTTGCCTTTGCCGGTGCCAAGGGAGGCTTCGCCCAGGTCGTCGTGACGCCTGACGGGGCCGATCTGTCCTATGTCGCGGAGCAGGCAGGCGCCGTCGTTCCGATGGAGGCCTCGTTGGACCTCGATGCCGTCAAGGTCAGTCCGATGGAGGCCGTTGCCGCCCTGCGGGCCCGCCTTGCCGAGGGATCGTTGCAGGACATGCCGTTTGGCGATGACCTGTTCCCGATGCCCAAGGGCGAACCCGGGGCCGTGTCCGGTTCAACCGGGTCGGAGCCCGCAGGTGATGCCATTGTCAGCAAGCCTGTCCCGATGATGCGCCGTGTGCAGGGTGAAGCCGTCGTCGGCACCGTGGAGGGTGGCGACAGCACGATGCCAAGTGAGCCCATCTCGATCTGGGGGCCCTTGCCACCCGATTCCGGAACGGATTCGCCGAGCGTCACGATGCCGCCCATGCCCGACCTGCCGCAGCCGGTCAAGTCGGTCCTTAGCGAGTTGCCCGCCGGTACCGGCTGGCACGTCACGCTGCAGAAGGCCGCATCCGGTCAGCTCATCTGGTTGGTCAACGCCTACCCGTATGAGGCGATGGAGTCGGCCATCGGCTCGGGTTCCTCCGATGGTGCCTACCCCGTGACGAAGGAGGCCGTTTATCGTCGGGTTCAGGATTTGGCCGCGGAGGGTGGCGACACGTCGTCCGAAGCGCCAATGCCCATCGATGCCGGTGCCCCGGATGCCCAGGAAGGCTATGTCGGTTTGCCTGCCCCGGGCGATGCCGACGCAGAGGGTTCCATTCCGGTCTACCCGGTCCGGGACGTGCCGTTGGCACTGCCGACCATGACGTCCCCCTCCGTGGGTGTCACGAGACCGGGAGCCCCCATCACGGGGTGGGAAGTTCGCAAGGCAAGCTACCTCCAACCGTTTGCCGCGGCCGTGGATGCCGTCTCGGGCAAGGTCTTGGCTGCCATGCTCCCCCGGCAGGTGACCTATTACTACCGGATGCCGCTTTTCGGACCGCCTTGTGAGGATTGTGTCTTCCCTGAGCCGCCGGTGGCCGAGGAGCCCAAGCCGCAACCGCCCACGGAGCCAGTGCCGTCTGGTGACCCAGTCGTCGAGAAACCGGTTGCCGAGGACCCCGTGACCGAGGAGCCGCCGACTGGCGAGCCCGTGGCTGAGGAACCCGCCGGACCGGATGGCGGGGAGCCTCTCCCCGACGGCTTGGATACGGGTGGTGACGCAGGTGCCGCAGGCGGAGCCGAGGCCGGCACCAAGACAGGCGCTTAGGCAGGGTCTGCTGCCGTGTCCTGAATGGGGCACGTCCCGGCCGGGGTCTTCGTGGCGCTTCGCGACACGGGGACCCCGGCGCGCTGAATGATGCAGTCCGTCTTGCGGTACAAGGCTGCTGGTAACTCCGGGGCCGGAGGGTGGGGGAGAATCCAGATGCAGCCCGTTCGTCTGCTGGTTTGTCTGGCCGTGATGTCGGGTTGTGTCGCCGTCGACGTTTCGACCAAGCCGCCCGCGGTGTTGCAGCAGGGTGCGATCGCGACCGGCATCGGCGGCACGGGTGGTGGCCTGAAATTGGTCGTCGGTGCCCGACCGGCAGACCTCAACAACACGTGGGCACTGAACAACACCTCCGCGCTCAACAACACCTCCGCGCTCAACAACACGTCGGCCCTCAACAAGACTACCGACCCCGGCGGCGTGGAGTCGCCCCGGGGTCCTCTGCCGTGCAAGGTTCCCGATGTCGAACTCGAAAAGTGGGCCCTGATTGAAATCGAGCCGGGCTTTGCCTCGATTCCCTTCGCATTCAGCCAAGCGGAGGGCTGGCAACGTGCCGACCTTCCGGTCAGGGACACATGGCCGGCCAGGCTGGAGCAGGTTGCCGAGGTTCAGCGGGCGCTGGGCCTCGGGCGCGTTGCCTGGGTGCAATGGCGCAAGTCCGGTTCGGAACCGGGCTTGCTCGAGGTCCACGTCCTGGGCAAGCAGAAGGGCTACGCGCGGTTGACGCTTGGCAAGAGCGTCGCCTTCGTGGATGTGCTGGAGGGTTACCAGCCCTCGGGAGGTGCGCCGAACCTCGTCGAGATCGACCTCGCCAAGGCCCTCGTTGCCCCGGAACGGGCACTGGCGCTGGCGGGCAAAATCCTGGAAGCCGACGCACCCCTCCTGCAGCCCTACGCAAGCGGCTACCGCGCGACTACGGACGGGGCACCCCGTCCCCCCGCAACCTCTTCGCTTGTCGTCGAAGGTGAGCCGATATTCAAGGCTGTTCGGGTCCAGGACTGCACGTGGTTGCTGACCTTGCGGCAGGGGCCGGGCGGCAAGTCTTGGTGGCAGATCGACGGGACTCGGCTGGCGCCTGTATCCGACGATGTCGCATCTTCAGCCGGCGGGCTCGCGACGACCTCTCCCCTCGAGGCGGCTTCAGCCGATAGCTCGCCCAGCGCGCCGGCGCCGGCGGGCAACCTAGATGGTGTGGCGGGCTCGGATTCGGGTACGGCGAGCGTTACGGGGTGCACGACGTCCGAGCCCATCGAGTATCGGCCACAGGTGGCGGTCGATGCCCTCACGGAAGCCTTGGTGGCAGTCCTGCCGCTACGCAGCGTGACCTTCAGGTTGTCGTTGCCCTGAGTCATGGCCGTGGTGGTTGAGCAACCCCTCGAGGTCGTGGCCGCCGACGGCTATCGCCTCTCGGCGCGCCTGTTCGGTCCCGAAGACCTGCAGGTCGCCCGGGCCTTGCTCGTGGTCGGACCCGCAACGGGCGCGCCCCAGCGCTACTACGGACGCTTCGCACGCTGGTGCGCCGAGCAGGGCATGGCCGTCCTGACCTTTGACTACAGGGGCATCGCGGCGTCACGGCCGGCCGTGTTGCGTGGCTTTCCGGCCAGCTTCACCGCGTGGGCCGAACTGGATCTCGCGGCCGTTCTCGAGCTCGCCCTGGCGCTGCACCCCCGCGTCGTGATGATCGGGCACAGCTTCGGAGGGCAGGCCTGGGGCATGGTGCCTCAGGTCCATCGGACGGCGGGCCTCGTGGCCTTTGGTACGGGGGCGGGCTGGATGGGCTATATGCATTGGTCCGAGCGTCCTCGCCTGCATCTGTTGTGGACCGTGCTAGGGCCACCGCTGGTAGCCCTGCTGGGTTATCTCCCGTCCCCTTGGCTGGGCATGGGGGAGCCGCTTCCGGCAGGCGTCTACCGGGACTGGCGACGTTGGTGCGGTTTGCCCCGCTACTTCTTCGATGATCCGGAGTCCGGCATGACCGTGCGCTTTGCGGCCATCCGGAGACCTGTCGTCGCCGTGACAGCCGAGGATGACCCGTGGGCGCCACCCGCCTCGGTCCGGGCTTTCATGTCCGGTCTCACGGCCGCCCCGGTTCGTTACATCACAGTCGTGCCCCGGGAGTTGGGCCTCGCGTCGATCGGCCACGTGGCCTACTTCGCGGAGGGGGTCGGCAGGCTCCTTTGGCCGCTTGTGCTGGGCTGGGTGGAGGATGTCCTCGCCGCAGCACCCCCCGGGGGGGGTTCACCCGAAGCCCCTGCGGGCCTATCATGAAGGTCTATGTTGCACGTTGATGAGCAGTCGGCCGCAGCTTCCCTGATCGCCCTCGAGGAGGAGCACGGGGCGCATAACTACCATCCGCTGGATGTGGTCCTGCGTGAGGGCAGGGGTGCCTGGGTCACCGATGTCGACGGAAAGCGTTACCTCGACGGGTTGTCGGCCTATTCGGCCCTGAACCAGGGTCATGCCCATCCCCGCATCATCGAGGCCCTGGTGACCCAGGCCGCACGGATGACGCTCACCAGCCGCGCGTTCCGCAACGATCAACTGGGCCTCTTCTACAGGAAGCTGACGGAGTTGACCAATCTGGATGTCGCCTTGCCCATGAACAGCGGCGCCGAGGCCGTGGAGACGGCCGTCAAGGCGGCACGCAAGTGGGGATATCTGGTCAAGGGCATCCCGGATGGCGAGGCCGAGGTCATCTGCTGCACGAACAATTTCCATGGCCGGACGACGACAGTCGTCAGCTTTTCGACCGAACCCCAGTACCGCGGAGGTTTTGGTCCATTCACCCCGGGCTTCCGGATCGTGCCCTATGGCGACATCGCGGCCCTCGAGGCGGCGATCGGCCCGCGGACCTGTGCCTTTCTGGTCGAGCCCATCCAGGGCGAGGCCGGCATCATCGTGCCGCCGGAAGGCTATCTGCGAGAGGCCGCGGCGCTTTGCAGGGCGAACGACGTCCTGGTCATGGCGGACGAGATCCAGACGGGCCTGGGCCGGACCGGCCGTTTCCTGGCCGTGGATCACGAGGACGTGAAGCCCGATGTCCTGATCCTGGGCAAGGCCCTCTCTGGTGGTGTCTATCCTGTTTCAGCCGTCGTGGGGCGCCGCGATGTCATGTCCGTCTTCCGTCCCGGGGATCACGGCAGCACCTTCGGGGGCAATCCGCTGGCGTGTGCCGTGGCGATGGCCGCACTCGATGTCCTTGTCGACGAAAGGTTGGCCGAACGCTCGGCTGCCCTCGGGGCCTTGGCCATGGCCCGGCTCCGGGCTCTGGAGAGTCCGCGGGTCGTCGAGGTCCGCGGCAAGGGCTTGATGATCGGTATTGAGCTCGATCGGCCGGCCCGACCTTTCATCGAGTCTCTGGCGGCCCGCGGCTTGTTGTGCAAGGACGCCCACGAGACCGTCATTCGCTTTGCACCGCCACTTGTCATCGAGGATACGGATCTGCTCTGGGGCCTCGAGCAGTTCGCGGCGGTGTTGGCAGCGGCCTGAAGACCGGCGGTCGGGCCTGCTGACAGCCTCAGGCCTGGCGCGCCGTCGCAGGTGATGGCGTGAGCCAGGGGGCGTGCTTCGGACCGGTCAGCAAGCCAGCCAACTCGAGCCGGGCGTGCAAGGACGCGAGGGTGCCAATCGGGGCCACGGGGAACCTCCTTAGTGAGGCCTGCCTTATCTCCGGGCAGGTTCGCCAGACACCCGATTCATCCCGCAGCCCGGTCACCACATGTTCACCGCGGCAGGACTTGCCCCGGCATCTGCAATAATGACCGGATGGAATACGACCGCTTTGCCGGCGTCTTCGGGGTCTGGGCCGCGACGGCGGAGTCCACGACAGCGAACCGGGCCTTTTACCTCGAGGCCTATGCGCATGCGCCCGAGGGTCCGGTCGTGGAGATGGGCGTGGGAGATGGCCGTCTCGTCATCGAGGCGGCGCGTGCCGGCCGGACCATGCACGGCGTCGAGGGTTCCGGGGCGATGCTGAACGTTTGTCGGTCTCGGGCGGCGGATGCCGGTGTCCTGGATCGCCTCGTCCTGATTCATGCGGACTTCACCACGTTCACGTTGCCCGAGCCGGCCGCACTCGTCACGATGCCGTACCACACGATGCCCCACCTGCTTGACCGTGCCACCAAGCTGGCGGCGCTGCGCCAGATCCACAGCCAACTGCGTCCCGGGGGGCATTTCCTCTTTGACGACTTCATCATCACGCCGAGCGTCATCGATCGCATGCGCGAGGTCCAGCTGCGTGCGCGCTATCGCAATGCTGCCGGCCAGGACACGCTCTTCTGGGTCACGTCCATCGTGGATGAAGCCGCCCAGCGCATCGAAGCCGTGACGTGGGAAGACACGCTCGACTCCGAAGGGGTGTTGCTCCGCCGCCAGTACCGGCCGCTGACCTTCTCGTGGCAGCGGCCCGAGCAGGCCGAAGCCCTGTTGCGCGAAGCGGGTTTCGTCATCGAGGGATGCTGGGGGGATTTCCACCGGACGCCCTTCGACCCTGGGTCGGCCGAGGAGCAGGTCTGGCTGGTGCGCAAGGAGGGGCAATCATGACGGGTACGACAGGTCTCAGGCAGCTGCGCGTGGACTGCATCGTGGGCATCTACCCCCACGAGCGGGCCGCGGAGCAGACGGTCTACCTGGATGTCGAGTTGGACAACGACTTCGCCGCCGCGGCAGGCTCCGATGCGATCGACGATGCGCTCGACTATGACGGCGTTGCCTCTCGGCTGACGGCCCTCCTGCAGGAGCGGCGTTTCCAGCTGTTGGAAGCGATGGCCGAGGCAGGTGTGCGGATGCTTTTCGAGGCCTTCCCGACCGTCTCGGCGGTGCGTCTCCGCATCGAGAAGCCGGCGGCCGTTCCTGCGGCTGCATGTTCCTTCGTGCGGATCGAGCGGCAGCGCGCGTGACGGCCGAGCATGGCCAGGCAGGGGCGGTGGCGCCTGTCGCCGTCGTGACAGGGGGGGCGCGGCGCCTCGGGCGGCATCTCGGCCTGATGCTGGTCCGCCGTGGCTACAGGCTCGTTTGCCTGTATCGATCCTCTCGTGCCGACGTGGCCTCGCTCGAGGCCGAGGTGAAGGCCCTTGGTGGCCATATTCGGGCGCTTGCCCTCGATATCGCGGACAGGGACGCCGTTGCCCGGGCATTTGCCGAAGTGGCTGGCGTCGAGGGCCGTGTGGATGTGCTCATCAACAACGTGGGCAACTACAATCCCCAGCCGATCCAGGCCTTGGATCCCGAGGCCTGGGATGCCACGCTGGGCGCAAATCTCTCGGGTGCCTACTATGCGGCCTACCATGCCCTGCGCCTGATGCCGGACGGAGGCTCCATCGTGAACATCGGCATGGCGGGCCTCGAGGGGACGCGCGCCAGCCGATTGGCCGTGGACTACTACGTCAGCAAGACCGGCCTGCTTTCCCTGACGCGATCACTCGCGTTGGCCTGCGGGCCGCGGGGCATCCGGGTCAACATGGTTTCCCCTGGCCAGTTGGACAATTCGGTCGATTTGCCCGGCCCGGAACAACTGAAGCGCGAGATCCCGATTGGTCGGGCCGGAACCATGGCCGACATGGAAGGTGCCGTTGCGTACCTCCTGGATGCTCCCTACGTCACGGGCGTCAACCTTGATGTCGCCGGGGGCTATCGCCTCGGATGACCTGGGCCCGGCACTTCGTGCCCCTTAGGGACAGGCAAGCGGACTGGTCGATGCGCTGTGCCATGCTCCGGGATGCCGAGCGCTTCATCTACCTTTCGACGTTTTATCTGGACTACGACGACTACGGGGCGGAGTTGCTCGACCTTCTGCTGGCCGCACAGGGCCGGGGGGTCCGGGTTTCGCTGCTGATCGACCGTTTCGGCCAGCGTCTCGGGGGCACGCTGATGTCCCCGCATCAGCGCGCGGAGCTGGAACGTGCGCTCGATGCCCTGAGTCGGGCGGGTGGCAGGGTGACCCATTACCACCCGCCCCGATGGCTGCAGCGCCGGGTCGGCGGAGGCCAGCACGTCAAGATCCAAGTCTCGGAAGCAGGCAACCTGATCTTGACCAGCGGCAACCTGACGCGGACCTCATTCTCCCATTGGCGGGAATATGCCGTGGCCGTCTCGGGTGCGGTGGTTCCGGACATCATGGCCAGTTGGGAGAAGATTGGTGGCGTGCTGGACCCCGGTGACAGCCTGCACCTGGCCGTGCTTGCCCGGGAGACACCCGGCGATATCGACATGGCCTACGGTTTCTGCAACCCCAACCTGCATCAGGGACCTGCCGGGCCGTGGCTGTGGCAAGGGACAAATGCCCTCACGGATCGCATGGTGGCCATGGTGGAAGCAGCGGAGCATGAACTGCTGATTAGCTCGTTCTACTTCAAGCCGGCCCCCGTGCTGGAGGCGGCCATCCTGCGTGCGGCGCGCCGCGGCGTCCACGTCGAGGTCCACCATTCCCATCGCCAGTCCCTCTCGGCCACGGACCTTGCCTGGGTGGCGGCGGCCGTCCGCTATCCGCAGTTGCTCGAGGCGGGCGTGCGGATCCACGAACATCCTTCGGGCGAGCATTCGAAGATCTGCGTGGTCGACCGCGCCTGGGCGGCCTTCGGCAGCTACAATTTCGAGGAGCCGGCGCACGACCGCCTTGCCGAGGCCATGCTGGTCTCCAGGGATGCGCGTGCCGTGGGACCTGCACTTTCGGTCTTCGACGAGCTGCGGGCGATGTCTGATCGCCAGGAGGTCACGAAGGAGACCCTGGCCGCGTGGCCCGGGCCACTCGCGAAGCGTATCCGGCGGTGGGGGAGATTCCGATGGTGGCTGTGACACGGACGGTTGAGATCGAGCACAAGTTCGTCGTGGGCAGTGCCTATGACTACCCGGCCCTCGCGGCGCGCATGGAAGGACTCGGGCCCGTCCGGCATATCGCCCTCGAGGTCTCCGACCGTTACTTCCTGACGGCCGACGGGCAGGCGCGGCGCTACATTCTGAGGCATCGGTTCGACGAGGAATTGCATCACCTGACGCTCAAGTCGTTCGGGGATGATCCTGAAGTTCGCGCCGAGATCAACCTCGACCTCGGCCACCACGCCGGGGATCAGGCGGCGACCGTCGAGGCCTTCGTGGCCCATATGGGCCTTGTCTGGTCGGGCACGTTGACCAAGACCATCCGCGTCTGGGTCTTCCCCGACTGCGAGGTGGTCCATTACATCGCACGCGGCGGCGGACGCGAGGTCCATTGCGTCGAGTTCGAGGCCACCGACACCGAGGACAGGGCGGAAGCCCTCGAGGTCCTGACCCGCTATGAGCATCTGGCCGGCTTCGATGCGGCCCAGCGGACGCACGAGACGTTGGTGGATCTGGTCTTCCCGGGTGTGCTGCCGCGTTGAAATCGTTGCAAATGTTGCGCGTCCATTAAAGCTAGCTTTGCAACAGCCGCCCTGCCCGATGAACCAGATGTGGAACGATCGGACGCTCGGCCGGCAGGGGGGACGTGGCAATGGCAGTGGGCGGCACGAACCAACTCAAGACGACGCGCGTGGCGACCGATCCTCGCTTGGGTACCTTGCCCCTGCGGCGTCCCGCGGCGCCCGGCAGTGCGACCGCTTCTGCCACCTTGCAGACTGGCCGCGACCAGGTTGCGGGACGCGCGGCCGAGTCGGGCGTCGCCTCGAAGATGAAGCTCGAAGAAGCGGCTCCGGTGGCCAAGGTGGCCCGTGGCGGCGCCGTGCCCCATAGCCACGTCGATGGCTACAGCGAGGATGTCAAGGCGATGCAGCAGCGGATGAAGGCCGCGGGCATCGATCCCGGCCCCATCGACGGCCTGAAGGGTCCCCTCACCCGTGCCGCGATGGCAGCCTATGAGAAGAAGATGGGCAAGTCCGCGGCCGAGGGCCTGAAGGTCGATCCGGCATTCGAGGAGATTCCCGGCAGTGCGCGCGCCGCAACCGGCGGAGCGGTCGATGCGTCCGTGCTGGGCAAGGTATCGGGGACGGTCAAGGAGTGGATTGCGCAGGCCAAGGACATTCTGGTCCGCGCCGGCGTGTCGGTGGAGAAGCTGAGCGAGTCGGCCATCGCGACCATCATCCGGCACGAGTCGGGCGGCAATCCCAGGGCTGTCAACAACTGGGATTCGAACGCGCGCAAGGGTACGCCCTCGATGGGCCTCATGCAGACGATCCGGCCGACCTTCGAACGATGGAAGCTGCCCGGCATGGACCAGATCTTGAATCCAGTCCACAACATCGTCGCGGGTGTTCGCTACGCCCTCAACCGCTACGGTTCGCTCGAGAACGTGCCGGGCATCCGCAGCATGGCGCGGGGCGGCGCCTACAAGGGGTACTGAGGCCTGGTCCGGGATGCGGTCCGACCCAGATGGTCGGGCCGCATCCTTGTCTTGGGACCGGCAGCCGGGCGCTGGTGCAGCCGTGGGTTTTCTGCAAGCTACCGTGGCGACGGCTGCCGTTGGCAAGCTTCCCGGCGCCGGGTAGCGGGCACGGGATGACCCGTGCGTCGGCGACGCGCGCCCGTGATCGCGAGGCCTGTGGCCCCCAGGCGAAACGACCGCCGGACCAGCCGGCGGTCGTTTCGCCTTGGGGCCTTCAGCGCTTGCCGAGGCCGCTGCTGGCCACGTGGTTGACCACGCTCGTGGCTGGCGCACCGAAGTTCATCAGGATCTCGGCCTGGCTCTGGCCCAGAGCCGTCATGTCGCCATAAAGCTTGCCCCCCAGGCCAACCCGGAAATTGGGCATCACCCCATCCACGAGCGCCTTGGCCTGCGCGTCGATCGACGAGCCGACGACCTTCTTCCAGTGGTCGGGACGCAAGGCCCCCGCCATGAATCCCGTCGCCTTGACGGCACCTTCCTCGAAGTGCCGGTAAGCCTGGTTCTCGAAGGTCTTGGCCGTGAAGGTGAACGCTTCATCCACCTCCTTGCCCGTCAGCTTGGCGATGGGCTTGCCGAGGCGTTCGGCCTGCGAGGCCAGCGCCGTGGCGCGGTTCTGCAGCGTCTGGACCACATGGACATATTCGTGCCAGTCGGTACCGCCGCCCATGGTCTTGATGGACACCTTGGTTGCGCTGGCGTGGACCTCGGGCAACATGCTCTTGCCGAACTGGAAATCCATCCCGTAGCGGGCAGCGAACGGCTGGAGCTTGCCGAGGAAGGCTTCGGCCTCCTTCGCCCCAAGCTTGCCCTGATCGGGCAAGGTGCCCACGATGCGCTTCAGGTCGTCGGCGACAGAGGCCGCGGCCGATGGCCTTGCCTTGAGCATGCCCTTGACCGCGTCCTTGGCGACGGCGGCACCGAAGCGCGCCTCGCCCTGCCGGATCAGTTGCTGGGCAGCGGCGCGGCGCGCCGAGCCCTTGACGATGCCGCCGACACCGATGAAGTTGGTGGCCGCGAGTCCGGCATCGAGGGCCGTCACGGCCGAGGCCTTGGCCAGGTCGCCGCGGGTCGCGACGCCGGAGCCGGACAGGTAGCCCAGCTTGGCGGCACTGCCCTCGAGCTCGGCGACGTTCGACATCTGCGCCAGGAACTTCATGACACCGGCGCCGGCCTGCTTGAGCTGGCCCAAGGGCTTGGCGATGCGGCCGCTGTCCGTGTCGGCCTTGGCCTTGCGGCCAGCCTCATCCCAGAACCGGATGGCAGACCCGCCGATGCCGTTCTTCCTGGCGTCCTGGTAGCTGGCATCGGCGTCACGGCGCACCTGCGCGCGCTGCAGATCCAGCCTGTCCTGAACCGGCTTGAGCTTGGCCGTGCCGGGGCGCTTGGCCGCAGGGGCCGCCGGACGGGTCGAAGATGCCGGACGACCGGCTGGAGCCTTGCCAGAAGACTTCTTGACGCTCACGGGAAGTTGCCACCTCTGACAAGGTTGTCCAAGCCTGTTGGCCGTGCCCTGTCAGGGTTGATGAAGACTTAACGGTCGGCGATCCTTGCCGAGCCCAAGGCTCCTGCAACGGCACCTACGGAGCCGGCCGCGGCGATGGCCGGTCCAGCCACGACGCCCAGCTGCAGCGCGCCTATCGCGAGGGCGCCGGCCCCAAGCCAGCCACCAGCCACAGCGGCGCGCGGGTTGCGGCCCAGAACCGAGTCGCGACGGGCGGGGTATACCGCGACGCCGGAAAGTGCCCCGGCCGCGATGCCGATGCCGACCAACTTGGGTGACTTCAGCGCGGCGCCGGTGCCGATGCTGCCCCCGACCATCGCGCCCAGGAATCCAGCCGTGCCCCTGTCAGCTACCGATCCGGTTCGACGGGGCGCGGCGAGGTACTGGTCCTTGCCCGGGGCGTAGGCCTGTCCCACCACCATGTCGAGAACATCGGGGTTTGCGGGGGCACGCCAAGGCGCCCGCAGGGTGTTCTGGATCTGAATGTCGGGCACGGGCTGTCTCCTCCGGGGCCATCTTTGCGGGTTCCCGGAATTCGTCCGGGATGCCGCGCAGGACCTTGCGAAAACCGGCATGCTCGCCGGTATTCTTCACGGGGGGCTAACAGTCTGCCTTCATGCCCCCGTGGCGGCGGCCTTGCCCGGCAGTTGCCGGAAGAAGTCATGGCCCTTGTCGTCGATGAGGATGTAGGCCGGGAAGTCGACCACGTCGATCTTCCAGACGGCTTCCATGCCCAGTTCGGCATAGTCCAGGCATTCGACCCTGCGGATGTTCTCCTCGGCCAGGATGGCCGCCGGGCCGCCGATGGAACCCAGGTAGAAGCCGCCATGCCGCTGGCAGGCCTCCGTCACCTGGGGGCTGCGGTTGCCCTTGGCGATCATCACCAGCGAGGCCCCGTGGCGTTGGAGCAGGTCGACGTAGCTGTCCATACGGCCGGCCGTCGTCGGTCCGAATGAACCGGATGGCTTGCCTTCCGGGGTCTTGGCCGGACCGGCGTAATAGACGGGGTAGCGCAGCAGGTAGTCGGGCAAGGGCTGACCGGCATCCAGCAGTTCCTTGAACTTCGCATGCGCGATGTCGCGGGCGACGACGATGGTGCCCGAGAGTGACAGTGCCGTGGCGACCGGGTGGCGGGTGAGCTCCGCCCGGACCGCATCCATGCCCTGGTTCAGGTCGATGGCCACCACGGGTTGCGGCGTGACGGCCTCGGCCATCGGCAGAAGGCGTCCGGGCGTCCGGTCGAGGTCCTCGACCCAGACGCCGTCTGCATCAATTCTGGCCTTGACGTTGCGATCGGCCGAGCACGAGACGCCCATGCCCACGGGGCAACTGGCGCCGTGGCGGGGCAGGCGGATGACACGGACATCGTGGGCAAAGTACTTGCCGCCGAACTGGGCGCCAATTCCAAGGTCGTAGGCGGCCTGCAACAGCCGCGCCTCGAGGGCGATGTCTCTGAAGGCCTGTCCGTGGGCGTTGCCCTCGGTCGGCAGGCTGTCGTAGTACTTGGTCGTCGCCAGCTTGACGGTTTTCAGGCAGGCCTCGGCGCTGGTTCCTCCGATGACGAAGGCCAGGTGGTAGGGCGGGCAGCCCGCGGTGCCGAGCGTGCGCATCTTGTCCACGAGGAACGCGTAGAGCTTCTCGGGTTCAAGCAGGGCGCGGGTCTCCTGGTAGAGCGCCGTCTTGTTCGCCGAGCCGCCACCCTTGGCGATGAACAGGAACTTGTAGGCCATGCCCGGCACGGCATACAGGTCGATCTGCGCGGGCAGGTTGGTGCCCGTATTGACTTCGCGGTACATGTCGAGCGGGGCGACCTGGGAGTAACGCAGGTTCTCCTCGGTGTAGGTGCGATGGACCCCGAGGGACAGGAATTCCTCGTCCTGAACACCGGTCCAGACCTGCTGGCCCTTCTTGCCGACGATGGTCGCCGTGCCGGTGTCCTGGCAGATGGGCAACTGGAACTGGGCGGCGATCTCGGCGTTCCGCAGCATCGTCAGGGCGACGCCCTTGTCGTTGGGTGACGCGTCGGGGTCCGCGAGGATGCGGGCCACCGCCTCGTTGTGCTCGGCGCGCAGCAGGAAGGACACGTCGCGCAGCGCCTCGTTCGCGACCAGCGTCAGGACCGCAGGATCGATTTTGAGCACGGGCGCGCCGTCAAAGTCGACGACTCGTACCCCTTCCTTCGTCACGAGGCGGTAGCGGGTGTGGTCCTCGCCCAGGGGGAAGGGGTCCTGATACTGGAATTCGATGGTGGCCATGATCGGGCCATGGTACCCCCGCCGCGGCCGGGGCACCAAGGATCACGTCAGGAACGGATAGTCCGTGTAGCCCTCGGCGCCGCCGCCATAGAAGGTCCGGCTGTCGGCCGGGTTCAGGGGAGCCCCGCGCCGGATGCGCTCGGGCAGGTCCGGGTTGGCGATGAAAGCCTTGCCGAAGGCGATGGCGTCGCTCCGTCCTGCCTGCATATCCTGCGCGGCCTCCTCGGGTCCGAAGCCCTCGTTGGCGATGAAGGGCCCCCCGAACTGCTCCCGAAGCCACGGTCCGAGGCGATCCGGGCCGGCGTGCTCGCGGGCGCACAGGAACGCGATCCGACGCCTTCCCAGTTCCTTCGCCACGTGCCCGAAGATCCCCCGGGGGTCGCTGTCGCCCATGTCGTGGGCGTCGCCGCGCGGGGCGAGGTGCACCCCGACCCGGCCGGGCCCCCACACCCCGATGCAAGCGTCCGTCACCTCGAGCAGCAGGCGAGCCCGATTCCCGACGGTGCCGCCGTAGGCGTCGGTCCGCCTGTTGCTGCGATCCTGCAGGAACTGGTCCAGCAGGTAGCCGTTCGCGGCGTGGATCTCGACACCGTCGAAGCCCGCGGCCCGGGCACGCTCCGCACCTTCCCCGTAGGCCGCGATGATGGCCGGCAGTTCGTCCAAGTCCAGGGCCCGCGGCTCCGGATAGGGTTCCTTGCCGTGCGGCAGTCTCACGTGGCCCGCAGCTGCGACGGCGCTCGGGGCGACGGGCTGGGCACCGCCGAGGTACCACGGATGGGAGATCCGACCCACATGCCACAATTGGCAAACGATCAGCCCCCCTGCGTCGTGGACGGCCCGCGTGATTGCCTGCCAGCCCACGACCTGTTCGTCGGACCAGATGCCCGGCGTGTCCGGGTACCCCACGCCCATCGGCGAGACGGCCGTTGCCTCGGACAGGATCAGGCCTGCCGAGGCCCGCTGGATGTAGTAGTCCCGCATCAGCTGGGTCGGCACCCTGCCCGCGCCGGCCCTGCAGCGGGTCAGGGGCGCCATCACGACGCGATTCCCGAGCGCCAGGTCGCCGAGGCGGAGGGGGGTCAGGAGGGGGTTGATGACGGCCATGCGCCATGCAACCGCCCGGGCGTCGTCCTGTCGACCTTGACCCATCCAGCGGACAGGCCGAGGGTGCTTCCGGGGCCTGCGCGTTCCGCGGTATCCTCGGGCGTGACTGCAACGCAACGACCCGACGACAAGGCTGTCGTCCCGGATCCCGAACTGGCCGAGGCCGCCCGCGTGGCGACCGCCTTCCATCCGGCAGGGACCCACTTGCGTTGCCGTGCGTTCGGGTCCGGCAACATCAACCGTACCTACCTCGTCGAACCCGAGGCCGAATCCGCGCCCGCCTTTCTGCTGCAGAGCCTGAACACGCGTGTCTTTCGCGCGCCGGAACGCGTCTCGGCCAACATCCGGGCGCTGCTCGGCCACCTGGGCCAACGCCTCGCCTCGGACATGCCTGCTGGTCTCTCCCGCTGGGAACTGCCTCATGTCCTCCCGACCGGGGAGGGCGCGGACCACGTGCGCGGCGAGGATGGCGCGTGGTGGCGTGCCCAGCGCTTCATCCCGGGGACGATGACCGTCGACCTTGTCACCGATGCTGTCGTCGCGCGCGAAGTCGGGCGCGGCCTCGGAGCCTTCCATGCTCTGGTGGCTGATTTGCCGGTTGCGGAACTGGCCGATACGTTGCCCGGCTTTCATGTCACACCCGGCTATCTCGCCCGCTTCGATGCCGTGTTGGCGGAGGCGCCACCCGGCACCGATGATCCGGATGCCGCCTGGTGCCTCGCCTTCGTGGAGGCCAACCGTGACTGGGCCACCATGCTCGAGGATGCCCTCGAGGCCGGACGCCTGGTGCCGCGGATCATCCACGGCGATCCCAAGGTCAACAACATCCTCCTGGACAGTCGGACGGGCGAGGCAGTGGCCATGATCGACCTGGACACCGTAAAGCCCGGCTTGCTGCACTACGACCTGGGGGACTGCCTGCGATCCAGTTGCAACCCTGCGGGCGAGGAGCCCGAGGACCTGGGTGCGGTGTCCTTCGATCTGGATTTGGCGCGTGCGGTGCTCGAGGGCTACATGGCAACGGCCGGGGCCGTGCTGGGCCCGGATGACCTGGAACTGATTCCCGGCTCGGCCCGATTGTTGCCCTTCGAACTGGGCTTGCGCTTCCTGACGGACCACCTCGAGGGCGATACCTACTTCCGGGTCGCCCACCGGGGACAGAACCTGCGCCGGGCCCTCGTCCAGTTCAAGCTGGCGGAACAGGCCGCCGCCCGACACGATGCGCTTGCCGACATCGTGAGGAGCCTTGCGTGAGCGGGGCGTGGCAGCTGCTGGTTCCGTGGCCCGACGCCGCCGTGCCGGACAGGGTCCTGGTGGCGGCCCGTGTCCGCAGGGAAGGGGCTGTGCTGGTCCTGGGCTGGAAAGTCGAAGATGTGCGGGGCTGCGTGTCCGTTCCTGAGGCTGCACCCATCGGGGCACGCCGCGATGGGCTCTGGGAGGCCACGTGCTTCGAGGCATTCCTTGCCGGGGAGAATGGCCCGGGTTATCTCGAGATCAACGTGGCTCCTTCCGGAGATTGGCAGTGCTACGGTTTCTCGGGCTATCGGGAGGGGCGCCTTGTGCTGCCTGAGGCGACGGCTCCGGAACTCCGCCTCGTGCGGACAACGGCGTCGCTCGAGCTCGAGGCACGCTTCTCGGCAGGCTTGGAAGCCCTGGGTCCGCAACCATGGCGGGTCGGCTTGACGGCCGTGATCGAGGACCGTGCCGGCAGCCTGTCCTACTGGGCCCTGGCCCATACCGGTCCCGAGCCCGACTTCCATCGCGCGGACTCCTGGTCCTCCGCGGTCTGAGCGCCTGCCGTCCCGTCTTTCCGGACGAAATGGCCCGGCTACCGGGGGACTTGTCAGCGCCCTGCCGCGGAGTTACGGTGTTAAGAAGAAGTTATGAAGACTTGGTCCTTGCCCCTGTCCGTCGTGCTGGCCTTTGCCGGCGTGGTGGGCTGCGGTCGCGTGGGCCAAGGGGCGCCCTTGCCGGAGCCCGTCGTGGCGCCCACCGCGATGCCCTTGCCCCAGCCGGATGCTCCGGGCCCGGGTGACGCCCAGAGCGGGCAGGCCCTGCTTCAGCGGCTGCGGCAGCGGATGCAGCAGGCCACCGGGGTCGAGGCCATGGTGCGCTCCTTCTCGGAGGGGCGCTTCAAGGCCGGCAAGCCCGTGCAAGAGTTGCGCCGTAGTACCTACCGGACCCGCCTGCTCTGGCAGAAGCCCGCGCGGATGCGGGGCGATGTCCTCGATACGGACAACTGGCTCGTGTCCGGGGCCTCGATGGTTACGACCGACGGACGCCATGTCCGGGTCAAGGCCAGCGGTTTCCTGGGCCTGTTCCCCATCAACGTCAAGGTGGATGACGATCTGCTCGCCAGCAACCGCAACCACAAGTTCGGCGACCTTTCCCCTGATGCGATGTTCGGGCGCCTGCTGGGGGCTTCGGCTACCTGGATGGTCGTCGGTCGGCAAGCCATCTCCGGTCGGATGATGGAGGTCGTCGAGGTGCGTGGCGTTCCGCCGGTGGATGCAGGCATCCGACGCGAGGTGCTGGCCCTGGACCCGCAGGACATGACGGTAGGCTTCTTGCGGATGTTCGACGCCACGCACCTCGTCGTCGACTATACCTTCCTGTCTTTCCGCTGGGACCCGCGGCCGGCTCCGGACGCCTTCAAGCTCTGAGGACCGGCAAGGCCCCGCACGTCACGAGACGACCGGGTAGGCCGGGCTGCTCCACGACTTGCGGGGATGGTCCATCATCAGCGACAGCGTCAGGGGAACGAATCGGGCGAGGAATCGTGCCGCATCACGGACCTGATCGCGGTTGACGCTGCCGTTCCACGTGGCCCCGCCGTGGACCAACTGATTCCGCAGGGTGTAGACCCGCGACAATACGATGGCAAGGACCCGCTCCGTATTGCCGTCCCCGAGCGACCTGTGTGCCGTGGCGCGGGCTTCCTCGAACGCCTTCTCCCACGCAGCCTCCGACAGGAGGCCCTTCTGGAACTCCCAGAACGGGGGAAAGACGTAGCGATTGTCGAGCAGCAGCCTGATGCTGCCGGGAAACTCCGTCCAGACCAGCCGCTCGAGGTGACGCTCCCGCGCATCGAGGGACAACAGTGCCGAGATGAAGGCTCGGAAGCTGTCCTGCTCCGACAGCAGCGCCCGGTCGTCGATGTCGGTGGCGTAGGCGGCATTGAAGGCGATCCACAAGAAGATGACCTGGCCGTCCGTGTCATCCTGCGCGGTCAGTTGGCTGGCCCGGTCGAGCCAGCTCAGCGCGCGGTGCACCCGCAGGTTCAGGCCGGGATCGAAGCTGTCACGCTCGGCGCGGTGGCGCGCCTTGAGGGCGGCGTACGAAAGGGGGTCTGCGGGGCTGCTTGCGGGCAAGGTCGGACCTCGGATGGGATCTGCCCTTGCATGGTAGCGGGTGGGCTGATCCCTTGGCTGTCTGAGCAGGGATTCTCCCGTAAGTCGAGGTGGCCGGATTCGAACCGACGACATCCTGCTCCCAAAGCAGGCGCTCTACCAAGCTGAGCTACACCTCGCCAAGGACACGTTAGCGATTCGGACGCCCACGGTCAAACGGTCTTGGAGAAAGCTTCAGAAGGGCTTTCCCGTCCCTTAAGAATCCGGCAGGGGAATCGGGCGACAATCCCTCAGGTCACCCTTCCATCGAGAGGTCGGTCCCCATGCTCGCTCCCATCGGCAATATGCAGGTTGCCCGCGCCCAGGTCCGGGCCGGCGGCATCCAGCCTGCGGTGGCTGCGCAGCCCTTCGTGGCGGCCCAGTCGACGCCTCCGGTGCAGGTGCAGCAGCAGGTCGATCCGGCCAGCCAGCAGGGGGTCTACGACATGTCCCGCCTGGTGGGGAACCTCGACCACCTGTCCAAGCTCTTCGGCATGGGCATCAAGGGTCCCGGCGCGATGCGTTTCTGGGGTGGCGGACCGATCCGGCGCTTCGTCGCGTCGCTGCTGACGGGTGTGCCCAAGGAGAATCTTCGCCAGTACGCCCAGATGGCCGACCTGATGCGCGTTCCCGGCACCAAGGCCGATTATGCCCGCATCATGCACGCCGTCGGCATCACCAACCCCGTCCAGCTTGCCCAGTACGGCGGCAACGACCTTGGCGCGACCATCCAGCGCGGCGTCCTGTTCGCGACGATGACGGCCAAGTCCATTGAACTGGCTGTGAACGAGTCCAAGAGCTTCGAACTGCCCACCATGGATGAACTGGCCCGCATCAGCACCGCCGCCCGCGGCGTGACGATCGGCGTCCAGCAGGATTGAGTCCCGTCCTGGCCCTACCCCCCCTCCTTCAGGGCCAAGGACGAAGCGGCGTTCCCACCCCCCTCCTCACCGGGAACCCGCCAGGCGACACCGGAGCGACCCCCCTCGCTCCGGTGTTCGGCCTTTGGGGGGGGTGCCTGCACCCAATTCTTGCCTCGCGCCACCGTGATCGGTAGCATGGCCCGTCCGCAACGTCGAAAGGGGCATCAGGCGCGTGGAGATCCGGCAGGCGATCATCCTGGGCGTGGTTCAGGGCTTGACCGAGTTTCTCCCCGTATCCAGCACGGCGCACCTCGTGCTTTTTCCCATCTTCCTGGGTTGGAAGCCCAACGGCCTGGCCTTCGACGTGGCCCTGCACATCGGGACCCTGGTCGCTGTCTTTGGCTACTTCCGCAAGGACCTGCTGGCCATCCTGAAGGGAGGCCTTCGCAGCCTGCGCAAGCCTGACCTGGCCGGGGACCCGGACCAGCGCATGGCGTGGTTCCTCGTGGTTTCGTGCCTGCCCGCCGTCGCCGCCGGGTTGTTTTTCGAGGACCAGGTCAAGACGGTGCTTCGCCATCCTCTCGTCATCGGCGTCGCGATGCTGGTGTTCTCGATTGTCCTGCTCTTGGCCGAGCGCGTCGGCGCCCGCGCGAAGGACCTGCGGTCGATGGGCTGGCGCGAGGCCCTGATGGTCGGCTTCGCGCAAGCGCTTGCGATCATTCCCGGGGCAAGCCGCTCGGGAGTGACCATGACGGCCGGCCTCTTCGGTGGCCTTGAGCGCGAGGCAGCGGCCCGCTTCAGCTTCCTGCTGGGGTCGCCGATCATCCTGGGTGCCGCCATCCTCGAGGGCCGGCATCTCCTCGAAGACCCCAACCTCTCCTGGTCGGTGGTAGGTGCCGGCATCCTCGCCTCGGGTGTCAGCGGCTACATGTGCATCCGCTTCCTGCTGCGTTACCTGCGCGAGAACTCGACGATGGTCTTCATCGTCTATCGTTTGGTGGTGGGTGCCATTCTCGTGGCCTTGGCCGTGATGGGCCGGCTGCCCGAGGTTGTCGCCTGAAGCGGCCGAGGCAGTCCTGTTGAGCGATGCCCACCTCGTCGTCTGGCTCGAGGACCGCGCCTATCGTTTCTTTCCCGGCGCGACGGTGAGGGACCTTGTGGGTCGCCTCCCGGCCGTGACACGCCGGGATCTCGAGGATGGCAAGGCCTTGCTGACGGACCGGGATGGCTACGAGGTCGCCGAAGAGGGCGCGCTGTCGCCCGGCGCTGTCTACACGCTGGTGCGAACCGCCTCGCCCGCGACCTGACCCGCTCGCTGGGCGCTACCAGACGTCGAAGACGTTGCCGAGGCCGTTACGGCAACCGTTGAGGCCCGAAACGGCCAAAGCCAGCAGCGACAGCCAGATCACGCGACGCATGAAGCATCCTCCTGGTTGGGTATGTACCCGTAATGGCCCCCGGGGATTCAGTCAGGCGGCCGAGCTGGTGGCCCATGGGGCCTGGACGACCTGCCGTCAGGCCTCCTGGCTGCTGTCGTCGTCGCGACCATCGCGGCGGTTATCCTGGCCCGCGGTGCGGCAAGCCGTCGCGCACGGGCGTGGCTGAGGCGCACCG